>Ga0194121_10005285_pt1 | contig 18008 bp, 15 predicted proteins | sample TA2MahCa50mmetaG_FD_148609 | JGI IMG/M metagenome (GOLD analysis project Ga0194121, IMG submission 148609) | Freshwater microbial communities from Lake Tanganyika, Tanzania - TA2015020 Mahale Deep Cast 50m | ecosystem: Environmental > Aquatic > Freshwater > Lake | place: Tanzania: Lake...
GCAGCGGCGGCGCAGGAGGGCGCCGAGGCAGCGGGTGCGACCGGCGGGACGGCGCCCCCGCTGGCGGCGGCGCTGCTCCACCCCGAGGCCGTCATCGGCCCGGCTGCGGCGGAACTCCACGGCGAGGCGCTGCGGCGCGAGGTGGTGGCCGCCATCGAGCAGGCGCGCGATTGGCTGGTGGCCAACCAGAACCCGGACGGCTCGTTCGGGACGCACCACACCGCGCGCAGCTGGGAGATCATGGCGTCGGTCCCGGGCTCGCTCGACGCGTTCCGGTACGCGACGTCGGCGCTGTGCGTGATGGCGCTCGACCAGTGCGCGCGGCCCGACGCGAAGTCGGCGGCGGCGGCCGGCCGAGGGCTCGACTGGCTGCTGGCGAACCACCAGGTGAAGCGCCAGAACGGGATGGAGTTCTACAACACCTGGGCGCTCGGCTACGGGTTGCAGGCGATCGGCGAGTACGGACTGCGGCACGGCGACGATGCGCGTCTGCCGGAGATGAAGGCGGTCTGTCGCAAGCTGCTCGACCGGCTGCCGAGCTACCAGATCCTCGACGGCGGGTTCAGCTACTACGACTTCTCGCTGCAGTCGTTTCCGCCGAGCGAGTCGGAGATGAGCTTCACCACGGCGACGGTGCTGATCGGCGTCGCGCGCGCGGAGGCGCTGGGCGAGAAGGCGCCGGACGGGCTGGTGGCGCGTGCAACCGAGCGGTTGCGCGAGGGGCAGATCCCGCTCGGGTCGTTCGTCTATGGCCGCTACCTCGACAAGGTGCCGCGCATGGGCATCAACGAGCCGAAGGGCTCGGCCTGCCGGACGCCGGGGAATCTCTACGCGCTCGAACTGTTCGGGACGAAGCCGAAGGTGGCGGTGAGCTGGCACGAGGCGGTCGACAACCTCGTGCGCAAGTACGTGGGCTTCCAGCAGATCGCGGTGCGACGGCCGGTCCCGCACGAGAGTTGGTACTCGATCAGCGGCTACTTCTACCTGTACGGCTTCTACTACGCGGCGCTGGTGCTGGACGAGAAGCTGGCCGACGGTGAGCGCGCCGAGCTCTGGCCGTGGCTGGCGCGCGGGGTGTTGTATTGCCGGCAGCGCGACGGCTCGTTCTGGGACTATCCGCTCTACAACTTCCACTACCACTACGGGACGGCCTACTCGCTGTCGGCGCTGAGTCGCGCGCCGAAGGGATGGCTCGACACGCCGCTGGTCGAACCGACGGCGGCGAGCGCGGCGGCGGCCGGATCGTGAATCGTCGCGCCGCGACCGGGTCGCTGCTGGCGCTGACGGTCGCGGTGCTCGGCTGCGCCGGCCGCGCGCGGGAGGAGCGAGCGGCGGCCGAGAGGGCGGCGGCGGCAGAGGCCGCGGCGAGCGCCGACGAGCCGACCGCGCTGCCACCGAACAGCCCGTATGTCGTGGTGCTCGGCACGGCGCAGGATGGCGGGCTGCCCCACCTCGGGTGCGAGAAGGAGTGCTGCACGGCGGCGCGGCGCGATCCGGCGCGGCGCCGTCTGGTCACCTCGCTGCTCCTGTGCGATCCGCGCGACGGGCGGCGCTGGCTGTTCGACTGCACGCCCGACCTGCGTGCGCAGATGGACCTCGCGCGCAGCCATCCGGCGACGCGGGTGATGGAGGGGCCGCGGCCGGCGCTGCTCGACGGGCTGTTCCTGACCCATGCGCACATGGGCCACTACGGCGGGCTGCTCGAGCTCGGGCGCGAGGCGTATGCGGTGAAGGGGCTCGCCACCTGGCTGACGCCCCGGTTCGCCGACTATCTCCGGACCAACGGGCCGTGGCGGCTGCTGGCCGAGGAGGGGCGGCTCGACCTGCAGGCGATCGATCCGGGACGGGCGATCGAGCTGGCGCCGGACCTGCGGGTGCGCTGCTTCCGCGTGCCGCACCGAGACGAGTTCTCCGACACCGTCGGCTTCCTCATCGACGGACCGAATCGCGACCTGCTCTACCTGCCCGACATCGACAAGTGGGAGGCGTTCGACGCCTGGGAGCCGCCGCTGGCGGAGCCGGGCGAGCCCGCGAACGGCGGCATCAGGACCATCGAGGCGGCGATCGCCGCGGTCGACGTGGCGCTGATCGACGGCTGCTTCTTCGCCGACGGCGAGATCGCCGGGCGCAGCATGAAGGAGATCCCCCATCCCTTCATCGCCGAGTCGATCGCCCGTTTCGCCGCCCTTCCCGCCGCCGAGCGCGAGAAGGTCTTCTTCACCCACCTGAACCACACCAACGCCGCCGCCACCCGCGGCGGCGCCGCCTGGAAGAGCGTCGTCGCCGCCGGCATGCACGTCCTCGACGACGGCCGCCTCTTCGGCCTCTGAACCAACCGGAACAACTGATCCAGGATCAGTTGTTCCGGTTCGTCATCGCCGCCGGCCCCGCGATCGGAAGACGATTCCCGTTCGCCGCCGCCGCCCGCATGCGCGCGAGCTGCCGTCGCCGCAGAAGAATGGCGCCCAGCGATCGGCCCGCGGCGCGATGGGCGCCCGTCCGCTCGCCCCGCCGCCACGGCACTCCGCCCGCAGGACTTCGCGTGCACCCGTACCTGCTCGACCCGAAACTGCAGACGCGCTGGATCAACTTCGAGAATCCGTCGGGTGCGCCCGGCATGGGTGGCCGCACCGCAAGCTGGCTCGGCGTCGGCCGTCGCGGCGCCCCGGCCCGCCTGGTCCCGGCCGGCGAGACGATCCAGCTCTGCGACGTCGAGGGCCCTGGCACCCTGCGCGACTTCTGGTGCGCGACCGCCCCGACCTCCGCCGCGCTGCGCGGCCTCATCGTCCGCGCCTGGTGGGACGATCAGGAACATCCGAGCATCGAGTGTCCGCTCGGCGACCTGATGGGCTGCGCGCACGGCACCGTCGCGCCCTGCACCAGCGCGGTCCATTCCGCCGAGCCCCACGGCTCGTTCCACCTCTGGCTGCCGATGCCGTTCCGCGCCCGCGCGCGCCTCACGCTGGAGAACGACAGCAACGACCCGCTGCCGTTCGCCTTCCAGATCGCGGCGACGCTCGGCGATCCGCACGAGTCGCTGGTGGGCCGCCTCCACGTCGCCTTCCGCCGCGACAACCCGACCGTGCTGCAGCGCGACTTCGAGTTGCTGCCGCTGCGCCAGGGGCGCGGGCGCTATCTCGGCTCGGTCATCGGCGTGCGGGCGCTCGGCGACGCCTTCTGGGGCGAGGGCGAGGTGAAGGTCTTCCTCGACGGCGATGAGGCGTTCCCGACGCTCTGCGGCCCGGGCGCCGACGACTGGTCGGGCTTCTCGGCGATCCACGCCCCGCGCCACGCGCTCTACCACGGGACCGCGATGCAACGCGGCCGCTTCGCGTCGATCTACCGCTGGCACCTGCCCGACCCGGTCCTGTGGCACCGGGAGGCGCGCGTCGTCGTGCAGCAGATCGGCTCGCGCGAAGGGCGCCTGTGCGAGACGCGCGACGACTGGAGCTGCGCCACGTTCTGGTACGAGCCGATCCCCAGCCACCGGCTGCTGCCGCTTCCGACCTGGGACGAGCGCAGCGTCGACCTCTGGCGTCCCGACGCCCCATCCGCCCCGCCTCAGCTCGATCCACCGGCGGAACGGGGTGCTGCCTGATCGACCCGCTGCCTCAGCTGCGCGGCGAGGACCTCGCGCCCGCGATGGGCGTCCACTTCACCACGCTCACCAAGGCGAAGCGCGGCGAGACCGTGGTCTTCGCTTGGATCGTCTACAAGTCGCGCGCCCATCGCGACCGCGTCAACGCCAGGGTGATGCAGGACCCGCGCATGACCTCCATGTGCGATCCGAAGAACCTGCCGTTCGACTGCGCGCGGGTGGCGTTCGGTGGATTCGACGTCTTCGTCGAGCGCTGACCGACCCGCCGTCGCCGCCCGGCAGGATCGTTCACCCGCTGCGCACGGACGCCGCCACGGCGGCCAGCGGCAGCGTCTTCTGCTCGCCGGTGGCGAGCTTCTTCAGCGTGAGCGACTGCTGCGCGAGTTCGTCGCTGCCGAGGAGGCCGGCGAACGGCGCGCCGATCGCGTTGGCGTACTGGAGCTGCTTGCCGATGGCGGGGGCGTCGGCGAAGAGTTCGACACGCAGGCCGCGTTCGCGCGCGCCGTCGGGCCGGATGCGCTCCGCGCGCAGTTGCGTCGCCACCCGGATGGCGTCGGCGGCGCTCACGTCGGGAAAACGGCAGAGCAGCAGCTCCGGCCCGGTGGCGAGCGGCGGGAACATCCCGCGCTCCTCCATCACGAGCAGCACGCGCTCGAGCCCGAGCGAGAAGCCGACCGCCGGGATCTGCCGCTTGGTGAACATGCCGATCAAGCCGTCGTAGCGGCCGCCACCGCCCATCGAGCCGGCGAGCCCGTCGACGGCGATCTCGAAGATCGGGCCGGTGTAGTAGCTGAGCCCGCGCGCGAGCGTCGGATCGAAGGCGAGGTGCGGGCCGGCGGGACCGGCGGCGGCGATCGCCAACAGCTCGACCAGCTCCTTCGCGGCGGCGGAACCGGGGCGCGTCGCCGCGCCCGCCCGTGCCGCAAGGAAGCCCGGCGCGCGCGCCGCCGCGAGGACCTCGAGCAGCTTCGCCGCCGCGCCCGCGCCGATCCCCTTCGCCACCAGCTCCGCCAGGACGCCGTCCGCGCCGATCTTGTCGAGCTTGTCGAGCGCGATCAGCGCGACGCCCTCCAGCGCGGCGTCGATCCCCGCCTCGGCCACCATCGCGCGCAGCAGCTCGCGGTGGTTGACCAGGATCCTGAAGCTGCCGGCCGGTTGGCCCGGCTTCGCGAACCCGAGCTCGAGCAGCACCGTCGCCACGGCACCGCACACCTCCGCCTCGGCGACGAGCGACTTGGTGCCGCAGACGTCGACGTCGCACTGGAAGAACTCGCGGAAGCGCCCCTTCGCCGGCCGGTCGGCGCGCCAGACCGGCTGGATCTGGTAGCGCTTGTAGAAGGCGGGCAGCTCGGGGTAGTTGGCGACCACGCGCGCGAGCGGCACGGTCAGGTCGTAGCGCAGCCCCTCGTCGGCGAGGTCGAGCTCGGTCGGGCGGCTGCCGTCCGCCTTCGGCTCGAGCGCGCGCGCGAGCCGCTCGCGGCGGTGGAGGATCCGGTAGAGCAGCTGATCGCCCTCCGGACCGTACTTGCCGAGCAGCGTCGAGAGGTTCTCGATCGTGGGCGTCTCGAGCGGCGCGAAGCCGAACGACTCGTAGACGCGCCGAATCACCGCGATCGCGTGGCGGCGGCGCGCGAGGTCGGGCGCCAGGAAGTCGCGCATTCCGCTCGGCGGCTTGGTCGAGATCTGCGTCATCGGGCGTCCCTGCGAACCACGGCCCCGTCCACCACCAGCGGCCGCGCAAACGACGCAGGATAGTCGCCCCCGCTCTGTAGAAACGTCGCAGCGACGATTCTTCGGTGGAAACGTCGCAGCGACGGTTCTTCCTAGCGGCGGGGCGGGGCGGTGAGCCGCCAGATCGGCCGTCCCTTCGACCAGGCGCCGGCGCGCGTCCAGCCGGCGTGCTTGAAGCTCGCCTCGATGCCGGTCCAGGCGAAGACGTCGGGCATCGCGCCCTGCTTCGGGATGACCGGGTAGCCCTCGACCGCCGGCGCGCCTTTCGCAAAGGCGAACTCGGCGGCGGCGCGCAGCAGGCGGCTCGACAGCCCCCGGCGGCGCGCGCTCTTCGCGAGGTAGAGGCAGCTCACCGACCAGACCGCGACGTCATCGAGCGGCTTCAGGACGCGCGATCCCTCGAGACGCCGGAACTCGCCGCGCGGCGCGACCGAGACCCACCCCACCGGCGCGCCGTCGTGGTAGGCGAGCAATCCCGGCGCTCCGGCGTGAGCGGCACGATCACCTCGTCGCCGGCCGCGCCTTCATCCCTCGCGACTCCGCGTGATCAGCCACGCGAGCGCGATGCACGCGATGGCCTCGACCCCCGGCACGAGCGCCGCGTTCAGCAGTTCGCCCGCCTCCCAATGCGTGTCGGAGAACGCGCGCGCCACCTTGGAGAGCCGCGCCAGCGGCGAGCGCTCGCTGAAGAACGGCGCGTAGGTGATGAACAACCGGTCGGCAGCGGCACCGAGCCCGCTCTGGAACAGCGCCAGCAGCGTGAACGGCACGATCGCGCCGATGGCGGCGGCGCCGACCGACGGCGTCGCCGCGGAGACCAGCACGCCGAAGCAGGCGCAGCAGAGCAGCGCCGGCAGGCCGGCCCCGGCGGCCAGCGCGACCTCGTGCCACTGCTCGGCCGCGCTCGCCATCTCGAAGCCGTCCTCGACGATCGCCGAGTAGTCGTGCCCGAGCGCCGCCGCGGCGAAGGTCGCCAGGAACAGCGCGAGGAACGCCAGCACGACGTAGACGCAGGTGGCCGCCGCCTTGCCGACCACCACCGCCGCCCGCGACCGCGCGAGGTACCACTGCGGCAGGCTGCCCTGATCGCGCTCGCGCGCCAGCGTGAACGCGCCGGTCAGCAGCGCGATCATCACCAGCGCCATCGCGCCGAGTCCGCCGAGACCGTCGGCCAGCGGCCCGAACGCCGGCTCGGCCGCGACCTCGGCTCCGCCGCCGATCGCCGCGGCACCGCCATCTCCGCCGCGCTCCGCCAGTTCCCGCGCCGCCCGCAGGGTGGCGACAAGCTCCGCCACCATCACCTGTCCCGCGCCGAGCAGCGCCGGCACCACGAGCCCGATCCGCCCGGCGCGCGTCCGCGTCAGCCGGAACAGCTCGGCGCGCACGATCGCGAGCGCGCTCATCGACCGGCTCCCGCCGCCGCCAGCGTCCGCCGGAACAGCTCCTCGAGCGTCGGGCGCTCGGGTGCGATGGCGTCGACCGCGACTCCGGCGGCGTGCAGCGCCGCGTTCAGCGCCGCCGCCTGCCCCGCCGCCGCGATCTCGACGCGCAACGCCTCGACCCCGTCGATCCGCAGCACGGTCACGCCGCGCACCTCGGGTCGCCGCGCCAGCACGGCTCGCGCCGCCTCGGCCGGCCGCGCAACCACACGCACCGCCGGCGCGATCGTCGCCAGCAGTTCGGCCATCTCCCCGTCGAGCAGCAACTTCCCGCGATGGAGCAGCACCAGTCGATCGGCCACGCGCTGCAACTCGGCCAGCTGATGGCTCGACACCAGCACCGCCGCCCCGCGCGTCCGCGCCGCTTCGAGGCAGAGGTCGAGCGCCGTCGACGCCAGCGCCGGATCGAGATGCGCCACCGGCTCGTCCAGCACCAGCACGGCGGGCTCGAGCAGCAGCGCGCGCGCCAGCGCGACGCGGATCGCCTCGCCCTGCGACAGCCGCCCGGCACGCCGCCCCACCAACGGCCGGAGTCCGAGCCGCTCGAGCAGCGGGCCGGCGTCGACCCGGCCGCGCCCGTGTCGCAGCGCATGCAGCGCGAGGTTGTCGGCGACGGTCAGCCCGGGCTCGAGCGCGGCGCCATCGAGCAGCAGCCCGACGCGACCCGAGTGCCGTGCAATCGCCGCCGCCGACACGCCCAGCACTCGCGCCGAGCCGCGATCGGGTTCGAGCAGGCCGAGCGCGATCCGCATCAGCGTGGTCTTGCCGGCGCCGCTCGGACCGACCAGCCCGACCACCGTCCCGGCCGGCACCGCGAGCGACACGCCTTGCAGCGCCGCTCCGCCGCGCCACGCCTTCGCCACGTCCGCAAGTTCGATCCCGGCGGCGGCGGCAGGCGGCGCGAGCCCCATCGTCACCGCCCCATCATCGCGAACCAGTCGTCGAGCGTCGGCGCCTGCAGGTAGGGGTTCTCGCGCAACTCGTCGCCGATCGTCGAATGGTCGATCGGGCCGTACTGGTGGCCGGGATGCAGCACGGTTCCGGCCGGCAGCTTCGCCAGCACGCCGGTGAGGCTCCGCCACATCGTCGCCGAATCGCCGCCCGGCAGGTCGACGCGGCCGCAGCCGCGGATGAAGAGCGTGTCGCCGGAGATGAGATGGCCGCGGCAGAGGAAGCACTGGCTGCCGGGCGTGTGGCCGGGCGTGTGCAGCAGCTTCACCTTGACGTCGCCCACGGCGATCTCGTCGCCGCCGTCGTGCAGGACCAGCTGCTTGCGCGACACGCCGGTCACCTTGGCGATGCCGTCGGCCTCGACGCGCTGCACGTGGATCGGCACGTCGCGCTTCGCCAGCAGCTCCGGCAGCCCCTCGATCGTGTGGCCGAAGAGGTCGCCGCCGACGTGGTCGGGATGCCAGTGGGTCGCCAGCGCTCCCACCACCTTCATCCCGTCCGCCTCGGCCGCTGCCAGCGCGGTGGCGACGTTCCAGGCCGGGTCGACCACCAGGCACTCGCGCGTCGCGCGCGAGCCGAGGAGGTAGACGTAGTTCTGCATCACGCCGAGTTGCAGACGCCGCAGGTAGAGGTCGTCGTGCGTCCCGGCAAGCTTCGCGGCGTCCCGTCCGGAGTCCACAGGCGCTCCCATCACGCGACCGGCCCGCATCCGCGAACCGGCCGGCGGGCGGCTCAGCTCAGGACACGAGTTCCTTCAGCGAATCGGCGTGGTAGCCGACCACCAGCATCTTGCCGCGCCGCAGCGTCGGCGCGCGCAGGTTGCCGGACGGGCCGATCATGGCGGCCAGCAACTCGGTCCGGTCGTGGTCCTTCGCGTCGAGGTCGAAACGACGCACGGTGCGGCCGTTCGACGCCAGCACGGTCTTCACCCCGGCCAGCACCGGCTTCAGGTCGCTCGGGCCGAGCCGGGTCTTGCGCGCGTCGACCTTCACCTTCACGGCGAGGGTGTATCCGCCCAGGAACTCCTGGGCCTTGACGCAGCCCGTTCAACCTGCGCGGTGGTAGTACCACTCGACGTCGATCGACCGCGCCATCGCGACCCTCCAGACCCGCCGTGCCGACCGGCGGCGACGCCCCCTGCGCCGCCGCCGACCGGGCTCCCTCCCCGATTCAGGGGGCGGGATGAAAGCGACGCCGCGTCGACTTGCAAAGAGGACGCGCCGGCGCGGGGGTCCCTCGCCGGCGCGTCGCCGTGCTTCCGGTCCGATCGTTGGTCGTCTCACCTCACGGCAGGATCTCGAGCCCGTCGATGTCGGCGGCGGCGAGGCCGTAGGCGTCGCCATCGAACGTGAACGCCCACGACCCGGCCGGGTTGTAGCCCAGCGCCGTGGGGGTGAACGTGATCAGGTCGCGGTTCTCGCCGGTGATGTTGAACGGGACCTGGAAGTTGCCTTCGGTCGAGAACGTGAGCGTGCCGCTGATCAGGTCGTAGTCGAGCGCGTCAGTGTCCTCGCCGGTCTGGCCGAGCTTGATGTCGGCGTCGAGACCGTAAATGATCCACGACCAGGTGCCGCTGGTGACCGCGCCCAGCGTCGTGGGCGTGAACTGCAGGACGTCCTCGTCGAGGCCGGAGATCGCACCCACGGTGAAGGTGCCCTCGAACGAGATCCAGAGGTTGCCCGCCGCATCGACCGCCAGTGCGTCGACGTCTTCCGGGACGGCCGAGGCCCCGACGTCGGAACCGTCGAAGTAGAACGAGACGCTGCCCGCAGTCACGTCACCAAGCGACGTCGGCACGAACTTGATGATGTCCTCGTCGTTCACCGCGGTGCCGTTCGGACCGCCGGTGAGGCCGGGGACCGACAGCGAGTCTTCGAACGAGATCAGGATCGACCCGTCGGACTGCACGCAGAAGGCGTCGACGTTGGCAGTGGAGACGATCCCGAGATCGCTGCCGTCGAAGTACATCGAATGAACCCCCGACACGAGGTCGAGGTGGATGATGTCCTGCGATTCCGCGCGCAGTCCGCCGAGGTTGATGCCGGCGCGGGTCGAATAGAGCATCCCCGTCGTCGGCACGCTCGGCACGCCGTCGAATTCGGCGATGTAGGTCGTCCAGTTCGGATACTCGCCGACGCCCCAGAACTTGGTCGGGTCGGTCGGATCGATCGAGGCGTCGAAGTAGTCGCCCCAGCGGCCGCTGGCGCTGCCGGTGCCGTACTTCACGCGCTCGATCAGCCCGACCACGCCGTTGGCGTCGGTGGTGCGATGGACCGCCACGGCGAGGCCGGCGTACTCGTTCGCCGACGAGTAGCCGACGATCATCCCGATCTCGCCGGACGTCTGGCGTGCGACACCCGGATAGAAAGTGTGGACACCCGGTCCCATGTCGACGTTGCCGCTCTGCTCCAGCGTCGGACTGCCCGACGTCGGCCAGTTGTTGGGCTTGAAGACGTACCAGCGGGCGAGGCAGCGGCCGTCTCCCGGGTTGATCCCGTGGCCGGCGACGATGCGCCCGTTGCCGAACTCGACGTTGATGATGCGCCCGTCCAGTGCGTCGATCGAGCCGCCGCCCAGCTCCGGCGGCTGCGGCGGTGCGGTGTAGGACGAGACCGTCACCGTCTTGGTGGCGATCGACGGCGAGGTGATGACGTTCTTGATCGCCTGCAGCTTGATCGTGGTGCTGCTGTCGGTGCTGACCAGGTACGGCCCGATCGGCGCGGTGTGATGTTCGCCGACCTGCACCGAGGCGGCACCGCCGTCGCGCAGGTCCCAGAAGACCGCCGTGCCGCCCGACAGGATCGACGCCTTGTCGATGATGCGGTACTTGACGCCGGCCCAGCCGCCCGAGCTCAGGCCGAACAGGTTGCCGGTGATGATGTAGGCCTTGTTGTCGTAGCCGAAGCCGGGGTAATCGACCCAGTACGACACGCCGTTGACCCACGTCACGGCGTCCATCCGGTACTTGTACCAGGTGCCGTTGGGGTCGCTGTCGTCGGAGACGGCGATGTCGATCCACGACTCGGTGGTGCCGTACACCTCGAACACGACGACGACGAAGCGGCCGGCAATCGAGTCGTAGAAGCACTTCGGGTCGAAGGTGAAGTTGCCCGCGCCGAGGCCCTCGAAGAAGCCGGGGTTGCCGGCGCTGCCGAGGTCGTTGCTGAACTGCAGGGTGCCCGCCTTGTCGTACCAGGCGAGCTTCATGTTCACCGTCTCGACGATGTGATTGGGACCGACCGCCAGCGTGCAGTCGGGCGGCACCCAGCCGGTGTGGCCGATGCCGTCGAAGCTCGCGAGCTTGCGCGGGCGCGGCCGGAAGCGCGCTCGCTCCTCGGGGTCGAGCGGCAGCTTGGTGATCGGGATCACCCGCGGCGACGGTTGCTGGACGATCTCCTCGATCTGCGGCTCGTGGATCCAGGACGACTCGGCGACGCCGATCGCGATGCCGCGCGTCGACTCGGTGATCTCGTAGTCGATGTCGGCGGGCGCCGCAGCGTCGCCTTCCTGCGGCGTTGCGGCGGCGGTGCCGACCAGCCCCGAAAGCGCCAGCCCGGTGCGCACCCAACGAGTGAAGCGACTCGATCGGAGCATCGACCCCACCTCCGCAAGCGTGGTCCGCAGCGGAACCACGCCGACCATCCCCTTCCGGACCTTCCGGTTGCGGGCGAACCTTGATCGCGCCGTCATAGCCCGAGGCAAGGAAGCGGCAATACCGCGCGCGCGGGCGACGCACGACGTTCGACGCAGCCGGCGGGTCCGGAGGTTCCCCCGGGATTGGCTGCTCTAATGGTGACCTGCCGCCCGCCACCGCTGCCGCGGCCGCCAGAAGTTCAGGAGAGAGTCATGTTCGGAATGCGATCAGTCGAGCTCTCGGTGGCCGTTGTCCTCGGCAGTGCCGTCACTTGGTCACTTCTGCTGAGTGGTTCGGTTTCAGAGCCGTCCCGATCCGCAGCGCAAGCCGCCGCCGGGGACCGACCGCTGGTCGCCCGGGTCGACGGCCGTCCCGTCGCGCTCGAAGAATTCCGCGACTGGTTGGTCGTCGCGCATGGCTGGCGCCACCTCGACGACTTCCTCGACCTTTCGTTGCTGCGCGCCGCGGCCACGGCGCGGGGGCTGGCCCTCCCGACGGCCGCCGATCTGGACGCGGCCTTCGAGGCGGACTGGCAGGATCAGATCCTCCTGCGCCACGGCGGCGTCGAGGCCGGCTGGGTCGCCGAACTGGCGCAGGGCGGCATCGACCGCGCCGGCTACCGCGACCGCCGCGCCGGGATGCTCGAGATCGAGGTGATCGCCAAGCAGCTGCTCAAGGAGCAACCCCTCACCGAAGACCAGCGGCGCGATTTGTGGCTGCGGGAGTTCGGCCCCGACGGAGTCCGCAACCACGTGCGGGTCGCCTTCTTCAGCCAGCTCAAGCTGATCCGCCCGGGGCAGCGGGTCTCGACCGCCGAGATGGCCGGCTTCACCGCCGAAGCGCTGACGCGGGCAGAGGGCTTCCTCGCTGCCGTGCGCGCCGACCGCGCCAGCTTCGCGACGCGGGTCCAGGCCGAGGGCGACCCCTGCACCGTCCCGCGTTTCGACTCCTATCCGCTCGACCTCCGCGCCAGGGGCGGTGAGCTGCCGCGGCTGCGGGCCGACCATTTCGGCGGCGTGCTGCAGGAGGCGGTCGCCAAGGGGAGTGGCGGCGAACTGCTCGGGCCGATCGCGACGCCGAGCGGCTTCTGGGTGGTCGAGATCGTCGCTCGCGAGCCCCTTCCGCTGGCGGCGGCAGGCGCTGAACTGGAGCGGATCTGGCGCGAACGCGAGCCGTCGATGGGCGAGATCGTCCGCCTGCGCGAGGAGTTGCGGTCACGGGCGAAGATCGAGCGGCTGCCGCTGAACCACTGAATCGATGCTCCGGCTCCTGTCGAAACCGGGGGCGATCGCCCGGGTTGGATCGGACGACTCCACGTAAAGCCGGAGATGGGTGTGAACCTGTCGCTCCACCTGATCGCGAGCTCTTGTGCCCTGTTCCTGCCGCAGCAGGGCCCGGGACGCGCGCCGCCGACGACCTCCCTCGCCCACCGGGCCACCACCGTCGCTCCCGAGGTCGTCGCCGAGCTGATCGACCGTGCGCTCGAGGTGGAATGGAAGGAGCAGAAGCTCCGTCCGGCCGACCCGGCCGACGACGCCACCTGGCTGCGGCGCCTGTCGATCGACCTCTGCGGCACGATCCCGTTGCGGGAAGAGATCGCCGCGTTCCTCGACGACAAGCGCGCCGACAAGCGCGCGCGCAAGATCGACGAGTACCTGGACGATCCGGCCTTCGCGCAGAACTTCTCCTACCTCTGGAGCAACGCGCTGCTGGCCGGCGCGGCGCGCGGCGGCGGCCCCGAGTCGGTGCATCTGCGACCCTGGCTCGAGGGACAGCTGGCGCAGCGCCGCCCGTTCGACGACATCGTCCACGAGTTGATCTCCGCGTCCGGACGCAACGACCAGAACGGCGCCACCAGCTTCGTGCTGGCCTATGCGGACGAGATCGAGTCGCTCTCATCGGTGGCGTCGCGCACCTTCCTCGGCGTGCAGATCCAGTGCGCCCAGTGCCACGACCACCCGACGGACAAGTGGACGCAGGACGACTTCAACGGCTTCACCAGCTTCTTCCTCGGCGTCCGCGGCCAGCGCATCGGCGACAACCCGAGGGTGACCCGCCTGACCGACACTTCCGCCGCGGAACTGCGCGCCCCGCGGCTGCGCAAGGTGCGCGACGCGCTGCGCGCGGCAGCCGACGCCGGCGACCCGGCCGCCGTCGAGCTGTCACGGCGCCTTCGCCGCAAAAACCTCGGCGACCTGACCGATGACGAGGTGATGGCGTTCCTCGAGACGTTGCCGGGGACGCAACGCGAGAAGCTCGAGAAGGGCATCGAGCGCCAGCGCATGTACGCGGAGCCGCGCTTCCTCGACGGCGCTCCCTACGCGGAATCGGCCGAGCGCACGCGGCGCGAGCACCTCGCCGACTGGATGGTGAGCGCCCGCAACCCGTGGTTCGCGCGGGAGACGGTGAATCGGCTGTGGGGCCACTTCTACGGCAAGGGGTTGATCGACCCGGTCGACGACCTCACCGCCAGCGCGGACCAGGTCCTGCCGCAGCTGCTCGACCTGCTGGCGCAGAAGTTCGTGCAGTCGGGCTTCGACCTGCGCTGGCTGATGACGGCGCTGACACGGACCCGCGCCTACGCGCTCGGCAACTCGCTCGAAACGAACGTCGAACGGCGCGATCCGCAGGAGCGCTGGTTCGCCGCTCACCCGCTCCGCCCGTTCACCGCCGAGCAGGTGCTGCACTCGCTGCAGCGCGCCACCGCGCTGGAGCAGGAGACCGTGGCGCGGGCGAAGGACGAGCGGTTCGAAGCCGAGCGGCGCAAGGTGCTGGAGCAGTTCCGCTACGTCTTCAGCGACGACGAGGGCGGCAGCGAGGATCGCTTCGCCTCGAGCATCCCGCAGGCGCTGTTCCTGATGAACGGGCGCATGACCAACGACGCGACCCGGCTGCGCAACAGCCGGATGCTCGACGAGATCCTCGACGAGTCGCGTTCCGACCGTGAACGGCTGCGGCAGATCTACCTCGCGACGGTCGGCCGGCTGCCGACCCAGGCCGAGGCGTCGAAGCTCGGCCGCATGGTGAAGGGGGCCGACGGCGGCAGCCGCCGCGGCATCGAGGACCTCTTCTGGGCGCTGCTCAACTCGACCGAGTTCCTCACCAACCACTGAGCGCAGCCGAGAGAACCGGAGATCGCGATGGACCCGCTCCTTCCCCGCCGCGCCCGCTCCTTCAGTCGGCGCGAGCTCCTGATGCAGGCGCTCGCCCGCGGCGGCGCGCTGGCGCTGACGCCGTCGCTGCTCTCGCTGCTGTCGGGCGATCTGCTCGCGCAGCAGGGCGGACTCGGCCGGACCGGCGCGAAGCAGGGCGCGAAGCGCCGCCTGATCATGCTCTGGCTGGAGGGCGGCCCGAGCCAGCTCGAGACCTTCGACCCGAAACCCGGCACCGCCACCGGCGGCCCGACCAAGGCGATCCCGACCGACGTCGCCGGCTGGAGCTTCGCCCACCACCTGCCGAAGCTCGCCGCGCGCGCCGAGTCGCTGGCGGTGATCCGCTCGATGACCACGCGCGAGGGCAGCCACGCCCGCGCCCGCGAGCTGGTGCAGAGCGGCTACGTCCCGAACCCGACGGTGAGCTATCCGTCGCTCGGCTCGATCGTCGCGCACGAACTCGGCGACCTCGGGCACGAGCTGCCGGCGTTCGTGCAGATCGACGGCGCGCCGCTCAAGTCCGGCTATCTCGGCGTCGACGCCTCGCCGTTCGTGCTGCAGAAGGCCGAGGGGAGGATCGAGAACCTCGCCTATGCCGGCGGCATCGACCGCGAGCGCCTCGACCACCGCAGCGCGATGGTCGAGGCGATCGACGATGCGTTCGCGAAACGCGGCGGAACGCCGGCGGTGGACGCCAACCGCGCGCAGCGGACGCGGGCGCGGCGGCTGATGGACACCCGGTTGCTCACCGCGTTCGACCTGTCGCAGGAGCGCGACTCGACGCGCGACGCCTACGGGCGCGGCAACTTCGGCCAGGGGGTGCTGCTGGCGCGGCGCCTGATCGAGCACGGCGTGCAGGCGGTGCAGGTGGTCCTGAACGGCTGGGACACCCACGAGAACAACTTCGGCCGCTGCGCCGAGCTGTGCAACGAGCTCGATCCGGCCTTCGCGGCGCTGCTCGACGACCTGAAGAAGCGCCAGCTGCTGGCGGACACGCTGGTGGTCTGCATGGGCGAATTCGGGCGCACGCCGGAGCTGGCGCGCGGCGGCGAGGGACGCAACCACTGGCCCAACAACTGGTGCGTCGCGCTGGCCGGCGGCGGGATCAAGGGCGGGCAGGCCTACGGCGCCACCGATCCTGACGGCCGCACCATCACCGACCGGCCGGTGCAGATCGCCGACCTGTTCGCCACGCTCGGCGCCACGTTGCGCCTCGACGGCACCCGGACGTTCCACGCCGGCATGCGACCGATCCAGCTGATCGACCCGGAAGGCCGGGTGTTGCGCGAGCTGCTGACCTGAACCTGCGGGGCGCCTCCGTGGGCCGGTGACGCCGCTCAAGTCCCCGGCGTGCGGCGGACCTTCACCGTGCGGCCGGCTTTCGCCGCCTCTTCGATCGCGAAACAGATTTCGTGGACGTGGGCGCAGGCGTTCAGGTCGTTCTCCGGCCGCTTGCCGCTGCGCAGGCAATCGACGAAGTGGTCGAACTGACCGTGGTAAGGGTGGTGCTCGACCTTGCCCGAATCAGGCAGGTCGGCCGGGATGGTGGTCCAGCCGGTCTGGCCGGGCCAGTCGAGCGTGAACACCTTGTCGTAGTTGATCGTGCCCTTGTCGCCCTGCAGCACGATCGGGAAGTGGTACGGATTGCGGCACTCGATCGAGGTGTGGACCGAGCCGGTCGCGCCGTCCTCGAATCGGAACAGGGCGGTCGAGTTGGGCGGGTACTCGTACTGGAGCGGGTTCTTCGGCGAGGTGCACTTCATCGCCTGCACCTCGACCACGCGCCGCCCCATGAACCAGGTGAGCGCGTCGATGGCGTGGCAGCCGGCGGTGAGTTCGGCCGAGACGCTCATCTCCTTCTTGATGTTCCAGGCCCACTGCTTGTACCAGGGGCCGCAGCCGTGGTTGTAGGCCACCTCGCCGTGGAACACGTTGCCGAGCGCGCCCTGCTTCAGCAGCGCGCGGATGTTCTTGAACAGGCCGATCCAGCGCAGCTCGAAACAGACGCTGGTCGCGACGCCGGCCGCGTTGACCGCCGCGACCATCTTCTTCAGCGCCGCCGGATCGAGCGCCACCGGCTTCTCGATGACGATGTGCTTGCCGGCCTTCGCGGCGGCGATCGTCTCGGCCGGATGGTTCGGATGCGGCGTCGCCAGCACGACGACGTCGAGCCCGGGGTGCTTCAGGAACGCCTTCAGGTCGGTGAACAGCGCCGCGTTGGCGAGCTGCTTCTCGCCCACGAACCGCCGCGCGCCCTCCTCGCTGCGCGAGCAGACGGCGACCACCTCGATCCCCGCCACCTTCCGGAAGTTGTCGACGTGCGCCCCGGCCACCCAGCCGGTGCCGACGATGCCGATGCCGAAGCTCTTCGCCACGCCTGGTCCTCCGTTTTCCTGTCGGCTCAACGGCGCGGCTTGCGGCGATCGTCGCCGAAGAACGCCTGGATGCGCGCCCAGCCCTCTTCCGCCGTCTCGGCGAACTCGATCAGCTCGAGGTCCTCCGGCGAGATCAGCCCCTCGTCCGCGAGGAAATCGAAGTCGAGCAGCTTCTCCCAGAACGCGCGGCCGAACAGGACGCACGGTATCCGCTCGATCTTGCCGGTCTGGATGAGGGTCAGCGCCTCGAACATCTCATCCAGCGTCCCGAAGCCGCCCGGGAAGAACGCCAGCGCCTTCGCGCGCATCAGGAAGTGCATCTTGCGCATCGCGAAGTAGTGGAAGTTGAAGCAGAGGCTCGGGTGGATGTACGGATTCGGTCGCTGCTCGAACGGCAACACGATGTTGAGGCCGATCGACTTGGCGCCGACGTCGGCGGCGCCGCGGTTGGCCGCCTCCATGATCCCCGGCCCGCCGCCGGTGATGACCACGTAGTCGCACTCCTTGCCGATCTGGCAGGCCGAGGAGATGAGCGCGGAGAACTTCTGCGCCTCGGCGTACCACTTCGAGTAGTCGCACAGGCGGCGGGCGGCGCTGCGGCGGCGCGCGGCGTTGACGTCCTCGCGCTGCGCGACCGCGCCCGCATCGGCCCGGGCCAGCGCCGCCGGCACCTCGGCCGGCGCCGGAACGCGGGCGCTGCCGAAGACGACCACGGTCGAGATCACGCCATGCTCGCGCATGATGAGCTCGGGTTTCAGGAGCTCGAGTTGCAGGCGGATCGGGCGCAGCTCGGGGCGCGCCAGGAAGGCGAGGTCGCGCTCGGCCAGCAGGAAGGCATTCGAGAGCTGCTGCGGCGTCTTGTCGGAGCTCATGCGATCCCCGTGGGTGGCGCGCGCTCGGACCGGCGAACGCGCGAGCCGGGCACTGTAGCCGTCGTGCCGGCGCGAAGTCGGCGGCGGTCGCTGCCGACCGCACGTCCCAGCCGGCGGGATAACGTCGCGCCATGCCCTTCTCGATCGACCGGACGCTGCACGATCGGCCGCTCGGCTTCGTCGCCGCCTTCCCGCCGGCGGGAGCGGCGCGCGAGCCACTGCTCGGCTGGATCGGCGTGGCGCGCCACGCTGCCGA
>Ga0194121_10005288_pt1 | contig 17999 bp, 13 predicted proteins | sample TA2MahCa50mmetaG_FD_148609 | JGI IMG/M metagenome (GOLD analysis project Ga0194121, IMG submission 148609) | Freshwater microbial communities from Lake Tanganyika, Tanzania - TA2015020 Mahale Deep Cast 50m | ecosystem: Environmental > Aquatic > Freshwater > Lake | place: Tanzania: Lake...
CCCAACGCCTGATACAGTAAGCTGGTGGACATGTCTTTCCCCTCGAAGCCTGTGTTTTGCTAACTTCAAGGGTGCAAAGCATGTCCACGTTTTCAAGGACAACAAGACGCTCGGCTCGGAAGATCCAGATTTTTGCCCCTTGGTGAGAACCGAAAAAAGACTGGCTCGTCGTACATCGCAACGGGCTCCTGCTTTGTGCTTGACACTCGTTTGTCCAGAAACATATGATATGGATGTCGTCGGCATGGCCGGCGCGTCCCTTTCTGGAGCATGTGTCAGTGATTGATGGCGAGTTGTTGGCCCGTCTGGGTTGACCACGAAACGAACAGTACAAAGCAAGGATGCACGCAGTGACATGCACCGGCCACTCGGCCCGGTTGATTGCCATTTTCAGGCGGCGAACCTTCCGGAAGCGGCGTAAGCCCCCAGCCCCCCTGGGACTTGCACGCTTCCGGATGTTCTTTTGAAGCGCCGCTAGGGTCGTGGCACTCGCGCCGAATGGCGGAGCGTGATGAGCAACGCTCCCCACAACACGGAAATGAGCACGCCGATGGCGGCCAGACCGATCCAGAAGTACCGGTTTAGACTTTCCTTGAGCGCGTTGATGGGCTCAAGGGCGGCGTGGCTATCGTGCTGGACTAGCGCGCCCCAGCCGATTCTCGGCAGCGGCGCATAGGCCGTCAGGTAAGTCTTGCCGTCGAGCGGATCGTCGTGTGAACGCGAGCCTTCCTTGCCGGCCAGCACATCGCGAAACACCGCGGCATTGTGCGAAACGGGATTCTCCCCTTCCTTGGGCTTGATCTTGTCTCGTTCCCGATGGTGCAGGAACTGTCCATTTTCGTTGATGAGGGCGATGAAGCCATGATCCATCCTGGCCCGCTCGTCGAGCCAGTGATGAATCTCGTCAAGGTGCACCGTGGCCATCAAGACGCCGGCGACATGGCCGTTCTCCTTGTCATCCCAGATCGGCGTGGAAACAGCGATTGTCAACGGGCGTTCAAGCGATTGCCCGATGAACGGCTGCGAGATGACTGTTTCCCGTGCCGGCTCGAAATGTGCCTGCCTTTCATCCGGGCGATCTTCCTCGCCATTGAACCAGCCGCGCCAGCCAAAATCGACTCCGTAAATCGACTTGTCGATGGGAAAGCACGCAAGCAACTTGCCATGGCGGTCCGTGACCACCCAGCGGCCGAACTTGCCGGGACTTGTCCTCTCGAAGTTCTCCTTGAGCAGTGCCGTCAATGTACGACGATCGGCTTGCTTGACTGCCAGGCGTAATTCCTCGCGCCGGGACTTGAAGATCAGGGTCCTCTTGATGTTGAGCAATTCCTCTTCGACGGCACGCGCGACGACGCGGGCCAGAATCAGATCGCTTTCGAGCAGCTTGTCAAGCTGGCTGGCGAGGGCCTCTTCCGAGCGCGTGATGGATTCATTGAGCATCATCGAGCCTAGCCCGGCCATGACCAGCAGCAACAGCAGCGGGGCGATGACGCCGAACGCGAGCAAAGGCCGTTGCCTTCGCAGCCGTTGCCGCCGCTCCAGCGCATCCAGTACGGCGGCGGCATCCGGCCAGCGCTTCGCCGGATCGAGGGCCAGGCAACGATCGATGATATCGGCGAGATGGCGATCCATGCCGGCGACGCCGCGATGATTGCGCGGCTCGGGCGCATGCTGTACCCACTCGCGATAGCGCTGCAAGCGGTGGGACAGTTCCTCGGTGCCAGCAAGCTGGTCGCGGATGCGCGAGTCCTCGCGCGGTGGCCGGCCGGTGACCATCGTGTAGAACAACGCTCCCAGTGCGTAAACATCCCAGCGCGTGTCGGGAATTTGCTTGGAGAGATCGGCCTGCTCTGGGGCCATGTAAAAGAAGGTGCCCAGCGCCGGCGAGGCATCACTGGAAAGGTGCGCCTGGCCGAAGTCCGCCAGCTTGGCCCGGCCGCGGGCGTCGAGCAGCACGTTCGCCGGCTTCAGGTCGCAGTGGCGAATTCCCTTGGCGTGCACGTACGCCAGTGCTTCGGTCATCTGCACGAAGATCTTGAGGGCATCGCCCACCGGCAGCGGCCCTTTCTCCAGGCGGCGCGCGAGCGAACCCTGCTGCAAGTACTCCATGATGTAGAATGGCGGCGATGCGGCCGGCTCCACGTCGATCAGCTGTACGATGCCCGGATCCGCGTGCAGCATGGCGAGTTGCTTGACCTCGGCCTGCAGGAGTTGCCAGGGCAGCCCGGCGCCGTGGACCAGGAACTTGATGGCGACCTCGATCCCCGTGCGCATCTCGCGCGCTCGCCAGACCTCGCCGTAGCTGCCGCTGCCCAGCCGTCCCAGCAGTTCGTACCCCGGGACCTGCGGAATGGTCGACAGCTTGTGCGGCGGCACAATGTCGGTCGGATTCTGGGGCTGGGTCAGATCCTGCGGCAGCCGGCTCTGCTCGCTCGACCGCTTCATGCCGGAAGTGCTTTGCCTTTCGGTGCGGCCATCGACCGGCGGCGGCTTGACGCGTTCAGCCTCGGTTCTATCATCGTCGGCCATGCCATCACGGTATCATGTCGCCCGGGTCGCTTCCAGCCCTTGATCCAGGCAAGCCAGCTGCTGCATGTTTCGGCGATAGAATAGAGCGAATGAATGTCGGCCAACTGGCACAACTGGCGTGCATCGTCGAGGCGACTGCTCGCAAGCCGGGCAACGTGCATCGCCTCCAGGACTTCGCCGACCTGAGCTATGTCGATTTTCTTCTGAGCGCGGCGGCCATCGCGCCCGTTTTCGAGCGTGCGCCGGAGCGCCGCGTGGGCGCCACGATCCTTGACGCCATCCGCGCCACCCGGCAGGTCGTGCGAACCAACACCAATCTCGGCATGGTCCTGTTGCTGGCGCCGCTTGCCGCCGTGCCGACGGGCGAGCCGCTGGAGGAAGGGCTGCCACGCATACTGGATCAACTGGACACGGAGGACGCGCGGCTGGCTTACCAAGCGATTCGCCTGGCGCAACCGGGCGGCCTGGGGCAAGCGCCGGAGCAGGACCTTGCCCACGAGCCCACGCTGTCGTTGCGTGAGGCGATGGCCCTGGCCGCGGACCGCGATCTGGTCGCCCGGCAATATGCCGATGGCTTTCATGAGATTCTCCATGTTGGCGTGCCGGTCTTGAAGGAATTCCTTCGTGAGCAGAAGTTCGAAGCGGCCATCATTGGCACACATCTGCACTTTCTCGCTCACTTTCCTGATAGCTTGATTGCGCGGAAATGCGGTCCCGATGTGGCTGAAGCAGTACGTGGCAAAGCTCAGGCCCTTCTGAACGTTGATTGGCTGACCACGGAAGCCGGCAGGTTGGCCGTCACGGACTTCGATGCCTGGCTGCGCGCTGAACGAAACAGCCGCAATCCCGGCGCGACCGCCGACCTCGTTGCCGCTTCCTTGTTCGCCGCCTTGCGCGACGGTATCATAACATTGCCCACGCCATGGTAAGAATCATGTCCGAGCGCTTCCGAGTTCGAGTGACCAAGGATTACCTGGTGTTCTGCGCCGGGCACTTTATCAGCTATGACGGCGACAAGTGCGAACGGCTGCACGGGCACAACTACCGGGCCGCGGTCGAGGTCGAGGCCGATCTGGACGACAACCACTACGTCTTCGACTTCATCGCCCTGAAACAGCGTACCAAGGCCATCACGGACGAGCTGGATCATCACATGCTGCTGGCGACGCGCAACAAGTTCATCACCGTCGAGCAGGGTGCCAGGAGCGTGCGCGTCCGCTACAAGGACCGCGAATGGCTGTTCCCGCGCGAGGACTGCGTGTTGCTGCCCATCGAGAACACCACGGCCGAGCTGCTGGCCCGCTACATCGCGGGGCGGCTGCTGGTAGATTTGCAAGAAAAACATGGATTCACGCCACGCATCTTGCGCGTGGAGGTCGAGGAGAGCTTCGGACAATCGGCATGGCATGAATGGACTGAATAGATCATTTTGGACGGAGACAGCGGAAATGAGTGCACTGGCAACCCCCAAGAAACCCGTGGTCTATCCGGAAAGCGATGGCCTGCCCTTGTCGGACAACACCAAGCAGTTTCGCTGGATCATGACCATCCAAGGCGGCATCGATGGCGTTTTTCGTCATGACGAGAATGTCTTCGTTGCCGGGAACCTGCTGTGGTACCCGGTCGAGGGCGACAACAAGACGCGCGCCGCCCCCGATGTACTTGTCGCATTTGGCCGGCCCAAGGGCGATCGCGGCTCCTATCTGCAATGGCTGGAAGACAACATCGCGCCTCAGGTACTGTTTGAGGTGGCTTCGCCGGGGAACCGCGCCGGCCAGCTCACGACCAAGTTTGCCTTTTACGAGCGCTACGGAACCGAAGAATACTATCTCTACGATCCGGAAACCGGCGACCTGTACGGCTGGATCCGGTCGGGCGAGCGCCTGGCCGAGATTCCCAACATGAACGGCTGGGTGAGCCCCCGGCTTGGCGTCCGCTTCGAGATCCATGACGGCGAGCTTCGCCTGTTCGGCCCCGACGGCAAGAAATTCTTGACCTACACGGAACTTGTCGAGCAACGGGAGCAAGAGTCGAAAGACAAGGAACAGGCGCTGCGTCGCGCCCAGCTTGCGCAGCAGCAAGCCGAACAGGCGCAGCAGCAAGCCGAACAGGCGCGGCAAGAGGCAGATCGGCTAGCGGCCAAGTTGCGATCGATGGGAATAGACCCCCAGTCGTGACGATCGACATGGAGAGGTTGAGAGACATTCAGGCGGCGCTCCATGCATGAACCGGGAAGTAGCTGGGGAGCGAAGTGGTCGTTGCGAGCACAGGAGGTTGTGTCGGGCCTCCTCGCACGCTTGCCGGCTAAGGAACATTATCCGGGATCCCATGCGAATCGACTCGGGGCATTGCCAATCGGCTGTGACATGTGGGCTGATTATTATTTGCGGCCCAATGGCGAAGTAGTCATCGTGGGAGAGGATTTCGATAGGCCGGAAATCGACAGCGTATACCTGGAATGGAATCGACTTCTTCCAGTCCTGGTTTGGGGATCGGAACGCTATCCCGAGCTGCGCGAACTTCTCCCGGTGCGTGGACAGGAGGCGATAGACTGTCGATGTCGGACGCATCGATTGTTCGTGGATAATCGGTTAAGATGTCTAGAGTGCGGCGGAATCGGCTGGCTTCCGAACAAGGATGCGAAACTCCGCAGCGGGTTCATAGATTGAGGGCACATGACGGCCGATGCGACGGCGCACGTCGAAGACGGCGGTAGCATCATCTACATGCCGGCGTTCCTCTCTCGTTCCGAGGCGGATCGATTACTGGCATTGCTGCTCCATGAGCCGGCGAGCACGACGCGTCAGTCCCCTGTTGCAGTTGCCGCGTCAGACAGCGGGAAGATCAGCAAGAGGACGCGGTCCGCTCGCAGGGATGTGTCTGACGCCATCGCCTGGAAGCAAGAGCATGGCCGTTTCGGCCGGCCATTCCCACGGCTCACGGCACTCTACGGCGATCCCGGAGTGTGCTACACATACTCGGGCACGAAATACGATTGCTTGCCGTGGACGCCCGAACTGGCCTTGATCCGCAGACGCGTGGAGGAGGCCGCCAAGGCGCCGATGAACAGCGTCCTGCTGAACCGTTATCGGGACGGCCAGGACAGCATGGGCTTCCACGCGGACGACGAGCCGGAACTGGGCAAGAACCCCATCCTGCCGTCGATCTCGCTGGGCGCCGAGCGGCGGTTTGTCCTGCGGCACACGAGAAGCGGCCGGCGGTTGGAATATGTCCTCGGTCACGGCAGCCTACTCATTATGGCCGGCACGCTGCAGCATTTCTGGCAGCATGCGCTGCCGAAAACCAAGGATGAAGTCGGCGAGCGAGTGAACCTGACGTTCCGTAGAATTCACTCATGAGCGCCCCTTCGGGACCCTGGAAACGCAAGCGCACCGGTGGCTTTCAGCAACTTCTCAGAAAGTCTGGGTTGAAGCGGCCGGACGCGCGTGGGCCAGGGAAACTTAGAACCTACGGCTTTCAGCCGTAACGTTCGGCCGAGATGCTGGTTGCGGCAGAAGCTTGATTACCCGGATTCGTTGCCCGGGCATCAAGAGGGGGGTAGCAACGCAATGAATTCGCACTGGTCATGGAACGTGAACTAACGAGGAACAGGAAATGATTCGCCAGACACATTGGTGCCGCTGTTTCACGACGGTAACCCTCATCGCAGCCGGTGCGTGGCTGCTTCACTCCCACGCGGGCGCTCCACAGGTTTCCGTCGGCAAGCGCATCGATGCCTTCAGGCTCAAGGACGCCGCCGGCAAGGCCGTCGCACCGGGTGACTTCAAGGACAAGAAGGCGTTCGTCGTCGTCTTCCTTGGCACGCAATGTCCGATCAACAACCTGTATCTCGCCACGCTTGCGGAGCTGCACAGGGAGTTTGCCGAGAAAGGCGTGCAATTCCTCGGCATCAACTCAAACTGGCAGGACAGTCCCAGGGCCATCGCAGATCACGCCGACAAGTACAAGATTCCATTCCCGGTGCTGCGCGACGATGGCGCCAAGGTCGCGGGCAAGTTCGGGGCGACGCGGACGCCAGAGGCTTTCGTCCTCGACGCCGGCCTGACGGTCCGCTACCAGGGTCGCATCGATGATCAGTTCGGCATCGACATTCGCCGGGCCAAGCCGACACGGCAGGACCTTGCCGAGGCGGTTGGTGAAGTGTTGGCCGGAAAAAAAGTAAGTAGGCCGTGGACGACCGTGGCGGGCTGCATCATTTCGCGGCCGGCGCGCGCGAAGAAAGGGGCGAGCGTCACTTTCAGCAAGGATATCGCGGCGATCTTGCAGAACAAATGCCAGGAATGCCATCGTCCCGGCCAGATCGGGCCGATGCCCCTCATGACCTATGCTGACGCCAGTGCCTGGGCCGACACGATCCGCGAGGTCGTCAGCGAGGGCCGCATGCCGCCCTGGCATGCCGATCCCAAGCACGGCAGGTTCGCCAATGACCGCAGTCTGTCGGCCAGGGACAAGGAGACGCTGCTGGCCTGGATCGACGTGGGGATGCCCCGCGGCGACGACCGCGACCTGCCACCGCCGCGCAAGTTTCCAAAGGGGTGGACCATCGGTAAGCCGGACGTGATCATTCCGATGCCGGTCGAGTATGAAGTGCCGGCGGTGGCGCCGAAGCGAGGCTTGCCTTATCGTCATTTCGTCGTCGAGACGAACTTCGACGAGGACAAGTGGGTCGAGCGTGCCGAGGCCAAGGCCGGCGCCGCAGAAGTCGTGCATCACATCATCGCCTTCATCGTTCCGCCGGGTGAACGCTTCTTTCCCGGCAGTCCGCGCACGCCAGTGCTATGCGGCACCGCGCCGGGCGACATGCCCATGATGCTCAAACCCGGCCAGGCCAAGCACCTGCCCAAGGGGTCCAAGCTCATCTTCCAGATGCACTACACTCCTAACGGCAAGGCCCAGAAAGACCGCTCGGAGATTGGCCTCATCTTCGCCAGGCAGCAACCCAGCATGAAGGTTGTCACCTTGCCCATATATAACCTGCTGTTCCGCATTCCGCCGGAGGCGGCCAACCACGAAGTCGTCAGCACCTACACTTGCAAGAAGGATTGCCACATCGTCGGCTTCATGCCGCACATGCACTTGCGTGGCAAGGACTTTCTGATCCGCGCCAGGTATCCCGACGGCAAGAGCGCGACCTTGCTCTCGGTGCCGCGTTTCAATTTCAACTGGCAGAGCATCTATCGGCCCATCGAACCGCTGAGAATGCCGAAGGGCACGGTGGTCGAGTGTGTGGCCCACTTCGACAACTCCGCGGGCAATCCCAACAACCCCGATCCCAAGGCAACCGTTACCTGGGGCGACCAGACCTGGGAAGAGATGATGATCGGCTGGACAGATTTCGCATTCGAGATGAAGTAGCTTTCAGCTTTCGGCGGTCAGCTCTCAGCCGGGCAATTGCTACCCCGCGAACGAGGGGCACATGAACTGGCTGGCTCACGTCTTGCTTTCCGAGGCCGACACTGAGTTTCGGCTCGGGAACCTGCTTGCCGATGTCGTCAAGGGCAAGGCCCGCGCGGGCATGAGCGTGGGCTTCCTGCGCGGCGTGCGCTGTCATCAGGCGATCGACGCCTTCACCGATTTTCATCCCATCGTGCATCGCAGCCGGGCGCGCGTCGCGCCGCCGTTGCGGCGGTACGCCGGCATCCTGGTCGATATCTTCTACGACCATTACCTGGCGCGCGACTGGACGCGCTACGCGTCGATCCCGCTGGATGCATTCACTGCCGAGGTATACCAATCGTTTCGATCGTGTACTTGTTCGTTGCCTGCCGAGGCTGAAATTGTCTTGCAGCGTATCATAGCTGAGGATCGGCTTGGTTCGTATCGAGAACTGGGCGGCATCGAAACAGCCCTGACACGCCTGTCGGGATACCTGAGCGGTCGCTGGCGCCGGCCCATCGAGCTACAGCGCGGCATCGCAGACATGGTGGAGCACGACGGCGCGTTCACCCGTGATTTTGCGGAGTTTTTCCCGCTCCTCGTCGAGCATGTCAATTGCCGGCGGCAGGTCCCTCACGGCTTCGCATGAGGCTTGCGCGTCCGGCGGCGCACGAACTTCGGTGCGGGGTAATCATGCTCGTCTTCGATGTCGCCAATGATCTCCTCAAGGATATCCTCGAGCGTGAGCAGTCCGTGAATCTTGGCGGCATCGTCGCGGACCAGGGCCATGGGTCGGCGGGCCTTCTTGAAGAGCCGCAGGGCGTTGGCCACGCTCTCGTCCGGCTTCAAGTACAGCGGCGGATACATGGCATCTTCCAGCACGACCACGCCACGCAGGCTGAACAGGAAGAACAGATCCTTGGTGTTGACGATGCCGACGATGTTGTCGAAAGCGCCCTCAAAAACCGGCATGCGCGTATGGGCGCCACTGCGGACGGCTTCGAGAACTTTCTCCGGCGGCAAAGTCAGTTCCAGCGCCGCCATCTTGTCGCGGGGCACCATGCAGTCACGCACGCATTTGTTCGAAAGCAGAAAGACGTTTTGCACCAACTCTGCCTGCTCCGGCTCCAGAAGGCCAGCTTCCTCCGTGTCCTCGATGAGCAACGAAAGCTCCTCCACGGAGTGGATCATGCCCTCGCTGGTCGCCGGCTTGTAGCCGACCAGGCGCAGAACGACATTGCCCGTGCCATTGATGAGGACGATGAGCGGCCGGGTGAGTTTTGTGAACAAGTTGAGCGGCTTGGCCACCCACAGGGAGAAACGGTCCGGCGTCTGCAGCGCCAGAGTCTTGGGGATGATCTCACCGAAGACGACATGCATGAAGGTGATGATGAGGTAGGCAAGTGTCCCGGCGACGGAATGGCTGGCGATGACGTTCCAGGGTTCGGCCAGCCCGCGGAAAACCGTGACAAAGGCATGTGCCAGGGCAATTTCAGAGACGACGCCCAGCCCGATGCTCGCGAAAGTAATGCCTAGTTGGGTGGCGGCAATCGTGCGGTCGAGATTGTCGATGGCCGTCGTCACCGCCTTGGCCCCAGTCACGCCGCGATTGACAAGTTCCTCGACGCGCGTGCGGCGCACAGCCACCAGCGAAAACTCCGCCATCACGAAAAAGCCGTTGAGCGCTACCAGCGCCGGAATGCTCAGGAGTCCGACTACTTCCGAGAACCAACCAATCTCCGGCGCTGCCGTTAGAAACTGCACGATCCCTAGGCCTCCGCTACCTGGATATCACTCTCCATTCTTTCTATAGCGCCGCGGCCCGCATAACACGACGCAGCCAAGTATGCCACCATGATGTGCCCGCAAAGATAACGCCTGACCACAGAGTGACTGGCGCGTGACGACCCACGCACAGCAGTCATTGGCTCCCTGTGTCCATGAATTGATCCGGGCAAAGTCGTCGTGAGGCATATACCGGACGGCAGCTGGCAAATGGGGTTAGCCTCAAACCCATGAATCGTCTATGTTAACCGTATCGTGAGCGAACCGGCCCCTTCCTTTTGCTTCGAGGATCGCGATGTCAGCGCGTCATTCCCGGCTCTTACAAGTCACCGCCGCCTTGATGTTCCTTAGCCTGGCGATGTCATTCAGTCCCGCGGTCCTGGGGCAACAGAAGCCCAAGGAGCCGTTGTGGACGCACGCATTCGATCTCAAGTGCCGCAAGTACGGCGAGTCGGAGTTCACCGACAAGACGCAGAAGTTCGGCGTCGAGGCATTCAAGGATACGAATACCGGCTCCGGGCTCTATGTTTCGCAAGCCGGGTCGTTCGCCGCGGCCCCCGGCTTCGAGTCGATCACGTCGGCCATCAAGAACAGCAAAGGGCCCGAATGGGTGGCCGGCCTTGATCTCCCTTGCCGCAAGGCCGGCGAGAAGGAGTTCACCAAGGACACGAAGATCCACGCCATGGAAGTGTTTCTCGACCAGAACACGAACAACTTCGTGTACATTACCGAGAAGGCGTTGATGGCGAGTTGTCCCGTACCCAAGGGCTACAAGGCGCCGTCGGGCGGGCTGATGGCGCCGAAGTGGCTGCATAGCGTGGATCTCAGCTGCCGCAAGGGGGGCGTCAAGGAATGGAAGGATGCGCTCAAGTTCGGTCTGGAGATTTACCGCGATCTCAACACCGGCAACATCATCTACATCACCGACACCGGCGCCATCGCCGTCCTCCACGAGAAGATTCAAGCCAAGGTCGACGGCAAGGCGCCGTCCTGGCTGCACGGCCTCGATCTGCAGTGCCGGCAACACAACGAGATGGACTTCACCAAGAAAACCCGCAAGTTCGGCATCGAGGTCTTCCGCGACGAGACCAACGGCAACCTCATCTATATCTGCGAGAGTGGCGACCTGGCAGTCGTCCCGGCGCCGATACAGCTGACGGCCCCGACCTCCAAGGTCAAGGAGCCAGTGTGGACGCATGGTCTGAACCTCAGTTGCCGGAAATCCGGCGAGCCGAACTTCACCGACAAGACGCGAGTCTACGGCGCCGAGGTCTTCCGCGACGACAACACCGGCCTCACGCTCTATATCACCGAGACGGGGTCCCTGGCCGCCGTGCCGACGAAGTAGTCACCAACACCCTGCGGACTCTTGATCCTTCAGCGACACGCTAGCAGCGGGTCGCCACGACAGGAAACATGCGCATCCTCGTGCAAGTGTGGTGCGAGATCGATCCCACGCTGAATGTCCGCATCGACCGTCAAACGACGTTGCCGGCTGTCGATGCCTGGGATCAGCTGCTTCGCGTCAGCCCGCTGGGCAGAGCCGGCGTGGCAGCGGGCAAGCGTCTTGGCGAGGTGACGGCATTCGCCCTCGGCGCGGGGCATGACGCGGCGCTGAGGCACGCGCTGGCCGGCGGGGCCACGCGCGCCGTCGAGCTTGACCGTGGCGATGCCCGAGCCCTTGCCGGTTGGGTGCAAGCGCAGGCTGCCGATCTGGTCATCGCCGATCGCCTCGCAGGCAACGTGGCTGCGCAGCTGGGCTGGTCGCATCTCGCGGGACTGGACGACTTGCACATGGTTGGCGGCGTCCTGAAGGCGGTGCGCTGCCTGGAGCGTGGCGACCGCGAGATTGTCAGTGCCCGTCTGCCGGCCGCGATCCGCTTGCAAGCCGACGACGTTCGGCCACCGTATGTTGCCCGGGCACGCCTGCAAGCGGTTGCTGGCTGCGATATCGAACAGGTCTCCATCTCCGGAGCCGTGGAATCAACGACGCCCGCGCCGCTTCAGTTGCTGCGACCACGGACCAAGCAAGGCGCACAACCCCGGGCGGCAACTTCCGCGCACAGCCGTTTACAAGCGCTGATGTCCGGTGCCGCTTCGGTGCCTTCCGCCAGGACGGCCGACGAACCGTCGCGCACCGTGGAGGAAATGGCGGAGGAGTTTGTGCGCTATCTGCTGCACCATGACTTGCTGCCGTGACTCACAGTAGCTGCAAGATCCCCAGCAGGGGAATCCGCACCCAGTCTGGACGGTGGTTCAACTCGTAACCCAGCTCGTAGACAGCCTTCTCCAGCAGATAGAGATCGAGAAGGAAGCGAAGTTCCCCCGCTGATTCAGGGAGAAAGGCGCCGGTCGCAGCAGTCTGGCAATATGCCTTGAGGTACGTCGAGCTGACGGCCGTATACCAGTACGTGGCCCAGCTTTCCAGGACGGCGACGTCTTCGGGACGGATGATGCCCGGGACCTGGCCGCGGTCGGTGTAGCCGCTGTGCGCCGCGTAGTGAAAGGACCGGACCATGCCGGCGACGTCTTTCAAGGGCGAGCGCTTGACGCGACGCTCGCCGATGGAGCGGTCGGGCTCCCCTTCAAAGTCGATGATGAAGAAGTCCTTGCCGGTGTAGAGAATCTGTCCCAGGTGGAAGTCGCCGTGGCAGCGCGTGCGAATCGCTGTGAGTCTGCGCCCGAGGAGAGACTGAAAACGTTGCGTGATTTCGCCGGTCCGGGCCAGCACGCGGTCAGCCAGCCCGCGGACATTGTCGGGCAGGTCTGTCAGCTGATGGCGTAGCAATTCGAATACCCGACCGTAGAGATTGCGCAGCGACTGATAAAGGGCACGCAGATAATGCTGCGAGAACGGCTCCGGCGCGAAATCCGGGTCCTCGCTCGGCGTCGCCAGCGCCAGATGCATCTCGGCGGAGCGCTGCCCCAGCAAGCGCGCCGATTCCAGATAGGGGCCAATCAACTCCTGGGCACGCTGCGGCAACTCCATGTCGGCGAGATCGAGCAGGTGGACGGCCGGCATGTCCGGAACGGCATGTTCGGCATGAGCAGCCAGGGCGCCCTCGAAGAACCGGCTCAGCGCGTCCAGCGAGAAGTGCCAGGCGTTGCCCTGATTGGCAACGAAGCCCTGGAGAAGGGCCAGTGTCATCGGCTCGAAGCGCTTGCCGCGGCGATACTCGATGGCCCCAACGGTCACCGCCGTGCGCTCGAACGGCGCCCGATGCGACAGGTAATGGCCGATCTCCACGTCCGGGTTGATGCCTTCTTCGACCCGGCGATAGACCTTCAAGATGAGCCGCTGGCCGAAGACGACGGAGGTGTTGCTCTGCTCGATCGAGCCGATGGCGGGCGTGAGTGTGGCATCGGCCGGCCCGCGGACAGCCGCGAAACGTGGAAACGCCAGTGCGCGGATCTCGGCCCGGGCCTCGCTCTCGAATGACTGATTGCCTTCAATCGCTTCAACAATTGCTGAGCAAAAACGCGGATCGACCAGAGCGTCGTGCAGAATCCCTTCGACGTTTCCTTCCAGCTGGGCGACGATCGCGTGCGGATAGTTGAGGCGCAGCTCGTCGGCCTGGCCGCGCTCGGCGAAGGTCAATGGCAGGACATAGGTTTCGGCGGCGCCTTCCTGAAACTCGACGCGTATGAGGGTGACGTAGGCGATGGCCTGACCGTAAGGAACGCGAAAAGCTTCTTGCAAGGTAGCCGACTTGATGATTCGCGCCTTGCTGCCGAACCAGCGTCGCGGCCGCAGGAACGCCGGCAGGATTGCTTCAAGTTCGCTCCGCTGCGTGCCGCGCAACAAGTCTTCCCAAGATCCGCGCGCTGTCAGCACCGCGATCTTACCCTCGTCCGGGTCGTCCGCCCGGCTGCGTTTGCTGGTCGGCGACTCCAGCACGAACCAGTAAAAGCTGTGTGGGCCCAGTGTCAGCGGATAGGCCCTCTTGCCAATCTTGGGAAAGAGATTACGGCCGAAAACCTCGACCGGCACGAGCCCGGCGAATTCCGCCAGGTCCAGCTCGACATGTTGCACAAACCGGGACAGATTGGCGACCACCAGGACGCACTCGTCGCCGAGGAGGCGAAGGAAGGCGAGCACCTTGCGATTGCGCGGTTCGAGGAAGTGCAGCGAGCCTCGACCAAAGGCCCGATAGCGCTTGCGCATGGCGATCAACCGTTTCATCCACCACAGCAGCGAGTTGGGATTGTTCTGCTGCCCCTCGACATTGACGGCCTCGAAGTGATACTCCGGATCAATGATGATGGGCAGGTAGAGCTTCTGCGGATTGGCGTGCGAAAACCCGGCATTGCGGTCGGAACTCCATTGCATCGGCGTGCGCACGCCGTTGCGGTCGCCCAGGTAAATATTGTCCCCCATGCCGATCTCCTCGCCGTAGTAAAGGACCGGTGTCCCCGGGAGCGAGAAGAGCAAGGCGTTCATGAGCTCGATGCGGCGGCGATTGTTGCCAAGCAAGGGCGCCAGCCGGCGGCGAATACCGAGGTTGATCCGGGCTCGCGGATCGTTGGCGTAGGCCCGGTACATGTAGTCGCGTTCCTCGTCGGTGACCATTTCCAGCGTCAGCTCGTCGTGGTTGCGAAGGAACATGCCCCACTGGCAGCTTGGCGGAATCGCCGGCGTCTGCTCCATGATGTCCACGATCGGAAAGCGGTCCTCCATGTGAATGGCCATGAACATCCGGGGCATCACGGGGAAATGAAACGCCATGTGGCATTCATCCCCTTGTCCGAAGTAGGCGACGGCGTCCTCCGGCCACTGATTGGCCTCGGCCAAGAGCAAGCGATTCGGGAAACGCTCATCGACGTGCTTGCGAAGCTCCTTCAAAAAGTGATGCGTCTCCGGCAGGTTCTCGGAGGTGGTCCCCTCGCGCTCGTAGAGATAAGGGACGGCGTCGAGGCGCATGCCGTCCACGCCCATTTCCATCCAGAAATCGAGGATGGGAAACATGGCTTGCCACACGGCGGGGTTGTCGAAATTCAGGTCCGGCTGATGGGAGTAGAAGCGATGCCAGAAATAGGCCTTGGCAACCGGGTCCCATGTCCAGTTCGAAGGTTCGAAGTCCTTGAAGATGATGCGAGCATCGCGATACTTCTCCGGCGTGTCGCTCCAGACATAGAAATCGCGCTCGGCGCTGCCCGGCGGTGCTCGACGGGCCCGCTGAAACCACGGGTGCTGGTCGGAGGTGTGGTTCAGCACCAGTTCGGTGATGACGCGCAATCCGCGGGCATGCGCCTCTTCCAGGAACTGACGAAAGTCGGCCAGCGTGCCATAGTCCGGATGAATGTTGCAGTAATCGGCGATGTCGTAGCCGTCATCCCTGAGCGGCGAAGGGTAAAAGGGGAGCAGCCAGATGACCGTGACGCCGAGATCCTGCAAGTAGTCGAGCTTCTGCGTCAGGCCACGGAAGTCGCCCATGCCGTCGCCGACCAGATCGTGAAAGGCCCGCACGTGGACCTCGTAGATGATCGCATCCTTGTACCAGAGTGGATCGTCGGAAACCATGCTTGGGGGTGCTTCAGCTTCCCGGCAGAGGAGAGAGTGTGTGCCAAGGCTTAAACATTGGCGTGTCTTGTAACTAATTGCAGGCTAACGTGCGAGCTTAACAGGAACCTCTCGGATGTTTCCTTTTCGGTCGACCAGCAAAGTCGCTTCGCCGTTCAGTAGTCGCCCGCGCAGCGCGTCTCGAAACGCCTCCGGAGTCGCGACTCGAGTCTTGTCAATCTGCAGGATAACATCACCAGCCTCAAGTCCAGCGCGCCCAAGAACCTTGTTCGCGTCTAACCGTCTTACACGCAAACCCATCTTCACAGCTTCAACGTCGATCCCCAATTGGCTGGGACAGAAGAATCCGAAACGACCCAAAGGGCGTTCCTTGCCAGACTCGACGGCGCTAGAGCGCACAAAACTGCCGACCTTAACGATTCCTCTTGCTAACACAACGCTGTTCTTGACATGACTCGCGATGTCCACATCATTGCCGCACACAATGATGGAATTCAACACATGGCTCTGAATAGTCACCTTGCCGGTAGCGAGGATTATGGAACTCATCAAATGCGACTCGGATTGGACCGGCCCCGCGCAAACAATGAGGCACCCGGTTATGGCTGCCTTAGCCGAAACAGACTCTCCCAGAATCCGCTTCTCAGCAAGTGCGAACGGTTCGTGTAGTTGCTTGACCGAAGAAACAGGAAACTTCAAGTAATCGACTCGCTCGAGCCCGCGCAAGCCTTTGGTCTCGCACCTATGCAGTATGATCGCAGCAAATCGCTGGATCGCTTTCCAGTCAGGCTCCTTTTTTTTCAGGACCAGTTCATCAATGAACAGATCCATCCTTCCTGCGACGAGTTTGTCAACCGCCAGTTGGTCTTGTCGCTGTTCGCGCTCCTGCAGTTTTTGGTGTTGCGAAGTGAAAACAGAAGCAGACGTCAAAGGGAGAATCACAATGGCGACAAGCAGTAGGGAAGTTGAAACGGCGCATTGGACGTACCTTATAGTTGGTGCAGCCTACTCACCGGGCTGCATTTCCACCGCTCCGATGTCTATAGTATTATTGACAATTCTCGCGAAACCGCGTTGATCCACGGAGTCTGGAGCAAGGGCATTGTCCCCGGCATTGAAAGCGGCGCTGCCCCCCAACAGCTTCATAGTCTGGGTAGGTCCGCCGTAGCTGCCCAGCTGACTAAGCATTGGATTCAAAGGATTGGAAGATGTGCCAACAAAATCGCTTGCCAACCATCCCGAACTGCCATCAGCAATTCCGATCAGGTTGTGACCAAGGCTGGCAAAGACACCATCAGCATCCGCGAATGCGATTTGGTCTGCGAAATTGGCTGCAATGATGGTATTCGCAATATCAGTCGTACCAAGCAGGTCATTAAAGACACCGCCCCCCCTGCCCATACCACCTCCTACTGCCATGTTGTTGGCAATGGTATTATTGCGAAGTGTCTGCGTGCCAGTGTTATGAATCCCTGCACCAATGGGCGCCCGATTCCAGGAGATCGTCGAATTGGTGACAGTTTGGGTGCCAGAATTGAAGAACCCTCCCCCGAAGGCAGTTGCAGTATTGTTGCTGATCGTTGACCTTGAGATGGTAAGCGTCCCGTCATTCTCAATTCCCGCCCCCGCCCTTGCACCATTTGAACTGATGGTTGCGGCGGTGATCGTAGCCGTCCCAGAGTTATGAATGGCACCGCCGTAGTGGCCAGTGGCAGTGTTGTTTGTCAATGTGACAGAAGTAGTACCGTTCGTTGAAACTGTGAGGGTACCGATGTTCGAAATCCCCCCACCGTCACTCGTGCTTAACCTGTTACCGGTGATCGTCGTGCTACCAGCAATGGTCAGGACGCCCGTTAGCTCATTGCTAATACCTCCGCCGCGCCACACGGCCGAATTCCCAATGATCATCGCGCCAGTGATGGTCATTGTCGTGGATTCGACCAGTATTCCCCCGCCTGCCCCTACGCTAGTGGAATTGCCCGAAATTGAAGTATTCGTGATGGTCACAGTGCCACCAGCACTGCTCATTCCACCACCATCGCCAGCGCGGTTGTTGGTAATCATGCAATTCGTCACGGTCAGGGTGCCGGTGTTGTAGATCCCTCCTCCGACGGCGGCTTGATTGTCCCTCAAGGCAACATTGGTCAACGTTAGTGTCCCAAGATTCTTGATGCCACCTCCCAGGCCGGCCGGCGAATTCAAACCTTGCGCGATAGTCAAGCCTGAAATCGTGACGGTCTTGTTCGCGTTGATCGTGAGGATCCCGAAGTTTGGGGTCCCTTGGGCTTGGCTGCGAGCGATGGTAACGCCTTGTCCTGGCCCATTGATGGAGACATTCTTGTCGATTGCCGGTAACTGCGTGGTCAGTGTGATGGCTCCCATCGCGCCAGGACCGAAATTGACGTTGTTGGTCGCGTCTTGCGAATTGTTCAAATCAAGGACGGCCTGCCGAAGAGATCCCGCGCCAGCGTCATTGGTGTTCATCACGGTGAAATTGGCAGGCACCAGCCGATGTTCCAAGCATTCCAGCGTTGGCTGCACTCGTGTCACTCGCGGTCGCGCCGTCGCCCGAGAGAAAGTGAATCTCAACTGGTTCCAAATTTGAAGCACGACTTTATCCTTCCTGGCCGTTTCCTCCTACTTGTCTTGGTACGGGGTTCAAGTGGAATCGTTGAGCCCGGTTTTGTGTGAGTCTTCGGGCGGTGCGAAACAAGCCGCTTCTCTTCCCGCGGAACAGAGAAAGGCTAGCGGGGGTCCAGGGGGCGGC
>Ga0194121_10005290_pt1 | contig 17997 bp, 18 predicted proteins | sample TA2MahCa50mmetaG_FD_148609 | JGI IMG/M metagenome (GOLD analysis project Ga0194121, IMG submission 148609) | Freshwater microbial communities from Lake Tanganyika, Tanzania - TA2015020 Mahale Deep Cast 50m | ecosystem: Environmental > Aquatic > Freshwater > Lake | place: Tanzania: Lake...
CTGCCTCGTAGTCGAGCGCCCCGCACACGGAGATATCGGCCGCTGATCCGTCGTCCCATGCGACACAGGTCTGCAGGAGCGGGCAGTCGTTGCGGACCGCAGCGATGCGCTGGGAGAACTCCGCACCGTGGACCACCGCTGCGAGGTCGGCGTTGTCGAACAGGTAACGGAGCTCGCCCTCGACGTAGCGGTAGTTCACGTTCACGGGCACGGCCCGCAGCTTCCACGCCGCCCACTGCGCCTCGGCCCACTCGTTGGTGTTGTACCCGTAGACGCCGATCTTGTCGCCCGGCTGCACCCCGCCGTCGGCGAGCACGTGGGCGAGCCGATTGATGCGCTCCTCGAACTCGGCGAAGGTGAACGACCGTCGCCCGTCGGGGGCGTTGGCGACCACCACCGCCGTTCGGTCACCGATGACGTCGACGACGGACTCGAACAGATCTGCCAGGTTCCAGCTCATTGCCGAAATCTATGTCAGCGGTGACCCAGTGTGCCTGTCGACACATCCCTGGAGGTCGCCGATCAACCGGCCCCGCTCTCTGACGTCGGAGTGGAACAGCGATGGCGCTGGTCGGGAGTCCAGCGAAGCTCTCGAAGATCGCCTCGTCCCCGATGGTCGCCGGCGGGGAGCGGGCTCAGCCGCTGAAGGGCCCCAGAACCTCGTAGGTGATGCCACCCTCTCCGGCCTGATTGCCAGCAGTGCCCCGCTGCGAGCTGAAGTACAGCCGCGTCCCGTCCGGTGAGAAGGCCGGGCCGGTGAGTTCGCTGTCGGGTTGACCTGTCACGCGGAGCAGTGGGACCACGGCCCCCTCGGGCGTGATGAGGACCAACTCCTGATTCCCGCCGTCCTCGGCCACCACGACGTCGCCACGGGGACTGACCGTCACGTTGTCGACGCCTCGCAGCACCCCGGCAGGGTCGCGCTCGGGTCGGTGGATCACCCGGAGGGTCTGACTCTCGGTCTGCAGCGCCCAGACCCGATTGTCCCCCTTGGTCGTGAAGTAGATGGCCCCGTTGTCGTACCAGCACCCCTCGCCCCCTTGGAACGCCGTCGTACCTGCAGGTCGTCCGAAGCTCTGGGGGAGGTTCTGATCGATCGGTCCCACCCAGGTGACCTCGTCACCGTCGACGGACGCCGCCTCGAGCACGCCGCTGCCCAGGTCGGGATAGTTGTCCGGCCGGAAGCGGTACAGCCGGCCGTCCTTGGCGTCCTCGGTCAGGTAGACGTGACCGGCGACGGGATCGACCGCTGCCGCCTCGTGGTTGAACCGGCCGAGCGTGGGCCGCAGTTGGCCCTGTCCCGGCTTGGTCGGATCGCACTCGTAGACCTGACCGAAGATGTTCTCCTCGCACGACAGCCAGGTTCCCCACGGCGTGGGTCCACCAGCGCAGTTGAGGTTGGTCCCACCCAGGATCCGGTACGCCTGATCGACCTCTCCGTTCGCCCCGAACGACAGGGCGCTGACCCCGGCCCCGAGTGGTGCCACGGTCTCGCTGTTGGAGACGTAGATCCATCCGCCACCGGGTCGCGGGAAGCACGCTCCGCCGTCGGGTGCTGCGTGCCACTCGTAGTTGGTACCGGGGACCACCTCGCGGCTCCGGGCCACCTCCCGGACGGTGAAGCCAGCGGGGAGTTGGATCCCCAGTTCGTCCGGTTCACCGAGCGGGCCGAACGGACCGAGGCTGTCATCCCGTGTCGTGGTCTCTGGTGCCCTGCTGCACCCGACGGCGAGCAGAGCGGCTCCGACAGCCCCGAGAGTGAGCAGGTCACGTCGGCCGATCTGAGGTTGGGTCACACTCGCATTCTACGAGGTCCGGTCGTGGGGAACATGGTCTGAGGGTGGCCGGGACCCTGCGAGTCGATGAACCCTCAACCTGTCGCCGGAAATGGTGCGAGTTGGAGGCCTGGTACACCTCGTCGACTCGTGAAGCCGTTGAGCCAGCGTTCGGCCGGCCGCCGAGCGAGGAGTTTCTCCGGGTCCGGGAAGCCGAAGAAGTCGCTCTGAACCCGCTCGGGAGTCAAATCGACCACCAGGTATCCCCGCTTGTCGCCCGAGGTCCATCGGACCTGGGATCCGAAACCCGACCCGTTCGAACCCGGTGACGAGATTGATCCGGCAGCGAACTCGACCGCAGCGGTTCCTGCGGAACCGCCGGGAACGTAGGCGGCGGGATCGTCGAGCACGTCGATGGCATGGAAACGGTGGATGTCGCCGGTCAGGACCACCAGATCGGGCCCGAGGAGGCCGAACGGGTGAGCACGCGACCTCGATCACGTTCGCCCCATCCACCCGAACGACGATTGGGCGCAGTTGCTGCAAACGTCGACTGCTGAGCCAGGACGGTCCAGTCGCTGGTGACCGCACCGAGTTGGCTGTCGAGCCAGTCGAACTGTGCCCGTCCCAGGTACAGATCGCCGTCGTCGGGCTCGGGCCAGATGAAACGGCGTTGGCGGTCCACCCCGACGATCGTCGCCAGATCGCCGTGACGCAGCGTCCGGTAGATCAGATTGCCGTCGAGTCGGGTGGGCATCCACTCCGAGTAGGCCTGCAGCGCAGCGGCGACACGGAGGTTCCAGTCGCCGTCCTCGGCCTGGTGGTTGCTGGCTCCTCCGATGAACGGGTCGTCGGCGAACTCGTGGTCATCCCACACGTGGATCACGGGGTGGAGTCGGTGGAGTTCCTGCAGGTCGGCGTCGGCGCGGTAGCAGGCGTAGCGGCGGCGGTAGTCGCTCAACGGCCTGATTTCGTTGACCGGGTCGTTGATGCGGTACTCGCCGTAGGTCTCACCCGCACCGGGGTTGGCGTACTCGTAGGTGTAGTCGCCGAGGTGGATCCAGGCGTCGAGGTCGTCCCGTGCCGCCATGTGTCCGTGGGCATGGAAGTTCCCGAATGCGTAGTTGGAGCTCGACGCTCCCGGACGGGGCGGTCCGGGTGCGGCCCGGTGGGGAGGCGTGTCCGACGTCGTCGATGAACCGGTACCAGTAGGTACGCCCCCCAGTCAGTCCGCCCGCCACCACGTTGACGGTCCAGTCGCGTGCCTCGCTCGTGGTCGCAGCGCCCTGCGCAACGACGTTCCCGAACGTCTCGTTGTCCGCCACCGGCCAGGTGACCGGGACCGTTCCGCTCCGGCCCGACGGGTCGAGCCGGGTCCACAGGACGACGGAGTCGGGGTGCGGATCGCCCGACGCGACGACGTGACTGAACCCTGCGACTCCCCGGTTCGGGATCGTAGGTGCGCACGACGACACGATCGCCAACGACGAGGCGGCCGCTGCGGTACCGAGGAGGAATCCTCGCCGGGTGGTCTCCACGTTCGCCCTCCTCGCCCAGAGCACCGTCCCGCTCTGGTGGCGGTGCGCCGGTGGCACGTAGAGGTGACGTACTCGCCCGTCAGCGCCAACCGAGAGGTTTCATCCAAGGTTCAGTCCCATGTCGATCCCACGTCACGTCCGGTGCACCACGCGGGCCGCTGACACCTCGATGACCTGTGCCGTCGTGGCCCGAGTGAGATCCCAGACGAGCGCTCCGTCACCGAGTTCGGCGCCGGAGAGGCGACCGACCGGTCGGGGATTCGTAGTGAGGTCGGTGATCGTGACGTCGTAGTTCGTTGCGTCGTCGAGTCCGTCGATCAACAGGTCCGGCGGTGGAGCCGCCGAATCCTCGATCTGGTAGCAGAACACGACAGCCCGGTCACTCGCAGGATCGATGTAGGCGAGTGCTGCCCTGCTCCGGTCACCGTCGGCGACCGGGCTCACGAGCCGCCGGAGCCGGCCGTGTTGGACCAGGTCCTGTGTTCGTCGGGCAACGGCGACCGACCGACTGCACACCGCTGTGTCCGCTTCGTCGAGCGCCGCCAGGTCGAGGTCGAAGCCGAACCGGCCGGACAGCGCCACGGCGCAGGCGAAGGGGAGCGGTCGTCCGCCCCACGCCGTGACGTGGGCGGCCATGGCGCTTGCCGGGAACCAGTGGCCGCACGACCACTGCATCCGGACCCTCGTCACCGGGTCGGTGTTGTCGGACGTCCAGAACTCGTGGAACCAGCGCAGGGTGCCGTGGTCGGTACGCCCGCCGCCCGACGCGCAGAGCATGAGCTCCACGTCGGGGTGCGCCGCAGCGACGCGCTCCATGACCTCCCACGTTGCGTGCACCCAGTCGACCCAGCTGTTCGACTGCCGGTCGTTCCGCAGCGCCCTCGATCCCGGATCGGTGACCGGTCGGTTGGCGTCCCACTTCACGTAACTGGTCCCGGATGCACCTGCCAGCACCCTGTCGAACACTGCGACCTCGAAGTCCCGGACCTCGTCGACGAGCGGATCCAGGGCGAACTGGTTGCGGTGCTCCCGCGGCTCGCGTCGATCTCGGATCACCCAATCAGGGTGTTCTCGGAACAGGTCGCTGTCGGGGTTGACCATCTCGGGCTCGACCCAGATGCCGAACCTGATGCCCCGATCGACCGCAGCGTCGATCAGTGGCGCGAGACCGCCCGGGAGCTTGCGTCGGTCTGGCTCCCAGTCGCCCAGTCCGGCGTCGTCGTCGTCACGGGGTGAGGAGGTACCGAACCAGCCGTCATCCAGGAGGAACAGGTCCGCACCCACGTCGGCGGCCCGGTCGATCAATCCCACGATGCGCTGCTCGTCGAAGTCGAAGAACGTCGACTCCCAGTTGTTCGCGACGATCGGCCGGGTCCGATCCGGATCACGCAGCACCCGGGCCCGGGTCCAGGCGTGGAACCGGTCGGTCAACTCCTGCCGGCCATTCGCCCACGTCCACGCCACGACCGGCGAGGTGAAGGTGCGCCCGGGGTCGAGCACGTAGTGCGCTCCGAGCGGGTTCGCTCCGACCCGGAGCCTCAGATCCCGCGCCTGCTCACCGCTGCGGGGCCGGACGTCGGCGGCAAATCGGGTGTTCCCTCCCCACAGGATCGAGCACCCGATGACTTCGCCGGAGGCCTCGTCGGCCGGGCCGTTCGGCTCGATCATGAGCACCGGCGATCGCTGCAGGTGGGGCTGGACACCGCCCAGGGAGTCGAGCACCTTCGTGCCGGGTGTCAGCTGTTCGGTCGTCCACGCCCACTCGTCGGCCCAGCCGGCACCACCGAACTGCGTCACCCGGGCCTCCGGCCCGATCAGGAAGGCCGGCGCGATCGAGTCGTAGTCCCACAGCGTGACAGGACCGTCCTCCTCGTGGTCGACCTCGATCCACTGCTCGAGGACACCCGAGGCGCGGTGTGTGCGGGCGCAGAACTTGGCACGAAAAGCGAACACCTCGTCGGTGGTGACGATCCGGACGATCTCATCATCGTTGTCGGGTCCGGACTCTCGCTCCACGCCATGGAGCCGCAGGCGCGTCGTGGTCGTCCCGTCGGCGTGGGTGATCCGCAGCGCCGGGGGGCGGACGGGGTCGGGACCACCCCAGGTCGGGTGCGCGTCGGGGTACCAGATGGCGTCGACGTCGAGCGCGGCGTCGGCACCGGAGGGACCGAGCCCGACCTGGTGGAGTCGGCCATCGTCGTCCGCCGACCACGTCCAACCCCAGCCTCCGGCGTCGAGCCGGATCGTCAGGTCGTCGTGCTGTTCCACTGCACCATCCTCGCTGTTCGCGATCGCCACGCTGCGCCCGCCCGTCGGCGGTGAGTTGGTCCGCTGCGTCAGGCGACGGTGTGCACGATGCCCTCGGGTTCGACGATCACGAATCCGCCGGGGGAGAACTCCAACTGGAACGCCTCACCCGACCCCCGTCCGATCAGTGCTCCGGCGCTGAACGACGACCTCACCGAGACCTGCAGTCCAGCGGTCCACGCCACCACGGCGTTCGGATCGACGCACGTCCGAGCTTCGGAGGTGTCGAGCACCACTGGCCAGTCGGAGGCCAGGATCACAGTTCCCGGCCCGGTGAGGGTCACATTGAACAGGCCGCCCGCAGCGGCAGCGCCGATACCACCCTTGATGGCGTTGATGTCCCAGGCCACGGTGTCGTCGAACCCGAGCAGCGCCCGGGACGACGCCGAGATCTGTTCGCCGGGCGCCAGGTCGAGAAGATGCAACTTGCGACTGTGGTGTGAGACGAACAACTCGCCGGCACCAGAGCACCGCATCAGCCGGATGCCTTCGCCGGTGAGGGACGCCTTGACGAACCGTTTGGCACCGGATCCCTCGTAGGCGAACTGCACGTCGCCCTGGTAGGCGATCATTGCGCCACGGGTCACTAGGAGGGGGTTGCCCAGCGTCACCTTGACCACTGCGGGGTTCTGACGAGTCATCCGGCCGGTGGTGTCTTGTTCCCTGTTCTCCTTGGCGAACAGGGTCGAGTTGGCGAGCCCCGATGAGGGCGCTGGGGAGTGTCCACCAAGTGCCGGGCCGATCGGATTCCCCTGATCGGCGGTCTCAGATCCGGTGAGGGGAGCGGTGTGCTCGGACCATTGGGTCCCGTCCCACCATCGCAGCAGCGAAGGGTTCTGGGGATCCGGATGCCATGCGGCCTCTTCCACGGTTCGTTCCCTGTCGCTGATCAGTCCTTCTTCCTGGACCGTAACAGCATCGCACCTGAAGCGAGGGCGAGTAGCCCGAGGATGACCATTCGAGTGAGGTCGGCGCCCGTCACCGCCAGTGGCGCAGTCGGCGTTCGCGTCTCCGTCTCACCTTCGACCTGTGCGGGCGGGATCGTCGCGATCGTCGTAGCGGGCCATACGTCCACCGGCACCGTGGTGCTGGTTGTGGTGGGCACCGTGGTGCTGGTTGTGGTGGGCACCGTGGTGCTGGTCGTCGTGGTGGGCAACGTGGTGCTGGTCGTCGTGGTGGGCAACGTGGTGCTGGTCGTCGTGGTGGGCACGGTGGTGCTGGTCGTGGTGGTGGTCGTCGTGGTCGGGCAGTCCGGCGGCAGGATCTTCGACAGCGAGGCGGTTGCGGTACCGGTGCGGACCGTGCCGTCACGTTCGATGGTCGTTCCGGTACCTGGGACGTCGATGAATCCGGGCACCGGCGTACCATCGGGCCCGCGCACGGTGAGCAACCATTGCTTCACGGTGGTCGGATCGACGTTGAGCAGCGTTGCGGCGTCCCACGTGACGGCCGGATCGGTCCGGCAGTAGGACGGGCTGGGGTCGACCTGAAGCTTCGCCGACGCCGACGCCGGCGCAGGGTCCGTCGGTGCCGAAGTCGTAGCAGAGGCCGTAACTGTTGGCGACCGGTTGGGACTTGGTCGAGTCGGTGAGGAACGGGATCCAGAGCCGGTTGTTGGATGTCGCAGCGACGTAGGCGAGCGCTGCGAAGACCGTGCCGCCGGACCCGTCGGGGAACAGCTTGGGCACGCCGTTGATGGCCGCCTGCAGTCCCGGTGGCACGGGCCCGGGTCCGCCGGTGGGACCGAAGCAGGAAACGGGACGGGAGACGTTCGGCTGGGCGAACAGGACCGGGCCTGCGAACGTCGTGTCGACGCAGACCGCTGCGGCCCCTTCGGCGTCGGGGAAGACCAGTCCCGACAGTCGGTAGAAGCCGCTCAAGGTGCCCGGAACCACCGGCACCCTCCATCCGGTGCACGCTGCGCCTGTGGCCATGTCGAAGCAGAAGAGCCGGTTCCCGCGTGACTGGAACAGCGACGGATTCGACCCATGGTCGACCACGAAGTAGAAGTGGCTTCCGATCACCTCCATGGACAGGGTGGGCGATCGTCCGGCGGGGAACTGGTTCGGATCCCAACCGGGGAGTCCGACGGTGTTCAGGTTGACACTGCCGCATGTCGTTCGCGTCGTGGTGTCGAGGCACTCGACGTTGATCCGGTCGGCCTGTTGACCGGTGGGAAGGTGAACAGCGGCGCGGTAGATCCATTTCCCGAATCGGGCGACTCCGCTGAACGGCGAGTGGCTGACCGGGGCGAACGGGTTCCCCTGTTGCAGGAGCGGTGCGACGGGGAACCATGCCAGTGGGCACGGTGCGTCGGTGGTGGTGTCCCAGCAGTAGAAGCCGCCTTCGTCCGGGCCCGGCTTGGCTCGGGTGCCGGAGAGCCACAACCGTCCCTGGTCGTCGTGCACGGAGTCCGGCTCGAACGGCGTCGTGAGGTCACTCGCCTCGCTGATCGAGACTTCGACCGGGTGTCAGGGGCAGGTGGCCTTCGCGGCGCGGTCCACGCAGTTGATCTCGGGCCTGCCGGGGTTGGTGTGGTGGAAGATGTTGTAGGTGCGCGGTTCCCCGGACAGCACGGGCACCCAGCCGTCACCGCGAGTCTGGATCGGGTCGGACCCCCAGAAGTCGGAGATGCCACCCCGCACGGTGCCCGGCTCCTCGCCCGACTTCACCTGGATCGTCCGGGTCGACGTCGAGGGCGGATCGGTGAGCGGACCGGCCGGTCCGGCGTTCGAGTAACCGACTGCCCACCCGTCGGGTGCCTGGACCGAACCCGGCACCAGTTGCGAGCCGGGACCGATCGAGTCGACGGCTTCGATCCGGACCGGTTGCGTCGACAGGTCGCCGACCCGGACGGTCCAGTCGACGGTGTCGCCGCCGACCACCTGGGTGGACGAGCCGGTCGACGTGGCGACCCCGACCTTGGTGGTCGCAGGGGGGATTGCAGACTGACCTGCAGCCACTTCGAGGTCGATGATGCTTCCGAGGGCTCCGGTCGTCAGCGCCGCAGCAACCAACGCTGCCAACTCTCTGTGTGCTCGGGTACTCCGCCGATCCGTCACCTTGCAGATGACGGGGATCGCCTTGAGTTATTCAAATTCTGCGGCCGTCCGATTCCGTCTGGAACTGGGACTGCACCCTCTTGGGAAATCTGCTCATCACTCACGGTGAGGTGAGTCTTGCTCAGAGAGTTCAGGTATGGGAGCCTGACCGGGTCCAGCAGAGTCGGGCTTGCGGGTGCATCGGCTGAGTGGAGCGGGAGACATGAATCGTTACGGTTGGACTGAGCACCGTTCGTTGGGATCAGGACTTGTTGCCCTGCTCATCGGCACGTTGATCCTCATCGGTCCGCTCGCCGGGAGCGCTCAGGGTGCCGGCGTCGCCGGAACACCGGCGTCGCAGGCCTCCTCGCAGGTCTCGGTAACGTTCACCCCCAAGGCTTCCCCCCCGGGCTGTGTGCCGTTTCCTCTCGACGTGGTGCACTCCGCTGGTAACTCGGCTGCTGCATTCACGATCACGATCACCGTCAACCAGCGCCTGTGCGTTCCGGTTGGTGCGACGGCAGCGGTCTACGCCATGCCGAGCGCAACCGTGGCGTGGCCTCAGACGATCGTCGAACGAAAGGTTCTCACGCTCGAGGATGCCGGGAAATACAGCGTTTCCTTCGCCAAGCAGGACTGCGTGGCTCAGCAGTTCGACCTGATCGCCGGGGCATCACCGGCGGTCACGCCGCCGGTGATCGCGCCGACCGGGCCGTGGCACGGACCGCTGTTGTTCCCGTTGGACACAGCAACCGCATCGCAGTGGGCCGGCTGCAGTTCCACGACCACGACCACGACCACGACCACGTCGACTTCGACCACGTCGACCACCACAACGACGACCTCGACGGTGCCGGGGCCGATGTCCTCCACGGTGCCGGGGCCGACGTCCTCGACGGTGCCGGGGCCGACGTCGAGCGTGCCAGCTGATGTGGCGGGCGAGACAACGGTGGCACCACCGACGTCGACCGAGGTCGCCGGGACGACCGACACGTCAGATCGTCTGGCCTTCACCGGAGTGAGCCCATTCGGACTGCTCCTCGGAGCGGTCCTCGTGGTGACGGGTCTGGTCCTGATGATGTTCGGGCGACGGCCGATCACCCAGCGGTGAGCATCGCCGGGTGGGAGGCGACTGTGGATCAGCCCTCGGAGCGGTCGCTCGCCACCGCATCGAGCGACTCGAACTCCTCGCTCGTGTCCACCCAGTTCTCGTACTCGATGATGCCGAGTTCGGTGAACCGCTCCCGGAGCCATCCGTCACCGGCGTCGATCAGCCCCAGCTTCTTGCAATTGGGCACGATCTTGGAGAACAACATGGTCCGGAACATCCGTTCCTCGTTGGAGCGTTCAGCGAGCATCACCCGAACGATCGGCTCCGGGTCGACCCCCATCCGTTCCCACGTGTCGGTGTGGAACCAGCGGTCACGGAGACGTAGGACCGCCTCGTAGGCGAACTCCTGGCGTTCCCTCAGCTCAGCTGCCGTCATGGAGTCGTAGAGCTCCTGGAGGGACAGCACGCCGAAGGCCACGTGCCTGGCCTCGTCGCTCATCACGTAGCGCAGCAGCTTCTTCAGCAGTGGTTCGCTGGTGATGGAGTGGATGAAGCCGAACGCGGCAAGCGCCAGACCCTCGACCATGATCTGCATGCCCAGGTAGGTGATGTCCCATCGTTCGTCTTCGATGATGGCGTCGAGCAGTCGGCCGAGATGCGGGTTGATCGGGTGCTCACCCGACATCTTCTCGGAGAGGTAGCGGGCGAAGACCTCGACGTGGCGGGCCTCGTCGATGACCTGCGTGGCGCCGTAGTACTTGGCGTCGATCCACGGCACCTGTTCCACCAGCTTCGCAGTGCAGATGAGCGCTCCCTGCTCACCGTGGAGGAAGTTGGAGAGCATGGCGTTCTGCTGCTGGATACCGAAAGCTGTCCACTCGGCATCGGTCCAGCGGGCGACCTCGGAGCCGTAGCTCGCAGCGAGTTCCTTGAACCGTGCGGTCGCTGGTGTCACCGTCATCTGCGCCGCCATCTTCTCCTGGTCCACATCGGTGTCCCAGGGCAGGTCGGTCGAGCCGTTCCACTGCGAGGTCTTGGCCTTCTCGTAGAGTTTCGCCAGCCCCGAGCGGCTGCGGTCGTAGTTCCAGGTGAAGGCGATCTCGCCGGCGCTCACGACGGCGTGTTCGTCCTCTGGGGCGCTCTGCCCTGCGGCCAGAATCGACTGGACCTGATCGTTGGTGATGCTCACGCTGACCCCCTCGGCGCTGACGGTCGGGCCTGATGTCCTGACCGGCTCCAGAACTCCGATGAATTCTCTCACAGGTTCAGCACCTGATTCAGCCCGGTGCGCCCGCTCTCGGGCGTCGGTGCGGTTCAATGCGGAGGTTGGCGGCAACGGGGCCGCCGGCGAACGGGAGGAGCTGTGATGAGCAGCACGTCGACCTGTCAGCACTGCCGGGGGCTGGCCACAGGAACTTCGGATCGCTGTCCGGGATGCGGCAAGTGGGTGAGGCCCCCCGACTACTTCCCGACTGCTGGGACGATTGCGGCGCCGCCGCAGCGCAAAGGTCGGTAGCCTCGGAAGTCCATGGCCGACCGTTCGCTCTTCAGTGAGCAGGCGACTCCTTTCATCGACCAGCTCTACGGAGCAGCGTTGCGCATGACGCGGAACCCCGCTGACGCCGAGGACCTCGTTCAGGAGACGTTCATTCGGGCCTACCGGGGTTATGAGGGCTTCCAGGACGGAACCAACCTCCGCGCGTGGCTGTTTCGGATCCTGACCAACACCTTCATCAACTCCTACCGGGCCGCTCAGCGTCGCCCGGAGCAGAGCGAGCTCGACGATGTCGAGGAGTTGTACCTGTACCGGCGTATCGGGGGTCTCGAGGCCGCCTCTCTGGGCCGCAGCGCCGAGGACGAGCTCATGGATCTCTTCACCGATACCCAGATTCACGACGCCCTCGACGCCCTCCCGGAGCAGTTCCGGCTGGCTGTGCTGCTCGCCGATGTGGAGGGGTTCTCCTACAAGGAGATCGCCGAGATCCTCGGAGTTCCCATCGGAACGGTGATGAGTAGGCTCCATCGGGGAAGAAGAGCGCTCCAGAAGTCGTTATACGGATATGCCCGGGATCAGGGCGTTGTCCGAGGCGACCCAAAGGGAGCCAAGGAGCCTGTTCCCGGATTCACAGAAGAAGGTCGAGCGGAGAGCACCACGTCATGAGCGACCACGATCATCAGGCCGGTAGCCACTCCGGCGACGTTGGCGAGCACCGCTGCGACGACGCCATTGCCCAACTTCAGGCGTTCCTCGACGGGGAACTCGATGAGGCCACCATTGCTCGGATCGAGGCGCACCTCAAGCAGTGTTCGCCATGTCTGGAGGCCTACGATTTCGAAGCCGAGCTTCGAAAGGTGATCGCAGCGAAGCTGAGGAACGATGTTCCCGGTGACCTCAGGACCCGCCTGACAGCCGTCCTCGACCGACTCGAGGCCGAGAGTGGAACCAGCTGACGGCGCTGCCCGGGCGCATGTGCCGGTTGCGAGCAGATCGCTCTAGGATGACCCCTATGCTCTTGGCCTCCGAAGCTGCAGGGTCGACCGTGTGGCACTTCTGGCTCGCCGTCCCGATCGTGCTCGGGGCCATTGCGGCGGTCGTCGCCGTCGTGGCCGGCTACGTGATCAGCGTCAGCCGCACCCGGTACCCCAAGAGCGACTCCTGAGTCCGAGGTGGCGGAGTCCATCGACTGGGGCCTCGCTGAACAGGTCGCCCGTCGGGTGTCAGGATCCGATCCCTTCGCTGACTCCTACCATCGTCTCGGCCTGGAGCGGGACTTCGCCGAGTTCACCGAGCGGGCTCAGTTCTACGTGGAGTCCGAGACCGGTCTGAGGTCGCAGGCGGGCCCGGCCCGGGCCCGGGTCGTGGATCGGATCGACTGGGTCCGGGCCAATCTGGCCTCGTACCAGCGGCTGTTGCGTCCGATGCTCCGACGGATGGAACAGCAACTCGGCGGACCGCTGTCGTTGGTGTCCAACAAGATCGCTGGTGCCGAACTCGGTGCTCTGCTCGGGTGGATGTCGACTCGGGTGCTCGGCCAGTACGACCTGTTGGTCCTCGAGGACGAGGACCCGGAGGACCAAGACCTCGTGTACTACGTCGGGCCGAACATCCTCTCCCTCGAGAAGCGTCACTCGTTCCCGCCCGGGGAGTTCCGGTTGTGGGTGGCGCTCCACGAGGTCACTCACCGCACGCAGTTCACCGGAGTCCCGTGGCTTCGGGGCCACTTCCTCGGATTGGTCGACCAACTCGTGGGCGCCAACGATCCCGACCCGGCCCGCATCTTCACTGCGGTCGGCCGGGTGGCTGAGGCGGTTCGCACCCGGACCAACCCGCTGAGCGACGGTGGTGTCGCTGGCCTGTTCGCCTCGTCGGAGCAACTCGAGGTGATGGAGCAGGTCGGCGGATTGATGAGCCTGCTCGAGGGTCATGGCGACGTCACCATGGATCGTGCCGCAGCGTCGGAGATCCCGTCACAGGAACGCTTCGCCCGGGTCCTGCGGGCACGGCGCCAGCAGGCCAACGTTGCGACCCGACTGCTCCAGCAGATCATCGGAATGGAGGCGAAGCTCGCCCAGTACGAACAGGGTGAACGCTTCATCGAGGAGGTTGAGCGATCGGCGGGTCCGGCGACGGTGCAGCGCGCCTTCGAGGGACCGGAGATGCTCCCCTCGCTCGCTGAGATCCGTGATCCGTCGCTGTGGTTGCGTCGGCTCGGGGTGAGCCACGCAGCGTGAGTCCGAAACTGCCGGATCCCACGGACCCGGTCCTCGGCACGCTCCTCGCCCGCACGGTGTTCCCAACGGGTGACGGCACCCTTCGCTGCGGCGTCTCGGGCGGAGCGGACTCCACGGCTCTCCTCGCCCTCGCCGTCGCTACCGGTCGGCCGGTGGAAGCAGTGCATGTCGATCACGGCCTCCGCTGCGATTCATCAGCCGATGCCGACGTGGTCGCCGACCTCGCAGCTCACTGGGGGGCCGGGTTCGAGTCGCACCGTGTGCACGTCGGAGACGGTGGCGATCTCGAAGCCCGCGCTCGGGCCGAGCGCCACCGGGTCGCTGGTCCCGGGACCCTGTGGGGTCACACCGCCGACGATCAGGCCGAGACGGTGCTGCTTCGCCTCCTCCGGGGCACCGGCCCCGTGGGTCTGGCGGCCATGCGTCCGGCCGAGCATCCGCTCCTCGGACTCCGTCGACTCGAGACCCGGGCGTTGTGTGCTCACCTCGGGGTCCGACCACTGGTTGATCCGGCCAACACCGATCGCCGCTTCGACCGGGTGCGCGTGCGTCATGAAGTGCTTCCCCTGCTCGACGACGTGGCGCAACGTGATGTCGTCGTGCTGATCGCTCGCCTCGCAGCACAGTCGGCCGAGGTCGCCGACCTGCTCGATGCGCTCGCTGTCGAGGTCGACGCCACATCGGTCATCGATCTGGCCGCCGCTCCCCGGCCGGTTGCTGTTGCTGCGTTCCGCAGATGGTGGGCCGAGTGCACCGAGGGGCTCCCGCCACCCGATGCTGCAGCGATCGAGCGGGTGTTCGGCGTGGTCCACGGAGCGGCTCGGTCCTGTGACGTCCTCGCCGGCTGGTCGCTGCGACGGTCTGCAGGACGTCTTCGCCTCGAGCCCGATCGCCTCAGCGGGGTTCGTTGAGGAGCAGGCTGGTGAGCGGTGATCGTCGGTCGGTAACGTCGGCGGTGTGACACCGGCGCCGCTCGAATCGTTCGACAACGACCCGAGCGTGGGGGCCACCGTCCTCACCGAGGACCAGATCGCTGAACGAATTGCCGAGCTCGGTGTCGAACTGACAGCCGACTACCGGGATGAGCGCCCGCTGCTGGTCTGCGTCCTGCGGGGGGCGTACGCATTCCTGACCGACCTGGCCCGGCACATCGACCTACCGGTCGAGGTCGACTTCATTGCGGTGTCGTCGTACGGGGCGTCCACTCGCACCTCGGGCGTCGTCCGGCTCGTGAAGGACCTCGATGTGGACCTGACCGACCGCCACGTGGTGCTCGTCGAGGACATCGTCGACACCGGGCTCACGCTGCGCTACCTGCGCCGGAGCCTCGAGGCCCGGGGACCGGCGAGCCTGGAGGTCTGCACGCTCCTCGCCCGTGAGTCTGCTGACCTCGAGGGGCTCGGGGTGCGTTACGTCGGCTTCACGATCCCGGGCGAGTTCGTGATCGGCTACGGCCTCGACGTCGATGAGCGCTACCGGAACATGCGCCACATCGCCGTCTACGTCGATCCTGGCGTGTGAGGCGCCGGGGTCGGGGACTCACCAGTCGACGCCACGGCGTCAGATGCGACCGGACCGTGCGAGTGACTTGTACGCCCAGATGCCGGGTGGCACTGGCAGCCAGAACGTCACGAGGCGGTAGAGGAAGACCGCTGGGATGGCCAGCGCCAAGGGCACGCCGAACAGCACGAGACCGGCGACGAGGAGGAGTTCGACGAAGATCACGCCACCCGGGGTGGGGGCGGGAGCGGCGATCACCGTGACGATGAGGAACGTCAGGGCCAGCTCGATGAAGTCGCCCTCGACCCCGACCGCCCAGGCCGAGAACACCAGCGCACTTCCGTAGGCCGACGTCACGGCGATTGAGCCGCCCACGAGTTGGGCGATGCGTCGGGGACGATCCACCACCGCTCGTAGGCCGAGAACGGCGCGGCGCAGCGCCGGTGCGAACGTGTCGATGATCCGGGCTCGCCACACCGGCACCAGAACGGCGATGAGCGTCGAGGTCACCGTCAGGGCGACGGCGATCAAGGGGAGTATCACCCGAGCTGGGTCCGAACTCAGTTGCACCGAGTCGTCGCTGATACCGATGCGCGAGACGACCATCAGCAGCAGCATGTGAACGACGAATCCGGTCGCGACGATCAGCCCGAGGGACTGGAGTGCGTCCTGTGCGGTCACGCCCTGGCGTTGCAGGAAGCGGACGTCGAGTGTCAGCCCACCGCTCCGGGCCGTGCTGGTCCGGTTGGCGACGGACGAGGCGAGTCGTGACTGGATCGTCGGGCCGAGTTGGAGCGAGTCGCAGAATGCCCCGATCTGAGCGGTTGCTGACCCGAGATAGGTCAATGCCGACGCTCCGATTGCTGCGGCGAGGGTGACGGGTTCGGGCTCGAGGAGTGCAGTGAACGAACCGAGTTCGCCGGTAAGCGCTGCGAGGAGGATCCAGAACGCCGTGGTCGCCGCAACCGTGGCGAGAAGTCGCCACGGTTGGATCGGGGCCAGTGGAGCGAGCGGTTCCGCTGCAGTACCGGTCCGGAGTTGGACGATGGCCCGGAGCGGTTCGAACAACTCGTTGTTGCGGAGTGCGGTCCGGGTGGCGCTGCCCAGAGCGAACGGCTGGAGTCGGGGCAGGGCCCGGACGAGTGCCTCCCGGTCGAGTGATCGCTCAGCGGCGGACACAGCACGTTCGACTCCCACAGCGGTGGCCGTGGAGCCGAGCAGCTCGGCCACGTCGGTGTCGAGCAGGAGATCGGATGCCGCCAACTCCGCAAACCCGAAGTCGATGATCCACACCCGACCATCGCTGGCGAGGAATACGTTGGCGAGGCGAAGGTCGCGATGTGCGATGCCGGCGGAACGCATGGCAGCGAGTTGCCCCCAGACTCCGTCGAGTGTGTCGTCGTCTAGGGCGTCCGAAGGCACCCGATCGAGCGAATCGCCGTCGATGGCGTCGAACGCCAGCAGCATCCCGTCATTGCCGACGGTCGACACCGCCTCGAGTTCCGGAGTGCGGATCCCCACGCTGGTCGCTCGCAATGACAGGAGCGCCTCGTGTTCCACGGCTCGGCGGAGCGACGGAAACGGACGCTCGTCGCCGCCGCTGCGCAGCGTCAGGATCCGAAACGCCCGGAACAGGAGGTCGGCGGAACGGTTGTCCTGATCGAGCACCTTCACGAAGAGCCGGCGGCCATCGGTCGTCGAGACGAACCACGGCGTGGATCCCCGGGCGTCGACCGCTGCGGGCGTGGCGTCGGCGAGCCGGAATCCATTGCGAGCGAGCGTGGCGGTGATGTCGGCCGCTGTGGGCCTGGTGTCCGGCGTCCCGAAGGCCAGAGCGATGAGAGCACCGCAGGTGATCCCGGCACCGATGTCGACACCGAACCCCACGGGCGAGATCGCACCAGCGGTGAACGACACGACGATCTGGATCACGACGAGTCCGACGGCGAGCCGCTTGGTGGTCCTGTTCAGGTACGGGAGTCCGACGACGAACGCCGCAACGAAGCCGGCCATCAGGGCGTCGTTCGGGGTGGTGTAACCCGTTGCGCCTGCGAGGTCCGATGTCGAGACGTAGGCGTCGGGGAACTGTGTCGGTGGAGTCTGCGTGGAGATCCGCACGAGGAACGCGCTGAGGAGGAACGCCGACAATCCAGCGAGGTTCACCAGCCCGAAGAGCCGCCAGGAGCGGGTCCGGATCAGGCGAACGTTGACCACCACCGGGGTCACGAGGAGGATGGCCGCCACCACCACGAGCGGAACCGTCGAGAGCCACTCCGGGAGGAACCTCGTGAGCGAGTCGAGATCGAGGTAGAACGCAATGACGGCGTTGTCGAATCGCCACACGGCGAGCACACCGGCGGCGAGCACGAGTAGCCCGACGAGGAGGCGGAACAGCGACGTGGGCGTACGGACCATCTTCGCTGCGGGGCCCGTCGGCTCAGGACTCCACGGCGCTGAAGGGCTGTTGCCCGGGTGGGGTGAGGTCTCAGGAACGTCTCGATCGTACAGAGCGCGCTCAGCGTCAACGTCGATGTGGGTCGCTGGACGAACCGGCCGACGGTGCCACTAGCCTGCGAGTATGGCGGCGTCCCCCCGGCGAGGTCCGAGTTCCAGACGCGCGCAGTTGTTCATCGCGGCCGGCGTCGTCGTGGCGCTGGTGTTGATCCTCGGCGGATGGTGGATCGTGTCAAATCGCTCCGCATCGCCGACGGAGCTCCGACTCGATGAGTTCCAGTCGGCGCTCGCCGAGGGCCGCGTCCAGACCGCCACGATCGTCGACCGATCATCGGTGATCGAAGGTGAACTTGTCGGCAGTGAGCAGTACTCGGCAGCTTTCCCCGAGGCCTACGGCGAGCAGCTGACCAAGGAACTCCTCCGGGCCGGAGTCCCCGCTGAGGTCGACAACTCCGAACCCACGACCATGACCGACATCCTCCTCGGCGTGGTGCCGACGGTGTTGATCGTCGGAGTGTTCCTCTGGTTCGTCCTCCGGATGCAGGGTGGGGGCAAGGCTGCGGGATTCAGTCGAACCCGGGCCCGGGTCGATGGGGGGG
>Ga0194121_10005299_pt1 | contig 17970 bp, 16 predicted proteins | sample TA2MahCa50mmetaG_FD_148609 | JGI IMG/M metagenome (GOLD analysis project Ga0194121, IMG submission 148609) | Freshwater microbial communities from Lake Tanganyika, Tanzania - TA2015020 Mahale Deep Cast 50m | ecosystem: Environmental > Aquatic > Freshwater > Lake | place: Tanzania: Lake...
CACGGTGTTGACGGCGACGCCTTCGGTTCCTTCCGGGACGACGATCTTGCCGAGCGTGCCCTCATCGATCGCCTCGATCTCCATCGTCGCCTTGTCGGTCTCGATTTCGGCGATGACGTCGCCGGGCGCGACCGCGTCGCCTTCGCGCTTGACCCAGCGCACGAGGTTGCCCTCGGTCATCGTCGGCGACAGCGCCGGCATCAGGATTTCTACAGGCATCGCCTTCCCTAGTTCGTTTCTTGGTCTTGGGCTCTACGCGGCTACGTAAACGTCGGTGTAAAGCTCGGCCGGATCGGGTTCGGGACTGGCGGTCGCGAACTCGGCCGATTCGTTCACGATCGCACGGATATCGGCCTCGGTCTTCTTGAGGGCGTCCTCGCTCGCCATGTTGGCCTCGATCAGCCAGTCGCGCACGCGATCGATCGGGTCGCGTTCCTCGCGCACGCGCGTCACCTCGTCGCGCGAGCGATAGGTGGCGGGATCCGACATCGAGTGGCCGCGGTAGCGGTAGGTTTTCATTTCCAAGAGCATCGGTCCCTTGCCGCCGCGCGCATGCGCGACCGCTTCGGCGCCGCCCTCCTTGACCGCGAGCACGTCCATGCCGTCGACCTGCTTGCCGGGCACGCCCGAGCTCTCGCCGCGGCGGAAGAACTCGGTCTTGGCCGAACCGCGCTTGACCGAAGTGCCCATCGCGTACTCGTTGTTCTCGATGATGAACACCACCGGCAGCTTCCACAGCGCCGCCATGTTGAACGACTCATAGACCTGGCCCTGGTTGGCGGCGCCGTCGCCGAAATAGGCGAGACAGACATTGCCGTCGTTCCTGTAGGCGTGGGCGAACGCGAGGCCGGCGCCGATCGGAACCGAGGCACCGACGATGCCGTGGCCGCCGAAGAAATTCCTCTCGGCCGAGAACATGTGCATCGAGCCGCCTTTGCCGCGCGAATAGCCGGTGGCGCGGCCGGTCAACTCGGCCATCACGCCCTTGGGGTCCATGCCGCAGGCCAGCATGTGCCCGTGGTCGCGGTACGTGGTGATGACGGTATCGCCCGGCTTCAATACCGCCTGCATCCCGACCACCACCGCCTCCTGCCCGATGTAGAGGTGGCAGAAGCCGCCGATGGCGCCCATGCCGTAAAGCTGGCCGGCCTTCTCCTCGAAGCGCCGGATCAGCAGCATGTCGTGATAGAGCGTGGTGAGTTCTTTGGCGTTGGTGCGTGAAAGGTCGACCTTGATCGGTTTCTTTACCTTGTCTTTCGCCATGCGCCGTCCCCCGCCGCCTTTGTCGAAAACGTTAGCGTGCCAAGGATGTTACTGCGAGTGACGCCGATAACCGAAGCGCTTTCAGGGCACGAGAATTGCGTGCGGACGGCCGCTTCGCTCATAAAATTACGTGCGCCGGTCCAGAAGGCGCCGCCGAGCGCTCAGTTGGCGAGGATAATCGCCTCGTCACGGCGGATGTGACCGAGAACGATGCGACTCCGCTCTTCGAGCAGATCGAGGTCGAGATTGTCCGCGCGTAGCCGCCTGGCCGCGTTCTCGAGCTTGTCGCGCTCGCGGGCGACCTGGCCGTGGCTCGCCTCGAGGGTGGCGATCTTCTTGGTGAGATGGAGGTACGCCAAGAGCCCGCGATCGCCGTGAATGACGTGATAGCCGAAATAGATCACCAGGGCGAAACAGACGAATGGAGCGATCGCTTCCCGCGCCCGGCGTTTGGTTTCATAGACGAGCCCCATGCGCGCCACCGAATCACAACTGGATTCTTTGTGTCAACAAGAATGTGGCAGGTTTCGCTTGAGTCGATCAAGAGCGCGTCGCCTTAACCGATTGATGAGTCGCGAGAGTCTCGGTCATTGCTCCCGATCAATATCATTTACCCTGGCTCGCTAACCTGCGCCAGCCAGCGAGGAACCTCATGCAGGCGAATGCCGGGCACCCGCGACAATTTTTGGCGACATACGCCGTCCGGCCATGACGGACCCTGCCTCAGCGTCGCGTCAGCACCGACTTCCCGGCGTAAACCGCGCGGGGCCCGAGTTCTTCTTCGATCCGGATCAGCTGGTTGTACTTGGCGGTGCGGTCCGAGCGCGCGAGCGACCCGGTCTTGATCTGGCCGCCATTGGTCGCGACCGCGAGGTCGGCGATGGTCGCGTCCTCGGTCTCGCCCGAGCGGTGCGACATGACGGTGCGGTAGCGCGCGCGATGCGCGGTTTCGACCGCGGCCAGGGTTTCTGTGAGCGTCCCGATCTGGTTCACCTTGACGAGCAGCGCATTGGCGACCCCCTTGGCGATCCCGCGTTGGAGACGCTCGGGGTTGGTGACGAATATGTCGTCGCCGACGAGCTGCACTTTAGCGCCGATCGCCTGCGTGAGCGCCGCCCACCCTTCCCAATCGTCCTCGGCCATGCCGTCCTCGATCGAGGCGATCGGATATTTGGCAACCAAGCCCTCGTAGAACTTGACCATGCCGGCCGAATCGAGCGTCTTGCCTTCGCCTGCGAGCGCGTAGCGCCCGTTCCGGTAGAACTCGGTCGAGGCGGCATCGAAGGCGAGCATCACGTCTTCGCCCGGGCGATAGCCGGCTTTTTCGATCGCGCCTAACACGAAACCGGCGGCGGCATCGGCGTTGTCGAGCGCCGGCGCAAAACCGCCTTCGTCGCCAACATTGGTGCCGAGCCCGGCCGCGGCGAGCGCTTTCTTGAGCGTATGGAAGATCTCCGCGCCGACCCGGACCGCGTCGCGCAGCGTCGTCGCCGCGACTGGCATGATCATGAACTCCTGGAAATCGAGTCCGTTGTCGGCATGCGCGCCGCCGTTCACGATGTTCATCATCGGCACCGGGAGCGTCCGTGCGTCGACCCCGCCGACATAGCGGTAGAGCGGGAGCCCGCGCGCCGCGGCCGCCGCCTTGGCGACCGCGAGGCTGACGCCCAGGATCGCGTTGGCGCCGAGCCGGCTCTTGTTGGGGGTGCCGTCGAGCTCGACCATGATCTGGTCGACGTGGCCTTGATCCTCGGCATCGAGGCCGGAGAGCGCATCGAAGATTTCGCCGTTGACCGCGCCGACGGCTTGCTCGACGCCCTTGCCCAAATAGCGCGGACCGCCGTCCCGCTTCTCGACCGCTTCGTGGGCGCCGGTCGAAGCGCCCGAGGGCACGGCGGCGCGCCCCTTGGTTCCGCCCGCCAACGTGACGTCGACCTCGACCGTGGGGTTGCCGCGCGAATCGAGGATCTCGCGGCCGACAATGTCGGTGATAGCCGTCATGATTTTTGTTTCTTTTTAGATAGTTGATCGAAGTCTTTGAGGTCGGAGATGAGCGCAGGCATGGAGCGGAGCGGAACCATGTTGGGCCCATCCGACGGCGCGCGATCGGGGTCGGGGTGGGTTTCCATGAAGATCGCGGCGATACCGACCGCGGCCGCCGCGCGCGCCAACACCGGCACGAAACGGCGCTCGCCGCCCGAGGCGGTCCCCTGCCCGCCCGGCTGCTGCACCGAGTGGGTGGCGTCGAACACGACCGGGTAGCCCAATTCGGCCAGGATCGGCAGTGCTCGCAGGTCGGACACCAGCGTGTTGTAGCCGAACGAGACGCCGCGCTCGCAGACCAGCACGTTCTCGTTGCCCTCGGCCGTGATCTTGGCGACCACGTTCTTCATGTCCCACGGCGCCAGGAACTGGCCCTTCTTGACGTGGACGGCGCGCCCGGTCCGCGCGGCGGCGCGCAGGAGATCGGTCTGGCGACAGAGGAAAGCCGGGATCTGCAGGACATCGACCGCGGCCGCGACCGGTGCGCACTGCGCGGCGTCGTGGACGTCGGTCACGACCGGGCAGCCGACTTCCTCGCGGATCGCGGCGAAGATCGGGAGCGCTTCGGCCAGGCCCAAACCGCGCTGGCTCGCGCCGCTGGTGCGGTTCGCCTTGTCGAACGAAGACTTGTAGATGAGGCCGACGCCCGCCTTGTCGGTCATTTCCTTGAGCGCATGCGCGACTTCAAGCGCGTGCGCCCGGCTCTCGATCGCGCACGGGCCGGCGATCAGGCCGAACGGGCGGTCGTTCGCGAGCGTGACGCGGCGGACGTTGCCGAAGCCGACCGTGACGGCGCGCGGGGCGGTCATCGGCCTACACCAGCCGCGACTGCGCGAACGCCGCCTTGATGAAGGACTGAAACAGCGGGTGCGGCTCGAACGGACGCGAGCGGAGTTCGGGGTGGAACTGGACGCCGACGAACCAGGGGTGATCGGCGCGCTCGATGATCTCGGGCAGCATATTGTCGGGCGACATGCCCGAGAACACGACGCCGACCTCCTCGAGCTGCTCTTTCAGGTTGATGTTGACCTCGTAGCGGTGGCGGTGGCGCTCGACGATGGTGTCGACGCCGTAGATCGAGTGCGCGAGCGAATCGGGCTTCAGGCGGCACTCGTAGTTGCCGAGCCGCATGGTACCGCCCAGGGGATCGCTTCCCGAACGCACCACGATCTCGTTGCCGCGCATCCACTCGGTCAGGAGGCCCACGACCGGGACCTTGCACGGGCCGAACTCGCTCGAGCTGGCACCGTCGATCTTGGCCAGGTTGCGCGCCGCCTCGAGTACCGCCATCTGCATGCCGAAGCAGATGCCGAAATACGGCACCTTGTGCTCGCGCGCGAACTGGGCGGCGGTGATCTTGCCGCGGGTGCCGCGTTCGCCGAACCCGCCCGGCACCAGGATGCCGTCGACCCCATCGAGGTGATGGATGGTGTCGGGCCGCTCGAAAATCTCGGCGTCGAGCCATTTCAAGTCGACGCTGACGCGGTTGGCGATACCGCCGTGGACCAGCGCTTCGCCGAGCGAAATATAGGCATCGCGCAGTTCGGTATACTTGCCGACGATCGCAATCGAGACCCGGCCTTCCGGCGCGTGAACACGTTCGACGATCGTTTCCCAGCGATTCAAATTGGGCGGGCGCGCATCGAGGCGGAAGATCTTGAGGACCTGGGAGTCGAGCCCTTCCTGGTGATAGGTGAGCGGCACCTCGTAGAGCGAGGCGGCATCGGGCGCGGCGATCACATCCTCTTCGCGGACGTTGCAAAAGAGCGCGATCTTGCGCCGCACGCCTTCGGGCAGCGGCTCGGTGCAGCGGCACAGCAGAATATCGGGTTGGATGCCGATCGAACGCAGTTCCTTGACCGAGTGCTGCGTCGGCTTGGTCTTGAGTTCGCCCGCGACCGAGATGCGTGGCACCAGCGTCACGTGGATGAAAAGCGTGCGGTCGCGCCCCAGTTCGTAGCCCAACTGCCGGATCGCCTCGAGGAACGGCAGGCTCTCGATGTCGCCGACGGTGCCGCCGATCTCGATCAGCGCGAAGTCCGCGTCCTCGGTCCCCGACATGATGAAGCGCTTGATCTCGTCGGTGACGTGGGGAATGACCTGGACCGTCGCGCCCAGATAGTCGCCGCGCCGCTCCTTGGCGATGACCGACTGGTAAATCTGACCGGAGGTGATGTTGTCGCTGCGCCGCGAATTGACGCCGGTGAAGCGCTCGTAGTGACCCAAGTCTAGATCGGTCTCGGCACCGTCGGAGGTGACGTAGACCTCGCCGTGTTGGTACGGGCTCATCGTCCCGGGGTCGATGTTCAAGTACGGGTCGAGTTTTCGCAGCCGCACCTTGTAGCCGCGGGCCTGGAGTGCCGCGCCGAGCGCCGCCGAAGCCAAACCCTTGCCGAGCGATGAGACGACGCCGCCGGTGATGAAGACGAAGAGGGTCGTCATCGTCGAGCCAGCATCGGTTGGAGACGGTTCGCCCTTGGTTTGCGGTGAGCGATGCAGCCGAGCCGCACAGGCGCGCGCCCGCTCACTGCGAGATCGGTGCCCTGGGAACCGCCGGCTGTCCCGGCTGCTCCTGCGTCGGTTTCGGAGCGACGATCGAACGCTCGGGTCCACGGGCGCCGGACAGGATCGCGAGCACGATGCTCGACGCGAAAAACGCGACCGCCAGGATCGTGGTCGTACGGGTGAGCAAATTGGCCGCCGAGCGGCCGGTGACGAGGCCGCCGCTCTGGCCGCCGCCGATTCCGAGCGCGCCGCCTTCGCTCCGCTGCAGGAGGACAACGCCGATCAGCGCCGCCGCGATCAGGATGTGAATGACGAGAAGGACGGTTACCATCGGTACGGGATCGGGCGCGCGAAGGCTCCGCGGTTTTCGCTTGGCCCGAGCTTGTACACTAAACCGGAGCGGCAACCAAGCGCCGGGAACACATCATGCGGCCGCGCGAATAATGCCGATAAAATCAGATGCTTTGAGACTGGCGCCGCCGACCAGCGCGCCATCGACCGCCGGCACGGCCAAGATCGCCGCCGCGTTCGCCGTCGTGACCGAGCCGCCGTAAAGTAGGCGGATCCCAAACCCCGGCGATCCGAATCGGTCGCCGAGTCCGCGCCGGAGCGCGCCGTGGACTTCCGCGATCTCGGCCGGGGTCGGCGTGCGCCCGCTCCCGATCGCCCACACCGGCTCGTAGGCGACGACCAGGCGGGTCGGATCGAGGTCCGGCGGCAACGACCCGGCCATCTGCCCGAGCACAATCGTTTGCGTGGCGCCGCGCGCCCGCTCGTCGCCGCGCTCGCCGACGCAGACGATCGCGCTGAGCCCGGCCGCTTGGGCAGCGGCGGCTTTCTTCGCGACCGTGGCATCGGTTTCGCCCCTGAACTGGCGCCGCTCGGAGTGGCCGACGATCACGTAGCGGCAGCCCAGGTCCGCGAGCATGGCGGCGCTGACATCGCCGGTGAAGGCGCCCTTCGCTTCCGGGCTGCAGTCCTGGCCGCCGAGCGCGAGGCCGGTGCCTTCGATCGCAGCGCCGACGGGGGCGAGCAGCGTCGCGGGCGGGCAGATCAAGGCTTCGGTACCCGGCAGCTGCGACGTACGGATCGCGTCGGCGACCGCACGGGCGAGAGCGAGGCCCTCGGTCCTGAGCCCATTCATTTTCCAATTTCCGGCAATCAGGCGCACGCGCGGGTCCGGTGGTTCGATCGGATCGGATGCGGCCCGTTTAGCATGGCGGAGACCGGCCGGCTACGGCGGCACCGGACCGGCGCTTGTCCCGCGCGGGGTGCCTCCCTATGATGCGCGCCGTCATTCCCTGATCATCGTCGTTCGCGCATGCTGCAAGCTCTTCGCAAGTCCGCCGGCACATGGGTCGTCAAGATCTTCCTTGGCATCCTCGCCCTCTCGTTCGTCGGCTGGGGCGTCAACGACATGTTGTTCGCGCCGCCGAGCCAGCCGGTCGCGACCGTCGGCGGTGTCGAAATCACCGCCAACGAGTTCACTTCGACCTATCGGCGCGAGTTCGACCGCCTGTCGCAGCAGCTCGGCGGCCGCCTCACGCCCGAGCAGGCGCGCGAAATCAGGTTGGCTCAGTCGGTGCTGGACCAAATGGTCGGCCGCACCTTGTTCGCGATCGCGGCCGACGATCTGGGCCTCGCGATCTCGACCCAGGCGCTGGTCGAACAGATCCGCACCAACCCGTCGTTCGCCAACGCGACGGGGCAGTTCGACCCGCGCGTGTTCCAGCAAGTGATCAACGCCGCCGGTTTCAGCGAAGCCGCCTATCTCGCGAGCGAACGCGGCGACACGGTCCGCGAGCAGCTCGTCAACACTGTCGCCGCCGAAGGCGAGGTGTCGGCGACGCTCGCCGACCGGCTCTTCGCTTACCGCGAGGAAAAACGCGTGGCCGAGCTCGTGCTGGTGCCGAAGAGCGCGTTGCCGGCACCGGTGGAGCCGACCGCCGCCCAGATCGAGAAATACTATCAGGACAACCAGGGCGCGTTCACGGCGCCCGAGTACCGCAGCGTCAACTACGTTCTGCTCGAGCCCGAGGTCGTGGCAAAAGAGATTGCGGTCTCCGAGGCCGAACTCAAAGAAGAGTACGAGGCGCAGATCGGCCGTTTCACGGTCGCCGAAAAGCGCGAGGTCGAGCAACTGCTCTACGACAACGAAGCCGCTGCGGCCGCGGCGCGCGCGCTCGTGGCGGGTGGCCGTTCCTTGGCCGATGTCGCCAAGGAAACCAAGAGCAGCACCGCCGATAGCCCGTCACTCGGTCTGATCACGCGGGATAAGCTGCCGGCCGCGGTCGCCGAAACCGTGTTCAAGCTCGCCGAAGGCGCGGTCAGCGACCCGGTCAAGAGCCCGTTCGGCTGGCACGTGTTCCGGGTCGGTAAGATCGAGGCCGGGTCGATCAGGCCGCTGGCTGAAGTCGCCCCCGCGTTGACACGCGACGTCGCGCTCCGCCGCGCCGGCGATGCCATCGTCAAATTGTACGAAAAAGTCGAGGACGAGTTCGCCGGCGGCGCCAAGTTGATGGAGGCGGCGCGAAAGCTCGGCCTCAAGGTCGAAACGGTCGCCGCAGTCGATGCACGCGGGCGTGGCGCGGACGAAAAACCGCTCGACGGGTTCGCGCGCGGCGGTGCGTTCGTGTCGGCCGTGTTCGGCACCCAGCCTGGCGCCGAACTCCGCTTACGCGACTTGCCAGGCGGCGCCTACTTCGCGGTCGAAGTCACCGGCGTGACGCCGCCGGCGCCCAAGCCGCTCGCCAACGTGCGGGACGCCGTCAAAGCCGCATGGCTCGAGGCCGAGCTCGAGGCTGCCGCGCGCAACGCGGCCGCGGCAGTCCAGCAGGCGATCAAGGGCGGCCAGAAAGCGGGCGATCAGGCCAAGGACGGGCGCACCCACAAGACGACCTCGCCCCTCCTCCGCTATCGGCTCGACCTCGATCCCGACGTTTCGGCCGAACTCTTGACCGAACTCTTCAAGCTCAAGATCGGCGAGACCGCGCTCGCGCCCACCGCCAAGCGCGACGGCTACGCGGTCGCGGTGCTCAAGGAGGTGACCGCGGTCGCGGCCGACGCGAGCGAGCAGCGCGCCGCGTTCAAGCGTGAGGTCGCGCGAGCGATCGGTGCCGATATCGGCGAGGCGTTCCAGGCGGCGCTAGAGCGACGCTACGGCGTCACCACCAACACCAAGGCGGTCGAGCAGCTGTTCTAGCGAACCGGACGCCTCAACCGCCGTTCCGCTTGCGGACAATGGCGCTCACCGGCACCAGCACGAACCCGCGCTGATCGAGCGTCGCCAGCCACGCATCGAGCGCTTCGATGGTGCCGCTATGCGGATGACCGATCGCGACGGCGTGGCCCTGCTTGCGCGCGATATCCTCGGTGGCTTTGAGCTGGCGGCGGACGTTGTCGGCGCCTTGGTCGTTGTCGAGAAAGACGTCGCGGGCAACGAACGGTACACCATGGCGCCGCGCCGCTTCGGCGGCGACGCTCTGCGCCGAGGTGCGCGAATCGAGAAAGGCGATGCCGTAAGGCTTGATCGTCGCCATGACGAGGTCCATGCCGGCCGCCTGCGCGGTGAACTTGCTCCCCATGTGATTGTTGAGCCCGACGAAGCCGCCCTCGATGCGCGCCAGCATCCATTCGAGCCGGGAGCGCAACTCGGCCTCGCTCAAATGCGTGAGCAGCGCCTGCGGCCCGGGTTTTTCGCCGGCATCCGACGGCTCCATCGGCACGTGCAGCCAGATCTCATGGCCGGCCGCGCGCGCCGCCTGGGTCTGGCGGCCGAGTTCGTCGGCGTACGCCATGAACGAGATCGAGAGCGGCGCCTTCAGGCGGTTGACGCGTTGCGCGTTACGGCGGTTGAGTCCGGTGTCGTCGATCATGATCGCGATCGGAATCTTGTCGTCGGTCCAGGCGGCGCGCACCGCGTGGCGTTGCCAGGCCGGAAGCGCGGTCCGTTCCGCGGGCGGCGGCGGCGCTAGAGCCGCGGGCGCCACCGACGGCAACGGTGGGCGCGACGGGACGGATGCCGCGAGCGGTGGCGTCGGCGGAACAGGTCGCGCCGGTAAAGGAACGGTCGCGGGCGGCGCGACCGGTGCCGATGCATCCGACCGCGGCGGTTCGCGCCGTGGCGGCTCGACGTCGGTGAGCCAGCCGAGCGTCGCGCCGATGCCGAGGGCGATCGCTACCGCAGCCACCGCGAGCCCGACCTTGGCGATGCGGCCAAGACCCGCGACCGCATCGAGGAGCCGGTTCCAAGCGCGCAGCCAGCGGGCCCGCTTGGGCGGAGGCCGGCTCAGGCCCCGCGCTGGCCGCGCGTGGGGCCGACGCCGCGGCGGCGCTACCATCGCCGCCGTGCCCACGCCAATGGTTGAAAATCGACCGATAACGTGTTGTAGATGTTACGTTTACCTTGAGCCGACAGCTTCTTCTCCCGGCGACCCCACGAACGCCGCCGCAACGCGCCCGATACGGTACGAACGATGAGCAATGACATGAACGAATTCAAGCGGTTCGTCGCCCGCGTCGCGGACGGCCACCGCTTGACGATCGACGAAGCGCGGACGGCGTTCGACATCATGATGTCGGGCAATGCGACGCCGGCGCAGATGGGCGGCCTCTTGATGGCACTCCGCGTTCGCGGCGAGACGGTCGAGGAAATCACCGGTGGCGCGATGGCGATGCGGGCCAAGGCGCTCGCCATCGAGGCGCCGGCCGGCGCGATCGACACCTGCGGCACCGGCGGCGATGCGTCGGGCACGCTCAACATTTCCACCGCCACCAGCTTGGTCGTCGCGGCCTGCGGCGTTCCGGTCGCCAAGCACGGCAATCGCGCGCAGTCTTCGCGTTCGGGCGCTGCCGACGTGCTGGCGGCGCTCGGCGTCAACATCGACGCCCACATGTCGCTGGTGAAGCGCGCGCTCTGGGAGGCCAACGTCTGCTTCCTGATGGCGCCGCGCCACCACGGCGCCATGCGCCACGTCGCCGGCACCCGGGTCGAATTGGGGACCCGCACGATCTTCAACCTCCTCGGTCCGCTCTCCAACCCGGCCGCCACCAAGCGTCAACTCTTGGGCGTGTTCGCGCGCCAGTGGGTTGAGCCGATGGCACGGGTGCTCGGCAACTTGGGTTCCGAGCGGGTGTGGGTCGTGCACGGCTCGGACGGCATCGACGAGATCACGCTCTCGGGGCCGACCACGGTCGCCGAACTCAAGAATGGGACGGTGCGGACGTTCGAGGTCAATCCCGCCGACGCCGGCCTCGCAACCGCGCCGCTCGAAGCCTTGAAGGGGGCGGATGCCGAGTTCAACGCGCGAGCGCTCCGCGAGTTGCTCGACGGCGAGAAGAGCGCCTACCGCGACATCGTCGCGCTCAACGCCGGCGCGGCGCTGGTCGTCGCCGATAAAGCACCCGACCTCAAGGCCGGCGCCGCCCTGGCTCGAGCGGCGATCGATGCCGGCAAGGCCAAGGCAACGCTCGCCAAGCTCGTCGCCATCACCAACGAAGCGCCGCCGGCATGAGCGACGTCCTCGCCGCGATCTGCGAGCAGAAGCGCCTCGACGTCGCGGCGCGTAAACGGGACCGCCCGCTCGGCGACGTCATGGCGGCGGCAAAAACTGCGAGCCCGACGCGGGGTTTTCAGCGCCGGCTCGCGGCCGTCGCGGCCCACGGGGCGTATGCGCTGATCGCCGAGATCAAGAAAGCGTCGCCCAGCAAAGGGTTGATCCGCGCCGACTTCGACCCGCCTGCGCTGGCGCGCGCTTACGCCACCGGCGGGGCGACCTGCCTTTCGGTGCTGACCGAAGGACCGTCGTTTCAAGGCGACGACCGGCACCTCGTCGCCGCGCGCGGCGCGGTCGACCTGCCGGTGCTGCGCAAGGACTTCACCGTCGACCCCTATCAAGCGGCCGAAGCCCGCGCGCTCGGGGCCGACTGTATCCTTCTGATCATGGCCGCGGTCGACGATCGCCTGGCTGACGAGATCGAGGCTGCCGCCGCCGAGGTCGGACTCGATGTCCTGATCGAAGTTCATGACCGCGCCGAGCTCGACCGTAGCCACGCGCGGCGAAGCCGCCTGATCGGTATCAACAACCGCAACCTGAAGACGCTCGCCGTCGATCTCGCGACCACCGAAGCCTTGGTGCCGCACCTGCCGGCCGGTGCGACCGTGGTGAGCGAAAGCGGACTTTCCCGTCCGGCCGACCTCGCGCGCATGGCCAAGGTCGGGGTCCGCTGCTTCCTGGTCGGCGAAGCGCTGATGCGCGAGGCGGATGTCGCGGCGGCGACCACGGCGCTCCTCGCCCGCGACCGCGCGCCCCAGCGAGCGGCGTACGCGCGATGAGCGACTTCACCCATTTCGACGCCAAGGGCAACGCGCGCATGGTCGACGTCGGGGACAAGGACGTGACCGAGCGCACCGCGACCGCCGTCGCCACGGTTGCGATGCAGCCGGCGACGCTGGCGTTGATCCGGAGCGGCGGCGTCAAAAAGGGCGACGTCCTCCAGGTCGCGCGCTTGGCCGGGATCATGGCCGCCAAACGCACGGCCGACCTGATTCCGCTCTGCCACCCGCTCTCCCTCGCCGCCGTCGATCTCGAACTCACTTGCGATCCCGCGCGGAACGCGGTCGACATTCGCGCCACCTGCCGGGTGATCGCCCGCACCGGGGTCGAAATGGAAGCGATGACCGCGGCTTCGATCGCCGCACTGACCGTCTATGACATGTGCAAGTCGGTCGATCGCGGCATGCGCGTGACCGAAGTCCGCCTGATCCACAAGGCCGGCGGCAAGTCCGGAACCTTCACGGCCTCCTGACGATGGCGCTGACGCGCGGGCCCGCCCCGCTCCTTCCCGTCGCCGAGGCGCGCGCGCGCATTTGCGCCGCGATGCGCGTGCTGCCCAAGGAGACCGTCGGGATCGCGCATGCGATCGGGCGCGTGCTCGCGACCGACGTCGTCGCCCGCGTGACCCAGCCGCCGCTCGCCGTATCGGCGATGGACGGTTACGCCGTGCGCGCGGCCGATGTCGCCCGCGTGCCGACGACTCTCACCCAGGTCGGCGAGGTGCAGGCCGGCGCGATTTACCAAGGCGCGATCGCCGCCGGCGAGACGGTCCGCATCTTCACCGGGGCGCCGCTCCCGACCGGCGCCGACGCGATTGTGATCCAGGAAGATACGACCGCCGAGGGCACTCGCATCACCGTCAATGAAAGCGCAGCCCAGGGCCGCTACGTGCGGCCGGCGGGGCTCGACTTCACGGTCGGAACGGTCGGGATCGAAGCCGGGAAGCGCCTCAGCCCACGCGACATCGGCCTCGCCGCCGCGATGAACGTGCCCTGGCTCGAGGTCCGGCGCCGGCCGCGGGTGGCGCTGCTCGCGACCGGCGACGAGATCGTCCGTCCCGGCGAGCCGGTCGGCCCCGGCCAGATCGTGAGCTCGAATGCGTTGGCGATGGCGGCGGTACTCTCCGAGAACGGCGCCGATCCGATCGACCTCGGCATCGCGCTCGACAACCGCGAGTCGCTCGCCCAGATGGCGCAAGGCGTTCGCGGCGCCGATCTCTTGATCACGATGGGCGGCGCCTCGGTCGGCGAGCACGATCTGGTGCGCGCGGTTTTGGGCGAGCGCGGCCTCGCCATCGATTTCTGGCAGATCGCGATGCGGCCGGGAAAGCCCTTGATGTTCGGTACCCTCGACGGCATTCCGATGATCGGCGTCCCCGGCAATCCGGTGTCGTCGCTGGTGTGCGCGCTCGTTTTCGTCGTGCCCGCGATCCGAGCGCTGCTCGGTCTCGCCGCAGCGGCCGCGCCCGACACGATCGGCGCCCGGCTCGGCGCGGCGCTTCCCGCCAATGACCGCCGCGAAGACTATCTGCGGGCGACGTTGGATCCGGGCGACAACGGCATCTGGGTCGCGACACCGTTCGCGACCCAAGACTCGAGCATGCTCTCGACGCTCGCCGCCGCCACCGGCCTGATCGTGCGCCCGCCGCTCGCGCCCGCTGCCGCGGCCGGCGACCGGGTCGCGGTCATACCCCTCCCCGGTACCGCATCGCCCGCGATCTGATGCCGCCGCCCGCTGGCGCTTTTGTGGACCGATTTGACGCTTGACTTCGGCACGAGAACTAAACTAGAACAACAGCCGATGTTTTGGTTTTGTTCTACGACCCTCGGCTGCCGGGACGAGCGCGCGCCATGCTGACGAAAAAGCAATACGAGCTTCTCCTCTTCATCCGCGATCGGCTGTCCCAATCCGGGATTTCGCCCTCGTTCGACGAGATGAAAGAGGCCCTCAAGCTCAAGTCGAAATCGGGCGTTCACCGCTTGATCACCGCCCTCGAAGAACGCGGCTTCATCCGGCGCCTGCCGCACCGCGCCCGGGCGCTCGAAGTCATGAAACTGCCCGAGGCCGCGGCCGCCCGCGCCACCACCGCGGCCGGCTTCGCCCCCAACGTGATCGAAGGTCGCTTCGCCGGAAACGCGATCCCCGGCGCCAGGACCGCGGCCGAGGGCGGCACCATGGACCTCCCGCTCTACGGCCGCATCGCCGCCGGCACGCCGATCGAGGCGCTTCGCGATCATTCGACGACGATCGCGGTGCCGGGTGCGTTCCTCGGCAAGGGCGAGTACTACGCGCTCGAGGTGGCTGGCGACTCGATGGTCGATGCCGGGATTCAGGACGGCGACACCGTCATCATCGAACGGTGCGACGTTGCCGAGAACGGCACCATCGTCGTCGCGCTGATCGACAACGAAGAGGTGACCTTGAAACGGCTGCGGCGCAAGGGCAACTCGGTCGCGCTCGAAGCCGCCAATACCGCCTACGAAACCCGCATCTTCGGCCCGGACCGGGTCAAGGTGCAGGGTCGTCTGGCGGCACTGGTGCGGCGCTACCATTAGCCGTCGGCGCGGACCCGTGGCGGCTGTGGCGCCCTAGAAGTTCACCGACAGGCTCACCGAGCCGAACCGGTTGGCGCCGCGCTGACCTTCGAATTCATCGGACCGGAACACGTGCGTGTACGAGAGCCGCACGGTTCGATAGATCACGGTTACGCCGAGTTGAACGTCGCCGACCACGGGCTTGCGCTCGACGCCGTGGCTGTCGGTGAAAGAGTTGCCGTCGAGAAAAACGTCGCGCGCGACGTAGCGAAGCTCGGCGTCAGCGAAAACGTACCGATCGAAATCCGGCGTGGTCGCGAAAAAGACCGAGCCGGGCAGGCTCGGCCGGATGCGGGGCGGGCCGTAATCGTCGGCCAACCGCTCGCCGAAGCGGAGCGATAGCCCGCCGGCGACGTGCGTCATCACGTTACCGACGCTGCCGCCAGCATGGGGCGTGGCGTCGAACTCGAGCCCGAGCGCCGAGGTTTTCGGCCAGGTCCGCCACTTTCGCTCGTAGCTCAGCAGGACGCCCTGCTCGTTGTCGAGCTGGTGGCGCCACCCCAACGAGCGCGGTACGCCGATCAAGTCGTGGTAACCGTTTTGGATCTTGCGCCCGAGCGCCGCCGGCCCGACCACGCCGACGTCGAGTTCGACGGTGTCGAGCGTCGACAACCGGCCGTTCGCGCCGCGATCTTCCCAGAGCAGCGCGACGCCGCCGTAAAGCCAGCCGGCGTAGGGGCGGTCATCGCGCACCAGCTTCCGGGCGTCGGTGTCTTCGGGCGTGAAGATGCTCTGCCCGAGCGTGAAGCCGACGCGGGTGCCGTCGGCGTCGGCGAGAAATGGAACCTGGCGCCCGAGGCGCCGGACCCACGCCGGGATGTCGTTTTCGTCGGAAACGTAGAACAGGCGCTCGCCCGCCGTGTAGTGGCGATCGGTGCGCGCGATGCGGTCGTTCTCGACCTGGAGGTTCAGGGTAGCGCCGGCAACGCCGGTGGCGCCAAGGGCATAGCCGCCGGCGGCGATGACAGCGATGAGCGCGGGGTGCATGCGTTACCTTCGCATCGTCCGCCCGCGGTCGTCGAGCGATCCTCGCGAAGCGCGCGCGATGCGACCGCCCACGGCCGGGCGCCGCGGGCCGCGGCGACGCTGTCGATGCGGATAGTTCCATCGCGCTCAACGCGGATCGCGTGACCGCCGCCGGCGGCGAGCGTCCGCCGGTCGATAACGGTGGCGGCGCCGCAGCGGCGCCCGACGAAAAACGCGGCAATCACGACGTCGGCGGCCCGGCAGTCCTCGGCCAACGCGCGCGGATCGCGCAGCCACGCAATGGTGCGACCGCGGACCCGGTAGAGACAGCCTTGCGCATCGCAACGGAGGCGCCGGTCGGCGCTTTCGCCCGCGGCCGGCCACGGCGCCGCGGCGCTCTGGGCGTTGGCGCGAAGCCAGAGCTGGGTCATCCAGCGCTCGCGCGGCTCCGAAACCAGCAACGCGCCTTCGGCGTTGCGGACCGCGACGACCGTCCCTTCGGCATCGACCAGGAGATCGGGGCCGGGGGTGATGCCGATCGCGAGCAGCCCGCCGGCAACCGCGCCGAGCCCGGCCCAGCGCCACGGCTGCTGCCAGAGGCACAACCAGATCAGGCCGAGCGCCGCGCCCGCCAGCCCAGCGCTCGGCATCGCCGGCACCAGCAGCGCCGCGCCCGGCCATGCGGCGACGGTGCGCGCGACCCATAGCATCGCCTCGATTCCCCACCCGAGCACCGCGAGCGCCGGATCGGCGAATCCGAAAACGAGCAGCACGTAGGCGGCGGCGATCGCCGGCATCATCACAGCGCCGGTCAACGGGATTGCCAGCAGATTGGCGGCGAGGCCGTAGGCGGCGAACCGATTGAAGTGATAGATCGCGAACGGCGCGGTCGCGAACCCGGCGACCAGCGTGGTCGCCGCGACCCCGGCCACGTAGAGGAACGCGCGGCCGAACCATCCGCGACGCTGCCGGGCCACGCCCCAGGACTCGCGCCAGCGTTCGTAGGCGGCGATCAGGGCGACCACCGCGGCGAACGAGAGTTGAAAGCTCGGCCCCATCAACGCGATCGGGCTTACCGCCAGCACCGCGATCGCAGCCCACGCCGCCAGCCGCATCGACAGCACCGAGCGCTCGACGACGATCGCCAGGAATACCGCGCTCATCATCAGGAACGCGCGTTGGGTCGGCACGGTGAGCCCGGTGATCGCGACGTACGCCGCGGCGGCGAGAAACCCGGCGGCGGCCGCGATCTTCTTGATCGGGTAGCGCAACGCCAGCGACGGCACTAGGGCGAGCCCGGCGCGAACGATGAAAAACACGATCCCGGCCATGAAACTGACGTTGATGCCCGAGATCGCCAGGAGATGCGCCAGGCCGGAATCACGCATCGCGGCGACGTCGGATTCGGGGATCGCGGCGCGATCGCCGGTCATTAACGCTTTGGCGATGGCGGCGACTCCGGGCGGGAGCGCGGCGTCGATCGCTTCGTTGATGCGCTGGCGCAGGCGGTTGAGGAAGATGTCGATACGGGCCGGTTCGGCGCCGGCGGCCGCGCGCCGGATCGGGGCGATCGCATACCCGTTGGCGCCGATCCGGTCGAAATAGGCTTTGCGCGCGAAGTCGAAACCGCCCGGGAAGAGCGGCGGGCTCGGCGGACGCAACATGGCGCGGGTCTCGACGCGATCGCCGACCGCGACCGGGTCGCGCCGGGTCTTGGCGACGATCCGCACGCGGGCCGGCGTCACGGCGGCCGCCAAGCCGCCGATCCGGACCCGGTCGAGCACCAGCGACACCCCGACCTCGAGCGTCGAGAGCTCGACGATTCGGCCCTCGATCGCGACCGGCCCGAGTGGGCGCCCGAGCCGCGGCGCATCGGCGAGGGCAGTATGGGCTTGCGCCGCGGTAAAACCGAGGGCGGCACTCGCGAGCGCGATCCCCGATGCGGCGAGCGCGAGCTGGCGGCGGGCGAGCGTGGCAGTCCCCACGGCCGCAACCGCGATGGTTGCCCCGAGCCACGGCGGCGGTTCGCGCGGGAGGGCGAAGTAGACGGCGATCCCGGCGCCGAATCCGACCGCGAGCCATAGCGACCAGCGCGCCGCTTCGGCGGCGAGCGTCGCCATCAGCCAATGCCGTGGCGGCGCCGTCAACGTCCGCGCGCGCTCGAAGATCGCGGCGGCCACGGCGAGCAAGGTCATCGAAGAGGTTCCTCTCCCCGTACTTATGGAACCCCGTAGGCCGCTTTCGGTTTACTCGCCCCCCGCCAG
>Ga0194121_10005303_pt1 | contig 17962 bp, 18 predicted proteins | sample TA2MahCa50mmetaG_FD_148609 | JGI IMG/M metagenome (GOLD analysis project Ga0194121, IMG submission 148609) | Freshwater microbial communities from Lake Tanganyika, Tanzania - TA2015020 Mahale Deep Cast 50m | ecosystem: Environmental > Aquatic > Freshwater > Lake | place: Tanzania: Lake...
CGGACGACCACCGGCGTTCCGGGCGTGGTGGGTCGCGGGGTCCCGGACCGCCGGCAGTCGCCCTTCTCCGCTCCACGCTCGCAGGCTCGCTCCACGCTCCGGCGGGCGACCACCGGCGTCCCGGGTCCGGTGGGTCGCCGAGAGTCAGGCGGGGAGCGGCACGGCGGCCGCCGGGTCGAGGGCGAGGTGGCCCGGGGTGCCGGCCGCCGGGAGGTCCGGCTCTCGGAAGGCGACGTCGAGCACCTCGCCGGCCGCGGTGCGGACCCGCACCCGGAAGTGGTCGCGGCGGAAGGTGCGGTCCACGACCGTGACCGCGACGGCGCCCGCGGGAGCGTCGGTCGGGGCCGAGCCGTCCGGAGTCAGGGTCAGGCCCTCGGGCCGGACCGCGATTTGTGAGCCGAACGCGGTGGTGACGTTGTAGCCGAGGAACCCGGCGACGAACGCGGTGGCCGGACGGGCCCAGACGGTCGCGGCGTCGGCGTCCTGCTCGACCCGCCCGTCGCGGAGGACGACCACCCGGTCGGCGAGCGCGAACGCCTCCTCGTGGTCGTGGGTGACGAGCAGGACGGCCCGCTCCCGCCGCAGGAAGATCGCGCGCAGCTCGTCGACCAGCCGCTCGCGCAGTGCCCGGTCGAGCGCCCCGAGCGGCTCGTCGAGCATGAGCAGCCGTGGGTTCGGGGCGAGGGCGCGGGCCAGGGCGACCCGCTGCTGCTCGCCGCCGGACAGCGACCGGACCGGCCGGTCGGCGAAGCCGGGCAGGCCCACGAGGGTGAGGAGCTCGTCGGTCCGGGCCCGGATCGTCGGCGCGTCGATGCCCTGCATGCGCAGGCCGAACCCGACGTTGCCCGCGACGTCTCGGTGGGGGAACAGGGCGTGGTCCTGGAACATGAGCCCGAACCGGCGGAGGTGCGGGGGCACGTCGCGCAGGTCGCGCCCGTCCCACGCGATGGCCCCCTCGGCGGGCGCCTCGAGCCCGGCGACCGTCCGCAGCAGCGTGCTCTTGCCGCCCCCCGACGGGCCGAGCACGCACACCACCTCACCGTTGCCCACGCGCAGGTCGACCCCGTCGAGCGCGGGGACCCTGTCGTAGCGGACGACCAGGCCGGCGACCTCCAGCATCAGAACTCCCCGTGGCGGCCGGCGCGGGCCCGGTCGCCGGCGAGCACCGCGGCCGCGACCAGCACCATGAGGATGCAGCTCGCGGCCATCGCCGCGCCGAACGCCGCATCGCCCGGTTGGCCGAGGAGCCGGTAGATGACGATCGGGAGCGTGGGGTGGTCGGGCCGCACGACGAACGAGGTCGCGCCGAACTCGCCGAGCGAGATGGCGAACGCGAACGCCGCGGCCACGAGCAGGGCCCGGGCCGCGATCGGGAGGTCGACGGTCCGGCGCACGCGCGCGGGCGAGGCTCCGAGCATCGTCGCGGCCTCCCGCACCCGGGGATCCACGGCCCGCAGCACGGGTGCGACCAGCAGCACGACGAACGGCATCGCGACGAGCGCCTGGGCGAGCGGCACCAGCCACTGCGACCCCCGGAGATCGAGGGGCGGCTCGTCGAGCGCGATGAGGAACCCGAAGCCGAGGGTCACGGCCGACACGCCCAGCGGGAGTGCGAGCAGTCCGTCGAGCCAGCGGGAGCGGCCTCGCACCCCGGCCCAGGCCGCGAGTCCACCGACGACGACCGCGATGGCGGTCGCTGCGATCGCGAACCGCAGCGAGTTGCCGATCGCGTCGAGCGGCGCGACGTAGAGGGTGCTGCCCCGGCGCAGCTCCGAGAGGGCCCGGTACGACGCGAGCCCGAACCCCGAGGGCGGCGAGAGCGAACGGGCCACGAGCACGCCGAGCGGCAGCGCGAGGAGTGCGGCCATCACCGCGAGGTTGCCGAAGAGGAGGAGGCGGTCGCCGAGGGAGCGGGCCCGGTGCTCGATCTCGCGGGCCGCGCCCAGACGCCGGGGCACCGCCGCCCGCTCGAACCGGGCGACGAGCCACAGCAGCACGACCACCGCGCTGAGCTGCACGACCGACAGGGCGGCGGCGAGCGGGAGGTCGAGGAACCGAGTGGTCTGGCGGTAGATCTCCGTCTCGATCGTCGACCGGGTGGGGCCACCGAGGAAGAGGATCACCCCGAACGACGTGAAGCAGAAGAGGAACGTGATGGTCGCGGCGGCCAGGATGCCCGGGCGCAACGCGGGGAACGTGACCTCCCACCAGACCCGCCACCGGCTCGCGCCGAGCATCCGGGCGGCGTCCTCCTCGTGGGGGTCGAGGTGGCGCCACAGCTCGCCGACCACCCGCACCACGACCGCGTAGTTGAAGAAGACATGGGCTAGGAGGATCGCGCCGAGCGAGCGCGGCACGCCGAGCGCGAGGAACGCGCTGGCGACGAGCACGGTCGGCAGCACGAACGGGATCGTGACCATCGCGCGGACGAGGCTGCGGCCGGGGAAGCGGAGACGGGCGAGCACGTACGCGCCGGGGAGGCCGATCGCGAGCGTGAGCACGGTCGACAGCGCGGCCTGCCAGACGGTGAACCACACGACCCCGCGTAGGGTCGGGTCGGTGAACACCCGGCGCAGGGGTTCGAGGTCGACCTGCCCCTCGGGGGCGAGGCCGCGCCCGAGGATGGCCGCGACGGGGTACGCGAAGAACAACGCGACGAACACGACGGGCACCGCGATCGCGATGCCCGTGCCGAGCCGGTCGCGCGCGCTCAGCGCAGGACGGTGCCGGTCCACTCGCGGATCCACTCGTCACGCTGCGCGCCGATGCGGCCAGGGGCCATCGTGTACGGGTCGTCGACCGTGCCGACGTTGTCGGTGAACTCGTCGGGCAGCGGCGTGCCCGCGACCGCGGGGTACACGAACATCTGGAGCGGCACGTCGGCCTGGACCTCGGGCGAGAGCAGGAAGTCGACGAGCCTGCGGGCCGCAGCCCGGTGCTCGGTCCCGGCGAGGATGCCGGCGAACTCCACCTGGCGGAAGCAGGAGCCGGTCATCGTGCCGATTGGCGACTCGTCGATCGGCGGGTCGGCGAACACCACCGCGGCGGCCGGGCTCGACGCGTACGACACCACGAGCGGCTTGTCGCCGCCCGCCCCGCCGCCGGTGAACTCGTCGTAGTAGGCCTGCTCCCAGCCGTCGACCACGGTCACCCCGTTGTCGCGCAGCTTCGCCCAGTAGTCGGTCCAGCCGCGCTCGCCGAACTCCGCGACGGTCGCGAGCAGGAAGGCGAGCCCCGGGGAGGACGTGGAGGGGTCCTCGACCACGAGCAGGTCGCGGTACTTCGGCTTCGTGAGGTCCCGGAGCGTCTCGGGCACGGTGAGTCCCTCGTCGGCGAACCACTCCTCGTCGTAGTTGATGCAGACATCGCCGTAGTCGATCGGCGTGACGCGGCCCCTGCGGTCGAGCCGGAGGGCGGCGGGCACGTCGGCGAGCGCGGGGGAGCGGTACCGCTCGAAGATCCCGGCCTCGAGCGCCCGGGTGAGGAAGGTGTTGTCGACGCCGAACAGCACGTCGCCGAGCGGGTTGTCCTTCGTGAGGATGGCCTGGTTCACGATCTGGCCGGCGTCGCCGAGCGGGAGGATCTCGACCTCGATGCCGGTGCGCTTCGTGAACGCGGCGACGACGTCCTCGGAGAGGGCGAACGAGTCGTGGGTGACGAGCGTGACGGTCTCGCCCTTCCCGTCCTTGCCGACCTGCACGCCTGCGCGGGCCGGCGCCACGACGACCGTGGACGCCGCTGCGACGACCATCGAGGCCACGAGCGATGCGGCGAGTGCCGGGATGCGGCGCATGTCAGTCCTCTCGGAGGGCGTGGGGCTGCACGGCGAGGATCACACCGGCGTCGACGGTCACGGTGGCCTCGGCCCCGATGAGCTCGTTGGACACGCCCCGGGTGGAGCCGGGGAGCAGGTCCTCGCCGTGGAGGCGGAACCGCAGGCCGTGGGTGCGCACCCCGTGGGCGACGCCGCCGACGGGCAGCAGCGAGCACAGGTCGCCGGGATGGCCGTGCAGCGTCGCCCGGGCGCGCACGACGGTGATGCGGGCGGTGCCGACGAGCGCGTCGAGGTCGAGGTCGGCCAGGTCGGCGGCGGCGAGCACCAGCGCGTTGGCGAGCAGGTGGTCGTGGCGACCACCTCCCCCGCCCACCACGGTGATCCGGGTGGGCCCCCGGTCGCGGGCGGCGAGGAGGGCGAGCTCGAGGTCGGTGGCGTCCTTGTCGACGGGATGGGTCTCGAACGCCACCCCGTCGGCCCGGGCCGCGGCGATCGCCGCAGCCGACGCGGAGTCGAGGTCGCCCACCACGACGTCGACGGCGAGTCCGAGCGCGAGCGCGTGGTCGAGCCCCGAGTCGGCGGCGACGACGAGGGGCGGCCCGGCGGCCCCACCGCCCGCGACGAGGTCGCGGATCGCGTCGGTGGGCGGGAGCTCGCCGCCGGCGAGGACGATGGCCCGTGAGGTGTGGCCGGATGCGCGAGCGGGGTCGCTCACGTTCCCTCCCTTCGCCGGCATTACCCGGATCAGGTTCGAGGGGTCGGTGACGCTGCGCCCGGTGCCGGCGGCGGGGCCGCCCTCACCGGGTGCGTGGTCACCCTCTCAGCCCGGCTGTCCCGAGCTCCCCGTGGGATGCACTGCTCCCCCCACTCTAGGTCGGCGGGTGGGCGCCGCGACCCTGGCTAGTCGGGGAGTGAGGCGCGGTAGCCCATGGGGAGCAGCTCGATGAGCTGACCGTCGGGGTCGCGGATCATCACCGCCAGGCCCACGTGGGTCTGCTCGAGGATGCTGCCGCCGTGCTCCACGGCCTTCGCCGCGGTGGCGTCGATGTCGTCGACCGACACCGAGATGTGGGTGAGCCCGACCTCGTTCATCACCCGGGGCCGCGGCGGCGCCGTGGTGCCGACGCCCCGGAAGCCGAGCAGCTCGAGCACGAACTCGCCCTGGCGCATGTAGACCGCCCGCAGGCCCGCCGGCTCGGGCAGGTCGAGCAGCTGGGTGGTCATCTCGTCGGGGGGCTCGAGGTCGCGCCAGAACTCGAGGCCGAGCACCTCCTCGTAGAACCGCCGCGCCCGGTCGACGTCGGCGACGCAGTGCCCCACGTGGTTGAAGACCGCTCCCACCCTCACGCTCCCTCGCTCGCCGTGCCTCGATGCCTCGGAGTCCCGTGCGGGGAGGCGGGGATAGTCTGACCGCATCCGCCCGAGCGCGAAAGCCCGCCCGCGAGACCGACCCGCGACCCCGCACCCCCCGCCCCCGAGGCGCGAAAGGCCCGCCCGATGACCCAGATGCTCGACCCGGAGCTGTTCCTGCCCGAGCCCGACCCGGCGACGGTGAAGTACACGGTCATCTCGGTCGACGACCACCTCGTCGAGCCGCCCGACATGTTCGAGGGCCGGCTCCCGGCGCGCCTCCAGGAGCACGCACCGAAGGTCGTCGTCAACGAGCACGGTCACGAGGTGTGGGAGTTCGAGGGCCAGAACCACTACCAGGCCGGCATGAACGCGGTGGCGGGCCGCCGGCCCGAGTCGGTGAAGGTCGAGCCGTTCCGCTTCGACCAGATGCGCCCCGGCTGCTACGAGCCCGACGCCCGCGTCCGCGACATGGATCTCGGCGGCATCTGGGCGTCGCTCAACTTCCCGTCGATGATCACGGGGTTCTGCGGGCGGGTGTACTCCGCCGCGAAGGACGTCGAGGTCGGCTATGCGGTCACGCAGGCCTTCAACGACTGGGTGCACGACGAGTGGTGGCAGCGGCACCCCGAGCGGTTCATCCCGCTCGGCATCACCTACCTCGCCGATCCCGAGAAGGCCGCGGCGGAGATCCGCCGCAACGCCGACCGGGGCTTCGTGTCGGTCAGCCTCCCCGAGCGCCCGCACAAGATCGGCTTCCCGTCGATCTTCAACGAGTACTGGGAACCGGTGATCCAGGCGTGCGTGGAGACCGACACGGTCATCTCGCTGCACGTGGGCTCGTCGGGCATGGCCGACATCGCGCCCGACGCCCCTCCGGTGGGCCTCACCTCCACGTTGTTCGGGCAGCTGTCGCTCACCGCTGCGGCCGAGTGGCTGTGGTCGGGCTGGATGCTCCGGTACCCCGACCTCAAGATCGCGATGTCGGAGGGTGGCATCGGCTGGGTGGCGATGCTGCTCGACCGGCTCGACAACATCGTCGATCGCTCGGGCTACCTGTCGTCGGGCTACGACGCGCGGAACCGGCCGGCCGACGTGCTTCGCCGCAACTTCTGGTTCTGCACCCTCGACGACCCGTCGACCATCGACACCCGCTACCGCATCGGGGTCGAGAACATCATGGTCGAGACCGACTACCCGCACGGCGACGGCACCTGGCCGGTGACCCAGGCGGAGATCGACAAGTACTGGGGTCACCTGCCCGTCGAGGAGCTGCGGGCCATCACCCACGAGAACGCGGCGAAGCTGTTCCGCCACCCCCTTCCCGAGGTGCCGCGGCCGTGACCGTGGTGCCGGGCGAGGTCGTCACCGCCGAGGCGGTCGCGCGTGTCGGGTGAGTGGCGGGTCGACCCGACGGGTCGGTACGAGTACCGGTGGTGGGACGGTGAGCGATTCACGGAGTACGTGGCGCGCCACGGCGCCCAGATCGTCGATCCGGCCGGCATCCCCGACCTGCCGACGACGATCGAGGTGGGGTTCGGCTCGCCCGAGCGCCAGAACCGCTGGACGGTCGGCTTCCGGCTGATCCTGGCGATCCCGCACTTCTTCTGGATCGCGCTCGTCACCCTCGCCGGGCTGGTCGTGCTCGTGATCGGCTGGTTCGGCGCGCTGTTCAGCGGGCAGCTGCCGGGCTGGGCGGCCCGCTACCTCTACCTGGTGATGCGGTACCACGTACGCCTGACCGCCTACGTGTACCTGCTGCGCGGTGAGTACCCGCCGTTCGCGCTGTCCGACGAGCGCTCTCCCGTCGTGGTCGAGGTCAACCCCACCCGACTCAACCGGTGGGCGGTGCTGTTCCGACTCGTGCTCGCGTTCCCGGTGCTGGTCCTGGCGCAGTGGCTGAGCGTGGGCGTCAACCTCGCGCTGATCGTGATCTGGATCATCGTGCTGGCGAAGGGCCGCATGCCGGGGCTGCCCGCCCAGTCGCTGGGCGCCGTGCTGCGCTACCAGGCCCGCGTGTTCGGCTACCTGATGATGCTCACGCCCACCTATCCCGTCGGCCTCTACGGCGACAAGGAGCAGTACCCGGGCATGGCGGCCGCGGCGCCGGCGATCGCGTCCGAGGTCGGGCCGGGCGTGCCGCCGCGCACCGCCCGCATGTACCTGGGGCAGGGAGCCAAGCGCCTCGTGACGGTCTTCATGGTGCTCGGGATCCTCTACAACGTCGCCAACAACGTCCTCAACTGGCGGACCGACGAGCAGGACCTCTCGGTGGCCCGCACCGCGCAGGTCGTCGACGCGCCGGACTCCGGGGCGGGTGCCGCGCCGGGTGAATCCGGCTCAGCGCAGTAGCCACACGAGCACGAGCGCCTGCGTGTTGAAGAACGCGTGGGCGAGCATCGGGGCGCCGAGCCGGCCGGTGAGGTGCCGGAGGAGCCCCAGCACGATCCCCGCGCCCGTGATGGCGGTCGCGTAGACGAACGTGACGGGCCCCACCCAGCCGATGAGGTGCGCGGCCCCGAACAGCACCGACGTGACCAGGATGCCGACGACCGCCCCGTAGCGGTCCACCAGGCGCGTCTGCATCAGCCCGCGGAAGAACAGCTCCTCGATGAACGGCGCGCCGATGCACACGACCAGCGCCAGCACGATCCACGCGGCGGTGGTCATCGGGTCGTCGCCGTACACGTCGTCGCGGGTGGGGCGGAGGTCGGGCCAGACCGCGACGATCGGGACGACCATGAGCCCGCCGAGGACCCGACCGGCGATCCACCCCGCGACCCCGAGGGGCACGTCGACCCAGCGGAAGCGCAGCCCGTAGTCGGTGACCAGCGAGCGGCTGCCCCGCACGAAGGTGACGTACGCGATCGCGCCGCCGAGCCCGAGCCAGAGCGAGAAGGCGCTGACCAGGAGCAGTGCGGCGCGCCCGCCGGGCTCACCGGCCTCGTGCATCGCGTAGGAGGTCGCCACACCGAGGGCGACACCGATCGCGAACCCGATGAACGCGACCCCGATGCCCTTCACCCCCGGTTGGCGCTCGGTCGGGAACGACACCGGCTCCCAGTGCACGTCGGTGTCCGACACGTAGGCCGTCCAGGTGGCGCCGTCCCACCATCGGGTGGCGCCCCGCCCGAACGGGTCGGGGTACCAGCCCTCGACCCGTGCCACACCATGGGCCGGGGCACCGCCGGGCGGGGCGCCGACGGTGGTGGTGACGTCGGGCGCCCTGAGCACGGCCTTCTTGCCCGCCGGCGCCGCGGCGCCACAGCGGGGGCAGGACGCCCAGGCGCGCGCCACGGGGAGGTCACAGCCCCGGCACCCGACCGGTCGATTCCCGTCGGCGCAGGCCGCCGCCGTCGCGGCGGCCGCGGTCGGGCGGGGCGCGCCGTCGATCGCGTCGCCGGTCGGCGTGCCACACGCGGTGCAGAACCGCGCGTCGTCGACCCACGCGGCCCCACAGACCGTGCACACGGTGGCGCTCAGCCCTCCCAGGTGGCGCGCAGCTGCTCCTCGAGCTGCTCGAGCACCCACCCCGACTTGTCGTAGGCCAGCTCGCTGGTGTTGGGGCGAGGGCCCGGCCACTCCGGCAGCAGCCCCTCTTCGTGGCAGAGGAACTGCGCCTCGATCGTCTGACCGGCGAGCGGGACGGCGGCCGGGCTCGTGGCGATCCATGCGATCACGGCGCCGATCACGTCGGGCGGCGCGCCGATCAGCTCGAATCCGAACGCGCCCATGTCCTGGGCCATGCGCTCGGTGTTGATGAAGCCGGGCTGCACGTTGTAGAAGCGCAGACCCTGGTGCCCGTGCTCCACCTGCAGCACACCGGCGATGCGGTGCGCGGCGGCCTTCGACATGGGGTAGCCCAGGCCCCACCCGCCTTCGCCGGCCGGGGCCGTCGGATCGCCGTAGCCCGCGGCCGACGTGATGTTGATGATCGCACCCCCGCCGGCCTCCGCCATTGCGGGAATGAAGAACTGGTTCAGCACGAGCTGCGCGACGGCGTTGGCGAACAGCTGCTTCTCGATGAGCTCGATCGGCGTGTCGAGCAGGCGGTCCATGTGGCCCGGTCCGATGTAGCGACCGTTGTGCACGACCACGTCGACGGTGCCCCAGCGGTCGAGGACGCGGGTGGCCGCGGCGCCGAGCGACGCGGCGTCGGTGAGGTCGGCGGCCACCAGGAGTGCCTGGCGGCCCTCGGCCTCCACGAGCGCGGCGGTCTCCTCGAGCGAGCCGGGGAGGGGAGAGGTGTCGGAGCGGGCGACGGTCGACGAGTGCTCGCGGGCCTCGCCGGGTGAGACGGTCCGAGCCGAGATGGCGACGTCGAAGCCCGCCCGGGCCAGGAACCGCGCGCAGGACTTGCCGATGCCCCGGCTCGCGCCGGTGACGAATGCGGTGGGCACGGTGCGCCTCCCGATGATCGGGTCCGTCGGCTCAGCCGGCGGGCCGCGCGAAGCGGGCCACGTCGGCCGGGTCGTAGGAGATGAACTCGAGCAGGTTGTGGTCGGGGTCGCGCGTGTACACGCTGATCCCCTGGGCGGTGCCCTCGGCGCGACCGCCGACGCGGGGCACCGGGCCGTCGATCGCCTCGACGCCCGCGGCGTCGAGCGTGGCGAGCAGCGCGTCGATTCCCCCCTCCCAGACGAAGCAGAAGTCGCCGCAACCCGGCTCGGCCGTGGGACCGCGGAGGAATGCCGGGTTGTCGCGCCGGGCCATCAGCGCTTCGGTGTGGACGTTGATCTTGTTGTCGCCGAAGGTGACGGAGAAGATCGGCATGCGGCCCGCGCGCCAGGCGTCCTCGCCTTCGATGCCGAACCCGAGGGACTTGTAGAAGGCGAGGAAGCGCTCGGAGTCGGCGGTGGGGATCGCCGCGTGGTCGAAGCCGGTGACGGGCATTGCGGGAGCGTAGCGAGCGTCCCGGACGCGTGTTGACGGTCTGCTCGGGTCGGCGCGGGGTGTGTGAGCGGAGCGACGCGTGGAGGCGACGGTGGATCGCGTTCCTATCTGCCCGTGCAGTACGTTGCGCGCGGTGAGCACCGGCGCGCGACCCGTCGAGGAGCACCTGAGCTTCTGCCGGATCTGCGCGGCGGCGTGCGGCATCGTCGTCACCACGCAGGGAGACCGGGTGCTCGAGGTGCGCGGCGACCCGGGGCACCCGGTGTCGCGGGGCTACACGTGCCCGAAGGGGCGGGCCATCCCGGCCTTCCACCACCGGCCCGACCGGCTCGACGCGCCGCGCCTGCGGGGCGCGGAGGCACCGTGGGACGTCGTGCTCGACGACCTCGCCGCCGGCATCGCCGCGGCGCGCGACGACCACGGACCCGACGCCGTCGGCGCCTACCTCGCGACCGGTCTCGCCTACGACCTCAACGGATGGATGACCGCCGAGCGGTTCCTCGGGCTGCTGCGCACGAAGCAGCGCTACACGCCCGCCACCATCGACAACGCCGCGATCCTGCGCGCCGCCGAGCTCGTCACCGGACAGATGCAGCTGTCGACGGTGTGGGACCCGGAGGACTCGCGCCTGCTCGTCGTCTTCGGGTCGAACCCGGTGGTGTCGCACGGATACGGCACTGCGCTGTCGGATCCGATCGCCCGCATCCGCGAGTTCCGGCGCGCCGGTGGCGAGCTGTGGGTGTGCGACCCCATCCGCACCGAGACCGCGGCGCTCGCCGACGGTCATCTCGCGATCCGGCCCGGCACCGACCATCTCGTGCTCGCGTGGCTCGTGCGCGAGCTCCTCACCGACGGCGCGGACGACGCCGAGCTCGCGGCCCACGCCGACGCCGCCGACGTCGCGACGCTGCGCACGCTGCTCGACCGGTGCACCCGTGACCGAGTGGCTCGCGCGGCCGACGTCGACGGCGCCGCGCTCGACGCGCTCCTGGTCGCGGTGCGCAGCGCCGGGCGCCTCGCGTGCTTCGTCGGCACCGGGGTGGTGATGAACCCGCACGGACTGGTTGCCGCGTGGCTGCGATGGGTGCTCCTCGCGGTGACCGGCTCGTTCGATCGCCCGGGTGGGATGCGGGTCAATCCGGGCCTGCTCATGCCGCTGCGGGGTCGCCGCCCGAAGCCGTCGCCGCCGGAGGGCTGGACCGAGCCGGGCCCGGCCAGTCGTCCCGATCTGCCCCGATGGGCCGGGCAGTACCCGTGCGTGGGCATGGTCGACGAGATCGAGGCCGGGAACCTCCGGGCGCTCGTCGTGCTCGGCGGCAACCCGCTCGCCGCGTTCCCCGACCCCGATCGCACCGCCCGGGCGCTCGCGTCGCTCGACGTGCTCGCGGTGGCCGACGTCGTCGATCACGAGCTGACCGCTCTGGCGACCCACGTGCTGCCGGCGACGGCGCAGATGGAGCGGGCCGACCTGCCGATGATCGAGGGTGTCGCCCTGGCGACCGGCACGCAGTGCACCGACGCGGTCGTCGCCCCCGGTGCGCAGCGCCGAGCGGTCTGGTGGATGCTGGGGCAGATCGGCCGGCGCCTCGACCTCGACGTGCTCGACGGGCTCGACCCCGACGCGACCGGCGACCGGGAGCTGCTCGCGCGCCTCCTCGCACGAGCCGGCGCCGACCCCGAGGCCGTGTTCGCCGCGGGCCCGCGGGGCATCGACGGGCCGGCGCCCGAGTTCGGCTGGGTGCACGACGAGGTGCTGCCCGACGGGCGGTTCCGACTCGCGCCGGCCGCGCTCGTGGAGCGGCTCGCCACCGATCTCGGTGCACTCGACCATCGTGATCCGCCTGCGACCGTGCTGGTGCCCCGGCGTCAGCTCCGCAGCATGAACTCGGCGCGCTACGAGTCGAGCGCGCGCGGGGAGGACCCACCGTGGGTCCGCTGCAGTCCGATCGACGCGCGCGCGTGGGGGCTCGCCGACGGCGACGCCGTCGAGGTCACCAGCGCGCACGGTGCGCTGGTCGGCGCGCTGCGGGTCGACGACCGCCTGCGCGCGGGCGTGGTCTCCGTGACCCACGGATGGATCGACACCAACGTGAGCCGGCTCGCGTCGACGGTCGACACCGTCGATCCGCTCACCGGCATGCCGTGCCTGGCCGCGATCCCGGTGTCGGTGCGCCCCGTCTGAGCCCGCCGCGCCCGTCGCGCGCGTCCTGCCCGCCCTGCCCGTCCTGCGCGTCCTGCGCGTCCTGCGCGTCCCGCGCGTCTGAGGATCTCTCAGGCTCACGCACGGATCGCGCGCAATCCTCACGGTTTCCTCATGGAAAGGGAGTTGACTCCTCGTCGAGACCAAGGAGCACCGTCGATGACCGATCCTCGGACGCCCGACCCGACCACCCCCGCCGCTGCGATGTCCGATCCGCAGCCCGGTGGCGCGCCCACGCCCGGCGAGGCCCGCCGCGAGGGGCTGAGGAAGTCGAAGTGGGTCGCCGCCGGGGTCGCGGTCGGCACCGCCACCTTCCTCACCGGTGTGATCGCCGGCGTCAACGGCGCCGACGACGGTTCGGCCGAGCGGCGGCAGATCTCGTCGGCGGTCCCCGGTGGGTTCCGGCAGGCCGCCACCGACGGGTTCGACGATGGACGGTCCGACGACGACGGCGACGCCGGCCTCCGACCGTTCGACCCGGCTGCGAACGGCGCGGCGTCCGACCCGCGGTCGGACGGTTCGGGCTCGGGTTCGCCGTCGCGGGCACCGTCGGGACCGCAGACGCGCAGCGGTGGGAGCTGATCCGCGATGCACGCGCAGCGCGAGTTCCGGGTGATGGGCACGACGGCCCACGTGCTCGTCGAGGCCGCCACGGTCGAGGCCGCCGAGACGGGGGTCGCGCACGCACAGACGCGGCTGCTCGAGCTCGAGCGGCGCTGGAGCCGGTTCGTCGACCACAGCGACGTGTCGGTGCTCAACGCCGCCCACGGTGCGCCGGTGATCGTGCACCCCGACACCCGTCTCCTCGTGGAGCGGGCGGTCGAGGGATGGCACCGCACCGACGGTCGGTTCGATCCGACCGTGCTCGACGCGATGTGCGCGATCGGGTATGACCGCGATTTCGACGCGATCGACCGGGACTCCCCCGACCCGGTTCCGACGACGATCCCCGCCCCCGGTTGCGCGGGGATCGTCGTCGATCGCGTCGTCGGCGCCGTGCGGCTCCCGCGCGGCGTCCGCTTCGACCCCGGCGGCATCGGCAAGGGCCTCGCCGCCGACCTGGTCGCCGAGGAGCTCATGCGGGCGGGCGCCCACGGCGTGCTCGTCAACGTCGGCGGGGACCTCCGGGTCGAGGGGCGCGCGCCGGGCGCCGGCGGCTGGGTGATCGACCTGGCGCACCCGATCACCGGCGAGAGCATCACCCACCTGCACGTGGCCGGCGGCGCGGTCGCCTCCACGTGGCGCACGAAGCGCACCTGGGGTCCCGCGGGCGACGAGCGTCACCACCTGGTCGACCCGGCGACCGGGGCGCCGGCGTACCCGGGCCTGGCCGGAACCGCCGTGCTCGCGGCGCAGGGATGGTGGGCCGAGGTGCTCGCCAAGGCCGCGTTCGTCGACGGGCCGGAGCGTGGGCGGGCCGCGCTCGAACGGCACCACGTGTCGGGCTATCTCGTCGCCGACGACGGTGGCGTGCAGGAAGTCGGCCGCACCGCTGCGCGCGCGGCCTGAGCGGGAGACGGCGGAGGACCCCGGATGGAGCACCTGGCCTGGTACGTGTCGCGGTCGACCGGGATCGTGAGCTGGGGTCTGCTGCTCGCCTCGATGCTGTGGGGTGTCCTCTCCGCGACCCGTGTGCTCGGCCGCCGCGCCCGCCCGTGGTGGATGCTGGGCGTGCATCGCTTCCTCGGCGCCCTGGCCGTCGTCTTCGTGGTCGTGCACGTGGGCGCGCTGATCCTCGACGGCTACACGTCGTTCGGGCTCGTCGACGTCCTCGTCCCGTTCGCGTCGGAGTGGAAGCCCCTACCGGTCGCGCTCGGTGTGGTCGGCCTCTACGTCCTCCTGGCGGTCGAGCTCACGTCGCTCGCGCAACGGCACCTGCCCCGCACGGTGTGGCGTCAGATCCACCTCGCCAGCTACGGCCTCTTCGCGTTCGCCACGGTGCACGCGCTGGCGGCGGGTACCGACGTGCGTGACGTGCTCGTCGGCGGCGTGGCGGTCGGCGTCGGCGTGGTGGTCGCGCTGCTCAGCGCGCTGGCCTGGGTCGCCCGCTCCGAGGCGAAGGAACCCCGCGGCGCCGCGTCGGCCCCGCCGGTGGGCATGGTCCCGACCGCACCGTCGCGACGATCGGTGCCCTCCGGCGGGTGATCGCCCGTCTCTCGGCCCCTTTGGGCCGCGGCTGACTGCACGATGCGCCGCCGAGCGGCGCCGAGACCGGCGGTGGACGAGGGGGTCAGCCCCAGGCGACCTGGAGGTGCTCGGTGCGGCGGAGGATCGCGCCCGACGGCGGGTCGGCCTCGACCAGGCGCAGGTTCGGCAGCCGCTCGAGCACGACGCCGAGTGCGGCCTCGAGCTGCTGGCGGGCCATGTGCGAGCCGGGGCAGAACTTGTTGCCGAACCCGAACGTGAGCAGCTCTCCCTGGTCGCGGTCGGGGTCGAAGCGGTCGGGCTCGTCGAAGACGTCGCCGTCGCGGTTGGCCGACGCGATCGCGCAGAGCAGCATCGCACCGGGCGGCACCTCGACGCCCCCGATCACGCCGCCGTGCGTGGCGACCCGCGGCAGCAGGCACACCGGCGGCTCCCACCGCAGCAGCTCGTGGACGATGCGGGCCCGGAGGTCGGCGTCGGTGCGGGCCCGGTCGAGGAGGGCGGGGTCCTGGAGCACCGTCCAGAAGAGGTTGCTCATCGAGTCGGACGTGGTGGTCGCGCCGACCACGTAGAGGAGTCGTACGTGGGCCACGACCTCCTCGGTCGTGAAGCGCATGCCGTCGTGGTCGGAGTGGAGGAGGTGCGAGAGCACGTCGTCGCGCGGGTCGCGCAGGCGCTCCTCCACGCTCGGCATGAGGAACTCGGTCACCGCTGCCGACGCGTCGAGCGCGGCCTGCGGGTCGGACGGGTAGGAGAGCATCTGCAGCGCCCAGCGCCGCTGGTGCTCCTCGGTGCCGACCGGCAGCCCGAGCTTGCGGGAGATCGACCAGAACGGCAACCGCCCGACGAGGTCGGTGAACAGGTCGGCCTCGCCCCGGTCTGCGAACGTGTCGATGAGCTCGTGGGCGAGCGGGACGAGCTCGGAGTCGACGAACCGGGCGGTCGCCCGCGAGCGGAACGCCGGCATCGCGAGGATGCGGTACTGGTCGTGCTCCTTGCCGTTCATCGAGATGAACGTGCGCCCCACCACCGGCTCGGTGTGGAACTGGTAGATGTCGCCGCCGGGGAAGTGCTCCTGGTCGGCGAAGAACGCCCGCAGCTCCGCGAACCGGGTGACCATGAAGGCCCGCTGGCCGTACATGGTCACCTCGACCACCGGCCCCTGGTGGCGCAGGTCGCGCAGCGTGTCGTGCAGCTCGGCGCCCGGGAGCGCCGCCGTCATAAAGTCGATCGTCGTCGCGGTCACCCCCGCAGTCTGCCCCACCACCCGACGATGCGCTTCTCACCGTCGATACCGGTCCCGACGATGCGCTTCTGACCGTCGATACCGGTCCCGCCGATGCGCTTCTCACCGTCGATACCGGGCCCGACGGTCCACCGCCGCCCCGGGCGGATCGACGGTGAGAAACGCATCGGGGTCAGGGGGTGAGGAGGGCGTCGAGGGCGGTGATGGCGGCGTGGCGGTCGGGGCCGACGAGGATGCCGGTGATGCCGAGGGCCTCCGCCGCGGCGATGTTGCCGGGGAAGTCGTCGAGGAACACGCAGCGCTCGGGGGCCACGCCGAGGGCGTCGGTGGCGAGGTGGAAGATCGCCGGGTTGGGCTTGCGCACCCCGGCATGGCTCGAGTCGATCACGACCTCGAACAGGTCGTCGACGGGCACCAGGCTGCGCCACCCGTCGCCGAACTCCTTGACGTTGTTGGTGATCAGCGCGGTGCGGAAGCCGTCGGCCCGCAGCTGCCGGGTCCGTTCGACCATGGCGTCGGCCATCGAGCCGCCGGTGCCGAACTTGGCGAACGCGGCGAACGGGTCGACGTCGAGCCCGGCCTCGCCGGCCAGCGCCCGGATCTCCGTGAGCGCGTCGTCGAGCGTGACCTCGCCTCGTTCGAGCCGGTGCCAGGGGTGGTCGTCGTCGCGGTCGTAGTCACCGAACAGCACCTCGAGGATCACCTCGGGGTCGGCCCCCACCTCCTCGCCGTGGAGGCGCACCACCTCGAACGGCGACTGCGTGAACACGCCCCCGAAGTCGAAGAGCACTGCGTCGAAGTTCCCGTCGGCCATCGGCGGGACGCTAGTCCGACCCGACGGCCGTTCCGGCTCCCGGCGAGGTCGTCGCGCCGGACCCGCGCTGCGACCGGGCCCACTCGGATCGGGTGAGCAGCATGAGCCGCTCGATGCCCCACGACGTCTCGATGTCACCCGCCACCCGGAAGCCGTTCTTCTCGAGCACCCGGATCGACGCGCCGTTGGCCGGGTCGGGCCCGGCGCTGACGGCGGGCCACTCGCCCCGGCCGAACACGATGTCGCGTACAAAGGTGGCGATCGCCCGGGTGCCGATGCCGCCGCCGATCAGCGACGGCTCGCCGATCAGGTAGTCGATGCCGGCGCTGCCCGGGAGCACGCCCACCGTCGCGCACGCGGTGCGGTACTCGTCGTCGTGGCCCACGTCGTAGCACTGGAAGTACCCGGCGTCGGTGCCGTCGATCTGGAGGATCCACTGCTCGACCGGCACCTGGCCGCGCGCCGCCTGCGCGATCTCCTCCCAATCGAGGGCGTACGACCACCAGGGCTGGGTGTGCTCGGCCCGCAGCCACCCCTCGACCACGGGCAGGTCGGCCTCGGTCATCGGCCGGAATCCGAGGTCGGGATCGGTCGGTCTCGTGCGCGCACCCATGCTCATCCCCTTCCCAAGAGGACGGCGCCGGCCGGGTCGGTGATCGCGCCGGTGACCAGCGCGACCGCCGCGCCCTCGACCTGCGCCGTCGACGTGGCACGCAGCTGGCGGACCGCCTCGGGCACGTGGTTGACCCCGTGGATGAACGCCTCGCCGTTGCTGCCGCCGTGGGTGTTGACGGGCAGTCCGCCGGCGGGCCAGCGGGTGGCGCCCGACTCGATCATCGGCCCGCCCGCGCCGATCCCGCAGAACCCGTACTGCTCGAGGCTCAGCGGCACCGCCATCGAGAAGTGGTCGAAGATCATGGCGACGTCGACGTCGGCGGGAGTGAGCCCGGCCCGGGCGAACACCTGCTTCGCGATGTGGCGGCCGGCGAAGTCGTGGTCGTGGAAGCTCGACGACCTGCGGAAGTAGTCGGCCAGCGACACGTGGATCGGCCCGGCACCCATCGCCTGCGCGAGCACGGTGACGACCGGCTGAGCGAGGTCGCGGGCGCGCTCGGGCGTGGTGACGAGCACCGCGGTCGCTCCGTCGTTCTCGAGCGAGCAGTCGACGAGCCGGATGGGGTCGGCGATCATCCGCGCGTTGCGCCAGTCATCGAGCGTGATTGCCTCGCGCATGATCGCGTGCGGGTTGCGCGACGCGTGGAAGCGCTGCGCGACCGCCTGCATGCCGAACTGCTCGGCGGTGGTGCCGAAGAGGTGCATGTGCCGACGGGCGATGAGCGCCATCTCCTGGGCGGGCGCGGCCACACCGAACGGGTGGTGCCATTGCTTGGAGTCGGTGGCGCCGGCCCCGACCTTCTCCCACGGTCGGCCGCCCTGGTTGGGATCGGCGCCGTACGACGCGCCCTTCGACCGGTTGCGGGCCCGGAACGCGACCACCGACTCGGCCTGACCGCTCGCCACCGCGATCGCGGCGAGGCC
>Ga0194121_10005306_pt1 | contig 17959 bp, 16 predicted proteins | sample TA2MahCa50mmetaG_FD_148609 | JGI IMG/M metagenome (GOLD analysis project Ga0194121, IMG submission 148609) | Freshwater microbial communities from Lake Tanganyika, Tanzania - TA2015020 Mahale Deep Cast 50m | ecosystem: Environmental > Aquatic > Freshwater > Lake | place: Tanzania: Lake...
CCGGTCCATCTCGGCCAGAAACAGGGCCCGGCGCGTCGCCTTGCCGTGCTTGTCAAAACCCGCCCGCGAAAAGGTCATCTGCCGCATCTTAACCCCCAATCAGCCGTTCATCCTTCAGCCGATTCTCGCACAAATCGAATCAGTCAGCGACCTTTTGCAGAGGTTCCTTAATTTGAAATAGGAGAAGCGGGTTCCGACGAAGCGCCTGAAAGACCGCGTTGGACAGAAGTAACCGGCCACCGATGTCCCGGAAGCGCACCATGGCTTCATAAGCGAAAATATCTTGACGGAACGCGCGCAGATGATCGGCCGTTTCAACCCCAAAGCGCGCGTTCCCGATCACGTCGAGAAGAACTCCGGTCGGCAATCCTGCCATCGCCCCCTTGTACCAGATCGATTTCAGCTATAGTTCGCAGAAGAGGACGGATGTTTGCCGGGCCTGCCACAATCAAATATGCGATTGCAGGTAATTCTGAAGGCCCATCTTGTCGAGCAAGCCAATTTCGGTTTCCAGATAATCTATGTGGTCTTCGGTTTCGTCGAGCACCTCACGCAACAGATTGCGGGTAACGAAGTCGCCTCTTGCCTCCGCCTCGCCGATGCCGGCGACCAGATCTTTATGCGCGACCATCTCGGATTTCAGATCATTCTTCAGGATTTCTGGCACATCCTCGCCTATCAGGAGCTTTCCGAGATCCTGAAGATTCGGCAGCCCTTCCAGAAAGAGAATGCGCTCGATTAGCTTGTCGGCGTGCTTCATCTCATCGATGGATTCCTTGAGGGTTTTCGCTCCCAATTTCTCAAACCCCCAATTCTTGAGCATGCGTCCGTGCAAGAAATACTGGTTGATTGCAGTCAACTCGTTGCGCAGAACCGTATTCAAACGATTGATAATAGCGGTGTTTCCTTTCATCGATCCTTCTCCTGTGGTTTTAGCGGATTCGGAACACGCCGCGAACGAGCGGGAAAGAGACGCCTCCGGCTACGAAAATTAAAAATTTTCTCACGATTCGAAAATGGCAGTCTAGGAGCAAGCCACCGCCGCAGCTTCGCAGCTTAGGCACGGCCCCCGGTCGAGCGCGTGCCGTTTCGCCATGCCCCCAATCGTTTTGAGGCACTTACCGCACTTGGGGCTTACGCCGTGATACCGATGGACTTCGGCAGGGATCCGAGCGCCTTGATCGAATGCCTCGTTGATCTGGCTTTCGTTCAGGGCATGGCAGACGCAGACATACATTCGATGCTCTTGGCTCGAGGATTTCTTGTCAGGGCGTCGTACGCCGCATCACCCCACCCCGCTTCTTCCCCACGAGACAGGGAAAGGGTCGGGGCGGGAGGGACGCAGGCGTCGTCGACAATGCGGTGTTCTCAAGTCCCGCAGTCACTTGAATCCGGCCCGATCGTAGGCCATTTGCGCCCGCGGCTGGTTCTCGCCGAGAACGTGGACGCCGAGATCGTCGGCCTTGAAGCGGCCGAGCTTGGTAAGTGTCGGGTCGCCGGCGACGTCTTCGGCCACCGGATATTCGTTGTTGGCGACGGCAAACAAGGACTGCGCCTCGGGGCCAAGCAGGTATTCGAGGAAACGCACGGCGTTTTCCGGATGTGGCGCGTGCTTGAGCATGCCCGCGCCCGAGATGTTGACGTGGGTACCCCGATCACCTTGATTTGGGAAGACGACGGCGATTTTCTCCGCCGCCGCCCGGTCGGCGTCCTTGTCCGATTTCATCAGCCTCACGACGTAATAGGTGTTGGCGAGCGTAACCGCGCATTCGCCTGCGGCGACGGCGCGGATCTGGTCGGTATCCCCGCCCTTGGGATCGCGGGCAAAATTGGCAACCACACCGCGCGCCCAAGCTTCGGCCTTGGCCTCGCCCAGGCGGTGCACGAGCGACGCCATCAGGGAGAGATTGTAGACGTTGGACGACGAGCGCATGCACACTTTGCCCTTCCAGCGGGCATCGGCGAGATCTTCATAGCGCTTGGGCGCGTCGGCCGCGCCGACCTGGGACTTGTTGTAGACGATCACCCGGGCGCGGGTGGAAAAGCCGAACCACAAGCCGTCCGGGTGGCGGAGGTTGGGCGGGATTCGCGCCACAAGTCCCTCGGACTTCACCGGATGGAACAATCCTTCCTTCTCGGCGAGCCAGAGATTGCCCGCGTCCACCACCATGAGAACGTCGGCCGGGCTGCTGCGTCCTTCCTGGCGCAGGCGCGCGAGCAGTTTGTCGCCGCTCGCTTCGACCCGGTTGATCTTGATGCCGGTCGCCTGGGTGAAGCCGGCGTAGAGCGCGTCGTCGGAGGGATAGTGGCGGGCCGAATAGACGTTGAGCTCCGAGGCTGCCGCCGACGTAACCGACACCGCGACACCAGTCAAAATTACGGCACAACAAATTGAAAGGAACGAGCGCATCGGACAATCTCCACAGTGTTTTACTTACATACCAACGCCTTATTATCGCAAATAAGAACTAATTGCAATATATAATATTGCTATTATTTTTCAGGTTATTAGGGTAATCACGGCGGCAGATCGCCACGCGATCCCAAAGAACGCAAAAAAACGGAAAAGTCGAAAGCGGCGCGGCCGGTCAGCCGACGATTTCGCACTCGCTGAAGAAAAAAGCGATTTCCCGAGCCGCGTTTTCGGGCGAATCGGACCCGTGAACCGAATTGGCCTCGATGCTTTCGGCAAAATCCTTGCGGATGGTGCCGGCGGCAGCGTTGGCCGGATTGGTCGCCCCCATCACCTCGCGATTACGGGCAACGGCGTTTTCGCCTTCCAGCACCTGCACGACCACCGGGCCCGAGGTCATGAAGTCGCATAAATCCCGGTAAAACGCGCGCTCCGCGTGAACGGCGTAGAACGCCTCGGCCTGGGCGCGGGTGAGACGAATGCGCTTCTGCGCGACGATGGCGAGGCCGGCTTGCTCGAGGCGGGCGTTGATCTGCCCGGTCAGGTTGCGCCGCGTCGCGTCCGGCTTGATGATGGAAAGGGTGCGCTCTTTGGCCATGGATTGTATTCCGCCTTACAGGGTCGTGAAGGCGGCGCTTATAGCCGTTCGCGACCGCCGAAACAACCGGACGCGTCGGATGAGCGGCAACGGCACCGTCGGGGGCTTTTTCGTTGTCGAATCAGCGCGTTTTGAGGTGGCGCGGAATGCGCCGCTACCCGGCGATGTCGGCGTCGATCCGGCTCTGGCGACCGCGCACCACCTCGATCGCGGGATGGCGGGGATCCGGCGCGCCGACGAACTTGGCGAAATCTTCCGCGCCGAGCGGCTTGCTGAAAAAGTAGCCCTGGATCTCGTCGACCCCGATGTCGATGAGAAACTCCAACTGCTCACGGGTCTCGATTCCCTCGGCCGTGATCTCCATGCCGAAACCGTGGCCGAGCGTCGTGACGGCGCGAGCGATGGCGCCCGATGTCGGGTCCGTGCCGATGTCGGAAACGAACGTGCGGTCGATCTTGATGCGCTTGACCGGAAACCGTTTCAAATAGCTCAAGCTCGAATAACCGGTGCCGAAATCGTCGATCGACAGCGAAACTCCGAGATCGGCCAGTTGCTTGAACAGCCGGATCGTTTCGTCGACATCGCGCATGGCGACGCTTTCGGTGATCTCCAACTCCAGGAATTCGGGGGCGAGGCCGGTGCCATCGAGAATCCAGGTTACCGATTCAACCAAGGACTTGTCGCGCAGCTGCACCGCCGACAGATTGACCGCTGCCTTGGCCTTGGGCAGGCCGGCGTCGTGCCACGCCTTGGTCCGACGGCAGGCCTCGAACAACGACCATTCGCCGATCGGGATGATCAGGCGCGAACGCTCGGCCACCGGGATGAAATCGCCTGGCGACACGAAGCCCTTTTCGGGATGGCGCCAGCGGATCAGCGCTTCCATGCCGCACACCTCGCCGGTGCGGGCGTTCATTTTCGGCTGGTAATGGAGGACGAATTCCTGGCGGTCGAGCGCGCCGCTGAGATCCTGCTCGATGCTGCGCCGCCGCTGCAGCGTTTCGTTCATCTTCGCGGTATAGAAACGATAGCCGCCGCGCTCCTCCTTCTTGGCGTGGAACAGGGCAAGATCGGCGTGGCGGAGAAGTTCCGGCGCGTCCTGGCCGTCCTCGAGAAACAGGCTGACCCCGACCGTGATCGAACATTTATGGGCCTGGCCGTCGACGGCCAGCGGTGGCTTGAACGCCTCAAGAATCTTCCGCGCCAGAACGTCCGCGCCGTCGGTTTCGCGCAATTCGCCCTGGATGACAGCGAACTCGTCCGAACCCAGGCGCGCGACGGTGTCTGTATCGCGCACCGTGGCGAGCAGGCGTTCCGCCATGGCTTTCAGAATCCCGTCGCCGACCACGTGGCCGGCGGTATCGTTGATCTCCTTGAAGAAGTCCAGGTTGACGAGATGAACCGCGGCCTGGGTGCGGGCGCGGCGCGCCTGCAGAACGGTTTGTTCGAGGCGGTCCAGAAACAGCGTCCGGTTGGGCAGGCCCGTCAGCGGATCGTGATGAACGACACGTTGAACTTCGGCTTCGGCGCGGCGCGCGGCGGTCGCGTCGCGGCCCCAGATATTGATGTATCCTTGCGCGCGGACGGGTTGCAGGGTCAACGTAAACACGCGCCCTTCGCATTCCATCTCGACGGCGGATATCATTTCCGTGCCGGCGAACAGCGCGCCGAGGGTTCCCGGCCACGGCGACGGCAATGTGTCGCCGAGGCCGACTTGCCAAAAGCCAAGGAGGAAATTGGCCGGATCGTTGACGAACAGGACCCGCCCTTCCGGCGAAACACGCAAGATGGGCTCGGGACATTCCTCGGCGAATCCCGCCGACCATCTCGCGTCGTGGCCGGCGGATTTCGCTGCCATTCGCTTACTCCAAGGGCGATTGGACTTCCGCCGCTCGGGACCACGGTGGGCGGCCTTGCCGTTCCGGGCACTCAATGATTTCTTCCCCCTGGCGGACTGGAGCATTGATTTATCGCGATGAACCGCTTCGGTTGAACCCAGGTGCAGTCTTGGATTATTTTAGCCAATGTGAAAGTGTGTCCAACGCCATCGAGCATGTCCATGCAAGCCCACTTCGAAGACGTTATCACGCTGTATTCAAAAGAAATTTTTACAGCGCGATCGGTGTTAATGAATTACTCGAGGATGTTAATGCATTACGCCGCCACGATATGTAGCGGCGACAAACTAAACTAAAAAGTGTTCCAAAATGGACTTGATCGACGCGATCGGACAAAAGCATGAACCGGCACCGGGCGCGCGTATTGTGTCCTTGGTGCCGAGCCTGACGGAGCTGCTGTTCGACCTTGGGCTCGGTGCGCAAGTGGTAGGGCGGACCGCTTGGTGCATACGCCCTTCGCCCGCGACCCGTAAAATTAAGAGCCTCGGCGGTCCGAAGCGGATCAACATGCGTCGGCTCGCGGCGCTCGCGCCCACCCACGTTCTGCTCAATATCGACGAGAATCCCAAAGAGATGGCCGACGAAATCGCCCGCCTCGGCATCCGGACCGTGGTGACCTACCCGATTACGCCGGAGGATAACTTGCCGCTCTATCGCTTGATCGGCGGCATGTTCGGCCGGACGCGCGAGGCGGAAGCGCTGGCTGAACGGTTTGCCACCGCGCGCGCGCGCCTCGTCCAAGCGGCGAAAGCTTTTCCCGCCCGCCGCGCCATTTATTTGATCTGGATGAACCCCTGGATGACCGTTTCCCACCACACGTACATCGCGCGCATGCTGGCCGCCGCAAACTGGCACACGCTCGGCCACGACCCGGAACGGCGCTATCCGAAAATCGGGATCGATCCATCCACCGTCGACGACGCCGACTTGATCCTATTCGCGACCGAACCTTTCCCCTTCAAGGAGCGGCATGTCGACGACTTCGTCCGGCTGTTTCCAGGCGCGGCTGGCAAGGCACACTTGGTCGAGGGCGATCTGCTGTCCTGGTACGGCAGCCGGGCGATTGCCGGCCTCGATTATTTGCGCGAATTGGCTTCGGAGCTCGCCGCCGACGCGCCGGCAGCATGAAGTCCGAGCGCGGCAACGATGAAATCGTGGGTCGGAGTCGCCACGCCCGCCTCGCGCCCCAGACGTATGACCGCGCCGGAGAGATGCGGAAGCTCCAGCCTTTTGCCGTGGCGCAGGTCATAATACATGGATGAGCCCATGTCGTCCGGCAGCCCGTCGAGAAACGCCATCGTCCGCGCGACCGCATCCTCCGTCAACGCGATCCCGCGGGCGCGCGCCACCGCGACCGTTTCGGCGATCGCCCGTTCGAACAGCGCGCGCGTTTCCGCGTCCCGCCGGATCGGCCCGACGGTCGCGCGGGCAAGCGAGGTGATGCCGCTCAACGGCGCGAGAAAGGCGAACTTGCTCCAAATCGCGACATCGATGTCGGAGCTTTCCTCGACATCAACCCCGGCGCTGCGCAGGGCCTGTGCGAACGCGGCGACGCGGGAGCTTCCCCCGCCGCCGAATTCCCCAAGCACGATCCGCGCCATCGTGCCGGTGTGGACGATGCTTCCGGGTCGGTCGATCGTCGCCATGATGTAGGCGATGCCACCGAAGACGCGCTCGGGGCCGACCGCTTTCCGCAACGTGTCGGCAGCGGTGACGCCGTTCTGTAGCGACACTACCGCTGTGCCGGGGCCGATCAGATGACGACAGGCTTCCGCCGCCGCCTCAGTGTCGTACAACTTGACTGCGACGGCGGCGATGTCGACCGGGCCGATCGCCCGCGCGTCTTCGCTCGCCTCGACCGGGTGAAGGCGCAGATCGCCGCGCGCGCTTTTCACCTCAAGGCCGTTTTGGCGCATCGCCGCCAAGTGCGCGCCGCGCGCGACGAAGGCGACGTTGTTTCCCGCAGCCATCAGCCGAACCCCGAAATACCCTCCGACTCCGCCCGCGCCGACAAAAGCGATTCGCATCGATCGTTCCCTTCCATCGCGGGTCCGGTAGATCGCCATAGCGAGAGTCGCGACCTCCGTAACCCGCTGTTTCCCTTTTTGGCGCGCGGCCCTATCTTCGGCCCGGTCCACTTTAACGGAAAATCGTCATGCGCGGCGATGCGATTCGCCTCTCTTTCTTCTACGCCGCCTTCTTCGTGTTCGCCGGCATCCATCTGCCGTTCTGGCCGGTGTGGCTCGCGGCCAAGGGGATCGATGCGGAAGGAATCGCCCTCATCATCGCTGCCGGCATCGTCGTTAAGGTCGCGGTCAATCCGCTGATCGCCCATTTCGCCGACCGAAGCGGCGCACGCCGGCCGATCATGCTCGCCCTCGTCCTCGGCGCGAGCGTGGTCTTCGCCGCTTTTTTTGTCGCCGAGGGATTTACGGCAATCCTGCTCGTCAACCTGCTGTTCCTGGCCCTGTGGGCGCCGGTGATGCCGCTCGGCGAAAGCCTGACCCTGCTCGCGGCGCGGGCCGGGAATTTCGATTACGGCCGCGTTCGGCTGTGGGGCTCGATCGCATTTGTCGCCGCCGCCGCCGGTAGCGGCGCCTGGCTGGCCGGACGCTCTGGCGAAACGGTTCTCGCTTTGCTGGTGCCGGCGATGGCGTTGGTACTCGGCGCGGTCGTCGCCGTGCCGGACGCGCGCGCGCCGGCGGCCGTCGGGCGTCCGGCCGCGCTCGAACTTCTCGGCGATCGCCCGTTTCTCGCCATGTTGCTGGCGTGTTCGCTGGCGCAGGCGAGCCATGCTGCCTACTACGCCTTCGGCACCCTGCACTGGCGCGCGGCCGGCCATTCGGAAACGGTAATCGGCGCGCTCTGGGCTGAGGGCGTAATCGCCGAAATTGTCCTGTTCGCGTTCGGCCCGGCGGTGCTGCGCCGGATTTCGCCGTCGGCGTTGGTGGCGCTCGCCGGCGCCGCCGGTATCATCCGCTGGACGGCCGTCGCCGCGAGCGAGGCACTGCCGGTGCTGATCGTCACGCAGGCGCTACACGCCTTTACCTTCGGCGCCGCCCATCTCGGCGCCATCCATTTCATCGCGCAACGAATTCCGCCGTCGGTGTCGGCGACGGCCCAGAGCTACTATTCGGCGACCGTGATGGGTCTTGGTCTCGGCATCGCCGTGTACGCCGTCGGGCCGCTTTATGCCGCCTCTCCCGCCGTGGCGTTCGCCGCCATGGCCGCGCTGTCGGCGGCCGCCCTGGTGCCCGCGTTAATTCTGGTCCGGCCGCAGGATTGAACGCGCACGGCGGCGCCCCCATACTGCGACCATGAGCGATTACGCCGCACCCGCCGCCGACATGCTGTTCGCCATGACTGAAGTGGCGAATTTGGCCCAAGTGCGGGCTTTGCCCGGCTGCGAGGAGGTGAACGAGGACCTTGTCGCCCAGGCTCTCGACGAAGCCGGGCGCTTCGCCGCCGACGTGCTCGCGCCGCTCAACCGGATCGGCGATAGGCAGGGCTCCCGCCTCGAGAACGGGGTTGTCCGTACGCCCGAGGGGTTCGCCGACGCCTACGCCCGGTTTATCGCCGGCGGCTGGAACGCGGTGCCGTCTTCCGCCGAGTTCGGCGGCCAGGATCTACCGTGGCTGGTGGCGACGGCGGTTTCGGAAATTTGGAATGCCGCGAACATGGCGTTCGCACTCTGCCCGCTGCTCACCCAAAGCGCGATCGAGGTGCTGAGCGCGCACGGTTCCCACGAACTCAAAACAACATTCCTGCCTCGCCTGGTGTCCGGCCAATGGACCGGCACCATGGTGCTTACCGAACCGCAAGCCGGATCCGACTTGGCGCGCATCCGCACCCGGGCCGTGCCGAATGGCCGGGCGTGGCGCATTACCGGACAGAAAATTTTCATCACCTGGGGCGATCACGATGTTGCCGAGAACATCGTCCACATGGTCCTTGCCCGCACCCCCGGAGCACCTGAGGGCATCAAGGGCTTATCGCTCTTCCTGGTGCCCAAGTTCGTTCCCGACCCCGATGGAAAACCGGGTGCGCGCAACGATCTCCGCGCTTTGTCGCTCGAACACAAACTCGGCATCCATGCGAGCCCGACGGCGGTCATGGCCTTCGGCGAAAACGGTGGCGCGGAGGGTTATCTGGTCGGCGAGGAACACCGCGGTATCGAAAACATGTTTCTGATGATGAACAACGCGCGCCTCGCGATCGGCCTGCAGGGCGTCGCTTGCGCCGAGCGCGCCTACCAACGCGCCCTGGCCTATGCGCGCGGGCGCGTGCAAAGCCGCGCGGCGGGTTCCCCCGATCACACCCCGCAGCCGATCGAGCGCCATCCCGATGTCCGGCGGATGCTTCTCTTCATGAAATCCCGTGCCGAGGTCGGCCGGCTGCTCGCTCTCTTCGTTGCCGCCCAGATCGACATCTCGCGCCGTCATCCCGACCCCGTCGCGCGCGCTCGCCATCACGCCACGGTCGAAGTGATGACGCCGGTGGTTAAGGGTTGGTGCACTGACGCCGGCATCGCCGCCGCCGATGTCGGCGTCCAGGTGCACGGCGGCATGGGCTATATCGAGGAAACCGGCGCGGCGCAGCACCTGCGCGATGCCCGCATTACCGCCATCTACGAAGGTACCAACGGCATCCAGGCCCTCGATCTCGTCGGTCGCAAGGTTGGACGCGATCGGGCGCGCGCGGCGCTGAGTTTGATCGGCGAACTCTCGTTGCTCCGCCCGGAACTGGCGGCGCGCGCCGCTCGACCCGATTTCGCTTCGATCGCCGTCCATTTCGAAGCTGCGGTCGCCGCGCTCGACAGCGCGACCCGCTGGATCGCCACGACATGGCCCGACAATCCGGCACATGTCGCCGCCGGCGCGACGGCCTATCTCAAGCTGTTCGGCACGGTGGTCGGCGGGTGGCTGACCATCCGTGCGGCGCTCTCCGCCCAGGCGCTGCTCGATCAGGGCGGCGAATCGCCTTACACTGCGGAATTTCTCCAAAGCAAGATCGTGTGTGCCAGATTTTTTTCTGAACAAGATCTGGTGTCGGCCCCGGTTTTGGCTCGAATCGTGATTGAGGGTGGCGCCACCGTCGCCGACACGAGCCTTTTCGCGATCTGATCGCGGCGCACAGGCGAATTCGGTTAACGCCGCGTTTGCCAAAAAGCCCGTTGTTTCTTGCTTTTCCGGCATACTTCACCCACCTTAGGCGAACCCCGAATCGGGCACACACCATGAACGGCCTGACGCGTTACGTGCTGCACCAGCTGGCGATGGGGCTTGTCCTCGTCGCGCCTGCGCTCGTCTGCGTCATGTGGCTGTCCCAATCGCTCCGCTTCGTTGAAATGATCGTCAATCGCGGGCTCAGCGTAGGGGGATTCCTGTACCTCACCGCCCTGTTGCTGCCCAACTTGCTGTCGATCATCCTGCCGGTTGCGCTCTTCATCGCCGTCGCCTTCGTCTACGGAAAATTGATCGCCGACCGCGAGTTGGTGGTGATGCGCGCCGCCGGCATGAGCCAGCAGGAACTGATGCGTCCCGCGCTGATGGTCGCCGCCGGCGTCGCGACCGTGTTGTTCGTTCTTAACATCGATATTCTTCCCAGGTCCTATACGGCGTTCAAGGAGCTGCAGTGGACCATCCGCCATACTTTTTCGCACGTACTGCTGCGCGAAGGCATGTTCACCCTCGTCCGGTCCGGCATCACGGTTTACGTCCGCGAACGGACGGCCGACGAACAGCTGCACGGCGTCCTGGTCCATGACGAGCGCCGCCCGGGCAGGCCTTCGACCTTGATGGCCGCGCGCGGCGCGATGGTGAATGCCGACGACGGTTCGCGGATCGTATTATTCGACGGCAATCGTCAGGAAATGGACGCGCAAACGCACCAGTTGTCGGTGCTCTATTTCGACCGCTACACGTTCGATATCGAACCGACGCGCGGGACGACCGACGCGCGTTTCCGCGAGCCGCGCGAACGTACTCTCCCCGAGTTGTTCAATGCGGCGGGCGATCCCGCTCTCTCGCCGCGCGACAAGGGGCGCTTTCTGGTCGAGGGGCATAAGCGCCTGACGCAGCCTTTTTCGGCTTTCGGATTTTCACTGATCGCGCTTGCCTGCCTGATTTCCGGCCCCTTCAGCCGCCGGGCGCAAACCAAGCGCGTGATGCTCGCGGTCGCCCTCATGATCGCCGCCCAGGCCGCGGCGATGGGGGTCGAGGGGTACGTGGTCAAACGGCCTTCGTTCACCCCGCTGATCTACTTCAACACCGTCATACCGATCGTCCTCGGCTATTGGTTCACGATCCGAACCCCGCGCCGACGCCGCGCAGCGGTTGCCGCCGCCTGAGATCCGCCATGCGTTTCTCCCAGACCCTGTCTCTCTATATCGCCCGCCATTACGCCCTCCATTTCATCGCGGTTCTCGGGCTGTTCGTGTTTTTGATTTTCGTATTCGACGTCGTCGAACTCATGCGTCGCGCCGCCGGCAAGCCCGGAGTCGGCATGCGGCTCATTTTCGAAATGGCGACGCTCAAATTCCCGCACGCCATGCAACTGACGTTTCCGTTCGCCGTTCTGTTCGGCAGCATGGCGACCTTCTGGCGGATGACGCGCAGCCATGAACTGGTCGTGACCCGCTCGGCCGGGGTGTCCGCATGGCAATTCCTGATGCCGGTGCTGGTGGTCACGCTGTTGATCGGGGTGTTTCGCATCGGCGCGATCAACCCCTTCTCGGCGATCCTGTTGGCGCGGTACGAACGGATGGACACCGAACTGTTGAAATCCGGCGCCAGTGCCTTGACGCTCAGCGGTGGAGGGGTATGGCTGCGTCAAGGCGGGGACACGGGCCAAGTGGTGATCCGCTCGACCGGCATTTCGGTCGCCGGCGAGCGAGTAGAACTCAAATCCGTGATCGCTTTCCTTCATCAGGGCACCGACCGGTTCGCCGGGCGAATTGACGCGGATAATGCGGTCCTCGGTCTCGGCCATTGGACCCTGCGCGATGCCTGGGTGCATCGCCCGGGGGAGCCTCTGGCCTTCACGCCGTCCTATCGCCTGGCTACCGACCTGACGCTCGAACGCATTCAAGACAGCTTCGCTCCGCCCGAAACCATGTCGTTTTGGGATCTGCCCCAGTTCATCGACTTGCTTAGGGCCGCCGGCTTCTCGGCGCTTCGCCATCGCCTGCACCTGCAAAGCCTTCTCGCCGCTCCGTTCCTGATGATGGCTATGGTGCTGCTCGCGGCGACGTTCACGCTACGGCACGTCCGACAAGGGGGAACCACGGCGATTGTCGGCCTCGGCGTGCTGACCGGCTTTCTGGTTTATTTCTTTTCCGATATTTCGCTGGCCCTCGGTTTGTCGAGCGGCGTGCCGGTGGTGCTCGCTGCCTGGTCGCCGTCGGGAGTCGCGGGCCTGATCGGCGCCGCGCTTCTGCTTCACTTGGAGGACGGCTGACCATGCGCGCCTACCTCCGCTCGCGCACGGCCGAAGCGCTCGTGCTGGCCATGCTCCTGTTCGCCGCCGCGCCCGCCGCCGGGCAGCCGCGCCCAGACACCGCCGTGCCGGCCAACCTCACCGCCGACGAGGTTGTCCATAACCGCGACCTCGGCGTCGTGACCGCCAGCGGCAACGTCGAGGTCGTCCACGGCCCACGCACCCTTTACGCCGACACCGTCACCTACAACCAACGCCAGGACCTGATCAGCGCCAGCGGCAACGTCCGTCTTCACGAATCGACCGGCGAAGTCATCTTCGCCGATTATGTCGAGCTGACCGGCGACATGCGCGAAGGCACCATGCAAAGCCTGCGCCTGTTGCTCGCCGACCGCTCGCGCGTGGCCGCCGCCTCGGCCCGCCGCTCGGACGGCACGCGCCACGACTTCGATCGGGCGATCTATAGCCCGTGCGAACCGTGCAAGACCAACCCGTCGCGCCCCCTGCTCTGGCAGGTGAAAGCCGTGCGTGTAATTCACGACGCCGACCGTCAAACGGTCGAATACAAGGACGCCTGGATGGAAATGTACGGCGTGCCCGTCGCCTATACGCCCTACTTCTCCCACCCCGACCCGACCGTGAAACGCCGCACCGGATTCCTCGCACCCTATTACGGCGGCTCCAATTTCTTCGGCGCCATGGTGCAGACGCCGTTTTTCTGGGATATCGCGCCCAATCACGACCTGACCCTTACCCCCTTGTTTTCCACCAAGCAAAACGTCGGGGTCGGCGCCGAGCACCGTTTCATCGGCCATAACAGCGAAATCAAAGGCAAATTCAGCGGCGCGGTCGACGGCGACAGCGACCTGCGCGGCCACATCGACATGAAGAGCCGATTCAATGTTAACGACACCTGGCGATGGGGCCTGGACGCCCAACGCTCGACCGACGACACTTACACCCGCCAATACCGCTACACGACACCGCCGACCTTGATCTCACGGGCATACGCCGAAGGCTTCCGCGGGCGTAATTATGCGGTCGCCAACGCCTATGCTTTCCAGGGACTGCGCGCGGAGGACAAACCCGGTCAAGCGCCCCTGGTCCTGCCTTCGATCGATTATTCCCACCTCGGCGAACCGGGCGCGGGCGGCGGCCGCACCCGAATGGACGCCAACCTGCTCGCCTTCACCCGCAGCGAGGGAACCGACGTCCGGCGCCTGTCCGTCGCGCCAGGATGGGACCTCCCTTATGTCGGGCCCGCCGGCGACATCTACAAGCTGTCGTTCACGCTGAGGGGCGATCTCTACCACGTCGACGACCACGTGATCGCCGGGCGCAGAAATACGTTCACCGGAACCACGGGGCGTTTTTATCCGGAAGCGGCGTTCGAGTGGCGCTACCCCTTTGTGCGCCGTCATGAGGGCGTCAGCGAGGTTTTCGAGCCGATCACTTCCCTTGTGGTCAGCCCCGACGGCGGCAATCTCGCGAAAATCCCGAACGAGGACAGCAGCGAAGTCGAGTTCGACGAAACCAACCTGTTCACCGGGCGGCGTTTCGCCGGCCTCGACCGGGTCGAAACCGGCCCGCGATTCAACTACGGCCTGCGTTGGGGCGTGTTCGGCGATCGCGGCGGCAGCACGTCGGTGCTGTTCGGCCAGTCGGTCCGCGTCCGTGACGACAGCACTTTTGCTTCGGGCACCGGTCTTGAGGACCACCTGTCGGATTTCGTCGGAAGGATCAATGTGCGCCCCCTGAAACACATAACCCTCGATTACCGGACCCGGATCGACAAAGAAAACTTCAGCCCGTCGCGCAGCGAGATCGGCGCCAGCGTCGGCCCGCAGGCTTTTTCCGTCAGCGCCAATTATCTCTCGGCCGAGAGAGCCGCCAACAGCGGCCTTCCGACCCTGGAACAGCTGAGCCTTTCCCTCAGATCGCAAATTTCGCGGAACTGGCGCTTCGGTTTCGCGTCGCTTCAGGATCTCGAAACCGACAATTTGCGGGCCCTGGCGTTTAACGCCACGTACGAGGACGAGTGTTTCATCTTTTCCGCCGACGCGCGGCGCTCGTTCTTCTATGACCGCGACCTCAAAACCGACGATTCGATCACCTTCCGCCTGACCTTCAAGACCCTCGGCGAAATCGCCTCCGTCGCGCCCTGATCGGCGGCGGTGGCAAAGCGCCGGCGGCGGGATTATTATTTGTGATGATGATTTCGCGAACTGCTCTTGTCTTTTTAATGATCGCGACCGGCGCCACGGCCGCCGCTTGGCCGACCGGGGCCCAGCAAGGAATTGTCCAGCCGCTCCAGGCGCGCACAACGGTCGAGGGGATTGCCGCTGTCGTCAACGACGAACCGATTTCCCGCCTCGATCTCGAGCACCGTCTCCGCTTCACCATGTTGACCGCCGGCCTTCCCGACACGGCCGAGACTCGCCGTCGCTTGATACCGGATGCGATCCAATCGCTGATCGACGAGCGCCTGAAAATCCAAGAAGCCAAGCGTATCGGGATCAAAGCCGAGAAAGGGGAAATCGAAAGCATTCTGGCGCGCATGGAATCGCAAGCCAACATGCCGCCTGGCGGCATGAAGGATTATCTGAACAGGGTTGCGATTGCCATCGATACCCTGACCGATCGGATCGAGTCCGACGTTCTGTGGCGCCAAATCGTCAATCGGCGCTACCGTCGCGGCATCCGCATCAGCGACGAGGAAATCGACGAGCATCTGGCCCGTATCCGCGCCAACGCCGGCAAGCCGCAGAGTCTCGCCGCCGAGATCTTCATTGCCGCCGACGATCCGGCCAAGGAGCGGGAAGCGGCGGCGTTGGCCGCCCGGCTGATCGACCAGATCAGGGGCGGCGTGCCGTTTCGCGCCATCGCCCAGAATTTTTCCCACAGTCCTTCGGCGGCCCAGGGCGGCGATCTCGGTTGGGTCTCGGCTGGACAGCTTGAGCAGGCGGCCGACCAGGCGCTAGCGCAACTGCAGCCCGGGCAAATCACACCACCGGTGCGCGGCGAAAACGGCTACTACATCTTGTTGCTGCGCGAGCGCCGCGCCGGGTCGGCCCTGCCCGAGGCCGAGCCCATGCTCACTCTGCACCAAGTTTTGGTACCGCTGCCGCCCAACCCGACACCGGCACAAATCCGGGTCCAGCTCGCCCAGGCCGAATCCCTCGTCGGCGATGCCAAGTCCTGCGCCGACATGGAGCGCGCCGCCAAGGCCTCCGGCTCACCCATGTCCGGCAGTCTCGGCACGGTCAAGTTGAGTTCGTTGCCGCCGGAGACCCGCGCGTTGGTCGAAGATCTTCCCGTCAATACCCCCAGCCAAGCCCTGCAAGCGAAGGACGCCTTTATCGTTATGATGGTTTGCAAGCGCGAAATACCCTCTGTCGCCGCCGAACAGCGCGATCGGGTAATGAACATGCTGATCGAGGAGCGTCTCCAGCTCGGCGCGCGCCAATACCTGCGCGATCTGCGTCGCTCCGCTTTCATCGACGTGCGGGTCTGACATGCCCCCCGCTTCGGCAACGCCGTCGAATGTGAGGGCCTCGACGACCGTCGGACCGGCGTCCGCGGGCGGCGCGCCGCTCGCGCTCACCATGGGCGAGCCCGCCGGCATCGGCGGCGAAATCGCCCTCAAGGCTTGGTTCGCGCGCGATCCCGAGCGCCTGCCGCCGTTTTTCCTGATCGACGACCCCGATCGGCTGGCGGCGCTCGCGCGGCGCCTCGCTCTTGCCGTTCCGATCAAGGCGATCGCCGGTCCCGAGGACGCGCGTGGCGCGTTTCGCTCGGCGCTCCCCGTTTTGCCCGAACCGCTGCCTAAGGCGGTCGAGCCGGGCCGACCCGATCCGGCCAACGGCCGCGCGGTGCTTCGCTCGATCGAACGCGCGGTCGAACTGGTTCAGGCCGGGCGCGCGGCCGCCGTCGTCACCAATCCGATCCATAAAGCATCGCTCTACCGGGGTGGGTTCGTTCACGCCGGGCACACCGAGTTCCTGGCGGCGCTGGCGAAAGTCGCGACGCCGCCGGTGATGATGCTGGCATGCGACGCGCTCCGCGTCGTGCCGGTGACGATTCACGTCAGCCTGATCGAATCGATCCGCAGCCTGACCACGGAAGCCATCGTCGCCAAATCCGCGATCACCGCCAAGGCGCTGGCCCGCGACTTCGGCATCCGCGCGCCGCGATTGGCCGTCGCCGGCCTCAATCCCCACGCCGGGGAAGGGTCCCGCCTGGGCACCGAGGAGGAAACCGTCATCCGCCCCGCGATCGAGCACCTGACGGAACGCGGCATCGACGTGTCCGGGCCGTGGCCGCCGGACACCATGTTCGCCCCCGCCGCGCGCGAATCATACGATGCCGCCATTTGCATGTATCACGATCAGGCGCTGATCCCGATCAAGACCATCGCCTTCGACGAAGCGGTCAACCTGACTCTGGGATTGCCGTTCGTGCGCACATCGCCCGACCACGGCACCGCGTTCGACATCGCGGGCCGGGGCACGGCGCGGCCCGCGAGCCTGATCGCTGCGCTGCGCATGGCCGCGCGCATGGCGGCGATGCGCGCGCGGGTCGACATGAACTCGGGCGCCGGCGCCGCCGCCTTCACCGGCGACGGGATATGAGCGAAGCGCCGTCGGATGTCCCTCCACCGCTCCGCGACGTGATTCGCCGTTTCAACCTCGGCGCCCGGCGCGCGCTCGGCCAGCATTTTCTGCTCGACGCCAACTTGTGCGCGCGCATCGTCCGCGCGGCAACCGTCGTCCGGGGCGAGCGCGTTGTCGAAATCGGCCCCGGCCCGGGCGGGTTGACCCGCGCGCTGCTCGAAGCCGGAGCGGAAGTGACGGCGGTGGAAAAAGATTCTCGCTGCGTCGCCGCGCTCGCCGAACTGGAAACCGCCCACCCGGGAAGGCTGCGCGTGGTGGAGGCGGACGCCCTTGCCGTCGACCCTCGCGCTCTCGTTCCCGCGCCCCGGCGCATCGTCGCCAACCTGCCCTACAACGTGGCGACGCCGCTCCTGATCGGCTGGCTCCGCCACATTCGCGAGGATGCGCATTCGTACGCGCGCCTGACGTTGATGTTCCAAAGGGAGGTCGCCGAACGCTTGCTCGCCGAACCCGGCACGAAAGCCTACGGGCGGCTTTCCGTGATGACCAGATGGCTGTGCGAAGTCGAGCGCGAATTCGACGTTTCGCCGAAAACTTTCGTGCCGCCGCCCAAGGTCGTCTCGACCGTCGTCAACCTCGACCCGCGCCCCCGGCCGCGCGGCGCCGACGTGCCGTGGGAGGCGATGGAGCGAACCGTCGCCGCCGCGTTCGGCCAACGACGCAAGATGCTGCGCCAGTCCCTGAAACGGATCGGCCTCGACCCCGAAGCCCGGGGCATCGACGGTACCCGGCGCGCGGAAACGCTCACGGTCGAGGAGTTCGCGGCGCTGGCGGCGGACTGAGGCGTTTCAGCCCGCGAGGCGGCAGAGATGGACGAGCGTTTCCCGTGCGAGCGCGGCCGTTAGTTCGGCCGCGGGCATTTCCCGACCGAGCGCCGCCGCCTGGCCGGACCACAACGGCGAGAAATCGCCCGAACCCGCCGCTTCCGCCTTCGCCCGGA
>Ga0194121_10005314_pt1 | contig 17940 bp, 22 predicted proteins | sample TA2MahCa50mmetaG_FD_148609 | JGI IMG/M metagenome (GOLD analysis project Ga0194121, IMG submission 148609) | Freshwater microbial communities from Lake Tanganyika, Tanzania - TA2015020 Mahale Deep Cast 50m | ecosystem: Environmental > Aquatic > Freshwater > Lake | place: Tanzania: Lake...
CGAAGCGTGGCACAGGAAGCCACGATGGGCGGCGAAGGGTAAGCCCGAGTGCTTTGCAGAATTGCATCATCGTCGCGGCTTCCGGAGCCACGGCATTGACGGGGTCAGAAATACTCGGTGTGGCCAGCAGCCACTGGATCAGACTGATGTGATTGTGCCGATGAATCCATGGGATCCACTGAGTGCCCAGTAGAATTGGCTCACCGAGGGAAAGTCGAAACGGCAGCAGCATCTTCGGCAGCGCCCCCCCGTCTTGTTCAGGTATCATCCCAGCTTACAGTAGCACTACGGGCACATTGAATATTTCGAGTCTGAGCGTCTTGTGTTCCCATGCCAAACAGAGATCGGTCGTAATAGCCGATACCGAAGGCGTTGATCAGTGTGTGAGGTTTCGATGAACAGCGAGCGATAGCATCAACCAGCAGGCTGGTGGTATCAACTCGGCTCTCGGTTAGAAATCGTTTGCGGGCGTTGGTTCAACGGTTATCGGCGATCGACGCATTGGCGAGATTGATGACAGCATCGGCGCCATCGAGAGCGCGCTTCTAGGCCTCTGCTTCATGAACGTTCCACTCGACGGGTGTAACGTGTACGCCAAGCGACCGTTGATATTCTTCTTTTCTGCGCGTGAGCAGTACGACGTGGTGTTCTGCTTGACCAAGCGAGACACATAAGCCCGACCGATAAAGCCTGTTCCACCGGCAATATCGACTCTCATGTAGACCCATATCTAAGAAGAATCGATCCATCATCTGTCTAACGCCCGCGATGTATGAATCCTTCTTCCATCTGTCAATCCAGAGCCTCACATCGTCTCTTCCAATTGTTCCACCATCTCTCGGATTGTATCGAAGCCGGCTTGCCAGAAAGATTCCGAGGTCATATCAACGCCGACGGTGGCAAGGATTTGTTGCGGTGATTGCGACCCGCCGGTCGCCAGGAGGTCAAGATATTTTGGCACGAACGAAGCTCCTTGTTCCTTGTACATGCGGTAGAGTGCCAGCACGAGTAAATTACCGAAGCTGTAAGCGTAGCAATAGAACGGGCTGGCAAAAATATGAGGGATGGTGAGCCACTCCCATTGAAATTCGTCTGGTACCCTCACAGCTTTTCCGAATTGTTGCCGGAGTTCCTGCCCATAGGATTTGGCCAATTGATCGGCTGTTGCGCCGTCCGCGATCATCTGATGGGCGAGCTTTTCAAATCGGACGAAATAGGCTTGCCGCAACACCGTAGCATAGATGTCGTCTAACTGGCTCAGTAGCAACCCCTGTTGCACGGCCTTGTTCCGTTCCTGAGACATCAGGGCGTCAGAGAGAATGCGCTCGCCGAAGACCGATGCCGTTTCGGCCAGTGGGAGGGTCGAGTGAAAGGTAAACACGGAATGATTCTTCGCCAGCATCCCATGGACGGCATGACCGAGTTCGTGTGCCATGGTGGCAATATCGCGGGCTTCTTCGGTGTAATTGAGCATGACATAGGGCGTCATGCCGGGGACGATACTGTAGCAATAGGCGCCACCTAGTTTGCCCGGCCTTGTCGGAGCATCGATGTGTCGATCGTGGAACACTTGTTCGGCCAAATCAGCTAGGCGAGGGCTGAAACCGCGGTAGGCGTCGAGTACCATCGTGACCGCGTCAGCATACTTGTACGTTTTGGACTCCGTACGATGTGGCGCGTAGAGGTGATAGCGGTTCATCGGCTTGATGTTGCAAATCTTGGCTTTCAGCGAGAAATACTGTTGGAAGATGCTAGCATTCTTGGCGCAGGAGGCCAGCAGCACGTCGACCGCTTGATCCGGCACATCGTTGCTGAGATTGCGGCTGGCGATCGGGGCTGAGAAGCGGCGGAGCCCGAGATTTTCCGATTTCACATCGTTCACGAGCGTCTTGTAGATCTCACCCAACAGGTCGCGCTGGGTGGTGAAGACGCGATAGAGCTCTTGATAGGCCGCCTGGCGCACAGAAGCTTTTGGACTTCGCACATAGGTCATCAATTCTTCACGGTTGACGATCTTGTTCTTGCCGTCGACCACCATCGTAAAAGTAAATCCGTTTGTCACAATATCGTACAGCGTGTAGACCGCGCTTCGGCCAGTGACGTTTTTGAGATTGACAATCTTTTCTTCCGGTTCTGATAGGGTATGGGGCTTAAAGCGCCGGATCGTTTCCAAGTGGTAGCGTAGATCACCCGCGTCGGCCATCAGGCGCGCGGCATTGGTTTCATCGACACTCTGCCACCAGAGCTCAAAAAAGAGCAGACGATTACTCAGACCAGTCAGCCGTTCCTCCATCCGGGTTTTTAGCGATCTTGCCTCCGCATCCTTTGTGTTTTCGGAGTATCGCAGATACGCATAGGCGCCGAGACGCGAGGAACCTTGGACAACTACTTCGGTGAGACGCAGTAGCGCAAGGAGATCCTGGCTTGGCATGGATGGGGCCAGCGTCAGCCGCGCCGCTTCAATCTCGGCAACCTTCGATTCGAGATCGGCCAATAAGGAGTCGATGCCGACGGCCGGGTCTTTGACCAGCTGGGTGAGATCCCACCGATCGGGAAACGTCGAACGGCTGCGTGTCGTGGTACGTTGTGTGCGGCTCTTTCCGGCCATTGGATACTCCTTGATGGGTGAATCAGATGATGAACCAATCATAGCATCGAGCATGTTGTGGAGAGGAGAAAAATGTGGTGCGCAAGCCGACCGAATTGGATACATTGACGGAGATCCTAGGAATGTGACACGGTTTCAACATAACCGCCATGACCGACCAAGAAATCAATCGGGCCATTCAATACGTGACCGCCAGCACATCCTATGGCCGGGACATGGTGGCCGAGATTCTGAAAACCGGCTTGGGCGAACTGGTGATGTTGGTTACACAGTCCAGTCGGTCATTTGAACGGGATGCCCTCATGGAGTATGTATCGCAATGGACCATCAAGCGGACCGGTCAACCGGAGCCACTGGTACGGGAAGTGCTTGGGTGTGCCAGCCGCTGGCTCGACGACATGTATGAGGAAGTCGCTAAGCGGCAACCGAATGTTTTCGATCCACCTTCGAACGGCAAAGGCGGTTCTGCCGTCGCGTGAATCCTGGGATGGTTTTACCCAAGAAAGACCGTTAGCCTGCAATCTGTCTGGAAGACTTGTAACTGTATCGGGAGGTCAGGAGCGTCTTATCGCATCCGGCTGGTGCCATAGATGGCGCCGCCGGTAGCCTTATAGTGCTGAAGGACGGCGACGGCTTCTTGTCGGCAGAGATCACGGACAACGGAGATGCCTCGTTTGTTCAGTTCCCTCACCCACTGCTTCGGTTTAGCCCCTTCATCAAACCCAATTGCTTCCGCGTCACTAGCACGAGCGCCGCACACCACGCGCCTGACGCCGGACCAGGGGATCGCCCCATAACACATCGCACAGGGTTCGCAGCTGGTCACGAGCTCATGCTGAGGCAAACTGTCAGCGCCAAGGTTAAAATTCCCGAGCGTGCGTTGGGCGTTAGCGAGGGCAGCCATTTCAGCGTGGGCATGAGAACAGCGGGTCGATTCAACGAGGTTTACGCCGATCGCGACAAGCTGACCTGTGCGGCGTTCGAACACCGCGGCACCGAACGGACCACCGGTTCCTTCCTCGACATTGGCTGCTGCCAACTCAATGACGAAACCCATGCGGGCTTGGTCTGTAGTGATCGGGTTCTTCTGGCTCTGCAAACGACAGACTGCCCACGAGGGAAGCGCAAATGGTGAGGATGGTGATCGATGGGATATCATTGTGGCAAGGCACTCTTCAGAGCTTCTAAATTCTTGGTGACCATGGCGTCGCCGTTCTTGGTCGAGACGTCGATGCCAGTGGCGCAGACGGTCCGACATTCGTCAAGGTGGTTGAGCTTTTGGAGCGATTGCGCCAATGCAAAGTAGGCGGCGGAGTAGGTAGGCTTGACCGTGATACATTGCTGCAACGCGATAGCGGCCTTCTCGAAATTGCCGTCGTCCAGATAAGCTTTGCCGAGACTGAACCAGGCGACATCGTCGTTCGGGTCCATGGCAAGGATCTTTTTGAGCGGTTCGATTCTTGGATTCGGCATCAGTGCTCCTTCTGTGGCCGCAAACGATAGCAGCAGCCCCTACTCGTTGTCTATGCTCTTTCCTGCATGATAATCTGAGAACACGTTTCACCACGTACGGTGTACATTTTACGGCTCTGCTATGGGAATCACCGGTCTGGTCTATCATCCAGCATATTTAGAACATGACATGGGAGTTGGGCATCCGGAGTCGCCCAACAGGCTGCGGGCGATCATGCAACAGTTGGAGCAGAGTGGGACGATGGCTCGCCTGACCAGGATCGAGCCGCGAAAAGCTGAGGATGAATGGATTACGCTGGTTCATACGCCCAGTTATGTCGCCTCGTTGAAGCGGCATGCGCCGACGAGCGGCCGTGTCTCTCTCGATCCCGATACGTTCATGTCGCCTGCTTCCCTCGATGCCGCTTATCTGGCAGCAGGCGGTGCACTGGCTGGAGTCGATGCTATCATGGCTGGGCAGGTCGATCACGTATTTTGTGCTGTGCGGCCGCCGGGTCATCATGCCGAGGCAGGACGGGCTATGGGTTTCTGTCTCTTCAATAACGTTGCCATCGCTGCGCACTATGCACAGAAGAAGTACGGGCTTTCCAGAATATTAATTGTCGATTGGGACGTGCATCATGGCAACGGGACACAACATAGTTTTGAGGATGATCCCTCTGTTCTGTTTTTTAGTACACACCAGTATCCTCATTATCCCGGCACCGGGCGGGCGGATGAACGAGGCCGGGGACCCGGTGAGGGATACACGATCAACGTGCCGATGAAAGCCGGTGAGGGCGACGATGAGTACCGAGCAATTTTTTACAAGGTCCTCGTGCCGGCGGCTGATGCGTTCAAGCCAGAATTTGTGATCGTCTCCGCGGGATTCGACGCACACAAGGACGATCCGTTGGCAAGCATGGAACTGACAGAAGTGGGGTATGCCGATCTGACGGGCATACTCGCTGGAATTGCTACACGCCATGCGGAGGGCCGGATTCTCTCGTCGCTTGAAGGTGGCTACAATCTGACGGCGCTCGCTGCATCCATTGACGCGCATATTCAGACTCTTCTGCGCATATGAATTCGGATTACGCACCGGAGCGCCATCGCTGACACAAAGGACAATTTATGAACCACCCGCTATTGATTGATACAGAAACATTGTACAACCGATTGGGTTCGCCAGGCCTCGTGGTGATCGATGTGCGTGGCCGGGCGGCCTATGAATTCGGCGGACATATTCCAGGCGCCGCGCATACGACGTGGCATGAGTACAGCGATCCCGATGCTGTGCCGAAAGGGTTGCTGAATCCTGATATTGGTCAGATCGAACGGCATTTGCGCACGCTCGGCATCAGCAATGAAAGCGAGGTCGTGATCTACTCCAATCCCTTCGATAACTGGGGGGACGAAGGGCGGATGTTCTGGATGTTGGAATACTTTGGTCACCAGCATCTGCGGATTTTGGATGGTGGGTGGGTTAAGTGGACGGCCGAACGCCGCCCCTTTGAGTATGGTCATGTGTCACCACGTGCCGGCAATTTCAATGCGCAACCTGTGAAAACCCTTGCGATTTCCAAGGACGAATTGAAGCTGATTGTGCGAGCCTCCCATGACCAAACTGCCATCTTAGATGCACGGAGTTTGGAAGAATACGTGGGGAAGGAAGTGCCGGGCATTCCGAGGTCCGGGCACATCCCGTCGGCCATCCATATGGCTTGGAATAAATTCTTGAACAAGGATGCGACGGTTAAAGATGTAGATGTGATCAGGGAGATGTTGGAGGACAAAGGCATCAGAGGCGATCAGGAGGTGATCTGTTATTGTACCGGCGGTGTGCGAGCAGCATGGCTGTATGTTATTCTCAAGCTCACGGGGTATCGGACGATCAAAAATTATCCGGGGTCCTGGTGGGAGTGGAGCCGGGACTTTGCGTGTCCAGTGGAGAAAGATTTTCATGCACTTCAAAAGATCCTGGGTTTCGACCAGACGGCCAGGCCTTCTTGACAGGGTTTGGACTGCTGTGTAAGGTGAACGCACGATCCAAGAGATGTTGCTGATGCTTTGAGCTCTAACCATGGGGGCGGCGATGAGAATGAAGATTGGTCAGGGGGCGTTGGTTCTGGCTGCGGTCGGAGTACTCCTCGGTATGCCCATGTTGAGCAGTATGGCACTTGCCGGGAACAAACATGTGGATGAAGCGGTTGAGCATGCACGGAGTGCCGCCGCGCACGCGAAGGAAGGGCATGCAGATGCCTGTGTCCAGCATGCGGAAGAAGCACTCAAGCACGCGCAGGCCGCCGGCCTGAAAAATCCGCATTTGGATGAGGGTGTAAAACATTTGAAGGAAGCCGTCTTGCATGGCAAGGCCGGGCATGCCAATGCGTGCAAAGATCACGCGGACGGTGGTGCGATGCATTTATCGGAAGTGAAATAAGAGTGGTTAATTGAAAGCTGGCAGCCGTGAGCTAGCGACGGGTAATTATGGAACGGGCAGGGATTACTCCCTGCCCGTTCTCATATGAAGTGAAGTCCACTATGCGTGTTGGGTTCTATCAATATGAGCCGCTGTTTGGGGATGTGGCTAAGAATCTTGATCTGGTGACGGCAAGGCTGGAGCAGGCGGAGGCTGACCTTATTGTTTTGCCAGAACTTTTTGCATCGGGCTATCAATTCGTGTCACAGGAGGAGACCCACCGGTTGGCAGAGCCGGTTCCTGACGGCCAGACCGTTCGCCGCTTGATCGATGTAGCCACACGCCGCCAGATGCACATCGTTGCCGGATTGCCGGAACAGTCCGGTTTACGCTGCTATAATTCAGCCGTTATCGTGGGACCCTCCGGGTTTCTTGGGTGCTATCGCAAGACGCACCTGTTCTATGAGGAAACCCTGTTCTTCACGCCGGGCGATACCGGATTCCAGGTGTGGGATATCGGTGCGGCGAAGATCGGTGTAATGATATGTTTTGATTGGTATTATCCGGAAGCGGCCCGTTCTTTGGCCCTGCAGGGAGCCGACATCATCTGCCATCCGTCCAATCTCGTGCTACCAAACTGCCCTGACTCCATGCCGGTGCGGTGCCTGGAAAATCGTGTCTTCGCCATTACTTGTAATCGGATCGGCAGCGAGGCTCGTGGAGGGAAAGATCGGTTAACCTACATTGGGAGCAGTGAAATTGTGACTCCGAAGGGCGTCATCCAGTATCGGGCTTCCCGCAATGGCGAAGATTTTGCCGTGCTCGACATCGACCCCACCGAAGCGCGCAACAAACAGTTGAATCGGTATAACGACTTGTTGCGTGATCGCCGTGGATCCCTATATCAGATGTAACACTTACTCGATATCACAGTGATTCTTGCGTCGTGCTTGCGCGACCGAGGGGGGACACGATAGGATTTGCGCATGGAACTGAAACTCGGTAAAGGGATCTTTCTGATCGCCGCGCCTAATCTGCGTGATTCGAATTTTCGCCAGACGGTGGTGCTCCTATGCGAACATGGGCCGGAAGGCGCTTTGGGTGTGGTGGTCAACCGTCCGACGGCTATGTCTATTTCAGAAGCGTTGCCGCAAGTGCCGATCATCGAAGGGGCTGGCCATGTGCTCTATGCCGGTGGCCCCGTGCAGCCCAACCAAGTCATGCTGCTCTATCGGGGGAGCCAGTTTCCAGAAAATGCGCATCCCGTGTTCGACGGCGTCTGTCTCGGCGGTGATATGAATATGGTAGAGCGGATCCTCACCAATGCCAGCAGCAAGGAATCCTTCCGCGCGTATCTGGGCTATTCGGGGTGGGGGCCGGGCCAGTTGGAACATGAGATGAAAACTGGCTCATGGATTCTGGTACCCGCCGAACCGCAGTGGGTGTTTGCCGCAGATCCCGTCTCAGTTTGGCGCGAGTTGTTGCGTACGCTGGATGAGGCCTACTGGCCATATGCCGAGATGCCGCTCGATCCTTCTTCCAATTGATGTCTCGTATAATCTCCATTGCAGCTGTTCCTGACTGAGTGCTACGCTCTTTGTATGCCAATGGATGAGAAGTGTGGAATGCGCGTGCGATCACTCCTGAGTGTTACCGTGATGAGCATGATGTGGGTGCTGATGTCCGGTTGCGGTTTCGGCTACACCATTCTGAAATCCGAAGCGAAGCTGGATCGGCTTGCTGTACCTATGACGAAGGCGTAGGTTCTTGATCACATCGAGCATCCGGACCGCGTGCTCAAGAACGATTGGCGAGTTCTGGTCTGGGCATACTCCCTGACCACCAGAAAGCAATGGTGATATGAACTGGCCTGTTATCTCCTCTCAATGGTGGTCGGCTGGTGCCTCTTCTATCCGATCACGAATGTTCTGTCCGATCAACGCGAATAGCCACGGCATGTTGTCCTCATCGATAACGAGCTCTGTGCATGGAGGGTGCCGAAGGTCATCGCGAAAAGGCAGCGTGCCTGCGTCGCCGTGAGCGCACCTTCCGTCGGAGAAGGATCGTGGGCAAGGCCGGAGCCCGTCGTCTCGGGGAAAGGGCCGATCGATCGAGACACGATTGGCCGGTACCAGACGATCGCGGTGATGCTGTTCGACGATGCCGCCAGTGTGTCAGGAAGCGGTTCACAGATGGCTGATATCGTTACCACGCTGATGCTGGACCTCGATGCGTGGATGGTCGAATAGGCTCAGCTGGATGACTTGTTGCAGGAACAGGTTATCCAGCTCATTCATGCCGACGACGTGAACGATCCTAGGGTCGGGAAATTGGTTGGTGCTCAAGCGGTCATTGTTGGGGAGGTGCAGCAATGGGAACGGGGCGAGCAAGAACGCACCAACAGCGTGTCGTTGGCCTTGCGGATGATCGATGTGAAGACCGGCGTGCTTCTATTCAACGGGCAAGGACATCTCGCCGATCCAACAAACGAGAATCTGGAAAGCTCCGTGCGCCTGATCATCCATCAGATCCTCACCCAGTTCGGCTCGCAGATCGAACTATTGGGATTCGGACGGATCGGGGTTCACTGGGAATTGCAGTGAAGAGCGAGGGAGACGATTCTATGTGGTGAGGGAGTTAGGGGGAAGGTTATCGACTGAAAAGGCTGAGCTCAAGGTCGGCGATCGTGTGATGGCCGGCAATGCCGAGCCGTTGTCAGGGATCAAGACTGAATAAGAGGCGAAGGGACTATGCTGGGTTGAAGCGGAGAAGCCTTGCAACTCGACGTGAGACGGGCGGATCAAGTGCTTAATGTGCGTATGACCGCGGAGAAGCGTCCGGGATTATAGCGAGAAGGATTGAATGTGAATCAACCGTCAGAAGAGCGTCCGTCAACTGACCTGTTATTGAGGAAATTGCATGAGCAGCCGCAGGTGACCCTGATCGACTGGCTGCGCGCTCCCGCACATGTGCATTACAAGGCCTTCCGCATGGCGGACCCACCAACTCAGCGTCAGCAGAGCCGCTCAGAGTTCCAATCGCTGCTGGAAACTCTCAAGATCTCCGGAGAGACCGTCGTCTTGCGGGATGCCTTCGGGTATGGGGTGAAGGAGGCTGAGAGCGGAGACCGGCTCATCGTAATCTGGCAGGCACATACTGAGTATTATAATTACCAGGTGTGGCACCTCCCTCCCCCTGGAAAGAACGGCGTCACATTCGGTTCGCTGACGTTTCCGGCCTATCAATTACCCGGTAGGACCTTGGGGGCGGAAGTCTGCCGATTGGATATTCTCCTGACGCAGGAACTGCCACCATCCTCCGATCGCCTGCGTGCGCTACTTCTCGGCCGAGTCCTGTACGGGAGCTGTATGCTCGACGAATGGACCCGTGTATTCACTAGTTTTACGCCAGATGAACAGGGGAGGGAACGGTATTGGGTGACGGTCGGGTCACCTCGCGCTAATTCGTCGCACCTGAAAGACATCGTTGATAACCTCGTGCGGATTGAAACCTACTATCATCTTTTGTTGATGCAGAAGCCGTTGTTTTCCGCCGCGATCGATCAGGTCTATAAATTCGAGCAGGTTCATCTCCAGCAGCGGGAAATCATTACCAACCATATCGGCCATGCCGACTCACAGGCATTGCAACGCTGGCTGAACAGCTTGACCCAGGATTTGTTAAAGACAAATCGCATGGCCGGCAAGCTACACTTCGAGCTGTCGGCCTCGGTGCCATATGACAAGATCGTGCATTCCACGCTGGAGTCATTGGGGGAGAAACCGCTGGAGACTTATCGTCCGATCTCCGACTATGTGCTCAAGGGAATTACCGGTGTGGCTGAGGGCTATCAGCAGCTCTTGAAACGGGTTGATACTTTGCGAAATGGGTTTGAAGGGATCATCAGTATTATCCGCACCCGCATTGACTTGATTGTCGAGGCACAGAACCTCACGCTCTTGCAATCCGTGGATAAGACGACGAAGAGCCAGGTGATCCTCCAACATACCGTAGAAAGGTTATCGATTATCGTGATCGCCTATTACCTGACGGGCCTAGTCGGATATGTGTTCAAAGGATTTCAGGAGATGGGCTGGCTGACCAACGCCAATCTGGCCTCAGCCGTCTTCGTCCCGATCGCCATCGGACTGGCCTTCGTTGTGACGGCGTTCAGCAAGAAATATCTGCGCAAGAAACTGGTGAGTGAGCAGCCGACGAAGGAAGTCGGCAAGTCAGAACGCAGCTAACGTGCGCTCTCATCCTGCCTATCATTCACGAGAGAACGAGCGCTGATCCCTAAGCAAGTTGCTGGTCAAAGTTCACGACTGTGATCCGTTCAGAATCTTGGAAAGAAACCGCCCGGTATGTGACGCAGCCACTTTGGCTACTTGTTCAGGACGGCCTTCCGCGACGATTTGGCCTCCGGCGATCCCGCCTTCAGGGCCGAGGTCGATGATCCAGTCGGCCGACTTGATCACATCCATATTATGTTCCACGATCACCAATGTGTTGCTGGCATTCACGAGCTTGTGCAAGACGGCCAAGAGTTTCTTGACGTCGTCGAAGTGGAGGCCTGTTGTCGGTTCGTCCATGATGTAGAGCCAATCTTTCGCCGCTCCGTCTTTCAACTCCGCTGCAACTTTCATCCGTTGTGCCTCGCCGCCGGAGAGTGTCGTCGCCGACTGGCCAAGGCGGAGGTAACCCAAGCCGATCGACGAGAGCAGATGCAATCGTTCTTGGAGCTTTAGGGGGCCGGTGAAAAAGTGCAGAGCCTCATCGACCGTCATGGCGAGGACATCCGAAATCGTCTTGCCACGATAGCGAATGTTTAGGACCTCCGGTTTGAACCGTTTTCCTTCACACAGTTCGCAGGGGGCATAGATGTCTTCGAAGAAGTACATCTCCAGCTTTTCGACCCCCGCGCCTTCGCACCGATCGCATCGCCCGCCGGCGGTATTGAAGGAAAAGTGGCTCGCTGTCAGCTTTCGTCGCAGCGCCTCCCGCTCGCCAGCAAACAGGTGACGGATGTCGTCAAAGGCTTTCAGGTAAGTGATGGGATTGGAGCGTGGCGTGCGTCCGATCGGCTGCTGATCGATGAGCCGAACGCCCTTGAGATGTTCGAGGCCCTTGATGGCTCCGAAGCGGCCCATAGGGAGCGATTCAATGCGGAAGGCGCGGGCAAGTGCGCGGTACAGCGTGTCTTCGACCAAGGTGCTTTTGCCGGACCCAGAGACGCCGGTGATGCAGACGAACATGCCGAGGGGGAGACGCACGAGGAGGTTCTTAAGATTGTGCTCCGCCGCGCCGGCGATGACGAGGAAGTTGCCCGTTCCAGAGCGTCGAGTGTTCGGCAGCGAGAGCGAATCTTCTCCTCGAAGATAACGGGCAGTTAAGGCGTGTGGGTCGTGCAAGAATTTGCCCAATGGGGCGGTGCACACGATGTGTCCGCCCTGTTCTCCCGATCGCGGCCCCATTTCAACAATGTGATCAGCCGACTCGATCATTTGCCGGTCATGCTCGACGACCACAACGGTATTGCCTGATAGCGCCAAGTCTTTAAGAATGCCCGCGAGCAAGTCCGTATCCCGCGCATGCAACCCAATTGTCGGCTCGTCGAGCACATAGAGCGTGCCAACTAATTGGGCCCCAAGCTGGTTAGCAAGCGACACCCGCTGCGCTTCACCGCCCGACAGGGTTTTGGTTTGCCGGGTAAGTGTCAGGTAGCCGAGGCCTACTCGCTGGAGAAAACTGAGTTTCGCGCGTAGCTGCCGCAGGATGTCCTTGGCAATGTCTTGCTCCATGGGGCGTAACGGCAAGGACTCGACCCACGCGGCAACCTGTTCAATCGTGAGTTCCGAGATCTCGTGAATATCACGATTAGTGATCTTGACGAATCGGGCATCCGGCTTCAGACGGCTGCCTCGACAACCGGGACAATCGAAGGGTGTGCGATAGCGGCTGAGCATTACGCGCACGTGCAGTTTGTACCGCTTGCCTTCCAGGTACTCAAAGAACTCGTTGATCCCGTCAAAAGATTTGTCTCCAGTCCAGAGCAGGTGTTGAGTCTCTTTCGGGAGTAGCCGGTATGGGGTCGTCAGATCGACGCCTTTGCGCTTCATGGCAAGCAACATCTGCTTCTGCCACCAATCGGCGCTAGGCTTGCTCCAAGGTTCGATAGCGCCCTGCACCAGTGATTTATTGTGATCCGGAATTATCAGCTCCGGATTGTAGCGCAGGATGTTGCCGAATCCTTTACATTCAGAGCAGGCACCGAGGGGATGGTTGAAGGAGAAGAGAATTGGCCGGATCGGCTCGAACGTCCGCCCGCAGCCCTGACACTGAAAGCTGGTGCTGTAGGTCTGAAGGCCCTGACCGATGATTTCGATGACGCACTGTCCCTCGCCCTCCCGCAACGCCGTCTCCACCGCCTCAGCCAGCCGTGATCGGTTGATCTCCCTGACGATGAGGCGGTCGAGTACGATGTAGAGAGTTTGTTGTGTATGGAGCGAAGATGCCGTGATCTCCTGGAGCGCTATGGTGTCGTCACCGAGCTTCAATCTCGTAAACCCACGGGTGAGCAGTGATTGGATGAAGGGTGCTACCGCTTTTGGGGTGGGCGAGGTGATGGGAAACAGCACCATTGCTCTGGCTTCCGGGAATCGACGGAGCAGATCTTCCGTGATCGTCACCGGATGAAACGAGCGGGCCTCTTGCCGACAGTCCGGACAGATCGGCTTGCCAATCTTGGCGAACAGCAACCGTAAGAGGTCGGCAATTTCCGTTGTGGTCCCGACGGTCGATCGGGCGGTGCGAACCTGGTTCTTCTGCTCGATGGCAATGGCTGGGCGTACATTTAGGACGCGATCCACGTCCGGTCGGGCCACTTTGTCGAGAAACATGCGGGCGTAGGTTGAGAGCGATTCGATATACCGCCATTGGCCTTCGGCAAACAGGGTGTCGAAGGCCAGGGAGGATTTTCCCGATCCTGAGACACCGGTAATGGCCGTGACTCGATCGTGAGGAATTTGGAGCGAGATATTCTTTAGATTATTCTGCCGCGCCCCTTCGATGATGAGGTGGGAAGGCCGATCCGAGGCCATAGAGGCTGGCTTCACAACGAGACTCCTGAGAAGGGAATTGGCCAATCGTAGCAGCCTCGCCCGATCCCTTCAACGGGGATGGAACCAGCATTGTGGCTAGCGCAACCACAGCCACACCGCGCCTACGCAGCCCATATACAAGACAAGCGAGCCTACCATGGCCGGCCAGAACCCAATGTGAGGAACGCCCACGATCATCGTGGTGACGTAGACAATCCAGGGCGGGATAAACCACAAGAGATCCTTGGCATAGCTGACAATCGCGTCGTTGCCTCCGTTCAGGTAGATCAAAACAAACGTCGCGCCGGTGATGGCAGGAAAGGTACTGGCAAAGGCGGCGAGAAACGATTTGCCTTGCGAGCCGAGATAGGTCGAGATACTGACGATCGTTCCACCCAAGAGAAAATACATGGCATACTTCACGAGATCATTCACAGAACCGGTCCTCCTTCATTCTTAGCCGATCGCTCCTCGCACAGCCAGATACATGATTGTGACTTCGATCGCATGCGTGGCGATGGTGTTGGAAAGATTGCCGGTGCGTAACCGGATGGCTCCTCAGATCAACCCATCCTAGAGCACGATCCAGCGCGGGGCCTCGCTCAACTACCGGCATATCAGCGAGCCGATCCGACTCGGAGGGTATTGCTATCTGCTAGTCCAATTGAAGATTGTATCGTTCCAGCGTCGTCGCCTTGTGCCGTGAGAAATTGGAGAGTGATTTGTTATAATCGACGGTGGCCCGCAGCTCATTGGCCTGCGCCGTGGCCAAGTCGCGCTGAAAATCGAGCACAAAACGGGTGGTGCTGAGTCCGACCCGCAGACGCTCCTGTTCGGCTTGCAGTTGCTTCTCCGCCATGATGCGGGCCGAACGGGTCGTCTCGATCCGTTTGAAATCGGTCTGAACCCGGCGGACTGCTTCACGGATGCCGACAATCACTTGCTGGCGGATCTTGGCCAGTACGGCCTCGGCGTTCTTGGCTTCCAATTCGCGCTTTGAATAGGTGTTGATGGCCGAACGGTTGCCGAGAGGGTAGCTCAGCACGAGGCCAGCGCCGTAGCTATAAAAATCGCCGTTGAAGTTGCGGGTGAAAGAATCGCCGTAGTCTTTGCCCAGCCCCGACATCCCCATGGTGCCTTGAAGTGAGAGGGTGGGGAGCAGCTGGTTGCGGGCAAACTGTTTATTGATTTCACCCGTTTCCATATTTTTCTTCGCCTGGGCGATTTCGGGCCGCTGGTCGATGGCCGTGTCGATCGCTTCCTGAAGACTGATCGGCTCCAAGAAGGACAGGGGCATGTCGGTGGGGACGATCCAGATATCTTGGCGCAAACTCTCTTCGCCGGGATTGAGGAGCCGCCGCAGCTGATCGCCCTGGTCACGGATCGCACGCTCGGTCACCAGCACTTGTTCAATGCGTGAGGCGACGGCGGCTTCGGCTTGGAGGACGTCCACAATGGACATGATCCCTGCCTTCGATTTGGCCCGGTTTGTGGCCAACAGTTCTTCCGCCGCTTTGAGGGCGGCTTGCGCCACTTTCAAATTCTCGTTGGCAAAGACCAATTCCCAATAGGCCTGCTCCACCGAGGCGATAACCGTCATGACACGGTCGCGAAACACATGCTGTTCCACCTCGGCGTTATTTTGCGCGACTTTGATGAATGTCTTATTGACGTCGATACCGGCGTTCCGGAGCAGCGGCTGCGTGAATGTCATGGCTAAGCCACCCGTCCACGCCGGATTGAACAGGAATCCACTCGCGACGTCTTGGTTCACATTGGTACGGGAGGGACTATAGTTTAGGTTCACACTTCCGCCGGTGATCAGGTTTTGGGTCAGGTCTGCAGTCATAGAATGGCTGCGCTGGTCAAAGACGGTGATGTTATTCAGCGCGCCGCTCGTTCCGCCGAACACCGGCCGATTGAGCGGACTCGCCACTCGGTTGTAGGTTCCGTTCAGGCTGAAGGTCGGGTCGAATTTGGACTGTTCAATAACGATGTCGGCCAGTCGGCTTTCCTTCATGTGGCGGCTGATGCTGATGTCCAGATTGCTTTGCAACGCGCGAAGCGCAGCATCCGCCAGTGAAAGGGATTCGCGCAGCTCAGTGGACGGTTCTTTCTCGGTGCCCGCGCTCCATGCGGCGAGTGGCGCGAAGAGGATCCAAAAACTCGCGAAGGCGAGAGCAATACGGCAGCATCCCTGAACAAATGTGGCGATAGACATAAGCACCTCCGTGGACAGTTATAGCAAGCGCATCATATAATGCCGATATAGAATACGTCCATGTGAGATGGGATCTGCTGTGACGAGGGGTTCGATGGTGCCGATTCTCCTGGGGGTCTGCTTCCTGGTGACAGCGGGTATCGATTCGCTCGCCTGGTCCCAAAGCGTGTCGGGCGTGCGGGCGTTCGACGGTGGCGTGGCACCGCTGGCCAGATTGCCTGGCGGCAGTCTCTATAATGACAATCAGGGCACGCAGGGCTTTCTGTACACGCCGGGCCAAAACTTTGAAACGTACAGTTTTCGCAATCCTGCAACAGGCCAAGCCTGGAGCGGCGCGGTCGGGACGTTAGGTCCGCAACTCTCTATCGGACTCATTCAAGGCGCCAATCAAGCAGGCACGCCGCTTATCCTGCCTGGTCCTCCGCGACAAACGTCGCCGCTCGCACCGATTCAATCCGGCATCCTCGATCCTGGCCCAGCTTCGCTCATTGGCGACCTCCCATAAAGACAGTCGGCTGTGTGAAGGTATTCAAGAACGCAATAAGACGCTGACCCCAAATTTCTTACGAGGGTAACGGTACCCGGCTGACGTTAAAAGCTCTTCGCATAATAGTCTGGGACAGGAGTGTTGCGTTCTTGTGCAGCTTGCAAGAGGTTCTTATAGGAAGTAGTGAAGATAACCGCCCAGTGATGTTTGACGAGGTTGTGTCGGATGGTTGCGATCTTGTCGTAGTTCAAGCTCAAGGCCGACACCCTCTTCCCGGCCTCATCGGTCCAGAGTTGTGGCTTCCATACCTCAAGGTCGTATTTCTGAAGAAGAATCCCAACAGTCTCTGCGCGTACACTCTCGGTGTTGAGCTGTCGTTCTTTGCTCGTGACGGTCCCGACAGCACACTGGAGTATGGAGCCGATGAGTTGTACTGCAAGCGAGGGACGATTGGTGATGATGGCCCTGTGGTTGTTGAGATACGCGACGGCTCCTTTCTCCTTGGCAGTCCGCACTTTGTCCGCCTGTGTGGTGTGCCTTTGTACTGTTCAGGTTTCTCATGCAGAAATAGGACGATCTTGTTCCGGACGTCGAGACCCGTATAGTCGTCGATCCCTTGAGCAGGGTCTGAAATACCGTAACCGGCAAAGGCGATGGAAGCGTTGATGTCAGCTGAGAGCGAATCCAAGATTGGCAGAAAATCTGGTCCGATGTGGAGAAGCAGATGGTCCGTGATCTGCACGAACAGATCGGGCTAAATCATCTTGGCGATGACCGGCACAGTCTGTTTCCATTCTCGCAGAGGCAAAGGGTTGGTCTGGTTTGCCGGAGGAGCGGCGATTGATCGATGGAGGCGAAGTGCGCTGAATCGGTCGGCCACAAATGTCGCTGACTGTTGATCGTTGTCAGTGCCGATCTGCCGTCCATTGAAGGCCGGTCCACTGAGTTCCCTGATGTCGGCCATCATCCGTTTGGTGGAGATCTCTTCCAACCCGCGTGTAATCCACTGACTCGATGAGATGGTCGAATCGAGCGTCGACTCGGAGGCTACGGGGCCTATGAAGAGGGTGAGGGCACAGAGGGCGGTTAGGGTAATCGTGATTCGTTTCATCTGCTTACACAAGCTCTCAGGACAACGGAAGAGCGTGCGAGACCCTAGCATAGGCTGCGCAATTCATTGCACCAATTCAGTCGGACAGGGTACTATGCCGCACAGCGTGGGCACGCAGTACGAAAAAGGTCAACTATGGCATCCGGCGGATCGGGAAGCGGACTCTACGACTATCTCTACAAACGATTTTTGAGCAATGTGACAGCCACGAAGGATATTCGTTCCAGCAAACACCTGGAGGCAGTGCGCCGACGCGGATGGTGACGTTCTCTGAGAAATTGTGGTGGTGAGTCTTCGATCGGCGGCGGTACCGAAAACAGATTCTGGCCAAACGGGACCAGTTGCAGCAGGACATCCTGCACATTAAGAAGACTGAGCAGCCGAAGTAGATCTGCCGTCCGTTGGGATCTTAGGGGAGTCCTTGTACAAGGAGTAGAGGGGAGACTTCAGTGCTTGCCTTTATTCATTTGTCTGGGATACCATGATGCCGCTTGAATGTGAACGGCCTGGCAGGAAAGTGCGGAGAATGACAAGACCTG
>Ga0194121_10005317_pt1 | contig 17936 bp, 16 predicted proteins | sample TA2MahCa50mmetaG_FD_148609 | JGI IMG/M metagenome (GOLD analysis project Ga0194121, IMG submission 148609) | Freshwater microbial communities from Lake Tanganyika, Tanzania - TA2015020 Mahale Deep Cast 50m | ecosystem: Environmental > Aquatic > Freshwater > Lake | place: Tanzania: Lake...
GGGTATATCCGTTGTATCGATAAAATTGATGAGGGATTCCGGTGTTATTCAAAACATGGTTGAGCAGGGTATCCATAGCGATAGGAACCGTATTATCCGAATCACCGTGATGAATGATATAAGGACAGGTTATTTGAGCTGCAAGAGTCGTGGTTGGAGCCGAAAAGCCCGCTTGAGGCGAAACACCTCCTGCGGTGTGACCTGCGGCGCTAAATTTAGAAGGATAAGTAGCGACCAATCCTGTGGTTGTATAGGCCCCCCGGCTATGCCCAAAGGCCATGATGCAGTTGGTATCGACATAACCCAGGGCAGCGAGAATATCCCAGCATTTCATCGCGCGGAGGTAATTGTTGGTGCTTGCGCCGAAATTAGACAGGCTGCTATCGCCTGGGGAACCGATGGGAACGCCGCCGGAATGACAAAGGTTCGTAGCGATACAAACCGTGTTCCACTGAACCATTTTGCGTGACACAATTTTACTGTACCCGTTCACATTGCCCCCTGTTCCGTGATTAATGATCACGGCAGGAAACGGACCTGTACCAACGGGTTTAAACAAAATTCCCTGAAGATTGTAAACTGTTCCGTTGATGGTCTGCTGATACGTCCATGTCGCGCCGTTCGTGCTTTCGGGATTACCGATTAAGGTCAATCCCGGTAATTGGGCAAATGCATTCGATGCCAGGAGGATACTCAGAAAGAGCGTGCGCCAGAACATGAAAGGGGTCCTTTATTTTTTAAGCCAAGCCTGCCAGCCTTTCTCTTGCAATTCATGGTCCTTGGCGCTGACTTCGTCATGCATTTTCTGCTTGTAAGCCTGCATTGCGATGAGTAATTTAGGATTGGAAGTAGCCAAAATCTGAACAGCAAGAAGACCGGCATTGGCTGCACCGTTCACAGCCACGGTAGCCACCGGAACCCCCGTGGGCATTTGCAAAATAGAAAGCAGGGAATCCCAGCCGTCAATCGAATTGGAGGAGAGAACCGGAACCCCAATGACAGGCAATGGGGTGGAGGCAGCCAGCATTCCCGGTAAATGAGCGGCCCCTCCTGCTCCGGCAATCAAAACTCTAAGACCTCTAGCAGCCGCATCCTTGGCGTAAGTGGTCATGCGATCGGGGGTACGATGAGCGGACAAAACATGCAATTCATAGGCTACCCCAAAGGATTCCAAGACCTCCGCCGCATGGCGCATGATCTCCAAATCCGAGGTGCTTCCCATAACAATGGCTATCTCTGCAGGGGATTTAGTCGCGGTTGAATTCATAGTAAATTTTTTATTCAGATTTATCGGATATTCTTCAAAATTATTCGGCAGCAATACGCAAATGTTTTTCGACTTGATCAGCCAAGACCATGGCTTTCTGGAGATCCGGATGAACAATCGTGACATGACCCATTTTGCGGAAGGGGCGAGTTTCAGCTTTACCGTAAAGATGGACAAAGACTCCGGGCAAAGAGAGGACGTGTTCCATGCCGTGGTAGACCGCAGATCCAACAGACCCAGGCGACCCTACCAAATTGACCATGACCGCAGAGGAACGCAGGGAGGTATCGCCCAACGGCAGACCCATAACGGCTCTAACATGCTGCTCAAACTGAGAGCAATAGGCAGCCTCGATGGTATAATGGCCGGAATTATGAGGTCGAGGCGCCGATTCGTTGACCCAAAGTTGACCTTGAGTATCCAGTAAAAATTCCACCGCCAATACCCCGACGGTTCCCAAGCCATTGGCCACTGCAGCGGCCATTTCCTGAGCTAAGTTTTGCAATGAGGAGGGCAGCCAAGACTCGATGACCTCCACAGATCCCGCCATAACACGACTTACCAAATTAGCCTGGGCATCAAATTGCATAAGACAAGGATTGTAACAACGAACATTTCCATTGCGATCGCGCACCGTAAGCACGGCCAATTCCAGAGCGATGTCGATTTTTTGTTCAATTAGGCATGGCGTATCGTCCACTTCGTTGGCTTGGTCCAAAGAATGCAGAACACGCACCCCTTTGCCATCGTATCCGCCTTGGGAAGCCTTCCAAACAAGAGGTTGATGAGGAAAATCGGAAAAATCTCCCTCGGGACTGCTCAGGAAATTTTGCAATTCATCTTTGCCGCCAAAAGCGCGGTAAGGAACCGTAGGCAATCCAAGACGATCGTAAAAGGCTTTTTGCGTGATTTTATCTTGAAGCAGGGTCAGGGTTTCAGGGCGATGCCAAACCTCTTTGCCCTCCGCCACCAATCTAGCCAAAGCACCCGCATGAACAGCCTCTAACTCATAGGTTAATACATCGCAGCCACGGCCAAAAGACATGACAGCCTCTTCGTCCGCGAAGGACGCAGTAATCGTGGAGGAGAAACGAGTGGCCACCGGGGCCAAAGGGTCAGGATCCATAAACCTGGCTTGTATGCCCAGACGATGAAGGGGATCCAGCATCATGCTGCCCAACTGTCCACCTCCCAAAATTCCTAAAACCGGATACCGGGCAGGATGGGGGCTCATGAAGAACAGGCTGTTAGGGAAACCCAAGGCCAAAACGATTCCACACCTCAAAATTAACCTATTTTAGCCGAGCCATGGAACGCGTCCGCCCCAAAAAGCAATTGGGTCAGCACTTTCTGACTGATGGGCACCTTGCCGAGAAGGTGGCCCTATCCTTGACGGGCTGGGGCAACTATACGAATCTTTTGGAGATAGGACCCGGTACCGGACAATTGACCCGACACCTCCTTCATTTACCCTACCGCTTATGGTTGGCCGAAGTAGACCAAGATTCCATCCAGTACCTCCTTGCGCATCAACTCGCCGAGCCCGAACAAATGGTCGGCGATTTTCTCCGTTGGAATCCTCAGCCCTGTCCTGACATGACCGCTCTGGCAAAACACCAAGGGTACCATCATCCTGTGGATAATGCCATGGCTAACCAAGCTTGTTGGGGAGTGGTCGGGAATTTTCCTTACCATATCAGTACAGAAATCATTTTCAAAGTCCTGGAACACCATGAACAGGTTGGGGAATGCGTGGGCATGTTTCAACGGGAAGTCGCTCAACGAATTTGCTCGCCCCACGGCAGCAAAGTTTACGGGATTACCAGCGTTTTGACCCAGGCCTTTTTTGAGGCCGAATATCTTTTCACGGTGAACGAGGGGGCCTTCTTCCCTCCGCCCAAAGTCAAGTCCGGGGTCCTGCGCCTCAAAAACCTTTGGAACCCGCCGGCCTGTGATCACCGTTTATTGTTTAGAGTGGTAAAGGCTGCTTTTAATCAACGGCGCAAAATGTTATCCAATGCCTTGAGCCAGGTTTTACCGGATGGATACGAAGATCGTATGAAAATCCTCCATCTTCGGGCGGAACAGCTCCCCGTTCATGCTTTTATTGAACTCACCCAAGCCATTCAAGAAATTATTTTGATTGAAAATTCGATACCGAATCAGCCATGAATTTGCAGCGTGTTATGATTATGGATGAGGTACATCCCTGGCTCCCACAACAGCTGGAGGAATCCGGTTGCTGCGAGGTCTTGGATTATTCCAAGGCGAGTCATCAAGAAATTCTGGAAAGGCTGAATCAGCATGAAAAACCGGTCCATGGTTTGGTGGTACGATCCAAAATGAATCTAGATGCCAAGGTCCTTGCTTGCGCTACAGGCTTGCAGTGGATTGCTCGGGCCGGCTCAGGGCATGATGGAATTGATGTCAAATACGCCGAAAATCATAACATTATCTTAATTCATTCCTCTGAAGGGAATCGTTTGGCGGTTGCCGAGCATGTGATCGCTATGATTTTGGCCTGGCTCAACCGGCTTGTCTCAGGTCATCAACAAGTTCAACAAGGTATCTGGGATCGGGAAGAAAACAGGGGCAGCCAATTATCCGGCACCACGGTGGGGCTGATCGGTTACGGACACAACGGTTCCCAAACGGCTCGACTCTTGGCGGCTTTGGGTTGCAAGGTCCTGGTTTATGACAAATACCTTCAACACTACGCCCCATCAGAATCAAGCCTGATTCTGGAATCCACCATGGATGAAATTTACCAAGAGGCCCGGATCCTAACCCTGCATACCCCGCTCACGGAACTTACCCGCAACCTAGTTCAATGGGACTTTTTGGGTCGCTTTCGTCAACTTCGACTCCTGGTCAATGCCGCGAGGGGCCCCATGGTTCACCTACCGGACCTGCTGCGCGCTTTGGACCTTAAACTCTTGGAGGGAGCCTGCCTGGACACCTTACCGATCGAAGATCCTCAACGCTGGAACCGGGAAACCATGAAGCAAGTCTTGGCTCACCCTCGGGTTTTGCTTAGCCCCCATGTGGCGGGTTGGACTGTTGAATCCTATCGCTCCATTTCGGAGGTCCTGGCTCACAAAATCCTGGCCCATCTCCATAAGCAAAGCCTCGGCACGGACTAAAACTATCGTAAGTCCTTAAATTCCTCAACAATTTCCCTAAATTTGAGGTATGCCCGAAGCCGCCCGTAATGTCCTCAAAACAAGGGTTCATAACGCCGATGTCTTGGCTTTTATCGAATCTTTTGCCGCTACTGACCAAAAGCGTCAGGATAGCCTGGACTTGATAGACCTTATGACCAAAAGCAGCGGTTGCCCGCCCAAAATGTGGGGTGCCAGCATAATCGGTTTTGGATCCTATCACTACAAGTCCCAAAAAAGTCGTCAAGAGGGGGATTGGTTTCTGGTGGGATTTTCGCCACGTAAGACCGCAATTTCTCTCTATGTCTATACGGGAGCTTCGGAACACGCCACCCTCCTGGAAGGGTTGGGTAAATTCAAAGCCGGCAAAGCCTGTTTATACATCCAAAAATTGGCCGACATTAACCAAGCCGTCTTGACCCAACTTATGAAAACGACCATCGCTTTTCTCCGCAAAAAGTATCTAAATTAAACCTATTGGCCATTGAATAACCTCTTGTTTTCATTTTGCTTTTTGATTTGCAATGCCTTGGTGTGTTGGACAAATCATGGTATGGCACAAATGCCCTCTGGGCGTATTCTTGCCGGTTATTATCATAATTGGAATACCGCTTCCGCACCACATATCCCTTTAAATCAGAGCCATACCGCCTACAATCTCATCCATGTAGCCTTTGCAACCCCAGTGCCGGGCACCTTGTACAAAATGGAGTTTAATCCAGTAATGTACAATCCTCTTAATTTCCGAACACAAATTCAATCCGTACAAGCTACTGGCAAAAAGGTTTTCATTAGTCTTGGAGGAGGGCTTCATCCGGTGCGTATGGTGAATCAGACCCAACAAGACACCTTTGTAAATACCATGTCCGGTATTTTGGATTATTACGGATTTGATGGCATTGATATTGATTTTGAGGGATCTTCCCTCCTAGCCATTGGTAATAACATTAACCAACCTGCTGATTCTGGTGCCCACTACCTCATCCGAGCGATTCGCCAGCTTATGGGTCGCCATCGTACGATGTATCAACGCAAGTTAGGCCTAACAATGGCTCCAGAAACGGCCTTTGTACAAGGTGGAATGGCGGCTTATGGAGGTATTTGGGGGGCATACCTCCCCGTGATTCAAGCACTAAGGGATTCCTTGGACCTTATGCAGGTACAGCTCTATAATTCCGGCACCATGCCTGCCCTCAACGGACAGAACTACGCAGCAGGTACCGCAGATTTTATTGTTGCCCTCTCAGAGGCATCAATCAGGGGATTCCAAACCTCAGGGGGCTTGTTTCTTGGCCTGAGACCCCAACAAATTGCTGTTGGTCTTCCGGCATGTCCCATGGCGGCAGGTTCAGGTTACACCGATACCGTCACTGTGGGGGCTGCAATGCGTTATTTGTTAGGAAGAGGGCCGCGTACCGGGCAATATATCTTAATTCAGAATGGTGGGTATCCCCAATTGGGTGGAATGATGACATGGAGTATCCCCTGGGATGCTACTGCAGCATGTGCCGTACCAAATGAATTTGCTCATCAGTTTCAGCGGATTTTTCCGTCATCCCCGGCGGTTTTTGGCAGGATCCTTTATGCCAACAGCGCTCAGACTCCCCTAAACAATACAGCTATACGTCTTATGCAACAAGGCCTTACAGTTGCTTCGGATACCACTGATTTTATGGGAAACTTCGATTTGGGCCAAATTGCTCCCGGTAATTATACCATTGAATACCAAACGGCAAGAACATGGGGTGGTGTCAACGGAACAGACGCCCTTTTGACTGCTAGGCATTTCAGTAATGTATCTTTGCTTAACGGACTACATCTGCAGGCAGCAGATGTCAATGCTTCCGGAAATGTGAATACGACTGATGCCCTGATGATGTCCCGGAGGTTTTCTAATTTAATTGCGATATTTCCGGCCGGCGACTGGCTATGGGAAACCACAAACCTCATGGTCGGGACCGGCGGGAATTACCAGAATTTGGTTTGGCGCGCCCTTACCTTTGGAGATGTGAATGGCTCCTACACCCCGCCTTCATGGTGATAAATACCCGTACCGTAATGCCAAGTAAAGTCTTCAGCCAACCCCAGGCCATACTTTGCTGGAAAGTCTTGACTTGGTCTATAGGAGTTTGCCTTGTAACATTTATTGGATCAAGCCAAACATACGCCCAGAACTTTACCTCCTATTTTTCGGGAAATCCAACCAATATAAGCCGTGTTCCTAGAGGGGGGATATGCATGATGGGAGGTGCCTCAGAAAACGACTCAGCGATGGCCTGGTTTCTTCGACAGGCTAACGGAGGAGATGTTTTGGTGCTCCGTGCAAGCGGCTCCAACGGCTACAATTCGTACATGCTCGGTTTGCCAAGCACGAATTTAAATTCTGTAGAAAGTATTGTTTGTAACAATCCTTTATCCGGGGAAGATACGGGGATTGTACGTAGGATTGAAGGAGCCGAAGCTATTTGGTTTGCAGGAGGGGATCAATCCCTCTATGTAAGCTACTGGAGAAACAAGACGGTTGGCCGAGCTCTTCAAAGAGCTGTGCTTCAGAGAAATGTCCCGATAGGAGGCATCTCGGCCGGGATGGCTATACTCGGAGAATTTTACTTTGCAGCCCATAACGGAACTTTGAGTTCTGCCAATGCTCTCGCCAATCCTTATCACTACCAGGTCACCGTGGACTCCGAGGCTTTTCTGAATATTCCTGCGATGTCTTCGTTGATTACGGACACCCATTTTGACAATCCAGACCGCAGGGGCCGTCTTGTAGTCATGCTAGCCCGTATTCACCAAGATTACGGACAATGGGCACGTGCCATCGCCTGCGATGAAAATACCGCTGTTTGCATAGACAGCAGCGGGTGGGCTAAGGTCTACGGGGATGATCCGGGTGGAAACGACAAAGCTTGGTTTATTCAAAGCAATTGCGAGCTCTCCCATCGCGATCCCGAGAATTGTACAGCGGGCTCTCCTTTAAATTGGAATCGTAACGGAGCGGCGCTTCGCGTTGCGATGCTATCCGGAACTCCTAACGGTTCCAACCGATTTTATTTGGGAGATTGGCGGTCTGTACAAGGTTCAGCCACCTGGTACCGTTGGTCCGTAGTCCAAGGCCAATTGATGCAAGCGAACAGCTCAACACCCAACTGCCCCTCGGGAACTGGACACCTGGAGGAGTCCGCGCCAAGAATACTCCTGTATCCCAACCCTGCAGGATCCCATGCCTACTTGGAAATACCGGAGGACTATGCCGAGGCAGGAGGATCATTATTAGTTCAAAACGGCATTGGCCAAATGTTAGACGAATGGAATATAGCCGCCGGTCAGAATCGAATCGTCCTGCCAATCCAAAATTGGGGCTATTGCCCGGTTAGAATCACCCTTCAATCCAAAACTCGCAAGCCTTGGTCGGGATTACTTAGTTTACGGTAGTCAATAGCGTATTTTTGAAACTTACAAAACCAAATGAAAAAACATTTGGTGAAACCCTGTCATATAATCCAAATATGAACGAAAATCATGACAATAATAGTCTGAGGGCCTACGCTTATGTCCTTACTTTGGTCCCTGGCCTTATCACCCTATGGGGAAATACTATGGGCGGAACTTGGGCCTGGTCCAATGTCATTTTTATACTGGTAGTGGTCAATACGCTGGAATGGATTTTGGGGCAACAACGAAACAATGATTCTTTCTCTGGAAACAGCATGCCGGATTTATTCCTCTGGCTTGCAATTCCACTGGTATTGAGCGGTATAGGAACATTGTTATGGGGCACTTATACCGGGGTATTGTATGGCTCCGGTTTGATCGGAGCTATTTTAGCTACTGGCTTTTCGAGTGGATCCATGGGCATTGTAGCCGCTCATGAAATGATTCACCGAAAGAAGAGCTTTATGAAAAGGTCTGGAGATTTTCTCCTTTTTATGGTGATGAATTCTTACTTTGCAATTGACCATCTGAGGGTACATCATAAGCATGTGGCTACAGCCCTAGATCATGCATCAGCCAAGTACGGAGAACATTTCTATCTTTTTATGACACGAAGCCTTAAAGGACAATTTGTACAGTCTTTCAATTTAGAGGCGGAACGTTTACGCAAAACAGATCGAGCGCCTCACGGATTTGGAAATACGATTATCCGTAACACGATATTACAGCTTCTCTTGGTGACTATCTTGGGATTAATTCATCCGATGCTTGGATTAGCCTTTGTTGGGCAAGCCATTTTTGCTTGTATTCTGCTGGAATACACCAATTACATTGAGCATTACGGCCTTGAGCGCGGCGAAAATGAGAGAGTTAAAGCGCACCATTCTTGGCAAAGCGATAAACCATTCAGTCGTTTCATGTTGTACGATTTGAGTCGACACGCTGATCACCATATGTATGGGGGTAAACCTTTCTATCAACTGCGGACCCACGATGATGGCCCAACTCTGCCGGGCGGTTATGCCGGATTAATTATCCCGGTTTTGATACCGCCCCTCTGGTTCGCCATGATTCATCCCAGAATCAAAGCATTTCACGCTTCCAAACAGCTGACAGCGGCTTGAATCCCGTACCATCAAATGCTTCTGTTCATAGTGGACCCCTGTAGCAGACTACCATGGTCAGACCTAATACCCTCTAGACTTCATTCAAAGTAATTTCGCCCATGGGCCTTCTCAAAAACACATACCGCACCTTTTTGGGTGGACCATCTTTTCGAAAATTCAATAAACACCTCATCCAATGGGCCTATACTGGACTTGGCGTTGGGAATTACGAGAGTGATCAAATCAGTGGCGAACTTCCCTTTCTGCAACATTATTTAAATCCAGAGCGCTGCCCATCGGGCATCGTTTTGGATGTCGGTGCCAACATTGGTTATTATGCACAAACGGTGCATCAGGTGAATCCTTCGCTTGACATTCATGCATTTGAACCGCATCCACGAACCTTCGGAGTCTTGCAGAAAAACACCGCTTCAAACCCTCAGATCCGCTGCTTCCCTTTTGGCTTTGGAAAAGAAATAGGAACTCCTACGTTGTTCGACCACGGTGGTAAAGATGGAACGGAACATGCATCATTGCACCAAGACGCTTTGCTGCATGCAGGGTATCGCCAAGAGGAAACGCAAAGGGTCCAAATAAGACTCGATACCATTGATCATTTTCTTGAAGCCCATGGGATTGACCGCGTTTTGTTCCTCAAAATTGATACCGAAGGTCATGAATACGCTGTCCTTCAAGGGGCCGAACATGCCTTGCAACAAGGTCGAATTCAATGGATTCAATTTGAATTCAATGAAATGAACGTGGCCTCCAGGGTATTCTTCAAAGATTTCTGGGATTTATTGAAGGATTATCGCATGTTCCGCCTAACTCCCCATGGGTTATTACCCATTCATCGGTATTCCGTGGCAGAATGCGAGGTCTTTCGCTTCCAAAATTTCGTGGCTGTACACCGCACAGCGGATTTGCCCTGAGATTTGTTTAGGAGTTTATCCTCAAAGGGCTGGCAGGACTCGCAGACGGAAATAGAGGGTGGTATAAGGCTCCAAACCGACCTCTGGTAAGGATTTTTTACCGTAAGCTGCCCACGAAGGCAACACAATCCAAACAGAATCGCCCGGGAAACAGCTTGAAAGTATATTGCCTAATCCTTCAGGCTTGATTTGACCCTGACCTTGGACAAAATAATAGGGTTCAAGGTCCGTAAACTCCCGAATCACTTTGCCGTCGAGCGATTGCATAGTCCCCAACAAACGGTACTTGACCCCATTTTGGAGGAAGCCAGCCTTGGGTCTGCGCAAAGTTGTAGCCTTTACCGTATACCGAACAGCCCCCAAAGCCGTTCGGCATGAATCGGGAATGCCTTGTTGCAGCATAAAGGTGGTAATTTCTCCCTCCTCGCTTCGAATGCGATGCACGCCCACCTCGATCCTCAGTCGAGAGCCTGCAGCAACCCAATCTGGCTTGGGTATTCCTAAATCAAATTTGAAAACCGAATCCGCTACCGGATAAAAGCAGGCGCTGTCCCCTCTGCCCATCAAAGCCAATCCCTCCTGGATGCTCCCACGGCAGGCAGCCTGGGTGAGTTGAACCCAAAAGGGCTGCCCCGTCAAGGACCAATCGTAAAGGCAACTATCTCCTGAATAAATACGCATACGTAACTCCATCAAATCGCCAGGTTCAGCCTTGACCGTTGCCCCCTTCTTGATCCAATAGTATTCCAGTCCTCCTTTGGTTTTGATAAGAGGAGGGGTCTTGCGAGAAGAGTCCGTGGTGCAGCTTTGGAAAACGGCCATCAACAAGAGGAACACAAGATAAGTTTTCTGCATAAGCAACAACAAAAAGTTTTTAAACTAAATACTGGGGAGCAAAAATCTCTAGAGCTTTGAGGAATCGGGCTTCGGTTTGTTCAAGAGAATCTCCGCTCTGTCCGCCGGCGGCATTCAAGTGCCCCCCGCCATCGAAATACGTGATGGCAAATTGATTGGCCGGAACATTTCCTTTGGATCGAAAAGACAGTTTGACCTGGACGCCTCTGTCAATGATGACCGAGGCGAAACGCATGCCTTTGAGGTTCAACGCATAATTGACCAGCCCCTCGGTATCTCCGGTGCGGACCCCAAAGTCATTCAAGTCCTGTTGTGTCACCACGATATAAGCGGTATGCCATTCAGGCAAAACTTTGAGGCAATTTAAAAAGCAATGTCCCAAGAAACGGAGGATCTCTACGGGAGTTTGATCAAAAATGGCTTCGTGGACCTGAAAATGAAGAACCCCCATTTCTTGAAGTTTGGCGGCCCAACGATGAGTATTAGGCGTGCAGGATGGGAAGCGAAATGAACCCGTATCGGTCACTAAACCGGCATATAGACAGGTACCGGCTACAAGGCTAACGGCCTCCATCCAGCCCAGATCATTGCACAAATCCAAAATCAACTCACAGGTAGAGGAGGCCTCAATCTTGTGGTAGGTATAGGTAGCGAAATTTTTGGGATAAGGATGATGATCTACCATCAAAACGGGTTTACCCGATTGCCTAATTTTTTCGCCCAATTCATTGTTACGATTGAGATCGTTGAAATCGAGGCAACAGACCAGATCCGCACGATGGAGCACACCCAAAGCCTCTTCTTTGCTTTGTTCATAATCCACCACCTCAAGCCTTCCTGGCATCCAATCCAGAAAAGCAGGAAAATCGTTGGGGACGACCACCGTCACCTCATGCCCACGGGCCTTGAGCACATGCGCCCAACCCAGGGAAGATCCAAGGGCATCGGCATCGGGCTTGTGGTGGGTGGTAATCAGAATGCAAAGCGGTTGATTCAACACGCTTAATAAGGAATGGATGTCGTTCGGCATAACTTTGAATCTCAAAGATACCCTATGTCTTTTCTGGATATTCGTTCGGTGAGCAAAAGCTACCGGCACCATCAGGTCCTCAACGAGGTCAGCCTCAAAATCCAACGAGGTCATATCATGGGCCTATTAGGCCCTAACGGAGCGGGTAAAACCACCCTGATCCGCATGATCAACCGGATTCTCGCCCCGGATAGCGGGAGTATTTGGTTAGATGGCGTGGAATTGAGCCCGGAGCATTCGCTTCGAATTGGTTATTTACCCGAAGAACGAGGCCTTTACAAAAAAATGAAGATTGGGGAACAACTGTTGTACCTATCCCGCCTTAGAGGCATGACCTCATCCGACGCTTTAACCGCTGCCAAAAAATGGATGACCCGCTTGGAAATGCAAAGTTGGTGGAACAAAAAGGCCGAAGAACTTTCCAAGGGGATGCAACAGAAGGTTCAATTGGTGGTGGCCTTGATGCACGATCCTGACCTGTTGATTCTTGACGAACCCTTCTCCGGTTTCGATCCTATGAATGCACAGATGCTCAAAGAAATTATCCTCGAGCGACGGGCGGCAGGCACCACCCTCCTGATTTCGACCCACCGCATGGAAACGGTGGAAGACCTTTGCACCGATGTGGTCTTGATTCACCGAGCCGGAGTGGTGCTGGCCGGACCGACCCAGGCCGTTCGCCGGCAGTATAACGGCAACCAAATCGAGATCCACTGCGCCAGCGACCCAGCCTCGCCACCGCCCTCCCCTCCTGCCCATTTCCCAGTCCGTCTGTTGTCATCGGATAGCCTATCCTCATCGAGTAGCCTACCCTTCTCAACCATGGGAGAGCCCATCACGCGCCTCGTTATCGAAGCAGCCCCCTCCGAATGGACGGCGCTCATTGAACATTACAATCGCCATAGCCGTATCGTTTACTTCGCCGAAAGACTACCCAGCTTCCAAGATATTTTTATCAAAGCGGTAGGAAAAAACGACCAACCCATCTATAACTGAATAAGCCTGAATCCTCCACTACCAAACCTCAATCCGGCGTAAAGCACAAACCATGAACAAAATCCCCCTCGTTGCAGGCCGTGAATTTTTCACCCGTATTCAAAGCCGCACCTTCATTATTATGTCCTTACTCGGACCCCTTTTGTTTGGGCTGTTCATTCTGGTTCCGGTGCTAATGGCCCAATGGGACAACGAATCTACCACCGTTTGGATCCACGATCCTTCCGGGAATTTTGATAGTGCTTTTGCGAACACGGACGGAATGAAATTCGAAAAATTACCCCAAGGTACATTGAGCAAGGGTCAACTTAATGCCAAGGATAGCGCCAACATTCGCGAATTGTTACAAGAATCCGAAACGGGCGTCCTTTCCCTGCAAGTTCTGGACTCTTCATGGAATACCAACATCGCCTATTTTTCAGAACAATCCGCAGGGCTCCAAATCACCCAACACATCGAAGAAGCGGTCAACGATCGAATTTACCAACTTCGAATGACCCAATACGGCCTTGATCCACAAGACATTGAATCCCTAAATACAGAATCAGACCTTAAAGCCTACGTGTGGACCGAAGAGGGCAGCCAAGACAGCCATACCGAAATGGCCACCATGCTGGGCTTCGGAGCCGCCCTGCTCATGTACATGTTTATCTTTTTGTATGGAAGCATGGTCATGCGCGGTGTGATTGAAGAAAAAGCAGGAAGGGTTATGGAACTTCTGATTTCGACCACCAGCCCTTTTCAGTTGATGATGGGCAAGATTCTTGGGATTGCCTCTGTAGGGCTCTTCCAGTTTGTTTTGTGGATATTGTTGGGAACCGGCATCAGCACTTTGGTTGGTGCCTTGGGCTTAAGTGAAAATTCTCCACCAAGTACGACCACAGGCATGACGGATTCCGAACTCCCCACCACCAACCCGGATTGGATGCAGATGCTGGGATCTATGCCCTGGGAAAGCATTATTCCTTTGTTCTTGTTTTACTTTCTTTGCGGGTATTTTCTATACGCTGCCCTCTTCGCAGCAGTTGGCTCTGCGGTGGATTCCGAAGGCGATTCCCAACAACTGGTCATGCCAATCAGTATGCCCATTATCCTGGCCATCATCACCTCTCAATTTGTGATGCAAAACCCCCACGGTTCGTTGGCTTTTTGGATGAGCATGTTTCCCCTCACCTCGCCCATTCTGATGGTCGTTCGCCTTCCCTTTGGAGTCCCCTTCTGGGAAATTGCCTTATCCATCAGCTTTTTGGTAGCGGCCTTTGTGGGTTCAGTTTGGATAGCAGGGCGCATTTTTCGAATTGGGGTCTTGATGTACGGCCAGAAAGTATCCCTGGGACTTCTTCGCAAGTGGCTCTTCTATCGCTAATTTTCATAACAGCTCTTGAACGGGATCTTCCATCATCCGGGTGATCGCCTTGCGGTGGTTGATATGGGGACCAATGTCTTTGGCCTTGTCATCGGCACGGAGAGCGCGAACAGACATGCGCAATGGATCCACCGTTCTGAAATTGAGGTAGGCTTGGCCTCCGAGGGATTTGGAACCTTGAATGAAGCGGGCCGAAAGCGGGCCGAAAATGCGCTTCAACAACACCTTCAAAGAGCTTTGCACTATGAAGTGACCGCCTTTTACGGGTTTGGTACGTCGGCCCTTCGCCTATGGGCCCAAGCCCCTGAATGGATGAACCGTACCGCCCATGCACTGCAGCAAAGCATTCCCATCAATCAACAAATTCCAATCAAGTTCTCAGTAATCTCCGGCAGCCAAGAAGCCGAATGGATTCGCCTCGGTCTTCAGCAATCAGGGCTCTTGGAGAATGGCCCTGTCTTGATCAACGATATTGGGGGAGGCTCTGTGGAGCTTGTGCTTTGCCACGGTCCAAGAACCTACCTTGCCCTTTCTCTGCCATTGGGCATGCGAAAATTATTGCAACAATTTCCAATTCATAAAACGCTGATTCATTCAAAAGATCCTCAAAATCTTTCTATTAAAGAGACCTGTTATCAAGAGGCCTTTCAACAATGTTACAATTTCCTTCTCAGGGAATTCAAAGAACAATTGGGTGAAACCTTAGCCCAAATTCAACCTAATCGAATCCTAGGTACCGCAGGCCCGTACAGCACCCTTGAACAATGGACCCGTGCCTACCTTTCTGATAATAACGAATCAGAACCCTTGATTTCAAGAGCGCTTTGCGCAGCCTTTGGAGATGCCGCAACCCTTAGACTGGTAGGCACGTACCCGCCCTTACGCCCCCTTTCCACCGATGCCGTGGTACATGCCTCTGCTTTGATGCTGGCCCTTAGCGATGCAACCGGAGGTCTACCTATCCAGACCACGGAACTCTCCATGCGGGAAGGCGCACTCCTTGCCCAGTTTCATAACCCTTACACCTTCACTCCCTGGGCTGCACCAATATCAACCGGTCTGAACAGCGGGTAACGGCCGTGTACAACCAACGCAAATAACTCACCGGGTCTTGCACCGCATAAGGTCTTTCCAACAACAGATACACCCTGGACCAAGCGCCCCCTTGGGCCTTATGCACCGTCTGAGCATACGGATACTTGACCCAAAGGGCGGACATGTAAGGATCTTTTTCCATCAAATCCGGGTCCACCACACGATGCTGCCACAAGGCCATTTGCTGGATCGGATTCAGGGAAGCCTGTCCTGATTGAAGTAAATCAAGGCACAATTTCCCCTCAAAAGTCCTTTCCTCACCGTCCATCCCGATCCAGTCCAAGACGGCATTCATCCACGCCATACCGGCATGCTGATGCGTCCTCCCTACTCTTTTCAAAAGCCGAATCTCCTCCCCGTTCGCCAACAAATGACCGCCGCTCAGGTACTGGTTGCGGACCACCAAAAGAGACTCCCCTTCTTGAGGCCTGGCCACTTGGCGACCGAAACGCCTAAGCCGATACCCGTTATTGAACTTGGATGCCCATGCATTTGAATAAGCCAGCAACACACTTTGACCAGGCTCGTAATACTTCTCAAAATCAAGAATCGCGGTGTGCATCGTAGCATGCAGCAAAGGCTCTTCCTCGCTTCCTTCTTCTGCATAGACCTTAATCCACTCGCCAAAGAGCGTCCACCATGCACCACTCTCATATTCTTGAACGATACCCCCTTCAGAATCACCTTGAACGCCCGCCATGCAGCGCTTTTCCCATTGCATCCAGTCTAGAATGCAACCGGCCAAAGTCAAAACCGGGGATAAAGCCGATTGACGGTACCTTCCGGCCAATTCAATTTTACGAAAGTCACAGCCCCATGTTGTCCAAGAGCTCGGAAGAAAAGCAGGAGATTCTATTTCCCCCACCGGTGGAAGCTGGTACGGATCTCCCACCAGGATAATTTTGTGCCAAGAAGAAGATTCATGAATTTGTTGCAATAAATCTGCAATAAGCGACTCTCCGCCACCGCTTCCGTTGCCCATCATGGAAGCCTCATCCACCACAAAAACACAAGGCTCATCCCTTTCCATAGACTTCAATTCAAAGCGTACCTTGAACCCTCTACCGTTTATCGAATCATCCTCGACGGGACGGTACAATTGACGATGCAAGGTATTCGCTCTGCAACGAGCTGTATGCGCAAGGACCTTGGCCGCACGGCCGGTAGGCGCCAACAAAACCACCGGCTTGTCCGCTTGACGCATCCACCGAACCAAGGCCTTCATCATAAAGGTTTTGCCACTTCCGGCAGGCCCTATCATCACCAAGACTCCTTTCTCCTTGTCGTCCAGGACAAATTGCTCCAAGGCTTCCAACGCCAAACGTTGCGAATCATCTGCATGAATGCCAGGATTCAGGCCTTCGAATATCCCTAACATATTCTTCATAAAACGAGCAGGGCTGATGGATTCACCCCACCAAGGTAGGCTTTACAAGACCTCTTCCAAAACCTGCATCGCACCGACTTCAACGATGGCATCCCACAAAGCGCAACGGGCTTGCAAGGCATCTTTCACGGCCTCTGCCGCCTCTTGCCACAAAACAGGATCCGAACCGCAGGCCCATTCGGTCATACGGTACGCCAAATGCTTGTGCTGTTCACCGTCCACCTCGATATGCCTTTCGAGATAATAGACAAACGACGACAATTTACCGGGAAACTCACGGTTCATGGTTTCTACCATCCGAACGAACATGTCCGGGATCAAATCCTCTCTCCCCAGGGTGAAGACCGCAGCCAATTCGTGGGTACCTGCTCGACGAATCAAATCAAAGGTTCGGCGATTAAAGGCCAATCCCCCGTCCGGCAACCCTGTGTGTTCCCCTTGGTCCATATTCCATCGATAATCCTGCACATATCGCTCGATGGCTTCTGTTTGAAGACCCAATTCCCTCATGGCCCTGAGGTACAGCTCAAAGTGAGAAATATGACCGCCTTGCGGATCCTCGTCACTCTCCTCCCCCAAAACTATTTCGTTGATCAAGTAACGAACCTCCGGGTCCCCAACCGGTTTCCATGGCAACTGCATACCCGTCAACCGTAATTGCAGGCCTTTGACCAAGGACATGAAATCCCAAACGGCATGGGCATGGTGGACCATAAAAACCCGCACATGATCAATGCTCCGCATGGACCGGTACAGGGGATGATCCAAAAGGGTTTGACGGTAAGGGGCCACAGCCTCGATCAGGCCTTGCATGGATTGTATAGAATGGACAGAATGGGGTGACATGAGAGCGGATTTTAACTGTCTTATGAACGCCATTCCGTCGCTCGGGTTTTACCTTTGGCCAGCAAATTTTTAAAAATCTGTAACCCAGCCTTATGGTAATCGCCCTCATTTTGGTCTTTGTGCTCGGCTACGCCGCCATTGCCTTGGAGCATCCAATCAAAATCAACAAAACCGCTTCGGCCCTCCTCACCGCGGTGATCGCCTGGACCCTCCTGGTCATGTTGCCCATGCCACCAGGCATCGAAAAAACCTCCGACTTCGCCGCCTACCTAAGCGGGTTGGGTGAAACGGGCCTTGGAAACCTGCAGGAACATTTTAGCCATTTTGTGGGTCATGAATTAAGCCACCATTTGGGAAGCATCTCCGAAATTTTGTTCTTTTTGTTGGGCGCCATGACCATTGTCGAATTGGTCGATGCGCATCAGGGATTCCGAATTATCACCGACCGCATTACCACCAA
>Ga0194121_10005320_pt1 | contig 17917 bp, 12 predicted proteins | sample TA2MahCa50mmetaG_FD_148609 | JGI IMG/M metagenome (GOLD analysis project Ga0194121, IMG submission 148609) | Freshwater microbial communities from Lake Tanganyika, Tanzania - TA2015020 Mahale Deep Cast 50m | ecosystem: Environmental > Aquatic > Freshwater > Lake | place: Tanzania: Lake...
AGCGCGAGAAAGCCCCGATTCGGTCCCTGCCTTTGTTTTCCATGGGTTCAAGTAAGGCCCTGGTTCTCAAGGTTCCTTATCTCGGCAAATCCTATCAAAGCCGCCGCGATGTGGTGACGATGGTGATCGATGCCTTTGAGGGAACTCTGGTTTTGGCGGTTGCGGCCATGATCCTGGCCACTTTGATGGGTATTGCGATGGGGACCTTGGCGGCCTATACCCGTTCCGGCTGGATTCGATCGCTGCTCATGGGTTTGTCCATGGCCGGGGTAGCGGCGCCATCCTTTTTGATAAGTTTGTTGTTAGCTTATCTCTTGGGCTATGTATGGGGACCATGGACGGGCCTGCCCATGAGCGGTCACTTATGGGAATTAGACCCTTGGAACGGGCCTCAACTTCAATGGAGAAACCTGGTTCTCCCTGCCTTGACGCTGGGTATTCGCCCCTTGGCCGTGGTGGTTCAGCTGACCAGGGATTCAGTGGGGGATGTTCTGCAGCAAGATTATATTCGGACAGCGAGGGCCAAAGGCTTAACGGAGTTCAAGATATGGAGGCGGCATGTAATGCCAAATGCCTTGAATCCTATCGTTACAGCGCTATCAGGATGGCTCTCTTCGCTGTTGGCGGGAGCTGTTTTTGTGGAATATGTTTTTGGATGGAAGGGGATGGGTAAAATGACGGTGGATGCTTTGATGGTTTTTGATTTGCCTGTTGTTTTAGGCGTTGTCCTGTGGTCTGGTTTTCTTTTTGTCCTGATCAACAATGTCGTGGATTGGCTGTACACGGTGCTGGATCCCAGGGTACAGTTAAACGCTTAATCACGATGGGGCAACCTTCAACAAGCCAGGAAAAAGAAGATACCGATATGCTTCAGCAAAACAGCGATGGGAATGATAAATTACGGTTTAGACCGGAACGGATTTATTTGGTGGGGATGCCGGGAAGCGGCAAAAGCAGCTCCGGCCGCCTACTGGCCAGGCTTTTGGGGTATGCCTTTGAGGATTTGGATACAGCGATTGAACAAGCGGCAGGAATGTCGGTGAATGATCTTTTCAATTCCAAAGGAGAGGTATTTTTCAGGGAATTGGAAACGAATTGTTTAGAGGCGTTCTATACTCGTTCAGATTTGGTTCTGGCTACCGGCGGCGGTGCGGTTTTAAATAATATAGATCGTATGCTACAGCAGGGTTGGGTTCTTTGGTTGGATATACCGGTGAATGAGTTGATACGTCGTATTTCGGTGGGTGCCGAACGAAGGCCTATGTTTCGTAACCTTTCCAGTGAGAAACTGGAAATGAAGGTCTGGGAACTTTATCGTCAAAGGCAATCCTTGTACGCCCTCGCTCATCGAAGGGTAAGTGACGAGCAGGCCCTGATAGATTGGGGTCAAAGGATTTTGTTCTTGCCACGTGTGGACAGGAATCGCTAAGGTTGCTTCGGCGGAAAGGACCGGTGTTGAACTAAATTCGTGCCGTGAATTGGTTGGATGATTTGAACCCTGCTCAGAGGGGAGCGGTGGAATGCGGTGAAGGACCTGTGATGATTGTCGCGGGTGCCGGGTCCGGCAAAACACGGGTTTTGACTTACCGAATTGCCTATTTGATCCAACAAGGTGAGGACCCTTTTCAGATATTAGCCCTAACCTTCACCAACAAGGCAGCAGGGGAAATGAGGGAGCGTATCGAGGCTTTGATTGGGCCCCGAGCCAAATCTCTTTGGATGGGTACCTTTCATTCGGTTTTTGCGAGAATACTTCGCCGCCATGCAGAATTGCTGGGCTACCCCACCAATTTCACCATTTACGATGCTGACGATAGCAAATCCTTAATCAAAAACATTATTAGGGACTTGGATCTGGATGATGCGTATTACAAGGCTTCCAACCTCTACGCTCGTATTTCTTCGGCCAAAAATTCCATGATCCTGGTAGAGGATTATGCGGGCGATGCCGCGTTAATCGCGGGGGACAAGGCGGCTGGAAGGCCTCGTTTTGTGGAGGTTTATCGGATGTATGTGGAGCGTTGCCGGCGATCAGGGGCCATGGATTTTGATGATTTGCTCTTGAATATTTTTAGGCTCTTGGAGCAATATCCGGAGGTTCTGAATTTGTACCAGGTCCAATTCAAATATGTATTAGTGGATGAGTTTCAGGACACCAACAGGGTTCAATACCGCATCATACGTTTGTTGTCTGCTATGCATCGTAACATATGCTTGGTGGGCGACGATGCGCAAAGCATCTACGCTTTCCGCGGCGCAGTGATTGACAATATCCTGAATGTTCATAAGGATTATCCAGAATTGCAGACTTTTCGACTAGAACAAAACTACCGATCCACCGGTACGATTGTGGGAGCTTCGGCTTCCATTATCGTGCAAAACAATAAACAAATTCCTAAGGAATTGTGGACCCAAAATCCCGCCGGAGATTTGATTCGCCTGATGCGATGCGTGAGTGATAACGAAGAGGGTAAGCATATTGCGGCCGAATTGCACGCCGCCAAGCATCAATATCATCTGAACAACAAGGACTTTGCCATTCTTTATCGAACCAATGCGCAATCGAGGGCCTTTGAAGAGGCCTTGCGTAGGCAGAATATTCCCTATAAAGTCATCGGTGGGGTGAGCTTCTATCAGCGCAAAGAAGTCAAAGATTTTCTGGCTTACCTGCGACTCGTAGTGAATCATGCGGACGAAGAGGCTTTACGAAGAGTGATCAACTACCCCGCGAGGGGAATAGGACGAACCTCGATGGATAAATGGATCTTGGAAGCGGATCGCGAGGGTTTCACCTTGTGGCAAATGCTGGTTGCTATGGAGCAGGGGCATCCGTTGGGGGGATCATTGGGAGCATCCGGACGCAAAATGGCGGATTTCGCAAGGGCGGTACAAGTTTGGGCTGTGACGGCACAGCGCGACAATGCCATCGCCCTCGCAAGGCAAGTTTGGAAACAATCGGGGTTGCATGCCGAGCTTCAAACCGATACCACCATCGAAGGGGTGAATCGTCTCCAGAACGTGGAAGAACTGCTTAATGCGATCGAAGAATTTTGCGAGTCTGATGAGGCGGTACCCGATGCCGTTACCGGAGAAGATGACCGCAGCATCGGTGCTTTCTTGCAACATATTGCCTTGTTGACTTCAGCGGATGAAAACGGTGAAGACACGAACCGGGATTATGTAAGCATGATGACCGTGCATCAGGCCAAGGGCTTGGAATTTGAACATGTTTTTGTGGTGGGCCTGGAGGAAGATTTGTTTCCTTCGTCTATGGCACGAGATAGCCGCTCAGACCTGGAAGAGGAAAGGAGGCTTTTTTATGTGGCCCTCACGAGGGCTCGACGCCGATTGTACCTTAGTTTTGCCTTGACGCGATTTCGTTTTGGTAATTTGTGTTACGGAGAGCCAAGTCGCTTCCTTTTCGAGATGGATCCGAAGTTTTTGGAGCAACCTTCTTTGTTGCGGACCAGTTCGCCGAGTTTGGGTAATGGTGCAGGCTTCTTGGGGGGATCAGGGGTTGGCTCCGGTCTGCCCCGCTCTGTTGCTCAGCATGGTAAGAGGAACCTGTACCCTTTCGCCCAAACCCGTTCAAAAACAGGTCAAGGCACGGGTTCGCCAAGATTTCCTACCTTGGGTTCGGCGGCTAAATCCGTTTTAAAACCGCATACCGAAGCCACAGGGCTTGGCGATGATCCGGCCTCGTTCATGGTAGGTGACCGTGTGGAGCATTTTCGCTTTGGGGAAGGTCGAATTGAGCAGTTGGAGGGCTGTTTTCCCGATACCAAGGCAACGATTATCTTTGAGCGGCATGGGACTAAGCAAATTCTTCTCAAATTTGCCCGCCTCACCAAAATATCCGAATAGTTCCCCGAATAGTTCCCCGAATAGTTCCCCGAATAGTTCCCCGAATAGTTCCCAGAATCCTTTTTCCTGAATCGACCAACCCCCAAATTCAAAGCGTTATGGAGTACAATACCGTCCGACCCTTGCTTCGCGTTCCCGAATACGGCAGGGGTATTCATTCCATGGCCCAACACTTGCGGACCATTGAGGACAAGGCAGAACGCACAAAGGCGGCCCAAACCTTGATCGAAGTGATGCAGCAGCTGCACGGCGGATTCAGGGAAGGATCGGATTACCAACAAAAATTATGGGACCATCTTTTTATGATGGCAGGGAAGGATTTGGACCTTGATGCACCGTATCCTAAGCCTGAACATAGTCTGGTTTTCAAGCCCCAAGCAAGGATTCCTTACCCCAATCGCAATATCAAAATTAGGCATTATGGGCAATTTGTTGAAACAATGATTGCCACCGCTATTGCCCTTGAAGAAGGCGAAGAACGCAAAGCCTTTTGCGAGGCGATTGCAAATTTCATGAAAATGAGTTATCGCAATTGGAATAAGGTGATGCTTAACGACGAAGTTGTATTTGAGGATCTGCGTAAATTATCCGGAGATCAAATTCTTTTAAGTACTGAAGACACGGTATTAGAAACCAAATTTGCACCACTGCCCACCAACCATGAATTTGGTCGAAGCAAAAAGTCTTTCAAGAAAAAGCCCTTTTACAAAAAGAAATTCAGATCTTAATGAACCCATCCAGACGCGATACATTGGTGGTGGAAGGGGGGCATACCCTCTCGGGCCATATTACCCCCCAAGGCGCCAAAAACGAGGCCTTGCAGATTCTAGCTGCTGTCTTGCTCACCGAAGAGCCGGTTACTTTGCATCGTTTGCCGAATATATTGGATGTCAGGCATTTGATTGATTTGCTCCAAGGCTTAGGGGTGAAGGTGGAGGATTTTGGTCAGGGCTCTATGCGTTTTACGGCCAATTGTTTGGATACTTCCTTTCTTAAGGGTGAGGTCTTTAGGCAAGGAGGTGCAGGGTTGAGGGGTTCCATCATGCTTCTGGGCCCATTGCTTGCCCGGCAAGGATGGTCGATAGCCCCCCGGCCTGGCGGCGACAAAATCGGACGCCGTCGATTGGATACTCACTTCATGGGGCTTCAGGCTCTTGGGGCCAAGTTGGTTCCTGCGCATGAAGGAGGTCTATACCGGGTAGAGGCAAGCAAATTGAAAGGAACTCATATTTTGTTGGACGAGGCTTCAGTTACAGGAACGGCGAATGTGGTGATGGCAGCTTCTTTGGCGAAAGGTGTTACAACGATTTACAACGCGGCGTGCGAGCCTTATATTCAGCAGCTTTGCCGATTGATTAACGCTATGGGGGGAGGTGTTGACCCAGACTCCATCGGCTCAAATTTATTGCGTATTGAGGGAGTGGATCGCCTTCATGGGGCAGAGCACAGGCTGCTTCCGGATATGATTGAAGTGGGGAGCTTCATGGGATTGGCGGCGATGACGCGTTCATCCTTGCGGATTCAAGACGCCGCCCCTGCCGCACTAGGGATTATTCCCGACGTGTTTCGACGCATGGGACTGCAGGTGGAAATCCAAGGAGAAGACTTGTGGATCCCTCAACAGGATCATTACACGATCGATCACTTTATGGATGGCTCTATACTTACTGTATCTGATGCCCCATGGCCTGGATTTACACCGGATTTGTTGAGCGTGGTTTTGGTGATGGCGACGCAGGCCAAAGGTTCGGTGCTTATTCATCAGAAAATGTTCGAAAGTCGCTTGTTCTTTGTAGACAAGCTTATTGATATGGGGGCCCAAATTATTTTATGCGATCCGCATCGGGCCACGGTCATTGGCTTGGATCATGCCTATCCGTTACGAGGCATTCAAATGACTTCGCCGGATATCCGAGCCGGGGTTGCCTTGTTAATTGCAGCGCTGTCCGCCCAGGGTACCAGTCACATTGACAATGCCTTTCAGATTGATCGGGGCTACGAGCATATTGTGGATCGGTTGAGTGCTTTGGGGGCTCATTTGCATCGCATTTGATTTTGGCTCAAGGCTGACCTATCTTCGCGGCCGAAAATTTACTATGGCAACCAATATTACTTTCACGATGATCAAGCCCGATGCGATGGCAGATGGGCATATGGGCAAAATCATTGCTCAAATTCAGGCTGCAGGCTTTCGTTTCAAGGCCTTGAAAATGACCCGTTTGAGTCAGGCGCAGGCCGAGGCCTTCTATGCGGTCCATGCTGCGAGGCCGTTCTACGGCGAATTGGTAGGCTTCATGTCTTCTGGGCCCATTGTGGCCGCCGTGTTGGAGAAAGAGAATGCTGTTGCCGAATTCCGTGCTTTGATCGGCGCAACGAACCCAGCAGAGGCCACGGAAGGCACCGTGCGCAAACTCTACGCCCGTAACATTGGCGAGAATGCTATTCATGGAAGCGATAGCGATGAGAATGCAGCCATCGAAGCGGCTTTCTTCTTTTCAGGACTCGAAAGAGCCTGATACCAACCGATCGGTTGTGATCGTTGGTGCCGGCTTGGCAGGCACCATCTTGGGTCGCACGCTGGAACGAAGAGGAATTTCCATTCAAATTTGGGATCAACCTAGCCCTGGCGCGGCAAGTCAGGTCGCTGCGGGGATTTGGTGTCCCATCAATTTTCACCGTTTAATTCCTGGATGGAGGGTGGAGGAGGCTGTTCCGAAGATGTTGGCTTTTTTTGGCGAGGAAGAGCGTAGGCTGGGTCTCAAATTTTTGCATCCAATACCTTATTGGAAGCCGCTCATCGAGGACGAGCAGGTTATGCATTGGCGTCGAAAAATCGAGGAGTATCCCGATTGGCTGGACCTCAGAGAAGGGGATGATTACACCAACTTATTGAATCGGGTTTGCCAACATTGGGATGTCAGGGCGTGGGGGGTGATTAAGGCATCCGGTTGGTTTGATGTTGAGCGCTACCTGTATGCTTGCCGTGAAGATTGGGTTCATAAAGGTTGCCTGCATGAAGGCTTTTATCCGGAAAAAAATTCGAAAGAAAATCCAACGGATGGCGCCCCCCCGACCGTCGTGGATGCTAGAGGGTTTTATGCGTGGCAGGAACTTCAAGAAAAGCGTCGGCACCAGGCTTACCATGATGAGCATCCTCCCAAAAGGTCGGTGGCCTCTATGCGTCCTGCCCAGGGCGAGTTGGTGGAATTTGAGCTGGAAGGTTGGCCCGAAGACATTATGCTCAAGAAAGAATTATTCATCCAGCCGTTGGGTCATAATCGTTTCAGGGCCGGCGCCACCTTTGAGTGGAATCTTTTGTCACCCGTGCCCACGGTGGGGGGAAGAGAGCGATTGAATGCCGATTTGCAGAAAATGTTAGGGTCATGGTGGCCTAAGGCAAGAAATCTGCAATACAAGGCGGGTATTCGGCCGTCTTCCCATGATCGGAGACCGTACGTGGGCGCTGATTCCTCTATGGTCAATCGATTTGTTTTTAACGGTTTTGGAGCCAAAGGTGTGCTCCTTGCCCCCATGATGGCAGAAGAATTGGTCAACGCAATGATAAGCCGCCAACCCCTGCATCCAGAGGCGGCGGTTGGCTAATGCCGGTCATAATTCAATTTAATGTTACCGGATGAGCAGATCGCTCAAAGCCTGGCTCAAATCTGGATAGCGAAAGGTAAAACCGGCATCCATGATTTTCTGGGATGAGGCTTTGACGCCACGCAGAATAAGGTCTGCCCTTTCTCCCATAATCCATCGTAGGGGCCAGCCGGGCACGGATAGCCAAAGCGGGCGATGAACGGCAGTAGCCAAGTCCCGCATAAAATCAAGATGCCGACGAGGCAAAGGGGCAACGGCGTTATAGACGCCGGACACCCAATGGGGTGCGAACAAGGCATGAACAATGAGGCGCACCATATCATCTTCATGAATCCAGGACATCCATTGACGACCATCCCCAATCGATGCTCCAAGGCCAAGGCGAGTTATGGGCAAGAGGGGTCCAAGCAGACCGCCACGGTTGGAGAGCACCAGTCCAATCCGTAGGGTAGTCAGCGGAGCGATCGATTCAAGGGGCCTGGTGCTTTCTTCCCAGGCCTCGGTGAGTTCTGCTAGGAATCCTTGGCCTCGAAGTCCTGATTCAACCGCCAGATCCTCCCCGGAGGGATAAAAGCCAATTGCGGAGGCCGTCACGATGCGGAGAACCGAAGGCTGAGGTGCTTCGGTTAGGATTTGTTTCAGGTAATGGGCGCTAATAGTACGGCTTTCAAGCAATTCCTTACGACGTAGGGGGGTCCAGGCCCGTTCTGCGATCCCTGCACCAGCCAGGTTGACCGCATGAGTGATGCCGTCCATGGCCGCGCGATCAATCTGATTTGCTGCAGGGTTCCACGCCCAGGCAGTAATGACTCCTTGACCGCTTTCAAGTTTGTTGGTGGTTGTGGAGGGGAGGTTCTTGAGGCTTCTGCCCAGGATTCGGACCTCGCAGCCCATGGCAGCAAGTTTGATTGCAAGAGAGGTGCCAATCAAACCGCTACCACCGGTGATCAAAACTACCGGTCGGCTCCCTTCCAATCCCAAGCCTTTTTGAACCAAGGTGTCTACTTGATTCTGGCCTATAGAATGCGTTTTTTGTGATGCGGAGCATATTTTATGTTGCATATGCAATATATTTATTCAATACAAAACCTAATTTTGCGTTGTAATTGTCCCCCTTTTCAATATCCCAAATTCCATGCATCAGTTTTCGTTTTTGACCGCCTCCGATGCCGTGGCCATCGAAGCGTTGTACCGGCAATACAACAACGATCCTGCCTCGGTGGATTTGCAATGGGCAAGGTTTTTTGAGGGATTTGATTTTGCGGCATCCGGTGAGGGTCTATGGGGTCATGGAAATGCTGGGCCCGTTTCAGGCGAATCTGGCCCGATTGATACGAACGAAATTCAGGTGGCGCTCTTGATGGAGGCCTATCGTAACCGTGCGCATCTGGTATCGCAGACCAATCCCATCCGTCCCCGCAAAGACCGGAACCCGGGATTGAGTCCTGAGCTTTTTGGTTTAACGGATGCCGATATGGATCGTAGCTATACGATGACCGGGGAATCAACCCTGCGGGAGGTCATTTCGCGTTTGCAACGGATTTATTGCGGTAGTATCGGAATCGAAATTCAACATATCCGCGAGAAAGAAATCCGGGATTGGTGCAGAAATTATTTTGAGCAGCGACCTGACGGTTACGGTTTCGATTTGGACAAGAAAAAGCGAATTCTTGGTAAGCTCAACGAGGCCGTGGTTTTTGAAAATTTTCTGCATAAGAAATTTGTGGGCCAAAAACGATTTTCACTGGAAGGCGGGGAGAATACCATCCCCGCACTCGATGCTATTCTCCGCCGTGGTGGTGAACTGGGGGTGGAAGCCGTCGCCATTGGCATGGCACATCGCGGACGCCTCAACGTACTGGCCAATATTTTGGGTAAGACGTACGAGTATATTTTCAACGAATTTGAAGGCATCAAAGATCCGGATCTTAGTTTCGGGGATGGTGATGTTAAGTATCATTTGGGATTTGCATCTCAATTTTCATGGGGGAATGGTCAAGAATTACATCTTGATTTGGTGCCCAACCCATCGCATTTAGAAGCCGTTGATCCGGTCCTTGAGGGATTTGTGCGTGCTAAGTGCGATATGTTATACAACAAAGATTATAGCAAGATTTTGCCCATCTTGATTCACGGGGATGCGGCACTGGCGGGTCAGGGGGTCACCTCGGAGGTGGCCCAAATGTCCGGGCTCAAAGGGTATTTGACCGGTGGAACCCTTCATTTTGTGATCAATAACCAAATTGGATTCACCACTGATTTTGATGATGCCCGCACCTCGGATTATTGCACTTCGGTAGCTTTGGGTTTAGGTTGTCCAGTGCTGCACGTTAATGGTGATGATGCTGAAGCAGTGGTCTTTGCAGCGGAAATGGCGGTGGCCTTCCGCCAGAAATTTGGTCGGGATGTCTATGTGGATATGCTTTGTTACAGAAGGCATGGCCACAACGAATCCGATGAGCCCAAATTTACCCAACCCACCCTCTATGGACTTATTGAGAATCATCCCGATCCTCGCAGAGTTTACAGCAACAGGCTTGAGCAAAGTGGGCAGGTGACGGCAGATTTGGCCGTCGAAATGGAAGAGAAGTTCAAAGCCATGTTGCAAGACCGCCTGAACAAGGTCAAACAGAATGAGATTCAATACACGCTTCAACCTCTTGAAAAAGAATGGCAGGTGATGCGCAAATCCACCTACGAAGATTTTAATACCTCACCGAAAACAGGCGTTCCCAAGGAAATCCTCGCCAAGGTCATGATGGCTTTGACCACTGTTCCGGATAATTTTCAGGTCTTGCGCAAAGTTGACAAGTTGATGAACGAGCGCAAAACCGCCTTCGCACAGGGGCAGATTAATTGGGCTCTTGCGGAACTTTTGGCCTATGGGTCTTTGCTGCTTGACGGTCGCAAAGTCCGAATTTCCGGGCAAGATGTCGTTCGGGGAACCTTTTCCCACCGACATGCAGCCGCCCGGGATGAGCGTAACAATATGCTCCATGTCTTTTTGAATCATATCACACCCGGTGAGCAAGGGGCATTTTCAATTTATAATTCCTTGCTTTCGGAGTATGCGGTTCTAGGCTTCGAATACGGGTATTCCATAGCCTCCCCCAATGCTTTGGTGGTATGGGAGGCGCAATTTGGTGATTTTTCAAACGGTGCTCAAACTATTATTGACCAATTCCTGAGCAGTGGAGAATCCAAATGGCGCCGAATGAGTGGCATGGTTCTTTTGTTACCTCATGGCTACGAAGGTCAAGGCCCCGAGCATTCTAGCGCCAGGCCAGAACGTTTCCTTCAGCTGGCTGCTGAAATGAACATGGTCGTGGCCAATTGCACGAGCCCCGCGAATTTCTTTCATTTGTTGCGTCGCCAACAATCGTGGACTTTCCGCAAGCCCTTGGTAGTGATGACTCCCAAGGCTCTGCTAAGGCATCCTGCTTGCGTTTCATCGCTGGGTGAGTTGACCCAAGGCGGTTTTCAAGAAATAATCGACGACCCCATCGCTGATCCACGTAAAGTGAGGCGTGTTTTGTTTTGTACAGGTAAAATATATTATGATTTGCTGGCTTATGCTCAAGTAAATCAGCGTAAAGATGTGGCCATTGTTCGCTTTGAACAGTTGTATCCCATGCCTGAGCCCCAATTGGACGCCCTGTACCTGCGCTATCCTAAAGCTGAATTTTATTGGATACAGGAAGAACCCAAGAACATGGGGGCATGGACTTATATGCTTCGCTTTGAACAAAATCGTTCACTAAAGTTAATTTCCCGAAAATCCAGTGCTTCCCCGGCAACGGGCTACGCTAAGGTCCACGAGCGTGAGCAGCAAGGTATTGTTCAGCAGGCTTTTAAATTTTAATTAACGCTGACTTTTTGATTGAATTCATAACATATTTGTTATCTGTTTAAGAGAAAAAAAATTGAAAGAAAAAATTAAATATTTATGGCACATATTGATGTAATTATTCCTGTAGTTGGGGAATCCATTTCGGAGGTGGTGATCGGTCGATGGTTCAAGAAGGACGGTGAAACGATTCAAATAGATGAAATGTTATGCGAATTGGAGACCGATAAGGCTACCATGGAATTGAATGCCGAACAGGCTGGTATTCTCAAAATTGTGGCGGCCGAAGGGAGCACTGTGCCGGTAGGAGCCTTGGTGGCTACCATCGAAAGTTTTAGCTCTGCATCGGCTATCGCGACGTCTGCTCCTGCCTCAGGTCCCACAGCGGTTCTTGTCCAAGGGGCTTTTCCAGCCAGTGATGCGGCTTCTGTCGCTGCCCCGGCTTCTGTCGCTGCCCCGGCTTCTGTCGCTGCCCCGGCTTCCGTTTCTGGGGCTACATCCGCTTTAGGTGGCGTTACGAAACCTGCCCCTACCTCGACTCCTACATTTTCCGACAAATCTGTTCAACTTAGTCAGCCAAGCGGACCTCAACGCAGAGAGCGAATGAGTCAACTTCGCAAAACCATTGCAAGACGCCTTGTTGCGGTCAAAAACGAAACGGCCATGCTCACCACCTTTAACGAGGTCAATATGGGCCCTTTGATGGAAATGAGGTCACGTTACAAGGATTCTTTCAAGGAAAAATACGGGGTGGGTCTTGGATTTATGTCTTTATTTAGCAAGGCCGTATGCCTTTCTATGAAAGAATTTCCGGTCATTAACGCGTCCATCGATGGGGATGAATTGGTTTATCATGATTATATGGATCTGAGTATTGCGGTTTCCGCACCCCGAGGCTTGATGGTCCCGGTGATTCGGGGCGCTGATCGATTGGCCCTCTATGAAATTGAGAAGGAAATAGCTCGTTTAGCCGCCAAGGCCAGAGAAGGGACCCTTTCGGTGGATGAAATGGCCGGGGGAACCTTCACCATCACCAACGGGGGTGTTTTTGGGTCCATGCTCTCCACGCCCATTATCAATGCCCCTCAAAGCGCCATTCTGGGTATGCACAATATCCTTGAACGGCCCATCGCCCTTCATGGGCAGGTGGTCATCAGACCGATTATGTACCTTGCCCTTAGCTACGATCATCGCATAATCGATGGGAAGGACTCGGTAAGCTTCTTGGTAAAGGTTAAGGAGTACCTGGAGGATCCTTACCGGATGTTGATTGAAATTTAAAATCGAATCAAGTCGGCCGGCAAGGGGATGGGGCAGCGTTTGAAGGGTTCTTCCTTGACCGGGGGCAAATTAAATTTAACTAAATGATCCGAACCAGGGCCGTCAAATTGGTAAATTGTAGTAATTTTAAGCTGTTATTGGTTTTTCAAAGCAATTGCATTGCTATCGAATGGCCTTTTTGAGTCTTTTTTATTTCACTCCTATGAGAAAAAGAATTCTTTTACCGATGTTAACCAAGGGAGTTTTCATCATTGGGGGGGCTACTTTGGGACTACCTGGATGGGTTTCGGCTCAATCAGGTACGGTTTCTGCCGGTAAAGACTTTAACATCGGAACGGTGCAATGGTCTTATTCGCTGGGGCAGCCTTTTCATCTCCAATTGGGAACGGGTAGCCAACCTCGGCTCAACCAAGGCATTCAGCAAACCTACCAAGATAACAAAATCATTGGTCTTCTGCGATACGATAACACCGCCTTAACTCCTTTGAACAATTGTTTGGTTCAGTTGCGAACCTTGCAATCCGCCGTGGCCGCCTCGGCTACTACCCTAGCGTCGGGAGCCTATGAGCTGAGTGCTTTTCCGGATGGTTCGTACAATATCAGCGCCAGCAGCACCAAGCCTTGGGGGGGTGTTAACGCCACCGATGCGCTGAGAGTTCGTCAGCATTTCACGGGGGCATCGTCTTTGGTCGGATTGCGTTTGGCAGCTGCCGATGTCAACGCGAGTGCTTCCATCAACGCCAATGATGCCCTGCTCATTACCCGCAGGTTTAACAACCTTACCTCATCGTTCAGTTCCGGGGACTGGTATTTTGAAACCGTGGCGGTGACGGCCAACGGTCAGACGCAGAACATTGACTTGAAAGGGTTGGTTTACGGTGATGTCAACGGCAGCTATATTCCCACGAGTGCAAGGCAACCTGTTCGTTTGGATTTGGCTTATGAAGCCGTTCGTTACGCTAGTGATGCCGAACAATGGCTGCCGGTCTCTGCGGATCGCGCCCTTGAAATGGGGGCTCTCTCGGTAGTTGTTCAATGCCCCGTGGGTTTGGAGGTTGTGGATGTTCGTTCGGTATTGAACCGCGAAGATTTGTTATGGAATTACCAAAACGGGGAGTTCCGCCTCGGATGGAGCAATGTGGCTGGGAAAGTCTTAGCCCAAGGGGAGCCTCTCTTTGAATTGAAAGTCAAGGGTCATTCGCAAAGCCCATGGCGGATGAAAGACCTCAGTGAAATTGCGGATTTGAATGCCGATCCTTTCGAAATGGTGCAACTCCGGATTCCGAAGGTCCTTCCTGCAAGTCAAGGCTGGCATATAGCCCTGTACCCCAACCCTGCGAATAACGAGGCCTATCTTGATTTTGATTTGCCTGCTGGAACGGGCCTTGTTCATATGGAATTATTGGACAGCCGGGGTAGGGTGGTTTGGATAGATGAGCTTAACTCTCCTGCCGCAGGTCGCCTTCGTCACGAAATACCCATCCATATGCTGGCCGAAGGTCGCTATCTCGCCAGAATACAGGCCCAAATCGGCAAGGATCTCGCCTTCGTTACCCAGAATTTTTCTTTGGTTATTCGTCGTTAACGGCAATGGATTCTTGAATTCAATTAGCGCAATTTCCTGTTATCCCATTTCTCTTAAATTTCTCTCAAATTTCAGCCTAAATTTCTCAGTATTTTAAATTATTTGTTATGAAAAATTTTATTTTGACAAGTCGATTCAAGCAAGTGTTTTTGGGGGCTCTTATGGTCATCTTAGGTGCTGTGGCTAACAATCCTGTAAGCTCTCAACCTATTCAAGTTCTTGCTGGAACAGTGACTTCATGCGGTGGGGATACGGTTACGGTCCCCATTTCGATCTTGAACGGCTCCAACCTTGGAGCTATTTCGTTGTCCCTAAACTATAACAATACTAATTTGACCTACGTCGGCTACAACGGCGCCAATCCGAGTCTTGGATCTAATTTGATTGTGAATCCCACCATGATGGGTAATACTCCGCAGGTTCGGATTGCCTGGTTCAATATTGTTCCCATTAACCTTAACGGGGTGGTTTTGAATATGCGATTTGTGGCCAACGGAAATTCGACCATGGTTTGGGATCTTGTGACCCCAGGGAATTGCGAATTGGCCGACTCGGCTGCTAATGTTATTCCCAATGTGAGTTATGTCAATGGGAATGTTACAGCGGCCCTCGCTCCAGGGATTTCCCAACAGCCTAATGCCAATGTGCAGGTCATCGCAGGAGCGACTGCTACCTTTAATGTAACTGCTTCCAATGCAGTCTCCTACCAATGGCAAAGGCAATCCGGAAGTACTTGGATCAATTTGGCAAATGGTGGTGGTATCAGCGGTGCGACAGCGGCTTCCATGAACATTGCCGGCGTATCGGGCTCCTTGAACAACACGGTTTACAGGGTGCGGGTAAATGGGGCCTGCGGTAACCCTTTGATTTCCACTTCATCAGTTTTACGCGTTGTAGTACCAATAGTGACCACCATCGGTACGGTAGGTGGATGCGTTGGCGATACGGTATCCATTCCGGTTTCAGTGGATTCGGTAAATAATGTAGGGGCTATATCCTTAACTGTAACTTACGATTCCACCAAATTGCAATGCCTTAATCTCGTTTCTGATTTGCATCCCGGATTCTCCAATAATTTTCTTTACAATTGTGGATTATTTCCAGGATTGGGCCGGCAATTCCGCGTGGCATGGTTTGACCTTAACCCCACAAACCTTTCAGGCCTCTTGTTCAAAATGAAATTCAAGGTTATCGCGACTAATATTTCGGCTTCGTCCACCACTGCGGTAGGGTGGGATTTGGTTACTCCGGGGAATTGCGAATATGCTGATGCCAATGCTGACATTTTTCCTTATACCCAATATGTGGGTGGCGCGGTCACCTTGCAATCGGCTGCAACCATCACAGCGTCTCCGATTTCCAACTTGACCGTTCCTCGAAATGCGCCGGTGACTATATCGGTATCGGCAACCAATGCACAGGCGTATCAATGGCAAAGGTTTGTCGGAACAACCTGGACCAACCTGTCCAACGGGGGTGGTCTAAGCGGGACCACGAGTGCTACCCTTTCCATCGCTTCAGCCGATCAGTCCTATAACAATTCCTATTTCAGGGCCGTGATTACCGGTTGTTCCAATCCGGTGCTGTCCGGGGTGTGCAGCCTTCGTGTTCGATACGGGGTTTCCGATAGAATTTCTTATCAAGCCGTGGTTCGCAATGCGGCTGGGGAGTTGGTGCGCAATCAAGCCGTTGGTGTACGTACGGCATTGGTTCGTGACAGCATAGGCGGTACCACTGTCTACAGCGAAACGCATGCTCTTACCACCAACGCAAACGGTTTGGTTTCCTTTGAATTTGGTGCAGGTTTGGTGGCCACAGGAACCATGTTAGGCATGGATTGGTCCGATGGACCCTATTTTATTCGCACGGAGGTGGACTTGACTGGCTCCACGAATTATCAGTTTCTAGGCGGGCAACAATTGTTGTCCGTGCCCTTTGCCCTCTATGCCGCAACAGCAGGGTCTGTGGCTTCTGGTTCGGGAACTGGCCTTCGAACAGCTTCGGGTAGTGCAGCCTCCTCGGGTCTGCCTGCATCGGGTGCTCCTGGAGCTATGGCCTATTGGAACGGTACGGAGTGGCTGATGATTCCCCCTGGAACCAACGGACAGTCTTTGGTCTTCTGTAACGGTGTGCCCACATGGGGCGCCTGCCCTATCGCAGGCTCTTCTTCACCTACTCGGTAAGGTTTTATTTATCCTTTCCAGGCAACGATTGGTTGCTCCTGAGCGCCCTTGACAGAACGCTTTGATTTGCGTATGGATATCGGGTGTTATGCCGCTTGATTGTTTGTAAAAATTTCGAGCTGATGGGCGTGTCTTTTTTTCGAAAAGGCTCAATATGGTTGAATCCGCGGAATATGTAGCTGCAAAGCCATGTTCCAATAGTTCTTCGGCCTCTGTAAACCCTTGGTATCTTGGGCCAAAACCGATGGGCAAACCGTAAACAGCAGCCTCCAGAACATTGTGTATTCCTGCTCCGAATCCTCCGCCTATCCAAGCAGCCTGTCCGTAACGGTAGAGCTTGGACAGAAGGCCTTTCTGATCGATGATGAGGACATCAAGGGATCCCAAATTGTCGGCGAGGGCCGTGCTTTCAGAGTTGATTCGGGAATAAAGTTGCCAGCGTATAGGGGAAGGCGACGGTGAGGAGATTTGTTGAACAAGGATTTCCAGCGATTGAATTTGCTTGGGGGTAATCTCGTGAGGTACCAGGATTAATTTCCACCGCCCCTGCGGAAGACGGGCAGAGGTGTTGAGGTGCTGCTGAACCAAACCTTCGCATAGCAGGCGATGATCCGCGGGCCATGTGGAACCTCCTATCATTACCGGTCTTGCAAGGGTGTGCTGGACCTGTTCATTAAATTCAATCGGATGACTCTTAGGGCCTTCACGGGCCATTTGGCCCGACTCATTTTGGCAAAACGCATCCAGAATGCGATCATGGAAGGGATACGCTGCCAGTTTTAAAACCCTGTCGTAGCGGGTGTCGCCGCATAAAACGGCGTGGTGTACCCCGTTGCCCGCAAGCAGTTCCAGAGTGATCTGGTCTTGCACCCAAAATTCGGTCACGCAGGAGGACATTGCCGACCATAAGGGTCGTACGGATGGATGCAACCACCAGGAACGGGGTTGCAATTTGGCGCAAGCGATGTACAAGGGAATGTGATGATAGTGAAGGCCGCAAAAGTGATGGTACCAAAAATCATACTTGATGAAAATCGCCAAGCGTGGGCGCAGGACTTTAATCCATTGATGGACCTGTTGCGGTAAATCCGCCGACATCATGAGGCATAAATCGGCTTCGGGTGGGCAGTGGCCCACGCCGTAAGCTGATGGGGAATACAGGCTCAGAAGAAGGGGGTCTTCTGGATATTTTTCTCTCCAGGCCTGCATCAAAGGCAAGGCCTGCTCTAGTTCTCCTGCAGAGGATGCATGGAACCATACATAGCCCTGGGTTGTCGCAGGTTTGAGAAGGTATTGTCGGGTATGCCTGCGGCCTTGGATTAGGGCGGCAGCCCGACGATGCCCCAAGATAGCTGCCAAGCCTACTAGATTGGAATATAGGCGAATAACAAGAGAATAAGCGTCTTCGTACCAAGCAAGGACCTTCACCATCAATCGAAATAAAGTTCAGTTTTTTCACTTCTTTCGTAGATTGGTAATATCCACGAAATCCTCAACCCGCTTAACATATCCCGGCGTGCACTGTGGGCAGGTAATCCGGTATCGTAACGCACG
>Ga0194121_10005326_pt1 | contig 17898 bp, 16 predicted proteins | sample TA2MahCa50mmetaG_FD_148609 | JGI IMG/M metagenome (GOLD analysis project Ga0194121, IMG submission 148609) | Freshwater microbial communities from Lake Tanganyika, Tanzania - TA2015020 Mahale Deep Cast 50m | ecosystem: Environmental > Aquatic > Freshwater > Lake | place: Tanzania: Lake...
GCCAATAGAACGAAGAAACGGATGTGTTGCGGACGTGAGGGCGGCAGTGGGATTCGAACTACCCTTATCGCATCAGCAGCGAGAACCTGTTTCGCTCACTTGACCTCGGCCGGCTAATGGGTGACCCCATTCGTTAATAGCCCGCAAATGCGGTAAATTGACGCTATCGCGGCTCCGATCAGCTTTGTCTCATGAACCGCCTCTTACATCTCCTCCGCTCCGCGGCCGCAGCCTGGCTCCTCGCCGCGGCCGGCGCCGCGCCCGCCGCCACGCCGGCCGTCACGGACGAGATGCTGGCGCCGCTCGCAGCTGCCTACCTGCGGGCGGTCGAGCCGGGGGAGGAGGCGGAGCGCCATCGCGAGCTGTTGGGAACGGTGCTGAGGCGCGTTCACCGCGGCTTTGCCCGGGAGGTGGACGTGCCGGCGCTCATCGGCGTGGCGGTGAAGGTCCTCGAGCCGATGGAGCCGGGGGCGGGCGAGCCGGGGGAGGTCTTCAAGCTGGCCGTCAACGCGGCGCTCGCCACGCTCGACCCGCATTCCCGCTACCTGGACGCGGAGGCGCTGGACGCGCAGCGCAGCGCCATCCGGGGCAGCTTCGGCGGCCTGGGCCTGCAGGTCGAGATGGCCGACGGGCTGGTGCGCGTGGTCGCCCCGATGCCCGGCTCGCCAGCGGCGCGCGCCGGCCTGCGCAGCGGCGACCTCATCGTCCGCATCGACCACGAGCCGGTGCAGGGGATGACGCTGGCGGAGGCCGTTTCCCGGATGCGCGGCGAGCCGGGCACCTCGATCGAGCTGATGATCCGCCGCGGCGGGCAGGAGGGCCTGCTCCTGGTTTCGCTGGTCCGCGAAGTGATCCGCACGGAACCGGTGCGCTGGAGCATGCAGGGCGAAGTGCTGGTCCTGCGTGTCGCGAGCTTCACCGCCTCGACCTCCACGGCGTTGCAGAAAGCCGTTGCCGAGGCGTCCGCCCGCGGAACCCCGCGCGCGGTCGTTCTGGACCTCCGCGGCAACGGCGGCGGCCTGCTCCGGCAGGCGGTGCTGACGGCGGACGCTTTTCTGGCGGGCGGCACCATCGTTTCGCTTCGAGGCCGGGACGGCGTCATCCGCCGCCACTGGCAGGCCGATGCCGACGAGCACCTTGCGGGCGTGCCGATGGTGGTGCTGGTTGACGGCCACACCGCGTCGGCGGCGGAACTCGTCGCCGCGGCGCTGCAGGAGAACGGCCGGGCGACCGTCATCGGACAGCGCAGCTTCGGCAAGGGGAGCATCCAGGTCCTGCTTTCGCTGGGCGAGGGCGACGGCGCGCTGCGCCTGACCACCGCGCTCTACCACGGGCCGTCCGGCCGCACCGTGCAGCGCACCGGCGTCGGCCCGGACGTCGAGCTGGTGCCCGCGGGCGAGGGCCGCAGCCGGCGCCGCGAGGCCGACCGGGCGCACGCCCTGCCGGGCGTGGATGAACCCGCACCGCCCCGGGCGCGCGTCGAGGAGTCCGGCTGCGCGCCGGCGCGGAAGGGCCTCGATCCGGGGCTCGCCTGCGCGCTGGCGTTCATTGATGCCGGGGGAATTGACGCCTTCGCGATGGCGGTCGAGGGGGCGGGGACGCCCTGAAGTCGGAACTCGAAAGTCGGAAGTCGAAAGTGTTCGTTTCCCCGCAGTGCGGGAAACCGTCCACCAACCACCAACCACTAATCCTCCGCCTGGCCGGCGCGGTTTTCCCGCGTGCTACAATGCATAGCAATTGCAATGCACGAGGCCTCTTCATGAAGACCAGATCGTTACCGCCGCTCAGAGTCGCGCCCGCCCTGCGCCGCGAGGTGGAGGCGGTGCTCGAGGAGGGCGAATCCCTGTCCTCGTTCATTCTGGATTCCGTGACGCGCAACGTCGAGGCGCGGCGCGCGCGGCAGGCGTTCGTGGCACGGGGCATCGCCAGCGCCGAGCGGGCGAAAAAAACCGGCCGCTACGTGTCCGCCGCGGCGGTCGTGGACAAGCTGGCCCGCCGTCTCGCCGCTGCGCGTTCCCGGTCCGGCGGATGAAGCGTTATCGCGTCCGTTTCACCCCGGACGCGGAAGAAGATCTCCTCCGGCTGTACGATTTCCTGCTCGAGAAGGACCTTGCCGCCGCCGGGCGGGCGCTGGAGGCGATACGCGGCGCGGTCGAGCTGCTGCGGCTGACCCCGTTCTCCTGCCGCAAGGCGGTCGCCGACAACCCCCTGTTGCGCGAACTGGTCATTCCCTTCGGCTCGGCGGGTTACGTCGCGCTGTTCGAGATAGACGGCCCTTCGAGCGTGACGATACTGGCCGTCCGCCACCAGCGCGAGGACGATTTTCACTGAAGATTCAAGTTAGCAGGCTCTCATGAGACACGTCTTCACTTGCCGGTACTCACATGGTGCATTCGCGGTGGCCGTGCCGATCGGCGGACTCGCCGGCTTGATCGGTTTAGGCGGCGGCGAGTTCCGGTTGCCGGTGCTCACGCAGCTCATCGGTTTCAGCGCACGGGAGGCGATCCCGCTCAATCTGCTCATTAGCCTGGCCACACTGTCGTTTGCGCTCGTGACGCGCAACTACGCGGTCCCGGTATCCGGCGTAGTCGCGCATTTGCCGGAGGTCATAGGCCTTACGCTCGGCGGTGTCATCAGCGCAATCTTTGGCGTCCGCATTGTTCTGCGTATCAGCGCTCGTCGCTTGACCATGTCGATGGCCGCGCTCCTCGCCGCTCTCGGCGCGTTGCTGGTTATCGAGGCCTTCGTTCCGGTTGGCGATGCCGGATTCTCCGCCCACTCGCCCGATTTCCGTGCGCTCGCGGGCGTCCTGCTCGGCCTTGGGGTGGGTGTCGTGAGCAGCATGCTGGGCGTGGCGGGCGGCGAGCTGCTTATCCCTGCGTTGGTGTTTATCTTTGGCGCCGACATCAGGATCGCTGGCACTGCCAGCGTGCTGATCTCGCTTGCTATCGTGGCAACCGGGCTCTGGCGCTACCAGCGCGCAGGGGCCCTGCCAATGAGCGGCGGCGCGCCGCGTATCGCCGCGTCAATGAGCGCAGGTTCGCTTGTCGGCGCCGTGCTCGGCGGTATGGCTATCGTGGTGGCGCCCGTCGAGCTCCTGAAAGTCGTGCTGGGAACCGTCCTGATCTTCGCCGCCGTCAAGACTGCCCGACACAGTGCATGAAGCTCCAGGAGCCTGCTAACAACACGCCGCAGGCCGACGCGCGCACGAGCGCTGTGCCTAGGAGTGTGTCGGACTTTGTCCCGACACACTCCTTACGCAAAACTGCCCGCAGGCATATGACAGGATGGGATTCAAAACACCCGAATTCAGTCCCACTTCCACACTTCGTTTAACAAGGGAGGTTTCCGATGTCCGGGCCGCGGGTTCGAAAACAGGCCAAGTACGTCCCGCTCACGCGGGAGCAGTACCGAAAGCGTTTCCTCGCGCGCTTCTACGACCCCGCGTTCGACGCGGTGCGCGGCGAGCTCGAGAAGGTCTGCGAGGTGGCGTGGGACGGCTACATCACCTACCGCAAGTCCCCGCGCAAGAAGCGCGCCGGCGCCGGGTTTTCCGATCGCTCGATGGAGCTTCCGGTGGAGTGGCTCGAGACGCGCGCGAGGATCCGCGCCGCGGAGAAGCGCCAGAAAAATCGCCGGTCGCCGACGCGCATCCTGATTGTCAACGGCTCGACGCGCAGTGAGCATAGCTGCCCGGGCGAGATCTCCAAGACACGCAGGCTCGCGCAGCACGCGCAAAAAACGATCGAGGCCCTGCCGCGCCACGAAGTGGACTTTCTGGACCTGTCCGAGCTCGCCGACCAGCCGTTGAAGACGATCTACCCGTGCAAGGCGTGCGTCTCGACCTCGCAGCCGCTGTGCCACTGGCCGTGCTCGTGCTACCCGAACCACGCCATGGGCCAGGCGGAGGACTGGATGAACGAGATCTACCCGCGCTGGGTCGCGGCGCACGGCGTGATGATCGTGTGTCCGGTGCACTGGTACCAGGCGCCCGCGAGTCTCAAGCTCATGATCGACCGGCTGGTGTGCGCCGACGGCGGCAACCCGGACCCCACCACCACCAGGGGCAAGAACCCGCTGGCTGCGAAGAAGCTCGAGTTGGCCGGATGGAGCTATCCGAAGCATCTCGCCGGGCGTGCTTTCTCGGTCGTGGCCCACGGAGACGCCGCGGGACCGGAAAACCTGCGGCGCATGCTCACCGACTGGCTGACCGACATGGAGATGATCCCGGCGGGACCCACCGCGCTGATCGACACCTGGATCGGCTGGTACCAGCCGTACGCGACGAGCCACGAGGACCTCGACAGGGACAAGGACGTCTTCGTCGAGGTGAAGAACGCGGCGCTCGCGCTCTCGGGCATCGTCAGGCAGATTCGCACCGGTGCCTACAAGGCGCCCGACGCGGGATTGCACGATCCACGCGAGAAGTGACCGGCCGCCGTGGCGGTGACTCAAGGATTGAGGGATAAGGGCCGCGGCCAACGCGTGTTCCGAGTTCAAAGTTCAACGTTCAAAGTTCAAATCGAGATTCGCAGAACGACGAATCGCTCCTACCTTGAACCTTGAACCTTGAACCTTGAACCTTGAACCTTGAACCTTGAACGGCGCACCTCGTCCGCGAGTCACGCATCATTCAGGCTTGATGCCGGCAACATTGACGAGCTTCCCGATGCGGTCGAAATCTTCCCGGAAAAATTTCCCGAGCTCCTCGGGACTGGCGCTGCCGAGCGGCACCAGGCCCTGGGCGGCGTAGAGCCTCCTCACTTCCGGGTCCGCGAGCGCTTTCTGGACCGTCGCGTGCAGCGTCCGGATGACGGGGCGCGGCGTGCCGCGCGGCGCGAAAAACGCGTTCCAGCTGTTGTACTCGTAGCCGGGCACGCCGGCTTCATCGATCGTCGGCAGATCGCACTGCGACTCGCCCGCCACCACGCTCGCCGCCATCGGCCCTCCGCCCTTGTACGGCACTCAGGGGTGCGCGATCCCGGAGGGCACGCGCACGTGTGGGTGCGCGTCCGACGGGATGACCGGCAGCGTTCCGCTTCGCACGTTCTTCAGGTGGCGCCGGCGCACCAGAACCATGGTGGCGGCGACGAACAGCCCGAACAGCACGATCACCGCGTGGATCGAGACCTCGAGCCAGATGAGCGCGGCATAGACGCCGAGCATCACGAGAATGCTGATGTTCTCGTTGAAGTTCTGCACCGCGATCGAGTGCCCCGCGCCCATCAGGATGTGGCCGCGATGCTGCAAGAGCGCGTTCATCGGCACCACGAAGAAACCGGCGAGCGCGCCGATGAGGACCATCAGGGGCACCGCGAGCGCCGCGCTGCGCACGAAAATGAGGAGGATCACCACCAGGCCCATCGCGATGCCGACCGGCACGATGCCGGCCGCCCGGTTCAGCGGCACGGACCGCGCCGCGATCACGGCGCCGGCGGCGATCCCGACCGCGGAGATGCCCTGCAGCGCGGTCGCCTGCGACAGCGTGTAGCCGAGCGCCACCTCCGCCCACTTGAGCACAATGAACTGCAGCGTCGCCCCGGCGCCCCAGAACAGCGTCGTGGTGGCGAGCGAGACCTGGCCCAGCTTGTCGGTCCACAGCAGGCGCACGCAGTGCGCGAACTCGTGCACCAGGAACAGCGGGTTCTTGCTCGGGGCGCGGTGGTCCACGCCGGTGTTGGGGATGTAGAGGTTGATGACGGCCGCGATCACGTAACAGAATGCGATGAGGGCGACGGCCGCCTCGGGGCCGGTGTCGATCCCGATGCCGGAGAGCGGAAGGTCGATCCCGAGCAGCCGCTGCGACACCGCCTCGCTCACCAGCGCGCCGCCGAGCACCGTGCCCAGGATGATGGAGGCCACCGTCAGGCCCTCGATCCAGCCGTTGGCAATCACGAGCTTCTGGTGCGGAAGGTACTCGGTGAGAATGCCGTACTTCGCCGGCGAATAGGCCGCGGCGCCGAGCCCCACCACCGCGTAGGCGGCGACCGGGTGCACGCCCGCGAGCATCGCCAGGCAGCCCGCGATCTTCACGAGATTCGTGATGAACATCACCCGGCCCTTGGGCAGCGCGTCGGCGAAGGCGCCGACGAAGGGCGCGAACACCACGTACGACGCCACGAAGAAGAGCTTCAGCATCGGCGTGAGCCACGCCGGAGATTCGAGCAGAATGAGCGCGGCGATGGCGGCGACCAGCAGCGCGTTGTCGGCGAGCGACGAGAAGAACTGCGCCGCCATGATGATGTAGAAGCCTAACGGCATGAAGTCGCGCGTTTATTGTTCTGGGCTGCCGCGCGTTCTCGCGCGCTCCCGCAGGTCGCGTTCCTGTACGGTAATCCGCAGGCGGTTTTTCCTTGAGAGCCCGTAACATGATGAAACGCGCGTGCGTTGCGAGGCAGGATCGTCGATAGCGCGAAGCGAGGTGCAGCCAATACTTGCTGTATTGGCAAGCCGCGCGACAATGCTAGCGGCGATTCTGGCCGCAACCCCCTGTGGGCTGGCGCGATTTTGGCCAAAGCTCGTGCCCTGACACAACGGCAATTCGAGGAGCTTGCCGGTACTACCCGTCACCAAGCCAAGATCGTGACAGCGCAGCGTGTGTTTCATTCTGTTACGGACTCTTAGCAGCCTGTCGCCCGCCCGGGTCCGGCAGGCTGCTAGGATGTTCCGTGGAAATGTGGTTGAATGTTAACCCATTTCAGGCGAAGGGACGGCGCGGCGCGGCGGCCGGGCGGGAGCGATGTTTGCGCTCGTCTTGCGGCGTTCGCCCGGCACGAGAACGATGGCCGACAGGCGGCTGCAGGTCTTTCATACCGTCGCAAGGCACTTGAGCTTCACCAAGGCCGCGGATCAGTTGTTCATGACGCAGCCGGCCGTGACGTTCCAGATCAAGCAGCTCGAGGAGCAGTTCAACACGCGGCTGTTCGAGCGCAGGCACGGCAAGATCGCGCTCACGCCGGCGGGCAGGCTCGTGCTCGAGTACGCGGAGCGTATCCTCGGCCTCTCGCAGGAGATGGAAACCCGTGTGGAGGAGCTCACCGGCGCGATGGTCGGGCCGTTGCTGCTCGGGGCGAGCACCACCATCGCCGAATACATCCTGCCGCGCATCCTCGGTGAATTCAAGGCGAAGCATCCGCAGGTGCATACGCACCTGACGGTGGGCAATTCGGAATTGATCGAGAACCGTGTCGCCGAGCATACGCTCGACCTCGGCCTGATCGAGTCTCCCTCGCATCTTACCGGCGTCGATGCCGAGGTTTGCTGCGAGGACGAGCTCGTCCTGATCTGCGCGCCCGGCCACCCGCTCGCGAAGGCCGCGAGAGCGAAGCCCGAGCAACTGCTCGTAGAGCCCTACGTGAGCCGTGAGCTCGGTTCCGGAACCCGCGAGTTCACCGACCAGTACCTGCGGCGCTGCAACGTCGCTCCGGAAGACCTGAACCTCGTGATGGAGCTCGGCAGCCCGGAGGCGATCAAGGGATTGGTGGAGACCGGTCTCGGCGTTTCCATCGTGTCGCGCTCGACGGTAACCAAGGAGCGCAACCTCGGCACGCTCGCCGTGGTGCCGCTCGAGCCGCCGCTGATCCGGACATTTTCCTTCGTGCGCCCCAAGGGAAAGTTCCGCTCCAAGCTCCTCGACGCGTTCATGGAGTTCGCGGCGGCGAGGATGGACGAGCGGGCCCGCGCGACATGAAGCGGCTTCTCGCCGTACGGAGTGAGCCACGGAATCACACGGAATGAAACCGACAAAGACTTGAAACGGGGACGGCACCGTCAAGAAATGGATTTGCGTGTGCTTCTGTGTGTTTCCGTGGCTGTGGTGGTTTTTTGAGACAGCTTTTAGCAAACTGCGCTTTGCGCGGCGCACATCACCCGTCACGCTTCTTCAAATCATGTCCCGCCCGACACTCGCCACCATCCATTCCGGCGCGCTGCGGCACAACCTCGGCGTGGTGCGGCGCCACGCTCCGCATTCGCGCGTCTTCGCGGTGGTCAAGGCCAACGCGTACGGCCACGGCCTCGCGTGCGCGGCGCGCACGCTGCGCGATGCGGACGGCTACGCGCTGGTCGAGCTCGGCGCGGCGCTGGAGCTGCGCCAGTCCGGCTACCGTCAGCCGATCCTGCTGCTGGAGGGGTTCTTCGAGCCGCGCGAGCTGGCGGAGATCACCGCGCATCATCTTGCCGCGGTCGTCCACAGCCGCGAGCAGCTCGCCATGCTCGGGGAGCTGCCCGCCGGTGCGGGGCTCGAGGTCTACCTCAAGCTCAACACCGGCATGAACCGCCTCGGGTTCGCGCCGGCCGAGTTCGGCGCGGTGCTCGCCGCGCTGAAGAGCAACGCGGGGGTGGGCCGCATCACGCTGATGACGCACTTCGCCAGCGCCGACGAGGTGCGTGGCGTGACCTGGCAGATGGACATTTTCGAGCGGGTGACGGGCGGCGTGAGCCTGCCGAAGAGCCTCGCCAACTCGGCGGCCATCATGCGCTATCCCGAGACCCAGGCAGACTGGGTGCGTCCCGGTATCATGCTCTACGGCTGCTCGCCGTTCCCGGAGCAGACGGGTGCCGAGATCGGCATCCGGCCGGCGATGACGCTCGAGAGCCAGGTGATCGCGGTCCAGACGCTGAAGAAAGGCGAGACCGTGGGTTACGGCGGGGTCTTCGCCGCAGGGCGCAATACGCGGGTCGGCGTGGTGGCGTGCGGATACGCGGACGGATACCCGCGCCACGCGCCCACCGGCACCCCGATCATGGTCGAGGGCAGGATGACGCGCACGGTCGGGCGGGTTTCGATGGACATGCTGTGCGCGGATCTCACGGACATTCCGGAGGCGCGCGTGGGCTCGCGCGTGGTGCTGTGGGGCGAGGAGGTGCCGGTGGAGCACGTCGCGGCCGCGGCCGGCACCGTCGGATACGAGCTCCTGTGCGGGCTCGCCCCGCGTGTTCGGGTCGTCGAGCGGGAATAGGTGCGGATGGCGCCGCGATGAACGCTGCTGTCCGCGGTGATCGGTAATGGGTAATGGGAAATGGGCAAGGGTATTGCGTATTGCGCCGGCGCAACGCATGTGACGTTTGGCCCATCACCCATCACTCGTCACTCATCATCAGGAAGATCGGCGGTAATCTGCACGAAAAGGGCCCGGACCACGATGAGCTGGCATGACTGGCAGCACGACATCGAGCGGCAGTTCAACCCCCGTGCGTGGGAGACCGACGCCGATACGCAGCACGAGCGCCGCAGGGCGCTGAGCGAGGCTGCTCGCGGGCGCCTGCGAGGCGAATACGACATCCGCTACGGACGCCGCCCGCGCCAGCTGCTCGACATCTATCGCGCGGGGGACGGCACGGCGCCGATCGTCGTCTACGTGCACGGCGGCTACTGGCGCACCGGGGAGAAGGAAAACCAGAGCGTGCTCGCCGAGCCGCTCGCACGCGCCGGTTTTTCCACCGTGATGCTCGGCTACGATCTGTGCCCTGCGGTCACGCTCGATCAACTCCTCTCCGAAATTCTCGAGGGCATCGAATGGGTCCACGCGAACGCGGCGCGCGTGGGCGGGGACGGGGCTCGCATCTATCTCTACGGGCATTCCGCGGGCGGGCACCTCGCGGCGATGGCGCTCGCGCACGACTGGAGCGCGCGCGGGCTTCCGGAGGATGTCCTCGCCGGCGCGGCGATGGTGTCGGGCATCTACGAGCTGGAGCCGGTGCTCGGCATCACGGTGAACGAGCTGATTCGCCTGAAGCCCGGGATGGTGGACCGCCTGAGCCCGATGCGCCATCCGCCGCGGAGGCCGGTGCCGGTGGTGCTGGCCGCGGGCGGCCGGGAGTCTCCGGCGTTCATCGAGCAGACCACGGATTTCGCCGCGGTGTGTGAGCGCGCGGGTTGCCCGGTCGAGCTCATCATCGTCGCGGAAGACGCCCACCTCACGATGATCCCGTCGCAGGCCGACCCCGCACATCCGGTCAACCGCGCCGTGGTGAAGGCGTTGCACGCGCTTGCTGCGCGCGTGCCGGCTGCCGAGCGCGATTAAGAGCCGGATTCGATCCGAGCCGAAAGGAGCAGCGTGGCGAAAACGAAAACCGTTTACAGTTGCACCGAGTGCGGCGGGCAGGTGCTGAAATGGCAGGGGCAGTGTCCTCATTGCCAGGCCTGGAACACGCTCGTCGAGACCGTCGCCGAAACCGCCCCGGGCGCCAACCGCTACGGGATGATCGCGGAGGCCGGAAAGCTGCAGCGCCTCTCCGAGATCGAGGCGCGCGAGGAGGCGCGCGTGGCGACCGGCATCGAGGAATTCGACCGCGTGCTCGGCGGGGGACTCGTCGCGGGCGCGGTGGTGCTGATCGGCGGTGATCCCGGCATCGGCAAATCCACGCTGCTGCTGCAGGCGCTCTCCGGCATCGGCGGCTCGCGCAAGGTGCTCTACGTGAGCGGGGAGGAATCCTCGCAGCAGGTCGCGCTGCGCGCGCGCCGTCTCGGGGTGAACGCGCGCGGGGTTCACGTGCTGCCCGAGATCAACCTCGAGAAGATCCAGGCGGCGCTCGCCGCGGAGAAGCCCGAGATCGCGGTTGTCGATTCGATCCAGACGCTGTACTCGAACGCGCTGCAATCGGCGCCGGGTTCGGTCGCGCAGGTGCGCGAGTGCGCGGCGCAGTTGACGCGCATCGCGAAGAGCTCGGGGGCGACCATCGTGTTCGTGGGACACGTCACCAAGGAGGGCACGCTCGCGGGCCCGCGCGTGCTCGAGCACATGGTGGACACCGTGCTCTATTTCGAAGGCGACACGCACTCGAGCTTCCGGCTGATTCGCGCCTTCAAGAATCGTTTCGGCGCGGTCAACGAGCTGGGCGTGTTCGCGATGACCGACAAGGGCCTCAAGGGCGTGTCCAATCCCTCGGCGCTGTTCCTGTCGCAGCACGGCTCGGAAGTCGCCGGCTCGTGCGTCATGGTGACGCAGGAAGGAACGCGCCCGATGCTCGTCGAGATCCAGGCGCTGGTGGACAGCTCGCACGCGCCCAACCCCCGGCGCCTGTCGGTGGGGCTCGAGCAGGCCCGGCTCGCGCTGCTGCTCGCCGTGCTGCACCGGCACGCGGGCATCGCGTGCTTCGACCAGGACGTGTTCGTGAACGCCGTCGGCGGCGTCAAGATCGTCGAGCCCGCAGCGGACCTCGCGGTGCTGATGGCGGTCGTCTCTTCGCTCAAGAACCGGCCGCTCCCGCCCAAGCTCGTGGTGTTCGGCGAGGTCGGGCTCGCGGGCGAAGTGCGCCCCGTGCAGCGCGGGCAGGAGCGGCTGCGCGAGGCCGCGAAGCTCGGCTTCACGCATGCGTTGATTCCCCACGCGAACCGGCCCAGGCAGCCGGTCGCCGGCCTCACCGTGCTCGCCGTACAGCGTATCGAAGAAGCGGTGATCCGGTTCCGCGACGGCTTCGGCGCCTGAGCTGCGGGCGGCAACCGTGCCCGGAACGGAGGTGGCAGATGGCGCACGCTAATCCCTACAACACGCGGCTGGGCAAGAACGCGGCGAACTACGCGCCGCTTTCACCGCTTTCCCTGCTTGCTCGCACCGCCTACGTCTATCCGCGGCGCATTGCCGTGATTCATGGGGGCTGGCAGCTCACGTGGTCCGAGGTCTACGCGCGCTGCCGCAGGCTCGCCTCGGCGCTGCGCGCGCGCGGCATCGGCGCCGGAGACACGGTGTCGGTGATGCTGCCCAATGTGCCCGCGATGTACGAGGCGCACTTCGGCGTGCCGATGGCCGGCGCCGTGTTGAATGCGCTCAACACCCGCCTCGATGCCGGAGCGATCGCCTTCATGCTGGAGCACGCGCGAGCGAAGGTGCTCATCACCGACCGCGAGTTCTCGGCGACCATCGAGCAGGCACTGGACGCGCTCGAGAAGCGGCCGCTGGTGATCGATGTGGACGATCCCGAATTTGCCGGCGGCGCATTACTCGGGGAGATGACATACGAGGAGTTCCTTGATTCTGGTGACCCGGAATACGCGTGGCGAGTTCCGGATGACGAGTGGGACGCGATCTCGCTCAATTACACCTCGGGCACGACGGGAAACCCCAAGGGCGTCGTCTACCATCACCGCGGCGCGTATCTGAACGCGCTCTCGAACATCGTGAGCTGGGGCATGCCGCCGCACCCGGTCTACCTGTGGACGCTGCCGATGTTCCACTGCAACGGCTGGTGCTTCCCATGGACGCTCGCCGCCGCCGCGGGAACCAACGTCTGCCTGCGCAGGGTGGATGCCCGGCTCATTTTCGAGCTCATCGAACGACATCGCGTCACGCACTATTGCGGCGCGCCGATCGTGCACAATCTGCTCCTCAATGCTCCCGCCGAATGGAAACGCGGTATCGCGCACCGCGTGTCGGCGCTGTCGGGGGGTGCGGCGCCGCCCGCCGCGGTGATCGAAGGCATGGAGAAGATGGGTTTTGACATCACCCACGTGTACGGCCTCACCGAGACCTTCGGGCCGGCGGCGGTGTGCGCGAAGCACCCGGAGTGGGACGCTCTTCCACTCGAGCAGCGCGCCGAAATGAACGGGCGCCAGGGTGTGTGGTCGCACGCGCAGGAACGCATGACGGTACTCGACCCGGACAGCATGAAGCCGGTGCCGTGGGACGGCGAGACGATCGGGGAAGTGATGTTCCGCGGCAACCTCACCATGAAGGGCTACCTCAGGAATCCCGGGGCGAACAAGGAGGCCTTCGCGGGCGGCTGGTTCCATAGCGGCGACCTGGGCGTGATGCAGCCCGACGGCTACGTCAAGATCAAGGACCGCTCGAAGGACATCATCATCTCCGGTGGCGAGAACATCTCCTCGCTGGAGATCGAAGATGCGCTCTACCGGCATCCTGCCGTGCTCGCGGCGGCGGTGGTGGCGCAGCCCGACGCGAAGTGGGGCGAGGTGCCGTGCGCGTTCGTCGAGCTGAAGCAGGGCGTGCAGGCAAGCGAGACCGAGTTGATCGGGCACTGCCGCGACCGGATGGCGCACTTCAAGGCGCCGCGCCGCGTGGTGTTCGGGCCGCTGCCGAAGACTGCGACCGGAAAGATCCAGAAGTTCCTGCTCCGGGAACAAGTGAAGTCGGCCGTGGCGATCGATACGTGAGCGGCGGGTCGAGCACACCAGCTGCAAGCCCGCGTGCGCGAAGCGCTGCGCTGCGCTGGCTCGCCGCGTGTTGCGCGATGGCGGCATTCGCCCTGGGTCACGCGCAGGGCGAGCCGGCGGTCGAGGAGAGCGTCCTCGCCGTGCCGGTGAAGGTCAGGGACCTGTTTCGCAAGGAGATCGCGCAGGACATCACGGTCACGGTGTTCGAAATTCCGGGGCGCGCAAGCTATCCGCTGCTCGTGCTCAACCACGGCCGTCCCGCGAACGACGCGGGACGCGGAAAAATGGGCCGCGTGCGCTTCGCGCAGGCTGCTTCCTACTTCGCGTCGCTCGGGTTCTCGGTCTGGGTCCCGACGCGCGTGGGCTACGGCGTCAGCGGTACTGAAGAGGACCCGGAGTACACCGGGCCGTGCCAGAGACGCGACTACCGGTCCGGCTTCGATGTCTCGTCCGCCCAGGTGCTGCAGGTCATCGAGCATGCGAAGCGGCGCCCTGACATCGACCGCACCCGGGTCGTCGTGGCTGGGCAGTCGTTCGGCGGAGCGACGAGCATCGCGGTCGCGGCGAGGAACCCGGACGGCGTGGTCGCCTCGATCAACTTTGCGGGGGGCAGCGGCGGCAATCCCGAGACGCGTCCGGGCGAGCCGTGTCTGCCGCGATGGCTCGAGGCGTTGTTCGGCGAGTACGGGAAGACCTCGCGCATTCCCACCCTGTGGGTGTATACGGAGAACGACCGCTATTTCGGGCCGCATCACACCAAGGCGTGGTTCGAAGCATTCAAGGCGGGAGGCGGCGCCGGGGAATTCGTGCTGCTTCCGGCCTTCGGCAACGACGGGCACGCGCTCTTCACGCGCGGGTTCGAGATCTGGCGACCGATCGTCGGGCGCTTTCTCGATACCGTGAAAGCGGACGCTGCCGCGCCGATTCCGCCGGCGCCTGCCATCCGGTAGAATAGCGGCCTTCCCGTCAGCAGTTCCCAGTTCAATTCCGCAGGAGCGTTGATGAAGGTCCTTGTAAGCGTCAAGCGCGTGATCGATCCGAACGTGAAGCCGCGAGTGAAATCCGACGGCAGCGGCGTCGAGACCGCCAACGTCAAGATGGCGATGAACCCGTTTTGCGAGATCGCCGTCGAGCAGGCCGTGCGCATGAAGGAAGCCGGCGTGGTATCGGAAATCGTCGCGGTCTCGATCGGGCTGCCGCAGTCCCAGGAGACGCTGCGCACCGCGATGGCGATGGGCGCGGATCGCGGGATCCTCGTCGAGGCCGACCGCGAGGTACAGCCGCTCGCGGTGGCGAAGCTCCTGAAGGCGCTCGCCGACAAGGAGCAGCCGAAGCTCGTCATCATGGGCAAGCAGGCGATCGACGACGACAACAATCAGTCGGGGCAGATGCTCGCCGCGCTGCTCAACTGGCCGCAGGCGGCCTTCATCTCGAAAATCGAAATAAAGGGCGAGAGCGCCGAGTGCACGCGCGAGATCGACACGGGCCTCGAGAAGCTCACCTTGAAGCTGCCCGCGGTGGTCACCACCGACCTGCGCCTGAACGAGCCCCGCTACGTGACGTTGCCGAACATCATGAAGGCGAAGAAGAAGCCGCTCGAAGTGCTGAAGCCCGATGCGCTGGGCGTGGACGTCGCGCCGCGGTTGAAGACGCTGAAGGTGCAGGAGCCGCCCAAGCGCGGGGCGGGCGTCAAGGTCGCCGACGTCAAGGAGCTGGTGGCGAAGCTGAAGAACGAGGCGAAAGTCATCTGAAGCAGGATTGAGGATTGAGGACTGAGGATCGAGGATTGAGGACTGAGCATGGCAGTGTTGGTTATTGCGGAGCATGACGGGAAGCAGTTGAAGCCGGGCACGGCCAACGCGGTCGCCGCCGCGGCGAAGATGGGCGGCGAGATCACGGTGCTGGTGGCCGGTCACGAGTGCGCGGCGGCGGCGCAGGCGGCGGCGAAGCTCGCGGGCGTGAAGAAGGTGCTGCATTGCGACGCGCCGCATTACAAGGGTTTCCTCGCCGAGAACCTGGCCGCGCTCGTCGTGCCGCTCGCGGGCAAGTACAGCCACGTCGTCGCGGCGGCCACGGGCTTCGGCAAGAACGTGATGCCGCGCGTGGCCGCGCTGCTCGACGTGCAGCAGGTTTCGGACATCTCCGCTGTGGAGTCGCCCGACACCTTCGTGCGCCCGATCTACGCGGGCAACGCGCTCGCGACGGTGCAGTCGGGCGACCCGATCAAGGTGGTGACGGTCCGCTCGACCGGCTTTGACCCGGCCGAGGAGGTCGCATCCGGTGCGCCGGTGGAAGCGCTGGCGCCGGGGCCGGACAGCGGCCTCACGCAGTTCAGAGGCCAGGAGGTGCACAAGTCGGAGCGGCCCGAGCTCACCGCCGCGCGCATCATCGTCTCGGGCGGACGCGGCGTGGGCAGCGCCGAGAACTTCAAGATCATCGAGGCGCTCGCCGACAAGCTCGGCGCCGCCGTGGGGGCGTCGCGCGCGGCGGTGGACTCGGGCTTCGTGCCCAATGACTACCAGGTCGGCCAGACCGGCAAGATCGTCGCGCCCGAGCTCTATGTGGCGGTCGGCATCTCGGGCGCGATCCAGCACCTCGCCGGGATGAAGGACAGCAAGGTGATCGTCGCGATCAACAAGGATCCGGAGGCCCCGATCTTCCAGGTGGCCAACTACTGGCTGGTCGAGGACCTGTTCCAGGCGGTGCCCGAGCTCACCAAGGAACTCTAACGGCGTGAACAGGGAACGGTAAACAGTGAACAGTAATTGCTGCGAGATCCCGATCCGCATGAACCGTTTACCGTTTACTGTTCACCGTTCACTTTGAGCGGAGCGCGGCATGTCAACGTATAGCGCTCCGCTGAAGGACATGCAGTTCGCGATCCGCGAGCTTGCGGGGCTGCATGAAGTCTCGGCGCTGCCGGGTTTCGGCGAGGTCAGCGCCGAGCTGGTGGACGCGGTGCTCGCGCAGGCGGCCAAATTCGCGCAGGAGGTCCTCGATCCCCTCAATCGCATCGGGGACAGGCAGGGCGCGAAGCTCGTCGGGGGGCGGGTGATCGCCCCCGAAGGCTTCGCCGAGGCGTACCGGCAGTTCACCGCGGCCGGCTGGAACGGCCTCGCCGGAGAACCGCGGCACGGCGGGCAGGGACTGCCGCATATCGTTGCGCTGCCGGTGCAGGAGATGTGGTGCAGCGCCAACCTGTCCTTCTGCCTTGCTCCGATGCTCACGAGCGGCGTGCTGGAGGCGTTGCGCATCCACGGCAGCCGCGAGCAGCAGGAGCGCTTCATGCCCCGGCTCACCTCGGGGGAATGGTGCGGCACCATGAACCTTACCGAACCGCAGGCGGGCTCGGATCTCTCTGCCGTGCGCACCCGCGCAATCCGCGAGGGCGACCATTACCGCATCAAGGGCACCAAGATCTTCATCACCTGGGGCGAGCACGAGATGGCCGGGAACATCGTGCATCTCGTGCTTGCGCGCACGCCGGACGCGCCCGAAGGCGTGAAGGGCATCTCGCTCTTCATCGTGCCGAAGTACATCACCGGTCCCGACGGCGCGCCCGTGGAGCGCAACGAGATCAAGTGCGTCTCGATCGAGCACAAGCTGGGCATTCACGCGAGCCCCACGTGCGTGCTCTCGTACGGCGACGAGCGCGGCGCCGTCGGCTATCTCGTGGGCGAGGAAAACCGCGGGCTCGAGTACATGTTCACGATGATGAACCATGCGCGCCTCGGCGTCGGGCTGGAAGGCGTGGCGCTCGGCGAGCGCGCCTACCAGCACGCGCTCGAGCACGCGAAGACGCGCGTGCAGGGGCGCGAGCTCGGGCAGAAGAGCGGGGACCGCGTCACCATCATCCATCACCCCGACGTGCGGCGGATGCTGATGTGGATGCGCGCCCAGACCGAGGCGATGCGCTCGCTCGCCTATTACGCGGCGGCGGCGCTCGACAAGGCGAGGCATCACCCGGATGCTTCCGGGCGGCGCCGCAACCAGGCGCTGCTCGATCTCCTGACCCCCATCGTCAAGGGCTGGTGCACCGAGCAGGGCGTGGAGGTCGCCTCCACCGGCATCCAGGTCCACGGGGGAATGGGGTTCGTCGAGGAGACCGGGGCGGCCCAGTACCTGCGCGACGCGCGCATCACGACCATCTACGAAGGCACGACCGGGATCCAGGCGAACGATCTGATCGGGCGCAAGGTCGCCTTCGAGAAGGGGGTGACCGCCCTTGCGCTGATCGCAGAGATGCGCGCGCTCGACGCGAAGCTCGCGGCGCGGGGCAACGATTTTTCCGCGATGCGTTCCGACCTCGGCGAAGCGCTCGACGGGCTCGACGCCGCCACGCGCTGGGTGGTCGACACTTATCCGAAAAACGCCAAGGCAGTCGCCGGCGTGTCGGTGCCGTACCTCAAGCTCTTCGGAACGGTCGCGGGCGGCTGGCTGATGGCGCGCGCGGCGCTGATCGCGCGTGAGCGCCTCGGCGAGCCCGACGCCGACCGTGACTTTTTGGAGCAGAAGCTCGCCACGGCCCGGTTCTACGCGGATCACGTGCTCCCGCACGCGGTGCCGCTCGCGCGCGAAGTCCTGCATGGCGCGGAGAGCGTGCTGGCATTGGACCCCTCCAGGTTCTAAAAGAGTGACTCGTGACTCGTGACTCGTGAATGGGCGAATCTCAGCGTTCGCAGAACACTTTTTTGACGTGGACGTGACCGAGTCTCAGCGTTCGCAGAACAGTCATAGCTCGCCTTTAAACGGTTTGTCAGGTCGCTGGTAGGGGATGGTGCTTAGCA
>Ga0194121_10005329_pt1 | contig 17895 bp, 14 predicted proteins | sample TA2MahCa50mmetaG_FD_148609 | JGI IMG/M metagenome (GOLD analysis project Ga0194121, IMG submission 148609) | Freshwater microbial communities from Lake Tanganyika, Tanzania - TA2015020 Mahale Deep Cast 50m | ecosystem: Environmental > Aquatic > Freshwater > Lake | place: Tanzania: Lake...
GCTCTACCGGTGAAGAGCCCTATTCTCTCGCCATGGTGTGCCGTGAAGTCGTCCCAGCCAACGCGGGCTGGGATGTCAAAATTCTCGCCACGGACATTGATTCCAGCGTCCTGGCCACCGCCCAACAAGGCATCTACAGTGCAGAGCGTGTGCAAGGCATGTCACCAGAACGCCTGCAACACTGGTTTCGCAAGGGCCAGGGGCAGCACGCCGGCCTGGTGCGCGTCAGCCCGGCGCTGCAGGAACTCATCACGTTTCGGCAGCTCAATTTGATTCATCCTTTGCCGATGCGCGGGCCGTTTGACGTGATCTTCTGCCGCAATGTAGTGATTTATTTTGATAAACCCACCCAGCGTCAACTGTTTGAACGTTTCGCGGATGTACTCGATCCCCAGGGGCATCTCTTTGTGGGCCATTCAGAATCCCTGTTCAAAGTGACAGAACGTTTCGCATTGCTGGGCAAAACTATTTATCGCCGTTGCCGGTAACCCATGCCGAGCTGATGAGGTCAATGACAGTGCAAGCAGTCCACACGCTTCCGAAAGCACTTCCCGGCTTCGAGCAGATTCATCGCTACTGGGATCCTGTGCACCACCAGTCCATCGCCAAGATCTTGCCGGGGGAGTATTACGTGACCACGGAAGACGAAATGATCGTCACCGTGCTGGGCTCGTGCGTCTCGGCGTGTATTCGGGATCCGCTCTGCGGCATTGGGGGCATGAATCATTTCATGCTACCGACGAGCCATCACAATGACGATGATCAGTGGCACCACATGAGCGAGGCCGCACGCTATGGCAACTATGCCATGGAACTGTTGATTAACCATCTCCTGAAACATGGTGGCAACCGGGCGCGCTTTGAGGTCAAGATCGTTGGCGGCGGGCAAATCCTCACCCATATGACGGATATTGGCCAGCGCAACATCGCCTTTGTCCGCCAGTATCTCCAGGCAGAAGGTCTGCGCGTGGTCGGTGAAGATCTGGGGGATGTGTATCCGCGGAAGGTTTATTACTTCCCCATTACTGGCAAGGTCCGCATGCAAAAACTGCGGGCTCTGAAGAATGACACCATTCTGCGCCGCGAACAGGATTATATGCACAGCCTCATGAGCCGGCCAACCCAGGGCGAGGTCGAGCTGTTCTAAGCCAGACAACGGAGTAGAGCAATGCGCAAAGTTCGAGTCGTGATTGTTGATGATTCTGCACTGGTCCGCAAGATGCTGACCGAGATGTTGCAGAGCGATCCCGCGATTGAAGTCGTTGGCACAGCGTCCGATCCCTATATCGCACGCGACAAAATCAAAAGCCTCAACCCTGATGTGTTAACGCTGGACGTTGAGATGCCGCGCATGGATGGCCTCACCTTTCTGCGCAATCTCATGCGTCTGCGGCCCATGCCCGTGGTGATGGTGTCGTCCTTGACGGAACGCGGGGCCGACATCACGCTCCAGGCGCTGGAAATCGGTGCCGTCGACTTTGTAACTAAACCCAAAGTCGATCTGGCCCACGGCCTGCAGGAGTGTGCCACCGAGATCGTGGCCAAAATTAAGATGGCCAGTACGGCACGCGTGCAAACCGTGACGCCACCTGCCGGCACAGCAGGGCCTGTGGCACCCAAATACACCGCCGATGCGATTTTGCAGCAGCCGCAGGGACGGGGACACTTCAAGACCACGGATCGCATCATTGCCCTCGGTGCCTCCACTGGCGGTACGGAAGCGATTAAAGACGTCCTGGTGCATCTGCCCGCAGGCACCCCAGGCATGGTCATCACCCAACATATTCCGGCCGCGTTTAGCGGTCCCTTTGCCCGGCGTATGGATAGTATCTCGGCCATGACCGTCTGCGAAGCGCAGGACGGGCAGCAGATTGTCCCAGGGCATGTGTACATCGCTCCGGGTGATTGCCATCTTCTGGTGGCCCGTGACGGTGCCCGCTATATCTGCCGGCTCAATAATGGGCCGCCGGTGAATCGCCATCGTCCCTCTGTTGATGTGATGTTTCGCTCCGTCGCCCAGCACGTCGGACCGAATGCCCTGGGCGTCTTGCTGACCGGCATGGGTGATGACGGTGCTCGCGGCATGAAAGAAATGCAAGAAGCCGGGGCGCACACCCTGGCCCAGGATGAGAAGACCAGTGTGGTATGGGGCATGCCTGGACAAGCGGTGAAGCTCGGTGGGGTGGATGACGTGCTACCACTCCATGAGATAGCGCCAAAACTCCTCGCACTCCTGCGTAGTTAAAACGCCTCTGTCAGTGAAAGGACAGCTGTGAAACGTCTATTGGCCGCTTTAACCGTTCGGACCAAACTGTTCGTCTTAATCAGTGCGTGTGTACTTGGCTTTAGCGCTTTTGGCTGGCTGGCCTTCACGACCCTGAGCCTCGTGAAAGTGAATGGCCCATACTACCAGCGCATTGCGCAAAGTAAGGACCTGATTGCGGATATTTTACCGCCACCGGAATACATCATTGAATCGTATCTGGTGGCCATGCAAATGGCGGACACGGAGGATGCCGCGCAGCTCACCGCGCTCGCCGAGAAAAGTCAGACATTACGCAAGGATTTCGAGACGCGTCACACCTTCTGGCTTCAGGAACTGTCAGCCGACGCACTCCGTGAGACACTCGTGGTGACTGCTTATCAGCCGGCGGTCGACTTTTTCAACCTCTGGGAACAGGCTTTCCTGCCCGCCTTGCGGCGTGGTGACCGCGCCCAGGCCCGCACGGTGCTGCGTGAGGCCATGGCTCCCAAATACGAAGAGCATCGGGCGGCCATTGACACGGTAGTGACCATGGCGACCCAACGCAACAAAGAGGACGAACAGGCTGCCGCAGACATCATCGCCCAGGTGACGCGTGTGCTGATTGCATGCGGAGTGGGCGCGGTGGTGTTCCTGGTCTGCTGCGGTTGGAGTATTGCGCGCGCCATTACCAAGCCACTGCGTCGGACGGTCATGCTCATGCAAGACATTGCCGATGGGGAAGGCGACCTCACGAAACGGCTTGAGGTCAGCAGTCGCGATGAGCTCGGCGAACTCGCGATGGCCTTCAACAGCTTTGTCAACAAACTGCACGATGTGATCGCGCAGGTGCAAAGCACGGCGGTGCAGGTGTCCACGGCCTCGCGGGAGCTTTCCGCAGTCACGGAGCATGTGTCGCGTGGCGCCCAGGAGCAAGCGGCCTCGCTGGAAGAAACCGCGGCCTCGCTGGAGCAAATTACCAGTACGGTCGAGAGCAATGTGTCGAATGCCAGGCAAGCCAGTCAGATCGCTGCCGGGTCACGGGACGCTGCGGAGCAAGGAGGCCAGGTCGTTGCTGCCGCGGTCAGCGCCATGAGCGATATTAGTACCTCGTCTAAACACATTGCCGACATTACGGCCGTTATCGATGGTATTGCCTTTCAGACCAATTTATTGGCCCTGAATGCGGCCGTGGAAGCCGCCCGGGCTGGGGAACAAGGCCGGGGATTTGCCGTCGTCGCGTCCGAGGTGCGCAATCTGGCGCAGCGCAGTGCCACGGCAGCACAGGAGATTACACGCCTGATTCAAGACTCGGTGCAGAAAGTGCAGAGCGGTGCAGCCCTCGTGAATCGCTCCGGGGCAGCCTTAGAAGAGCTGGTTACGTCGGCAAAACGTGTCACAGATATCATTGCAGAGACGGTCGAAGCCAGTCAGGAGCAGTCACTCGGGCTCACCCAGGTGAACCAGGCCGTCACCCAACTCGACCATGTGACGCAGACGAACGCGGCCCAGGTCGAACAATTGACTTCGACAGCCCAGGGCCTCTCCCAACAAGCCGAAAGCCTGGAGGCCCTGGTACGGCGTTTCAAACTGGCACAGACGCTGAGCCCACAGATGGTGTCAGCTGAGGTGGATATGGTGTTAACCTCCCCTCATCGTGGGGAGGCAGGAGGGGGGAAACCCGCGCGTGCGCGAAGAGGTAGGGCGCCGGCTGCCGCATGAGTCTCCCTCGCACCCTCCCCCTCGGGGAGGAGCGCCACCTGCACAGGAAGCGCTGACGAGCCAGGATATTCCGGCTCCCTCTCCCCCTGGGAGAGGGGTGGGGTGAGGGAGAGGGGACGAAGATGCCCTTTGTATCATCGCAACATCGACAGAAGGACACGTGCATGCTCACTGCATTTCTCAAAGCACATTGGAGGGCGGCGCTCATCAGTGTGGGGACCCTGTGTCTCCAGGGGATGGGGCCGCGCCCAGAAATCACCCTCGGGCTCATGGTGCTCAACATCCTGGCCTGGAGCATTCCGTTGGCCCGTCTGTGGGGACAGCACCAGGTACGTACGGAGGAGAACGCGACCCTTGCCACGTTAGCTCCAGTGTCTGCACCAGACGTCACACAAGTACTGTACGAAGTCCGTAGCACCGTGCAAGAGGAAGTGCAGCGTATCGAAACCTCATTGGCACAGGCCCAGAGCCTTTTGCGCGATGCTGTCGTTGGGCTCAATCAGAGCTTTACCGGGCTCTATACGCAGACCCAAACACAGCAGCAGCTCGTGGTCTCTCTCCTGGGGGACATGACCGGCGCAGCCCAGGAAAGCCATTCGTCGTACGCGACGATGCAGGCCTTCACCCAGGCGACTTCTGCAGTATTGCAATACTTCATCGATCTGGTCGTCAGCATCAGTCGGCAAAGTATGCAAACGGCCTATAAGATCGACGATATGGTACAGCAGATGGATGGCATCTTCGGCCTCCTGGCCAATATTAAAACCATTACCGAAGACACGCACTTGCTGGCCTTGAATGCCGCAGTCGAAGCGGCACGCGCCGGGGAGGCTGGTCGTGGTTTCGCCGTCGTCGCTGCAGAAGTGCGCCGCCTGTCACAGCATTCCCGGCAGTTCAGTGAACGCCTGGGCGCCCAGATCGAGGAGATCAAAACCACCATTGCCACGGTGCGTCAGGTGGTGGGGGTGGTGGCGTCCACGGACATGAACGTGTCGCTGGAAGCCAAAGGCCGCGTCGATGCGATGATGGACGAACTGCAGCAAGTCAATGGCCGTATAACCCACAGCCTGCACGAGGTCTCCACGGTGACGACGCATATCCATGAGGAGATTGGCGTTGCCGTGCGTGCCTTGCAGTTTGAAGACATTGTCACCCAGCTCCTGGGCTATATCCGCAAACCACTAGAAACCCTGCAACACCTGGTGCACGTGCTGGAGGCTATGCCCCATACGCTGGATAGCGCCCAACTACGGACCCTGGAGGCCACGCTGGCACAATTGCGGCCTGTGGCAGAGACGGTCCCGCATAATCCTGTCGCCCAGACGTCTATGTCTGCTGGCGATGTGGAACTTTTTTAACTGGAACTCAGCAAAAAGGAGCCATACATGGCACTCGCCACACGGACTTCGCCTGACGGCCGGATGGTTACTATCGACATTAGCGGACGTTTCGATTTTAGCGTGCACTCGGAGTTTCGCAAGGTCTATGAACAGGTTCCGGGCGCTGCCCAGTACGTGATTGACTTACGACAGACCGAATACGTCGAGAGCTCGGCGCTCGGCATGCTCTTGTTATTGCGCGAGCATGCCGGTGGCGACCGGGCGCAGGTCAAAATTGTGCACTGTCGACCAGAGGTCAAAAAGATTTTAACCATCGCCAATTTCCATCAACTGTTCCAGCTCGACTAGGCAAGAAGGACCCTACGCATGGCCAGCGCTCCCGTCATCCTTGCAGAAAACCCGGTCGCGCCGCTGTCGCCGTTTAGCATTTTGATTGCGGACGATGATCGCACCAATCGCATAGTGTTGAGTGCAATGCTCAAAAAAGATGGACATACCGTATGCATGGCGGATAACGGCACAGAAGCGGTAGACCTCTTTGCGCAGCAGCAGCCGGACATGGTGCTCATGGACGTCATGATGCCTGACATGAATGGCTACGAGGCCGCCAGGCAGATCAAGGCCATGGCGGGAGAACGCTTTGTCCCGGTGATTTTTCTCACGGCGATGACCGACGAGGAAGCCCTGGCCCAATGCATTGTGGCAGGAGGGGACGATTTTCTCACCAAGCCCTACAAACGCACCTTGCTGAAAGCCAAGATCACGGCTCTGGAGCGCCTGCGGCAACTCTACACCACGCTGCAAGCGCAGAATCAGGCCCTCGCTGCACATCATCGACATTTGCAACGCGAGTGCGAGGTGGCCGAGAAGCTGTTCAGCACCATCGTCCATCCTGGATGTCTCGATACGCCAGCCCTCAAATACTTGCTCTCTCCCATGGCCGTCTTTAATGGGGACTTATTACTGGCCGCCCGCAAACCGTCAGGCGGGATGCACATTCTGGTCGGGGATTTTACTGGGCATGGCTTGCCGGCCACGGTGGGCGCCATGCCCATCGCCGACATTTTTTATAGCATGACTGCCAAAGGCTATGCCATTAGCGATATCGTTGGAGGAACGAATCAGAAACTCAAAGAGATCTTGCCGACTGGCGTGTTCTGTGCTGCCTGCCTGCTCGAAATCGATGCCGCTTACAGCACCCTGAGTGTCTGGAACGGCGGCATGCCGGATGTCCTCGTGCGTCTCCCACAGGGCAAGGAGATACGGCGCCTCTCCTCGGCGCATCTCCCCCTCGGCATTGTCGATAATGCGTTGTTAGATCGTAGCGTGGAAATGATTCTTCTCCCCACAGACACACGCGTGTATGTGTATACGGATGGAGTGATTGAGGCCAACAATCCCCAGGGGGAAATGTTTGGCCAACCACGCCTCGAAGCCTATCTCCAGCCCGATCGACCTGCAGCACAGATTTTTACGGCCATCTGCGCAGGATTGCATGCCTTTCAAGAGGGGCGTCCGCAGCAAGATGATCTCACCTTATTGGAAATCACCTGTCAAGCCGACCTTGAGGTGCCAGCCAGCCCCGAGATGACGTCTTCCTACACGCCGAAAGCCCCGACCTCCTGGCATATGGCGCTCGAGCTCAGCGCCGAGACCCTCCAGACCCTGGACCCTATCCCGCAAATTATCCAGATGCTCATGGAGTCCAGGGGTTACACGAGCATCGCGAACGTCTCTACACCATCCTCACAGAGCTGTTTTCCAACGCCCTTGAGCATGGTCTCCTCGGCTTGGACTCCGCTATCAAACATGAGGCACAAGGCTTTATCACCTACTATACGGAACGCACCCGGCGGCTCGCCCATCTCTCACAGGGCTGTATTACTATCAACTTGCACCATACGGTTCTAGGAGACAGCGGGCAGCTCACGATACGTCTCGAAGACAGCGGGCCGGGCTTTGCACACCAGGACGTCCGACCAGCCATGGAAGCCAATACCACGAGCTATGGGCGAGGGATTCCCCTCGTGCGCTCTCTCTGTCAAGACTTACGCTATTACAGCGTGGGGAATTGCGTGGAGGCCCTGTATGTCTGGTCCTGAGCTCAGGAACCACGAGGACGCCGAGGCGACCCTGCGCGCGAAAAGTGCCTTTCTCGCGAGTATCAGTCATGAGATGCGGACGCCGCTGCACGGTGTCCTCGGGATGCTCAGTCTCTTGCTCGACACCACGTTGAGCCATGAACAGCGGCACTATGTCACCACAGCACAGCGCTCTGGTGAAGTCTTGCTCATTTTGCTCAATGACGTGACCGAAGCCCGTATCGACCTGCTACGCATGATAGCGGACTACGGTGATGCGGCGAGTATGTGGCCCGTTGCGTATGCTCTCAAAAGTAGTAGCCTGAGCCTGGGGGTCCTCTCTCTGGCACAGCGCATGCAAGTCCTGGAGGATGCCTGGCGAGCTGGTCAGCTTGATGGCGTCCTCCAGCAACTCGACGATCTCGCACGCGATTATGCGTATGTGCGGGACGTCCTCACGGCAATACGCGATACGCAAACCTTGCTCAATACACCCAACGCGTAAAAGGAGGATGTACCATGGCTGCTGTGACGACCGTATTAATTGTGGATGATTCTCGTCTGTCACGCATGATGATCCGGACCTTCATTAGCAATGCCCACCCGGATTGGAGCATTGTGGAAGCCAGCAATGGGCAGGAAGCCCTGGAGAAGACCGCGGCATGCCCGGTGCACGTCATGACGATTGATCTCAATATGCCCGGTATTGATGGCCTGACGCTGGCAACGCAATTGCGTGAGCACCACCCGACAGCGCATATGAGCCTGATTACGGCGAACATTCAGGACAGCGTGCGCCAGCGTGCGGCGGCGGCAGGCGTGAGGTTTATCCCGAAGCCTGTCACGGAAGAGCATATCCTCGCTTTTCTCGCAGGGATGGAGACACGCCATGATTAGTTTGACTGAACTGCAACGTGATGCGTTTACCGAGCTCCTCAACATCGGTATGGGACGCGCCGCCGCCGCTCTCAGCGAAATGGTGAGCGAAGAGGTCATGCTCTCGGTGCCGTTTGTCGATTTTATGTCGCGCCACGACGCGAGCGCGCTCATTCAGGAGAAAGGGTCTGAGCGGATCATGGCGGTCTCCCAGGCGTTCTCCGGGCTGTTCTGGGGTGATACCATGCTGGTCTTCCCAGAGACGAAAAGCCTGGAGCTGGTGCGCTCGTTCATTCAAGAATCCTTCCCCCTGGAAGATATGACCGAGATGGAACAAGAAGCCTTCATGGAGATTGGGAACATTATCCTGAACTCCTGTATTGGTAGCATTGCCAACATGTTGCATCAAGAAGTCAGTAGCTCGTTACCGTCACTGTGGCGGGGCGCCTGCACGGACATTCTGGGCGGCCAGCACGCCTCGGACACGGATGATGTCGTGATGTTTCTTCGCATGGATTTTTCACTACAGGAACGGTCCATAGATGGCTATGTGATGTTCATCATCGACGGCAATGCCATTGCCGCCTTACAGGCCAGTATTGACGAGTTTCTCAGCCATGTCTAGGACGGTAGTAGAACCAACTTTTATCCGTGGAAGTCGCCTATGATCGCGCACTCCTCAGAGCCTATGGCCCCACTCCTCGGGGCAGTGTTACATGCCTGTGAAATGGGCATGATCGTCCTGGATGGGGCGCAGCGGATTGTGTTGTGGAACGAGTGGATGGCCAAAGCGGCGGCTATTCCTCCCGCACAGGCTCTCGGAGCCACGCTTGATGAGCTGTTCCCACACATGACGGGAACCCGAGCGCATCAGGCGGTCCAGAATGCCTTGCAGCATGGCATGGCCGCGATTCTCTCGCAGACGTTACATAAAGCGCCCTTCCCACTGTATCGTAATGCAGCGGAGCAACAAGAGGGGACGCGCATGCAGCAAATGGTTATTATTAAACCTATTGACCTACCCCCATTACCCCGGCATTGCCTGGTCCAGATTACCGACGTGACCAGTGGCGCTCTGCGCGAACAACTGTTGCGCAAGCAGGCCCAGGCGATGCAAGAACTCGCCGAGGAATGTCGCAAGGCTGCCAACGCCAAATCCGCCTTTCTCGCCAATATGAGCCATGAAATCCGCACTCCCATGAATGGCGTGCTCGGCATGCTCAGCCTCGTGCTGTCGACCCCGCTCGACCCCGAGCAGCAGCAGTACGTCGAGACGGCGCATAGCTGTGGGGATATGCTTCTCACTTTATTGAATGATATTTTAGATCTCTCGAAGATTGAAGCGGGCCGTCTGGTGCTCGAACACATCCCCTTTGACATGCGTCTGCTGACGGAGGACGTCATCGATCTGATGGCAGAGCGCGCTTACAAGAAAGGGGTGGAGCTCGCCTGCTTGATGTCCCCCGAGGTGCCGCGCACCGTCTGTGGTGACCCCACGCGCCTACGCCAGATTCTCACCAATTTGCTGAGCGATGCCATCAAATTTACCGAGCAGGGCGAAGTGGTCCTGCGGGTGACCTGCACCACTCCTGAAGACAATGACGTCATCTTACAGTGTGCCGTCTGCGATACGGGCATTGGTATGAGCCCGGAGGCGCAGAGCCATATCTTTGAAGCTTTCACCCAGGCCGATGGGTCCACCACCCGCAAATACGGCGGCACGGGGCTCGGCTTGACGATTACGCGCCACCTGGTCACCGCCATGCAGGGTAGCCTGACCGTGGAGTCGACCCCTGGGCAGGGCAGCATTTTCCGGTTTACCGCCCGTCTCGGCGTGGCCGCCTCACCCGCGACTGTCTCGCCTGTAGCCACAAGCTTGCAGGGACGCCGCATTCTGGTCGTCGCGAGCCACGCGATCACCCGCCAGGTCTTGCAGCGTCTGCTGGCGACCTGGGGCATGCAATACTGCGGTGTGGCTGACGGCCCGGAGGCACTGCACGAACTCTGTGTCGCCGCGGCAGCCGGCACCCCCTATGAGCTGGCTCTCTGTGATGCGCACCTGAGCGGCGGTATGGATGGTTTGCAACTCGCGCATGCCGTCAAAGCCATGCCAGCCACGGCGGGCGTGCGCCTCATTCTCGTCACCCCTTTTGGGCAACGCGGTGATGGGGCGGCGGCGCGTGCAGCAGGCATCCAGGGCTACCTGACGAAACCGGTGCGGCAGAGCCAGTTACACGCGTGCTTACTCACCGTCCTTGGACTGCAGGACGCCCAGACCGGGCCACTCGTCACGCGCCATACACTGGAGGAAGCTCGTGCCAAGCGTCGTGGTCATATCCTGCTGGCGGAGGACAACGCGGTCAATCAAAAGGTCGCGCTGGGCATGCTGAAAAAACTCGGTTGTCACGCCGATGTCGCGCAGAACGGGCATGAAGTCATTGCGGCGCTGCAGCGCCAATCCTATGCGCTGGTGCTGATGGATTGCCAGATGCCTGAGCTGGATGGTTTTGCGACGACATCTCTGGTTCGCCAGGCGGAAGGTGGGGAACGTCATACGCCCATTCTGGCCATGACAGCGAATGCCATGCAAGGCGATCGTGAACGCTGTTTGGCGGCGGGCATGGATGATTATCTGAGCAAACCTATCACCCTCGATGTTCTCCGTGAGGCCCTGGAGCGCTGGTTACCGGAAGACCCCATAGCCCTGGACCATATGCTCGCCAACCCGAGCGATCCTGTGCCCGCTGCCATCTCGCACCCCTCCGACCTTCCTGCCCCACTTGATGGGGCCGTGCTCGATACCCTCCGCGAGCTCCTGGAAGAGGCCTTCAGCGAAACCATGGAAATGTTTATGCACGATATGGCGGCGCATCTCGAGGAAATCCGGGAAGCGCTGCCGCGCAAAGATTACCTCACGGTATGCACCATTGCGCACACGATGAAAGGCAGTAGTAGCAATATCGGTGCGCTCCACCTGGCCACCCGGTGCGCGCAGCTCATGCACCTGCAGGCCACCACCCCGCCCGCCCAGGCCAACCAGTATTGCACCGAGGTTGAGCTGGAGTACGCTCGGGTGCAGGAGGCTCTTGCCGAGCTGTGCTCCCGCACCCCCTTGGGCGTGGCGTAGCAGTGGCATCAAGGCTCACGTGGGGGCAGCACACGCCCTCGTCTCCGTACGCCAGGGCACCACAGGGCTGCCTTCCTACGGGAGGTCGTCGCCTTAGTCTGGTGCTGGCCATGCAGCCATGGTTGCAGTAATCACGCGCCGAGAGAGGCTGTGGTAGGTAGCCTGCGCCGCCTCGTAGATCTCGCGCCCCAGTTGCTGCGTACGGGCATGCTGGCCGAGCGCGACAAACAACGGGCGCAGAAACTTCATGCGGCCCACGCGCAGGAGCACCTCGCGGAGGCGCGCAAAGACTGGCGCATAATCAGAGGCACCGGCAATGCTCAACCATTCTACGAGAATCTCATAATTACCGCGGCTGGTCAGATGCAAGTGCGTGTCCAACCACGCCAACGCCTCATGATCCAATTGTCGCGGCAGATGCTGCAAAAACACTAAAAGTTCCTGTGGTGTCCACTGCTGCATATGCGCTGGGGTAGGACGTGTCCCTGTGCTCCACCCCTGCGCCAGCGCCGTCAAGGCCTCCAGCTTCGCCGAGGTGAACACCGGGGCATGCGCGGGGATACCGGGCGTATACAACCATTCCTGGGCCTGTACGCGCTCTGCGGTCCCAGGTAATTGCTCTTCGAGAAATTGGACAAATTCTTCGGAGGTAATGGATTGAAACTGGAAACGCTGCATATAGGCGCGCAGAAACGTATCAAAACGGCTACGCCCCACGGCGCGCTCTAACGCTACCACAAAACGGGCACCCTTCTCGTAGGGCACGGACGAAAACGCCTCATCAGGGTCAACGTCCTGGAGCGGCATCTGCAGCCGTGTAAACGGCGAGTCACTGCCAAAACGCGCGAGCGACGCATCGAGCGCGTGCTGCCCAATGGCCCAGGACAGTACTCCGGCTTCTTCACCGTGCAGCGCCGTCAGGATGCGCCGCTCCGCCCAGGTGGTAAACCCCTCATTGAGCCAGAAGTGCTCCATACTCGCATTCGTCACCAGATTGCCCGTCCAGGAATGCGCCAGTTCATGCGCCACCACATCCACCAGCGAACGGTCCCCAGCGAGCACGGTCGGCGTGAGAAACGTCATGCGCGGGTTCTCCATACCGCCGTATGGAAACGCCGGTGGCAGGACCAGCATATCATAGCGCTCCCACACGTACGGGCCAAAGAGCGACTCCGCACAGCCAATCATGGCTTCGACCTCAGCAAATTCTTCAGCAGCGGCCTGCACCACGCCGGGCTCAGCCCAGATACGGGCACGTGGGCTCAAGTCGCACGATGCCAGGTCACCCACCGCCAGCGCCATAAGATACGGCGGAATGGGCTGCGGCATCGCGAATGAGAACGTGCGCCCTGCCGCACTGCGCTGTGCCCCACGGGGACCAGCAGACATCACGGCCGTGAGCGGTTCCGGCACGGTCACCTCAGCCTCATAGGTAATCCGCACACGCGGCGTGTCTTGCACCGGCAGGATAGAGCGTGCATGAATGGCCTGACACTGGCTGTACAGGAAAGGCTGCTGCTTGCCTTCCGTCTGCGCTGGCTCCAGCCATTGCAGCGCGATCGCCTGCGGGGAGGTGTGATAGGCAATGGTCACGGCACTGGTCTGTGCTGGCAGATCGAGTCGTAGGGTCTGGCCGAGCACCGGGTCGTCCGGACCAAGACGGTACGGCACCGCCTGCCCGTCTTGCGTCTGCACCGAGAGCAGCGTCAACCCTTTCGTATCGAGATCGACTGGCCCTGACGCAGGTTGGGCAAAGACCAGGTGAGCCTCCCCGGTGAGCTGCCGTGTCTGAAAATCCACCTGCCAGCGCACCCGCACGTGCTGGACCTGGGGTTGGGTCGTATCGAATGCAGAGTGTGGGTCAATCCTGGCCATACGTACGCTGCTCCTAGCGTCCAGTCAACTCCTGGCGCACGATCTGCGTGCCCGCCACCATCGCCTGCAGCTTGCCCACGCACATATTGCGTGGACTCCAGCCAAAGCCGCAGTCAGGGTTAATATAGACTTTCTCCGGCGCCGCATAGCGTAAGACTGTGCGGAGACGCTCCGCCACGTCCTCGGGAGATTCTGGGTAAAACGACTTCACGTCGATAATCCCGGCCCCCAACTCGCGTCCGTCGTGCCAGTCTTTCCACTGCGCGATTTCGGCCATCTCACGGCTCGCATATTCGAGCACAAACTGGTCCGCACGCGCTTCCAGCACCCCTGGGAAATACTCGCTGTAACTGCGCTTAAAACGGGCGCGACCAAAGCGATTGCCAAAGCAAATATGCAAGGCCAGCTTGGCATTGACCCCATCCGTGGCCAGATTGAACAAGCGCGCCATCTCCTCCCCAGAGACATTGCCACGGGCTGGCTCATCGAGCTGAAGAAACGTCGCTCCCGCCGCTACCAGGGCTTTGAGCTCGGCATTGATCACATGCGCGAACTCTTCGGCGATTTCGACGGTGTTCTTATACACGTTGTTCGGCAAAATGCGTGAACCAAAGGTCAGCGGCCCAGCGCATGTCGCTTTCAGGGCTTTATGGGTATGGTCACGGAGGTAGGTAAATTCCTGTACGATGCCCAGGCCAGTCGGCGCCTGGATTGTGCCAATGGCTTCATAGCGCGTCTGCTGATCATAGCCCCACGGACCAGCCTGGCGGGCCACGGGCAGTGCCCGAATGCCCTGGATGATGGCGTAATAGCTATCCACGTAGCCATCCAGGCGACGCGCTTCACCATCGGTGATAATGTCCACCCCGGCGCGTTCCTGATCGAGAATGGCAATGTCCGCCGCATCGTTGAGCAATTCTGCCAGATCGTATGGTCCCCACTGGCCCTGCGCATGCAAATCTTTGCAGGCGTGCCACCAGCCGGACTTGCCATGCGACCCGACCACCGTGGTGGGCAGGATGGGAAGGTCACTCATTGGCCACTCTCCTTTCCAACATAGCGCAACAGCCCACCCGCCAGCACAATGTGCCGTTCACGGGTCGTCAGTTCCAGGGACGTTTCAAAAGTGGTCTGCTTGGTGCGATTGTAGACCGGGATGCGTGTTGCCCCATCCTCAAGACGCTCGCGCAGTTCGGTGATTTCCAGCTCATCGTCAGGGTCCAGGCGGTCGTAGTCCTGCGCATCCACAAAAGCCAGCGGCAACACCGCGTAATTAATGAGATTGTCCCGATGAATGCGCGCAAAGGATTTGGCGAGGATGGCTTTGACGCCAAAGAACATGGGACACAGCGCTGCGTGCTCGCGCGAGCTACCCTGGCCGTAATTTTGGCCCGCGACGATAAAACCGCCTTGCCTGTCCTTGACCCGGTCAATAAACGTCGGGTCGACGTAGCGAAACAGATACTCCGCAATGGCCGGGACATTGGAACGCAGCGGTAGGACCTGTGGCCCGGCTGGCAAGATATGATCTGTCGAGATATTGTCGTTGAGTTTTAACAAGACCCCGCCGCTTAGCGCCGCCTCAAGGTCGGCTCGCGTGGGCAACGGCTTGATATTGGGGCCACGACGAATTGCAATGGTCTCAGGATGGGCCGCAGGAGGAAAAATACCACTATCGTCAACCAGATACGTCTCCGGCAGGCCAATGTACGCGGTGGCAAAGGCCCGTGGATCGGCAATTTCCCCGGCCAGCGCTGCGGCTGCGCAGGCAGTTGGACTGGCAAGATAGACCCGGTTGTCAATGCCCCCGGAACGCCCGGGGAAATTGCGATTAAAGGAGCGGACAGATACCGCGTTGAACGACGGCACCTGGCCCATCCCAGCGCAGGGACCGCAGGCCGATTCCAAAATGCGCGCTCCCGCCGCGATCAGATCGGCCAGAGCGCCATTGCGCGCAATCATGTGCAGCACTTGCCGTGAGCCGGGCGTAACCACCAGGCTAACGTTGGGGTGCACGGTTTTGCCTTTCAGCATGGCCGCAACCGTCATGAGATCACTGTAGGACGAGTTCGTACAACTGCCAATCGCCACCTGATTGACTGGCGTGCCGCTCACTGCACTGATGGGGCAGACGTTATCCGGACTGTCCGGGCGGGCAATCAAGGGCTCCAGTGTGTCCAGGTCGATGCGCATGTGCTCATCGTAGGTCGCCCCAGGATCCGGGGCTTGCTCGCGAAAATCGTGCGCCCGCTGTTGCCGGGTCAAATAGGCCATGGTGCGGGCATCGCTGGGGAATAATGACGTTGTGGCACCCAGCTCTGCCCCCATGTTGGTGATGGTCGAGCGCTCCGGCACATCAAGATTGGCCGCCCCCGGACCGTAGTACTCCAGCACCTTGCCAACCCCGCCTTTCACGGTTAAACGCCGCAAGATCTCAAAAATAATGTCCTTGGCAGTCACCCCTGGTTGCAAATGACCATGCAACTCCACGCCCAGGACTTGTGGCATCCGCAGATGATACGGGCTGCCGGCCATGGCAATGGCCACATCCAGCCCACCAGCACCAATGGCTAGCACGCCCATGCCGCCGCAGGTTGGTGTGTGACTATCTGTGCCCAGCAAGGTGGTGCCAGGGATGGCAAAACGCTCCAGGTGCACTTGATGACAGATGCCATTCCCCGGCCGTGAGTAATACAGACCGTATTTCGCGGCCACGTCCTGGAGATAGACGTGATCATCGGCATTGCGAAAATCGCCCTGTAGCATGTTGTGATCCACATAGCTCACGGAGAGCTGCGTGCGCACGCGGGGCACACCAATCGCCTCGAACTGCAGATACGACAGGGTGCCTGTGGCGTCCTGCGACAGTGTCTGATCAATGCGCAGGGCAATTTCCTCGCCAGGCGTCATGGTGCCACTGGCCAGATGGGACTGAATGAGCTTTTGCGTCAGATTCATACGCCACGCTCTACCTATACCAGGGTTTGCCTTCCATGGCCCGCTGAGGTACCAGAATGACGCCTTCCATGATGCGCCGCGCCGTGCGCTGCGTGGTGACGCTCTCGACTTCCCAGATACCGCCACGCTGCGCGACTTTCGCGCCAACCTCCATCACCCCAGCGGGATGTCCCAGTCGTAGCCGTGCAGTCGTCTCGGCCCGTGACACCTCATGCACCACGGTGCCTGCAATGGCCGCCGCCACCGCAGTGCACATGGAGGACGTGGCAGGAAAGGTGCGATGCGTGTTTTCCATGGAAATCGCCCGCCCTACGAGGTCCATATGTTCCGGCGTTACCTGCCGTCCACTGCTGCTCTGGTAGGCTGCAGGGAGCGCTACCAACGCGATTTTCGGCACCGCTTTGACTTTCTCATGCGCCGTGGTGAGATCCTTGGCGAGCCCCAGTAGCACTGCCGCATGACAACGGATTTCCTCCAGCGTTTCCTGCAAAGCCCGGTCACGGTCCAGCTCAGGCGCCAGACGCGTCGCATCGACGTCCAATTCTGTGGCGCGCACGTACACCATAGGCAGAGCGGCATCGACAATGGAGATGGTCACGGTGCGGCCATCCGTCAGGGTGATGGGCTGCCGTGGCAGGCCAGTGGGCAGCAGCGCTCCGCCGAGCGAGCCGTCTGGTTTGATGTATTCAAGCGCAATGCGTGCCCCAGGCCCTGGGACGCCGTCAATCGTATAATCGCCCTCGACCTCGGCCTGGCCGTCACGCACTGGCACATGAGCGATATAGCTTTTGCCCGTGTTGGTGGCCAGCACATGGATGCTGGTCATCGGCTCTACGGCGGGGAGCAGTCCTTCGTCAATAGCAAATGGTCCTACTGCAGCGGACATGTTGCCACAGGTGCCACCCCAATCGACAAAGGGGGTTTTGACGTCCACCTGGGCAAAGTTAAAGGTCACATCGTAGGCTGGATCGGCACTGCGCCCGATAATCGCCGCCTTGCTCAGCGAGGAGATGCCCCCGCCCAGACCGTCAATCTGCCGCCCATCTGGATCCGGGCTGCCCAACGCGGTCAAAATGATGTTCTCGCGCGTCACCTGGTCGTACGGGGCCATGACATCGTCCCGGAAAAACACCGCACGACTCGTACCCCCGCGCATAAACACGGCTGGAATTTTGTGTTGCATGATTTTACTCCTGTTCTCCTGTCCAAACGCACTGGCTGATACCTACAGGCAAAGCGATGACGTCTCCTCCCTCTCCCCCTGGGAGAGGGACAGGACAAGATCCTGCCGCAGGCCATCGGATGCCCTCTACTCTCCGAGCTTCCTGCCCCGATGTCCTACATAGCGGGCCCGCGGCCGAATCAGCCGATTATTGGCATACTGCTCCAGCATATTGCGCCGACCAGCCCACAATGCGCGAGCTCGCAATCACATTGGTAAACACATTGAGCGGAAATCCCAGGTGATAGAGCACCGGTGCCGCAAAGTAATCGACATTGGCGATGATCCCCTTCACCTCCTGCATACGCTGCGCCGCCGCTGTCGCAATGCTAAACCAGCGTTCATCCCCGCTCGCGGCCCCGAGCTGCTGCGCCATCGTCCGCAGCTGCGTGGCACGCGGATCCCCGGCACGATAGACCCGATGCCCAAAACCCGGCAGTTTCCGCCGCGCT
>Ga0194121_10005331_pt1 | contig 17889 bp, 20 predicted proteins | sample TA2MahCa50mmetaG_FD_148609 | JGI IMG/M metagenome (GOLD analysis project Ga0194121, IMG submission 148609) | Freshwater microbial communities from Lake Tanganyika, Tanzania - TA2015020 Mahale Deep Cast 50m | ecosystem: Environmental > Aquatic > Freshwater > Lake | place: Tanzania: Lake...
TGCAAGTGAATAGGCTATCAATGTACTATGGTATAATAGTAGCACTTTTAATATAACTTGTCAATAGTTGGTTTTCTTAGTAACTCTCTGGTAATTTGTAGGAGAGAAATAAAGAGAGTTGCGGGGAGACGGCCGAGACATTCGTCTTGTTCCAGTCATTGTCGAGCCAGTTGTAGTTCCAGTTCCACTCACCATCATCATTGCGGTAGAGATACAGGACGTTCCGGTTGCCGTTCGGGTTCTCAAGAATTGTATAAAGTGCCATCACAACCACTACTCCTTGAATACTCTCAGAGTTGAATCGTATTTGGTATTTCAAATACCGTAGCACTTTAGACCAAGTATCTTTATTTTTTAAAGCTTTTACATATCCTCCGCATATAACCGTAATCATAAGCGATCTCAATATGTAATTACTGGATTCGGCCGCCCAAAACCGTGATCTTGAGCATGATTCGCCTAGTACCACCAGTATTGTAGCACGAAAAAAGCCCTTTGCATGTCATCGTGACGTACAAAGGGCAACATTTCCAAGGACAAGGGTCAAAACCCAAGTCCAAAGAACTAAGATACTTGCGGGGAGACGGCCGAGACATTCGTCTCGAACCAGGCAACGCCGAGCCAGCCGTAGAACCAGCGCCACACACCATCACCATAGCGGTAGAGATACAGGACGCTCCGGTTGCCGTACGGGCTCTCAAGAACATCGCCAAAGAAATCCATATAGACGACGCCCTTGTCCCGGTAAAGCTGTCCGAGAACGCTGTTCTCTACATCACCCTTCTTTTGGTGCTCCTGGTAATCCAGCAAGAGCCCCATGAAAACGGTGGCACCGTACCGGATGCGACCAGAATCCTTCTTTAATCTCGCGAGCTTTTCCTCGCCCGTGATCCAGGGCTTTTGGCTCCGGAGATCCTCTTTCGTGAGGCAGTGGAGGAAATCCACTTCTGAGAAGTCGACTTCCGTAAGTGAACAGGACCTCGTGTCCTGTTCATCGGCAAGGAGCTTCCACCCCTTGCTGATGAATTCCACTGGATCGAAACGGGCCGTGTCAACACGGAGACTATCGGGTTTCTGTGGAGGCATGAGAGCTTCACGAAGGACCTTTTGGAGGTCTTTCGGATTCTCGATCCATCGCTGGCGTATCCGTTCGGGCATGTCGTCCGCCGGAACGTTCTTGACCAGAACTGAGAGAAACTCTTGAACTTGAGACATGGCGCATTCCCCTTTCTTGGCATTCGCCACTGCTTGACCAACCGAAGTGGCAGTCACAGCCAGTAACCCATGTTTAAAACCCAACATTAAACAAGAGCTTTTGGCTATGACTGCACAATTTTGCAAGTGAATAGGCTATCAATGTACTATGGTATAATAGTAGCACTTTTAATATAACTTGTCAATAGTTGGTTTTCTTAGTAACTCTCTGGTAATTTGTCGGTCGTCCCAAGGAATCTTTTTACCATTTTCAAGACACATCAATGGTTCTGACCCTTTTCCTGTAATTATCACCTTATCTCCTTTTTGCGCCAACACAAAGGCCTTTTTTATAGCCTCCTTTCTATCTATAACAATATTGTAAGGATGGTTCTCTATTCCACTTGCAACCTGCTCCATAATTTCTAATGGGTCTTCATCATATGGATCCTCGTTTGTAATTATAATTTCTTTACAATATTGCTCTGCTAGTTTTCCAAGCTCTGGTCTCTTCCACTTATCTCTGCCACCTCCGCAAGATCCCAAAACACAGACTAATTTTTTACCAAGAGATTTGTATGCTTGTTTGAGCTGTTCTGGAGTATGGGCGTAATCTACCACAACCAAAAATGGATCTCTTGCCACAACCTCCATTCTGCCAGGAATACTTAAAACTTTTTCTAATGCGGTTTTACATATCTGAACAGACAAACCATAATTTTCAGCAACAGCAATTGCCGATAAAGCATTATAAACATTAAAGCTTCCTAATAAATTTAATTTAATCTGAATTCCACTTACCTCAAAACTTGAATCTGAAACGCTTTTTGCCATTACATCTGCTGGTTTATCTATTCCAAAGGTGACCGTTTTTTTTGATGGATGATTCAAAAAATATTTTGCATTTTCATCATCCCTATTTATTATGTGAGAGCCCCTTGTTGCCAAAAATAATTTTATTTTTTCGTTTCTGTAATTTTCAAATCCTCCATGTGACTCTATGTGCTCGCGACTTAAATTTGTAAAAACAACTGAATCAAAGTTTATAAATTTGTGTCTCTTTTGTTTAATTCCCTCTGAAGTCACTTCTAAAACAGCGTATTTACATTTTTCGTCCGTGGCCTGTTTTAAAAACTTTTGTATTTTAAAACGTCCCGGCATTGTCATTTTTAACTCATTTTTTGATTCTTTGTCTCCAATTTTAAATCTAACAGAAGACATTGAGGCAACCCTACTTCCAGATTCTTCTAGAATTCTTGAAATAAAATCTACGGTAGTGGATTTACCACTTGTTCCTGTCACCCCAATAACTATTAATTTACTTGAGGGAAACCCAAAAATTAAGGCTCCAAAAAAGGCCCACAACCAAAAATAAAAATCCAACAGAAAAGTTGGTGTTATTTTTTTAATTATCTCTTTTATACTCATTGGTTATAATTTAACATATGAAGTGAATAAAAAAAAGCTGACATACGCCAGCCGTAATACATCTAAGTCTTTTGTATCAAGTTTTTCCAAGATTTTTTAGCGACAACTTAACCCTTTCTTCAATATTTTTAACTTTAGGGTCAACCTTACTTAAAGCATCTCTTGCTTGTTGTTTTGTAAAACCAAGTTGAGTTAGTGCATCTTCGGCTGGATCTGCTCCTGATTTTTTTTGCCCACTCAACAATTTTATTTTTCCGGTTAACTCCAAAATAATTGTCATTGCTTTTTTTGCGCCAATCCCGGGTATCCCTTCAAAAATCTTTTCGTCTTGGGCCAAAATCCTGTCTTTTATTCTTTCTAGTGGTCCAAGCGTAGATATTTCAAGAGCTGCCTTTGGCCCTACTCCATGTATATCCATTAAAGTTTCGAAAAAATCCAACTCTTCATATGTTAAAAATCCATACAAATCAGAAGCATCTTCTTTTATATTATGAAAGCAGAATAGTTTTACATTATCTAAACTTTCTGGTAGCTTTAACAAGGTTTGGCGAGACAAAAAAACTTTATAGCCAATATTTGCCACTTCAAGTATGATAAACCTATCATGCTTTAAAATTATTTTACCGTTTAAATAAGAAATCATATTAAGTCAATTCTATATGAATTTTAAACTAATATCAAAATATACTCCCAAGGGAGACCAGCCACAGGCCATAAAAAAGCTGACAGAAAATATAAAAAAGGGCATAAAAAGCCAGGTTCTTTTAGGTGTGACTGGGTCTGGTAAAACTTTTACCATGGCCTCCGTGATTGATAAAATACAAAAGCCAACCTTAATTATCTCTCCGAATAAAACTTTGGCAGCCCAACTCTATCAAGAGTTTAAAGACTTTTTTCCAAACAATGGGGTTCACTATTTTGTTTCTTATTATGACTACTACCAGCCTGAAGCCTACATACCTCAAACTGACACATATATAGAAAAGGATTCAAAGGTTAATGAAGAGATAGACAGAATGAGACATAGGGCCACCCAAGACTTACTTTCAAGAAAAGATGTAATTGTAGTGGCGTCTGTTTCTTGTATATATAACATTGGTTCTCCAGAAAACTACCAAAGCGTTTCTTTTGAAATAAAAAGTGGACAAAAAATAAATCGCAAAGAATTTATTTCTCACCTAATAAGTCTGCAGTACAAGAGAAACGATATTGAATTAAAACCGGGCAACTTTCGTGTTAGGGGAGAAATAATTGAAATTTATTTGGTGACAGGAGAAAAGATTATAAGAATTGAACTTTCAGGAAACTCAATAAGCAAAATTTCTTTGTCTAATGGAAAAGTTGACTCGCTTTTTTTAGAAACTAAAGAAAGTATTAAATTGTTTCCGGCAACCTTTTGGGTTGCTCCGCAAACCAAACTCAATATTGCAATAACTAATATAAGAAGCGAGCTTGAGGAAAGATTAAAAGTTTTAAAAAAACAGAAAAAACTTGTTGAAGCTCAAAGACTAGAACAAAAGACAAATTATGACTTAGAAATGATACAAGAAACTGGATTTTGCCATGGAATTGAAAACTACTCAAGACAACTAGAGTTTAGAGAAGCAGGGTCGCCTCCCTTTTCTCTTATTGATTATTTTAGGCACCAAAATAAAGATGGATTTTTAATGTTTATTGACGAGTCACACATTGCCACACCCCAAATAAGAGCCATGTCTGTACAAGATAGAATAAGAAAAGAAACCTTGATTGATTTTGGTTTTCGATTACCTTCAGCAGTAGATAATAGACCATTAAAGTTTGCGGAGTTTTTAGAAAGACAACCAGAGACAACTTATGTTTCAGCTACTCCCGCTGAGTACGAATTAGCTTTAGCCAGAAAAAATGTAGTAGAGCAATTAATAAGGCCCACTGGCTTACTTGAGCCAAAAATAGAAATTAAAAAAACAGAAAACCAAATTCAAGATTTAATTGTAGAAATAAAAAAAGTCATATCTCAAAAACAACGAGTATTGGTTGTCACTTTAACAAAGCGGTTGGCAGAAGAAATTTCAGATTATTTAATTGACAAGGGAATTAAAACCCAATACCTTCACTCTGAAGTAAAAACGATGGAGCGTCCTGAAATATTAAAAAAATTAAGACTGGGAGAATTTGATGTTTTAGTTGGTATTAATTTACTAAGAGAAGGTTTGGATTTACCAGAAGTTTCTTTAATTGCAATTTTAGATGCTGATAAAGAAGGTTTCTTAAGAAATAAAACTACTCTTATTCAAACAATGGGCAGAGCAGCTCGTCACAAAGATGGTAGAGTAATTTTGTATGCAGATAAAATGACGGGGTCAATGAAGTCAGCCATTGATGAAATAAACAGAAGAAGAAAAATACAAGAAGACTATAACAAAAAAAATAATATTGAGCCTTCAGCTATTATAAAAGATATTAGAGATTGGGGATTTTCAAAAGAAGAAGATATAGAAGAGGAATTCCATTGGCTAGAAGACCCCTCAACAAATTTAGGGCAAGCAAAAAAACTCCTTGAGAAAGAGATGAAAGAAGCTGTAAAAAATTTAGACTTTGAGCGAGCGGCCCAACTAAGAGATTTAATTGATAAAATAAAAAACAATAAATCTTAATCAAAAAACAGCCCAACGGCTGTTTTTTTGATTTGCTTATCTAGAGCCATTTCCAAAATTTCCAAGTAGCATTTTTCTTTCTTTCCTGCCACCAATCTTTTATTCCTCCACCCACCTCTTTACCCCAAAATTCCTTTAGATCTTTTTTTAAGCTATCAGAATTTATTTTATCTCCTTTCCACCAAAAACGTACTAGTGGTAATGGATTAGCCCTATCTACTTCTTTAAGTGCCTCATTATATTTATCTCCTACTTTTTCCTCACCCTCTAAGCCTAAAATATCTTCTCTTATTTCTTTGCCAGCTTTTTTAAAAACACCCCTACCTTCTTTATCTTTTCCAAAGATATCTTTTAACTCTATTTTAAGTTTCCCCCAAAATCCTTTTGACCAGTATTCTTCTGATTTATTCACCTTAGGTACCACCTTTGAATCGTCCAATGTTCCTAAAGAACCTAGCTCTTCATCTTCCTTTTTCTTCCTTTCTAAAAATTCGTCCCACTCTCTATCCATCTCTACTTCTAATGCTTCTTTTTCCTTTCTCTTCTTTAGATTAGAAGGCTCACCAATACCATCACCTAAATCTTCCTCCATACTTGCCTTTAAATCACTTGATAATATTTGGGCATCTCTTTTGTCTTTTTCTGCAAAATAATCTTTATTACTTTCAAAATCCGTGTCAAAATCATCATTACTATACTCAATATCATTTTTTAATTCAGGTTCACTAATTTTTGACATAGACACCCTCGCTTCAATCTCATCCTTAATTTCACCCTTTTTTATCTTCTCGCTTAAATCTTTAGTTATTTTTAAAAATCCATCACTGCTTTGATCTGCTCTCTCAAGAACACCACTCCTTATTGATACTATGCCTATTATGGCCTCACATTGTTTTTTAAGACTCTCTATTTGCTTTTCAGTAAGCTTTTTTTCATCAACCTGTTTTTTTTCTTTTGGACTAAGGTATTTTTTAACCAATTCCTTCTCATCATTACTCCAATCTAAAACCTCTTTTCCACTGCTTAAAATATCAATGATGTTTTTTGCTTTTGATTCCGTTCTTTTCAAAAACTCTTCTGTCTTGCTTTTGGCCCTCAGATTTATATCACCCTCCATTGTATCTAAAACTTGGTCTGATAAAGTCTCGCCGGCGCCTATATCTTTACCAGTTTTTAATTCGCCTTCCATATTTTTCATTTTTATTGTCTTTTAAATTATATGATTATATCATTTATATATCCCCTTGCAAAGTTTATGATTATCTGTTAGTATAATCAATTATGGCTATTACAAAATCAGCTAAAAAGGCTATTCGCCAAAGCAAAAAGAGAAGGATTAGAAACCTTGACTACTTAACTAAGTTAAGAGGTTTAATAAAGGAAACCAAGTCTTTTGCTGTACAAAAAAAGACAAAGGAGGCAATTGATATGTTGCCTAAAGTTTATCAGGCATTAGACAAAGCAGCCAAAGCCGGCGTAATTAAGAAAAATAACGCTTCGAGAAAAAAGTCTAGAATTACTAAATTATTAGGCAAGATCAAATAAAAAACCGCCCGAGTGGGCGGTTTTTTATTTTTCAGTATTTTTGTATTTATTATAATAACTATTATCTGCCATAAATAAATCTCCTGCCTTATGTCTCAACGCCTCACTAAGACTACTATCAAATAAATTGAGTCCTTTAAACTCTTTTTTTACAATACCTCTTAAACTATTATTTCGAGACTTATTAATTTCAGACATATTTCTTTTAAAAAAACCTGCTTCAATAAATATATCCTTTAAATGATTTTCTATTTTATTTAATGATTCTATAATGCCATCATATTGTCCTCTTTTTAAGAAAACTTCTCTCAAATCATCAAAACTATTTGCCTCTTTAATTTCTTGTTTGAAAAGGCTCATTGCTTTTTCTAAATCAACTTTATCAATCTCAACCGTTGGAGCCTCATGTTTATCTGGCTTCCACTGAGATTCATTTGAACTACTTTCGTCTTTGGGTTTTTCTGGGTTCATATTATATTTTAGATATTAATAAATCCAATGCCATTTCTGGTTCTATTCTACCAGACTTAATATCAGAATCAATTATGAAAATACTTTTGTATATTCCCCGCAACTGTTCTTGGCTAAACTGACTGCAAACAAAATAGTTCTTTTTTACCACATATGGATGCAACCCGCTTTTTTTAACAATTGAAGCATACATTAAGCCTTTGTTTGCCAATTCTTTAATTACAAGTAAATTTTTAAACTGATAAGCTATCATTGAGAGAAGATATAGCGGACTATCTCCTCCATCTATATGCTTTTTCATAAACTCTAAAGCCTGTTTTTTATTTCTTGAGGCTAAAGCATCTATTGTTTTGAAAATATCGTTTTCAATTTTGGGCTTCACCTGAATCTCAACATCTTCTTTTTTAATAGTTGTGCCATTTTTAAAAGCAGATAATTTATTTATTTCTTGATAAAGTCTCCACAAGTCACTTCCAATATAAGATGTAAGCAAATCCAAAGCATCATTATTTATTTTTTGACCCTTTTTCTCAAATTCTACTTGAGCAAAAGCTCTGATTTTTTTTGTATCTAATAACTCAAACTCTTGAGATTTACACTCTTTTTTTAGGGTCTTGAAAACTTTAGTTCTTTCATCAACACCATCGCCCTCATAAATAACAATCAAATCTTTGAGCGCTTCCAAATTTTTTAAGTTTTCTAAAAACTCTTCTTGAAAGTTTTTACTTGAGAAAACATTTTTTAAAATAACTAATTTTTTTTCGTCAAACATTGATGAGACTTTAAAATTATCATAAAAGTTTTTAAACTCTTTATTTGAGGCATCAAAGTAATTTAAATTAAGCAAACTTTTTTTGCTTTTTTTATATCCCTCAATAATCTCATTTAACTTTATTTTTGACCTAAAAGAATCAGGCCCATATAAAAATATAATCATATTTTCTGACATTTGGGGCAGAAAAAGGCGCTTCTGCCTCCAAACTGCATTCTTTTTATTGATGTGCTACACCTTTGGCAGTTTTGCCCCTCTCTTTTATAAACTCTTCTTTCTTTGGTAAAATTTCCCTTTTTGCCATCAACATCTCTGTAGTCTGAAAAACTCTCTCCCCCCAAATCTATACCCCAATTTAAAACTTTTTGAATTGATATATATAAATTCTTTAATTCTTTCTCTGATAATTTTGAGACATCTTTTTCTGGATGTATTTTTGACCACCACAATGCCTCGCTTGCATAAATGTTTCCAATGCCGGCTATTACCTCTGGCTTCATTAAAACTATTTTAACCCTTCCCCTTTTTCCCTTCAAACACTTTTTAAATTTATCAAAAGTAAAACTTTTTTCCAAGGGTTCAGGTCCCAACTTTAAAAATTCTTTTGAATTTAGAAATTCATCTGTTTTATGTAATTCAATTTTTGCAAACTTTCTAACATCAGAAAGCGCAATCATATCTTTGTTATCTAAAAAAAATATTAAATGCAAAAATGTGTTTATCTTGTCTTCTATTGGCCCTTTTTCAATTGACCTCCAATTGCCATTATTTATACTCCATCTACTAACCATCAAGTGCCCTGTCATTTTTTGATGTATTAAAAGAGAGTATCCATCAGATAATTCAAGTATTACATTTTTTGCTCTTCTCCAAACTCTTTTAATTTTCTTTCCTTTTAATTCTCTTTTGAATAGTTCAAAATCTTTTGGTTTTTTTACTAACTTTTTCCAATCAGACCAAACATCAATAAAGGCCCTATTTAGGACCTTTTTTTGTAAGCCATTTACAGTTGTTTGAACTTCGGGCAATTCTGGCATTAAAGTAATAACCTTTAATCTTTTATTTTACAATATTTTACCTACGCGCTTCTTTCTGGTTGGTTTAGTCGCTAAAGCTTGTATCTCTCTATCTTTTTTAGCAACTTGCTCTTTTAGCATTTCTATTTCTTTAAGTGACCTCTCTAAATCAGCTGTTCTGTTTCTAATTTTCTCTTCAAGGGCGTCTATGATTTTTTCTGAAACAATATCTTTTGTTTTAAACTTTATTTCAGATGATTTTTTTAAGTCTTCCATGTCTGTAGATTTTTGCAATATATCGTCTGAAATTTTATTGAAATTTTTTGATAATACTTCAATTTCGTCTCTTGTGTTTAAATTTAATTTACTTTTAAAATCTCCCTTAATAATATTGTCTGCTTTTTTGAGTAATTGCTTCACAGGAGAGGCGTAGGTAAAGCCCATGGTGAAGCCAAATAATATAACAAATAAAGCCATCAATCCAGATACAATATAGAATGTTTGATTAAGATTTTCGTAATTTAAGCCAGCAAAACAAGCTATAATAAAAAAGCCTGCAAGAATTATAGAAATAGCAATTTTGAATGAAAACCTTTGCATACTCTAATTATAATTTAAAATAAGATGAGAGTAAATATACTTGATTAAATAGAGAGAACTCTATCAATAAGAGAATTAAAGCCCAATTCCGTGAAAATATTTTTTACTTTGTTCTTATCAAAATTGCCAAATTTACAATTTTCTAAATTAAAATCGATTGGCACATCCTTTTTTGTCTCAACTAAACTCAAAGACATAAAAGCACTTTCCTTGTTTTGTTTTAAAGCCTCTTTTATTTTTGGTTTTAAAACAGCTGTATCTGTTAAAAGCTCCTCATACAAATTTTTAACACTGCCATATTTTTGAATAAGCTCGGCCGCTGTTTTTTTACCAATTCCCGGAACCCCAGGAATATTATCTGATGCGTCACCCGTTAGAGCCTTTAAATCATTCATCTTTGAAGGCTCAACTAAAAACCTTTCTAAAACTTTACTACTATCATATATAACACTGTCTTTAATACCCTTTCCTAAAGTATAAACCTTAACCCTTTCATCAACTAATTGTAAATTATCTAGGTCTCCACTAACAATATAAACATCTGCTTCTTTTTTTGCGATTTGCGAAATAGTGGCAATTAAATCATCTGCTTCAAAACCCTCTTTTTGAAATATTGGAATACTAAAGCTTTCTAAAACATCTTTCATAATAGAAATTTGAGAAACCATTGGTTGGGGCATCTCAGGTCTGTGAATCTTATAATCTTTAAACTCTACGTGCCTGAAAGTTGGTTTTTTAGTATCAAAACAAGCAACGACATAATTTGCTTTTGTGTCTTTTATAGCTCGAAACAAAGTGAGTAAGAAACCATAAACAGCACCGGTTGGTTGCCCGTTTTTATTGGCAAGAGGAGGAAGGGCATGAAAGGCTCTGTATAATAACGAAAACCCATCAATTATAATTATTTTTTTTTCCATTTGGTTATAATATCATTTTAGTGGATAAAAAAACCTTTGACGCCTATGCGTGTAAAATAAAGTTATTCAATTATCAGTTCTCTTTTCGACCCCTCTAAATGCTCAAATTTTATTGAAGCTACTTCTTTAGGTAGTATTTTTTCTACCCCTTCTGGCCATTCAATGGCAACAATATTTTCTGGATTTTCTATTATCTCTACAAACCCTAGAGTCTCTAAATCTTTTTCGTTATCTAACCTATAGCAATCAAAATGGTAGAAGTTTTTAAATCTTGAATCTTGAATTTTAAATCTTTTCATCACAATGAAAGTTGGACTTAAAATTTTTTCTTCAATTCCGAGACCCTTGGCAAAACCCTGTATAAAAGTTGTCTTTCCAGCTCCCAAATCTCCGCTTAAAGTTAAAACCACGGCTTTTTTCTGCTTTTTATCTCTTAAAATTTTACCGGCCAACTCTTCAGAAAATTTTTGAGTTTCTTCTGAACTATTTGTTATTATTTTTTCTGTTGACATTTATATTAAGATAGATTAGTTTGATGTAATATGTCAGAAGAATTAAAAAAATTAGTTTTAGATGCAAAGAATATTTGCTTAATTCCTTCTAAAAATGAGCCAGAAAGCTTAAGTAGCTGCTTGGCTCTTTTTTATACTTTAAGGGAATTAGGTAAAAATGTAAACTTAATTTCAGAAAAAATTCCAGAAAGGCTTTCATTTTTAATTCCTTCTTTAGACTTTCTTTCTTCTCCAAAAAACTTTGTAATTTCAATTCCAAGATCATCAACCGATATTTCTCAAATATATTATGAAAAAACAGAAGAGAGTTTAAAAATTCACCTGACTACCAACAAGGGCAGTATAAGAAAAGAAGACATCTCTTTTTATTTTCAGGAAGCGAGGCCGGATTTGGTAATAACTTTTGGAATTTCAGACTTTAAAAAATACCTCGAAAATAGCCTTGATTCTTTTGCCTACTTGCTTGGCTCCCCAATTATTAATATTGATAATAATCTAAACAACTTAAACTTTGGACAAATTAATATTGTAGAAAATAAATCACTTTCTGAAATAGTTTTAGACAAAATTAAAATGTTTGAAGGGGTAAATATTGATAAAAATATTGCTAATTGCTTACTAGCTGGTTTGGTAATTTATTACGAAAATTTTAAAAACACTACTTCGCCAAGTGTTTATCAATTGGCTTCAGAGCTAATTTCAAAAGGAGCTAACAATCAACTAGTTATTGATAACCTCCAAAAGACCACGGAAAAAGAAATGGTGTTTTTGTCAAACTTATTTTTAAATATTAAAAATGAAGATTCTCTGGCATATTCAATAATAAACTCAAATGAATTTAGCGATATTTCAGAGCAAGAATCTCTAAACTTGGTTCAAAAATTGAAAACTATGGGTATTCAGAATAACTTACTTGTTTTGTGGGAAAGTCGTAATTCAGATCCAATAACTAATGGTTTCTTTTATTCTAAAAACAAAGCAAACTTAAATAAGGTTGCAGATGAATTTAATGTAAATTCAAAAAATGAATGGGTTTTTATTCAAGATAAAGCAATAGACTTTCATTCAACAAAAGAAAGAGTTTTAAAACTAATATTATAATGGAAGATTCGCAAAAAAAAATATTGGGGCTAGTTTCCGTTTCTCAAGACATAATTGACCAATTAAAGGAAAGCTCTAAAACTAATGCAGGTTTTGCTGAAAATATTAAGAGCCACTTGTCTCAAAGCACTACTAGTCTTTTTGATGTAATAATATCTGGAGCAATTTTTCTTGGATCATCCGATATACATCTGGAGCCAGAAAAAGAAAGAGCAAAACTCAGAGTTAGAATTGATGGCGTTTTACAAGACACTATTTTTTTTGAAAACCAAATTTACCACAACCTTTTGTCTCGTATAAAACTCCTTTCAAAAATTAAGCTTAACGTTGAGGCAAAACCTCAAGATGGCAGGTTCACTGTTGCTCTTGAAAAAAAGGTTATTGAAATTAGAACATCTACTTTGCCATCTGAATTTGGGGAGTCTGTTGTGATGAGAATTTTGAATCCCGAAAACTTTATGACCTTAGAAAGTCTTGGAATTAGGAGCGATTTATTTAAAATAATGGAAAAGGAAATAAAGAGGCCTAATGGAATGATCGTGGTGACAGGACCCACGGGAGCTGGAAAAACAACTACCCTGTATGCCTTCTTAGAAAAAATACAGGACTCAGAAATTAAAATTATTACAATTGAAGATCCAATTGAGTATCATGTTGAGGGAATTTCACAAACACAAGTAGAAAAAGAAAAAGGGTATGGTTTTTCAGATGGATTAAAGTCAATTGTAAGACAAGATCCAGATGTTATACTTGTTGGAGAAATAAGAGATTTGGAAACAGCGAAAATATCATTACAGGCATCATTAACAGGTCACTTGGTTTTAACAACAATGCACACAAACGATGCCTCTGGAGCCGTTCCAAGACTTGTTGACCTTGGAGCAAAACCAACATCTGTAGCTCCTGCCCTAAAAATGATAATTGCTCAAAGATTGGTTAGAAGGGTTTGCCAAAAATGCTCAACTAAAATGACCCCAACTAAAGAGGAATTATCTGAACTAGAAAAAGGATTGAAGGGAGTTTCAAAAGATATTATAGGGGTAAAAGATTTTTCAAAAATAAAAATAGCAAAAGTAAGTGAAAATGGGTGCCAAGATTGTAATCTTACAGGATATAAAGGAAGGCTTGGCTTATATGAGATTTTACTAGTTGATAGTGATATGGAAAAGTTTATATTAGAGGAGCCCGCAACATCTTTAATAAAAGAAAAAGCCATTAAAAATGGCATGATAACAATTTATCAGTCTGGGTTAATTGAGATTGCCCTAGGGCACACAACAATACAGGAAGTAAAGAAGGTTGTTGGAGAAGATGAGTAAGTTTAAAATTTTTTAAAATAGACCTACTGCGCAAAAGTTTTCGTGACGAAATTTCCAGATTTCAAAGCGAAAATGTGGAAAATAGACAGGGTTTACCCAAAGGGTAAGCCACGAATATTTTACACATTTGTAGCTAAAATATGGAAATTGGAGTAGAAAAATCTTTACGCATTAGGTCTAATAAAACAACCCTTAAGTTGGAGGCGCATTATGTCTGGGACATAAGTAAAAGTTTGCCTGAGGAATAGTTGAGCCGGAGCAAAACTATCCATAACTGAGGCAAGCTCATATTAGGCCTCCAACTTAAGGGTTGTTTTGGTGTATAATACAACTAACTTAAGAGGTATTTATAGTGGACCTGATTATATCACCTAATTAATCATATGTCAAGCATAATTGATAAAACTAAGTCTCCCAGCGAAGATATCCTAGACTCTGCTTTAAGGCCAAAAAATTGGTCTGATTATGTTGGTCAGGAAAAAATTAAGGAAAACTTGAGAGTAATTTTGACTGCTGCAAAACAAAGAAACCAATCGCCCGACCATTTGTTGTTTTATGGTAATTCAGGATTAGGAAAAACTACTCTAGCCTGTCTTGTTGCCATAGAAATGGGAAAGCAAATAAGAATAACTTCTGGCCCAGCCATTGAAAGAGCTGGGGATTTGGCAGCAATTCTTACAAATTTATCAGAGGGCGATGTTTTATTTATAGACGAGATACATAGAATACATAAAACAGTCGAGGAATATATTTATCCAGCCATGGAAGAGTATAAATTAAACCTTATTTTGGGAAAGGGTCCGATGGCAAGAACGATGGAGTTGAAACTTCCCCACTTCACAATTATCGGAGCCACTACACGCCCGGGCATGTTATCAGCTCCTTTAAGAAACCGTTTTGGGGCAACTTTTCAACTTAATTTTTATAAACAAGATGACATTGAAAAAATTATTGAAAGATCAGCTAAAATATTAGGGGTAAATGTTGAGCCGGAAGCCACTAAAATAATTGCTAAAAGATCTCGTTTTACTCCAAGGGTTGCCAATAGACTTTTAAAAAGAGCCCGAGATTTTTCCCAAGTAGAGGGACTAAAAACCATTACAAAAGAGGCTTCAGAAAAAGCATTGGCATCACTAGAGGTAGACGAGATGGGATTGGAATATGGTGATAGAAAAATTTTAATGGCTTTGATTGAAAAATTTAACGGGGGCCCCGTTGGACTACAATCTTTAGCAGCAGTTGCTCTTGAGGAAGAAGGCACAATATTAGATATTTATGAACCCTATTTATTGCAATGCGGTTTCATTGAAAGAACTCCAAAGGGCAGAGTGGCCTCTCGACTAGCCTACGAACATCTTGACATGATACACTTAAGGCCAAACAGACTATTGTAAATAATGAAGAAAATATTATTTATTATTTTTATTTTTATTATTGGTTTAGCTTACTGCTCCAAATCTTTTGCCAAAAACCAGTACGATATTTTAATAAACGAAATTGCTTGGATGGGAAGCACGGTTTCAGCAAATGATGAATGGATTGAATTATTTAACAACACAGAAGAAAACATAAGCCTAGATGGATGGGTATTAAAATCAGACGATGGGTCTCCTGAAGTTAAACTTTTAGGAAAAATTAACTCAAAAAGTTTTTATTTACTAGAAAGAACAAATGATAATTCTGTTAAAAATATAAAAGCTGATAAAATATACTCTGGGTCTATATCAAATAGTGGAGAAAATTTTATTTTATATGATAACCAATTAACTATAATTGATAGGGCTAGTTTTTCTTCTGGTTGGCCCTTTGGTAGCAATACCACAAAACAAACAATTGAGAGGAGTGATTTTAATTCATGGCAAACCAGCAGTATTTCAAATGGTACGCCAAAAGAAAATAATAGCTTAGGTTTGCCAAAAGTAGTTGTTAAAAAAATAAAGAGCGAGTCCTTGTTAAAAGAAGAAAAATCTGATAATGAATCTAGTATAGCTACCGCTTCTTTAAATAATCAAGATGAAGCAATAAATGATATTCTTAAAAAGGAGGGCGATAAGTCAAATTACTGGATGATATTTATGATTATTGGTGGAGTGATTTTAATTATGGGGTCAGTTATATTATTTTGGAAAATTAAATTTAAAAAATAACCATGTCAGGACATAGTCATTTCAAAACAGTGGCAGCAACCAAAAATGCTAATGATGCCAAAAGAGGGAAAATTTTCTCTAAAATGGCTCGCGTCATTACTATTGCTGTAAAAGAAAAAGGGCCAGACCCGAGCATTAATATGCAACTAAAGTCAGCCATCGAACAAGCCAAGCGCTTTAACTTGCCAAAAGAAAATATTGAAAGAGCTATTAAAAAAGGTACGGGTGAATTAGCTGGAGAAAATTTAGAGGAGGTTTCCTTTGAGATATTTGGACCAGGTGGCGTTTCAGTAATTATTGATGGAATCACAGATAATAAAAACAGAACAATCTCTGAGATAAAAACCATTACTGGAAAATATGGTGGAAAAATGGCTGGGGAGGGGGCTGTAAAATGGATGTTTAAGAGAAAGGGATGCATTGTTGTTAATACAGATAATAAGAATAAAGAAGAAATAGAGTTAATTGCCATTGAAGCTGGAATTGAAGATATTTTAGTAAAAGAAAAAGATGTATTAATTTACACAAATCCAGAGGATTTAGAAAAAGTAAAAAAAACTCTTGAAGAAAATGGTTTAAAAATCGAATCTGTTTCTTTGGATTGGGTTGCAGGTGAAAATATATCAATAAGCGATGGAGAAAAAGAGTCCCTTAAAAAACTTTTTGAGGCCTTAGATGAAAATGACGCAGTCCAGAATATTTATTCAAACATAAAAATATAATGATAGTTTTAGGAATAGATCCCGGAACAGCAACTACTGGATTTGCTATTTTAAAAAGGGGAGAAAAAAATCAAAAACCTGAGGTAATAGATTTTGGCTGTATTATTACAGAACCCTCAAAAACAGCGGGAGAAAGACTACTTATAATTCACAATGAGGTAGATAATTTAATAAAGAAACATAAACCGCACCTCGTGTCAGTTGAAAGTTTGTTTTTTTTCAAAAATTTAAAAACGGCTCTACCCGTAAGCCAAGCAAAAGGAGTTGTATTATTGGCAGCTGCAAAAAAAAATGTACCCATAATTGAATTTACTCCCCTACAAGTAAAAATGACTGTTGTGGGATACGGAAGAGCTGAAAAAAAACAGGTTCAAGAAATGATAAAACAACTAACAAACCTTGATGATTTTGATTTAAAAGAAAATAATAGAAAAAAAGATGATGCCACAGATGCCTTAGGTATTGCTTTGTGCGCAATAATTAAGGGTTTTAATTAAAATTTACCACCTGTGGAAAGGTTAAGGGTTGACAACATTATTTTAAAAAATATAATAGGGAAAGTAATAAGATAATTATAATTATGCTTACTAATAATAATAAATCCATTTAGTTGAATTTATTATAATTAAGAAGTTATAAAAAATAATGGAAGAGAATATCTTACACCTCATCAATCAAGTAGATGATTTTGATGATAGTGATGAAAAAGAAGAAGAGGCGGAAGAGGGAGTAGGCGAAGAAGAAGACGAAGAAGACTTAGATATTGGATCTGACGAAGAAGAATAAATAATATAAACTAAAAACCCCTTGCGGGGTTTTTAGTTTACTTATTGCTTTTTTAAAAAATTATTGTATTATTTGTATTTAAGTTATTAGTAGTTGTGATAAAATAAATTAACCTTGATGAATAAAGAGCTTAGAAATAAAATAAAGAAAATATTTTTTTCCTTTTTAAAATATCTCCCATTTTTAATTTTGGGATTTTTTGCTTTTGGTTTAATAATGTTTTTTTATTACACATACGACCTACCTCGACCTGAAAAGTTTACAGAAACCCCTTTTATACAATCAACAAAAATTTATGACCGTACGGGTGAGGTTCTTTTATATGATATTTACGGAGAGGAAAAAAGGTCTATTGTTTCTTTTGATAAAATATCAAGCAACTTAAAAAATGCTGTGATCTCTGCAGAGGATGAGAGATTTTACAAACATAAAGGAATAGATTTTAGAGGAATATTAAGATCTATTTTAGTTGACTTAAAATTAAGATCTAAAAGTCAGGGTGGTTCAACTATTACCCAACAATTAATAAGATCTGTTTATCTAACCGCCAATAAAACAATTTCAAGAAAAGTAAAAGAAATTGTCTTAAGTATTGAACTAGAAAGGAGATATTCCAAGGACCAAATTTTTGAATGGTATTTAAACCAAATACCTTTTGGAGAAAATGCCTATGGGGCTGAAGCTGCCAGCCAGGCATATTTTAAGAAACCAGCTTCAGGGTTA
>Ga0194121_10005333_pt1 | contig 17885 bp, 10 predicted proteins | sample TA2MahCa50mmetaG_FD_148609 | JGI IMG/M metagenome (GOLD analysis project Ga0194121, IMG submission 148609) | Freshwater microbial communities from Lake Tanganyika, Tanzania - TA2015020 Mahale Deep Cast 50m | ecosystem: Environmental > Aquatic > Freshwater > Lake | place: Tanzania: Lake...
CACGGCGGCGGGTGGCGCCCACGCCGCGTCGCACGCCTTCGCGCGCTATCGTTCGGGTCATGGTCGCGCGCGAAGACACCGAGTTCCTGGCGTTGCTCGTCCACCGCGGCCTGATCTTGCGCAAAGTGGCGGAGCAGGTCTTTCCGGCGTTGCAGAAGGGGGGCGAGCTCGATGCGCTGCTCGCGCACCACACCGGCCTTGCGCCGGAGACGATCGCCAAGTGGCGGCGCACGCGCGGCGGCGAGATCCCCGAGATTCCGGGCTACGAGATCCTCGGCCACGCCGGGCGCGGCGGCACGGCCGATGTGTTCCGCGCGCGCGAGCACAAGACTGGGCGCGTGATCGGGCTCAAGGTGCTCAATGTCGAATCCGCGCGCAATCCCAAGGTGCGCGACGCCTTCGCGCGCGAGGCGAAGCTGCTCGAGAAGCTGCGCCACAAGGGCCTCGTCGAGGGCTACGGCGTGTTCAAGAGCGGTTCCTCGATCTACTCGAAGATGGAGTTCATCGAGGGGCACACGCTGCTCGAGCTGCTCGACCGCGGCCAGCCGTTCGACGAGACCGCCGCGCTGCGCGTCGTGCTCGGCGCGGCCGAAGTGCTCGAGCACCTCGCCGGGCAGGGCGTGATCCACCGCGACATCAAGCCCGGCAACATCATGCTGACCGCCTCGGGCGCGCTGAAGCTGATCGACCTCGGCTTCGCGGGCAGCGCGGGCGAGGGCGGGGAAGCGAGCGACACGACGGTCGGCACCAAGGAGTACCTCTCGCCGGAGCAGGCGCAGGGCGCGGGCGGCGCGGACGCGCGCAGCGACATTTACAGCCTCGGCGTGACGCTCTTCCACCTCGTCGTCGGCCGCCTGCCGTTCCAGTCGACCGACGATCGCGAGCTCCTGCGCATGCAGGTCATGGCGAGTCTGAAGAGCCCCGAGCTCAAGTCGCGCGGGCTCAGCCACCACCTGCACTACTTCATCGAGAAGATGATGGCCAAGGACATCGAGGCCCGATACCAGAGCTGGGCCGAGCTCGTCGGCGACTTCCGCGAGCAGATCGCCGGCCGCGAGGCGCTCGACTTCGAGAAGCAGGTCCGCGACCGCGCGCAGCGACGGCGCTAGGCGCGGCGCAGTTCCTGTTACCTTGGGCTGCCATGAAGGCGGCCGGAACGCTTGGGGTCGTGCTCGTGGTCGCGCTCGGCGCAGTCGGCGCTTGGTGGGCGCGGCGCGAGGAGCCGCCGCCCGTGCCCGAGCGCCGCAGCGAACCGGCGCCGCTAGCCTCGGTGCGCCGCGAGGCGCCGCCCGCCGAGCCCGCCGCCGCGCCGCAGCCCGAGCTTCCGCGCCCGATCTCGAGCGGCTCGCGCCTCGGGGTGCTCAACGACGAAGCGATTGCGGCGCTCGAGGCGCGCGCGTTCGATCGCGCGGTCGAGCTGTTCGAGCAGTGCCACGCGGGAGCGCCCGACGAGCAAGTGTTCCGCGGCAATCTGGCCGAGGCGCTCGTGCGGCGTGCGGTCGACCTGCACGAGCGCGTCCGCCCCTGCGAGAGCTGCGTCGCCGACCTCGCGCGCGCCGTCGAGCTCGCGCCGGAACGCGAGGGGGTCGCGCGGCTGCTCGAACGCTGGCGCGCGGAGCTCGAGACGGAGCAGGAGTTCCTGCGCGATCGCTCCGTGCATTTCGAGCTCTCCTACGACGGCTGGCGCCAGCGCCTGCTCGACGCCGCGCCCGATGTGCTGGCCGAGCTCGAGCTGCACTGCGCGGATCTCTCGCTCGTCTTTGGGCTGTGGCCCGGCGAGAACGGCGCGAAGCGCATCCCGGTGGTGCTCTACCGACGCGAGGAGTTTGCGCGCATCACCGGCCTGTCGGAGTGGGCCGGCGGCTCCTTCGACGGCACGATTCGAGTTCCGATCGCCGAGGGGCGCGCGCTCGATGTGGCGCTGTCCGCGCTCCTGCGCCACGAGCTGGTTCACGCCTTCGTGCGCGAGGCGTCCGGCGGCGACAAGGTCCCGGCGTGGCTCAACGAGGGGCTCGCCCAGTGGCTCGCGCGCGACCCTTCGGCCGAGCTCGCTTCCGCGCGCAAGCGCATGGCGGGGCGAGAGCTGATGCCCCTCGAGAAGCTCGAGCGCCCCTTCGCTTCGCTGTCCGAGCCCGAGATTCCCTTCGCCTACGCCCAGTCGCTGCTCTTCACGGCCTTTCTGGAGCGCGCGCACGGGCGCGACAGCTTGCTGGCGATGGTGCGCGGCCCGCGCGTCGGCGAGCGTGCCGCCGTCGCCTTCGAGTCCTGGACCCGCGTGCCGCTCGCGCTGGCGTTCGACGACTTCGCCGCCCAGCCCGCGCGCTAGGGCACACGCTCGCTGCATGAGCGCGGGCGGCCTTGGCTCTCAACCAAGACCGCCCGCAGGTCTCTTTGGGGCTCAGGATCCCCGCGGAGCAAGCAAGCAGAACAACCTAGCCCTAGCTTCCCGACCCCCCGAGGTTCGGAAAGTCGGACTCTTCGAGTGCCAGCGGATCCGCGCGCCTCTCCGCCCGCAAGGTGACCCACATGAAGGCCACCTCCGCGAGCCAAAAGGTCGCGAGAGCCGTACTGCCAATGGCGAGCCAAGTCCACATAGGCAAGAACCCCCCCAACATCTCATGTGGGGGACAGGAACATGCCCCCCCCTCAAGAATGTAGTTCGGCCCGTACTCGGTTGCGCTTGTCCGCATTTAGCTAACTTTTTCGTGCGCTTCTCGAAATCGGCGCGCTCGCGTGGGCGCTTCGGGCTCGGGCCAAGCGCTGTCCGCATTGCAGGCAGCGCGGATGCGACCCGCGTTCCGCACGGAACGAGCCCTCAGGCCGCGTCGCGGACCGGGACGCTCTGAGCGATGCGCGCACGGCAGGACGACGCCGTCGAGTTCCACGCCTTCTTGAGGCGCGAGCTTCGGTCAATGGAGCGCGAAAAAGCCGTTGGCCCCGAGGGAATTGAAAAGCTCGCTTGTGTCCGAGAATGCCCGTCGGCGTCGATGAATTGGCGCAGTGCTCATCGGCACGGGGGCGCGCCATTCATCGGACGCCGAGTCGGACTTTGGGCCGGTCCAGACCGGCCAGAAGCGCCGGACGCGCGGGGCGAGGGAGGACCTTGCCGAGTCCCGCGTTCCGCTGCTTCACGCTCGAGACAAATCCGGTGGCAGGGCCATTGAGCGATGGCAGGATGCAGCGAGGGAGCCACAGGCCGAAGCGACTAGGGGCTCGGGACGGGTCGGGCTCGGCTATCGAGGAGCCGCGTTCGACACGAGAGCGCTGACCGCGACCGCCGACGGCGTTCGGATGGCGCTCGCAGGAGAAAGCGCGCGCGGCCGAGAGGCTTGCCGGGAAAAGGGACTGGGGCGCGACCAGCGCTGCTTTCCAGCGACGGAGTGTCGATGGAGGTCACGGCGTCGGAGCAGAGGGGCGAGCGGGCTCGAGAGCCGGCGCGGGAGCAACGGCGCGCCGCGGTGGCGCCGAGGCCGAACGGCCTCGAGGCGGACCGCGGGCTGGCTGCTCCGCTGGACGCGGATGGAGCCGCGGAAACAGCCTCGAGTGCAGCCTCGAGTGCAGTCTCGAGTCGGGCGACGGGCGGGAGGGTTGCGCGCCCTCAGGCTGGCTCCCAACCAACGCACTCCTCCCAACGCTCCCGCTCCGCGAGCCCTCGAGGCGCAGCGCGCGTGCGGCACTCTGCGCCCGCGGGCGACTTGGCGTCCGCGGGCGACTTGGTGCAGGTGAGTCCGTCGGCCTCCGCGAGCGAACGGGCACTCATCGAGGGCGTGCGCGAGTCGGAGTGGGCCAAGCTGCTGGCACGGAAACGGGGGGCAACCCCTGAGGACGACGGGTGGTCTGCGAGCGGGGAGGGAGCCGAGCTCGGGGTCGGCGACGGGGTTCCTCGGCGCGCGGGAGCTCGGCCGGAGGGCGAGAAGGGGGAGCTACGGTTGCTCGGGACGCGGCGCTCGCGACGGGCGCGGCGGCGGGCGCGCGTGCTCGGGACGGAAGCGCTCGAGGTCGAGGACTTGCTCTGCCTGCTCGGAGTCGAGGCGCGCGCGCGTCCGGATTGGGACGGGGCGCTCGCGTCGCTGGTGCGGCTCGCGCCGGAGGAGCTCTCGGCGCGCCTCGGCACGCGCGCTCCCGAGGCTTGGAGGATGGCGGCGGCCTTCGAGCTCGGCCGACGGGCGGCGGTGGAGCGCTCGCTGCCGCGACCGGTCGTGCGCGGACCGGCGGATGTGCTGCGTCTGCTCGGCGACCTCGTGCGCGGCGAGGAGCGCGAGCAGTTTCATGTGCTGTTGCTCGACGGGAAGCACCGCCTCAAGGCTCGTCAGACGGTGTCGATCGGGAGCCTCTCGACCTCCATCGTGCACCCGCGTGAGGTGTTTCGGCCGGCGGTGCAGGCGGCGGCCGCCGCCGTGCTGTGCGCCCACAACCACCCCAGTGGCGATCCGGAACCCAGTCCCGAGGATGTGGCCGTGACCCAGCGGCTCGATCAAGCCGGAAAGCTGCTCGGGATCCCGTTGCTCGACCATGTCGTGCTCGGGGACGGAGCGTGGGTCTCCATGCGCCAGAGGCTGGGCCTGTGAGCGGCGCGCCTCGGCGCGGAGTCAAGCGCGGCGCGGGTTCACTCGCAGCGCCACGCGGCGTGCAGCGCGATCGCCGCCGTGGCCTCGGCCGCCGTCTCGACGCGCAGCACATGGGGGACGAGCGCCGCCGACGCAACTCCCGCGGCCTTGAAGAGCTGCTCCTCGGCGGGGCTCCAGCCGCCTTCGGGGCCGATCCACAGGCGCAGCGGCGCCGCGCGGGTTCCTGCGCGACGCGAGGCGACCTCCGCAGCGAGAGGCGCGCTCGCGCGCGGGTCGAGCCACAGCTGCGCCGCCGTCGGCCGCTCGCGGAGGTGGGTGGCGAGATCGACGGGGCCGGAGAGCTCGGGGAGCCACAGGCGGCGGCATTGCTTGCACTGTTCGCGGGCTAGACGGTTCCAGCGCTCGAGGCGCTCGCCGACCTGTTCGCGCGCGTAGCCCTGCGTGCGCTCGGCGCCGATCAACACGACCGCGGCGACACCGAGCTGGACGAGGCGCTCGACGAGCTCGTCCGCGCGGGCGCCCTTGGGCGGCGCGACCGCGATTTCGAGCCACGGCAGCGGCGAGCCGGCGGCTCCCGGCTCCGGCTCGCTCACGAGTTTGCCCAGCAGGCGCCAGAGGGCCGCGCCGCGCCGCGCTTGGACGAGCTCGAGGTCCCACGCCGACCCGGCGCCGTCGAGGGCGACGACGCGCGCGAGCGGCTCGAGCCGCAGCACCTTGAGGGCATGGCGCTCGTCGTCGGGGTGAAGCCGGGGTGCACCCTCGGGCGCGGCGGGGTCGAGGAAGAACCAGCGCTCGCCGCCCTCGTGCCGTTCCCGTGCCATGCGCGGCGGATTGTCGAGCGGGGTCTGCCGCACGGCAAGGCGTTCGAACTTCACTGGATCGGTTTCGCCCGCTATCCTCCGGCCCGCGCAGAGCGAAGTCGCACGCTGGGCATGTTACCCCCGCCGCCGGGTACGGTAGGCCGGTCGGGAGCCCCTCCAGCGGTCGTTTCGCCACTGGCCGCTCCTTCCGAGGATCCCTCGGCACCGCCCGCCCGTTTTGGGGCTGCGCGGGGCCGACATCCCTCCGTCACCGCCCTCGGCGCCGAGCCCCGACCTGCGCGGGCTCGGGCCTTCCGCCCTCCCCGAACCGCTCCCAGAGAGACTCGCGCGCCATGCAACCTCGCTACTCCTTGCGCTTCGAGAACGGCGAGCGGCAAGGCGAGACGCTCCCGATCGGCGGCAGCTCGTTCACCATCGGCCGTCGACCGGGCAACGGCGCGCAGGTCTCCGACGCGTCGGTGTCCGGCCGCCACGCCGAGTTCGTGGTCCAGCCCGACGGCGTGCTGGTGCGCGACCTCGGCTCGACCAACGGCACCAAGATCGGCTCGGAGCGCATCTCGGAGCACAAGCTCGTCCACGGCGATGTCGTGGTGCTCGGCTCCCTCAAGCTCACCCTGCTCGACCTCGAGCGCGGCGCGAGCTCCGCGGCGGCGAGTGGGCTCGATCCCGACGAGCTCGAGCTCGACGAGCCTGTGCGGCCTGCGAGCCCGCTGCCCGCGCGCGAGGTGCAGCGGCGCGAGCCCGCCTACGCGGCGGCGCTCGCAGCTCCCGTGCCCGCGCCCATCGCGGAACCGGCCGCGGCCTCCGTGGACTCCGTGCGCACGATCAGCGCCGACAAGGTGGCGGCTTCCGGCAAGCGTTCGGCGCTCGGGCTGGTGGCGCTGCTCGTCGCCGTGCTCGGTGGCGCGGGCGCGGCGTGGTACTTGCTCCAGCCGGCAGCCGAGGGCGAGGCGCGCACCGCGCGCGCCGTCGAGCCGGTTGCGGGCAATCTGCTCGAGCGCGGCTTCTCGTTCGAAGGCGCGGGCGCGGGGTGGGAAGCCGACCCGGCGGGCCCCGAGGCCTTCGGTGTCGAGCGCGGCTCGCGTTACAGCGGCGAGGCGGGCTTGGGCGTGTTCTTCGATGCGGAGCAATGGGCGCTCGCGCGCTCCGCGGCGGTCAAGGGCAGCGGCACGCGCGTGCTCACGCTCGCCGGCATGGCTCGCGTGCGCGACAGCGCCCGCGCGCGCGTCGGCCTCGAGCTCGCGAGCGCGTCGGGCGTGTCGGCGACGACGCTCGCGTTCGGACCCGCGCTCGAGGCGAACGGCGACTTCGCGCGCTTCGAGTTCCGGGCCACGGTGCCCGGCGCGTTCGACCTCGTGCGGGCGGTGCTGCTCGGCGAGTCGACGACGGCGAGCGGCGGCGCAGTCGACTTCGACGACATCGCGCTTGTCTCCGGCGGGGAGGCGCAGATCGCTGCGATCGACGAGTTCCAGTTCGTGCAGCACGGCGGCTCGTCGGCCGCGCTGTTCAAGATCGATCGCACGCTGTTCTCCGACTTCCATGTGCGCGCAGCCGAGGGTGGCTTGGGCGCGCGCGAGTCGCTCGCGATCACCAAGGGCGGCACGGGCTTCGCTGTCGCTGTCGGTGGCTCGGGACGGCGCACGCTCTCGCTGCGCATCGACGAGCCGCTCCTCAAGGGCGGTCTCGCGACGACGGGCAGTGGCGGCTACCGCGCTCACGCGACGGAGTTTTCCCGCGAAGGGGTGACATCGATCATCGCGGGAGTCGGCAAGGATCAAGTGCGGCTTGCATTCGATGCGCCGCTCACGCTGCGCGGACGCGCGGAAGGCGGCGGCATGCGGCTCGAGGGCGAGCTCGCCGGCGGTGCGCTGGCGCTTCAGACATCGTTCCAGGTCGAGCGCGACGAGGCAGCCAAGCTCGCGCGCGCGGCGCGCGAGGCGGAGCAGAAGGGTGAGCTCGGGCTCGCGGCGAAGTGCTGGCTCGCACTGCGCGACGACTATCCGTTCGACGCCAAGGTGCTCGACGAAGCCGACGCGGCGCGCACGCGCATCGCCGAAGGCGGGCTCGTGCAACTGCGGCGCCTGCGCGGCGAAGTCGAGCGCGCGCGCTTCTTCCGGCTCAGCGAGCTGTATCGCCAGTGCCGCCGCGACGCGCTCAGTGTCGCCGCTCGCTATGCGGGCGGCGAAGTGGAGAGCTACGCGCTCGCGCTCGCGCTCGAGATCGACAGGGACTCTGCCGCGCTCGAGGCGGACCTCGCGCGCACCGAGCGCGCGCGGCTCGAGGGCATCGCCGGAGCGCTCGAGGCGAGCGCGAGTCCGCAGCTCGCGCGGCGTGTGCGCGAGTACCTGCAAGGCTTGGCTGGTGCGGCGACGCCGCGCGAGGAAAACTGATCCATGGCGCGCACGCTCACCGGCATCGACATCGGCTCGCGCACGAACAAGTTCGTTCGCGGCCACTGCAAGGGCAACACATTCGTGCTCGCGCGCTTCGGCGTCGTCGCGCACGGGGAGACGGACATTGCGGACGCGTGGGGCGCGGGCTCGGCGCCGTTCAAGCTCGGCGAGTCGCGCATCGGACTCACCGGGCGCGATGTCAACATCCGCTACACGCGCGTGCCGCGCGTCCCGGATTGGCAGCTGCGCAAGCTGATGCGCTTCGAGGTGGAGGAAGTCGGTGACACCTCCGGTGCGACGGTCGCCAGCGATTTCAACCTGCTGCCGGCGCTGCCCGAGATCGAGGACGAGGATGTCGTGCTGCTCGCGCTCGCGCGCGAGAGCCTGCTCGAGGAGCACATGAGCGGGCTCGCGGGCCTCGGCGGCTCGATCGATGCCTTCAGCCCGTGCGCGCTCGCGCTCTACAACGCGTGGACGCACTTCGGCGTGATCGAGGACGAGACCGTGCTGCTCGCCAACATCGGTCACGACAACCTCGATGTGATCCTCGTGCGCGGACCGGATCTCCTGTTCGCGCGCAACCTGACGGGCGGCTCGAAGCTCTTCGACGCGGCGATCGCCGAGCGCTTCGGCGTGTCGCTCGACAAGGCGGAAGAGCTGAAGATCGAGCTCGCCACGCTCGAGCCGCTCGCGCGCTACCGCGACGCGAATCAGGAGAAGGCGAGCCGCGCGGCCACGGCAGCCGGTGGCCAGCTGCTGTCGCTCCTGCAGTCGACGGTGATGTTCTGCAAGAGCCAAGTGAAGGTCTCGAACCTGCGCGTCGACAAGGTGCTCCTGTGCGGCGGCGGCGCGGCGCTCGCGGGCTTGCCGCGCTACCTCTCGGCGGGCCTCGGCGTGCCGGTCGAGCTGTTCGATCCGTTCCGCACCGCGGACACCAGCGGCCTGCCCGCGGAGGACGCGGCCAAGCTCGAGGAGTACAAGCTCGAGGCGGTGGTCGCACTCGGCCTCGCCACGATGGCCTCGGATCCCGCGGCCTACTCGATCGAGATCCTGCCCGAGAAGGTCAAGCGCCGGCGCGAGTTCGCCGCCGGCACCGTGTGGGCCATCGCTGCGGCGGTGCTCGCGGCTGGGTTCCTCGGACTGCAGTACGCGCAGGCTTCCGGCGAGCTCAGCAAGCTGCGCTCGGAGGTCGCGACGCTCGACGGCAAGCTGCGGCGCGCCAAGGAAACGGATCGTCGCACGCGCGAGGTGAGCGCGGAGAACGCAGCGCTCGCGACCGCCGCGGGCGACCTGCACGGGCGGGCCGGCTCCGGCGAGCAGCTCGCGCGCGTGCTCGAACAGCTCGAGGCAGATCTGCCCGACGGTTTCTGGATCGAGGGACTCTCGACGGACTTCCGCGTGAGCGAAGAGCTGCGCGTCGTGCGCGGCTCCGAGAAGCCGGTGATCAAGATCGCCGGTCGCGCGCGCGAGGGCACCGAGTCGATCGCGGCGCTGCTCGACAGCTATGTCGGCAAGCTACGCGCGCGCTTCCCTGCGGCGGAAGTGCAGTACGCGCCGAGTCCCTCCGGTGAGAAGTTCACGCTCGGCCTGACGCTGCACGCACCCGCGCGGGCGAACGCTTCCGAAAGCGAGGCCGCGAAGTAGCGCCATGGATCTCTCCAACTATTGGCAGGAAAACAAGCGCTTCCTCGTGGCGGTCGGCACCGGGGCGGTGGCCTTCATCGGTGGCTGGATGGCGATCGACGGCTACATCGGTGCGGATCTGCGGGCGCAGCGCGCGCGCAAGTCGAAGATCGAGAGCGAGCTGCGCGCGCCGCTGTATGGCGCGCAAGACCTCGAGCGCGCGAATGCGGAGAACGAGGCGCTGCGCAAGGCCTGCGACGCGCTGCGCAAGGGACTTGAGTTCACTCCGCGGCCCGAGTTCCGCATGGACAAGGGCACGACGGCGACGAGCCGCTACTTCACGACGCTCGAACGCACGAGCGAGGACATCAAGCGGCGCGCCGGTCGCGCGGGACTCGTGGTGCCGCCCGACATCGGCATGCCCGCCGTCGCTCCGACCAAGGAGGCCGCGCTCGCGCGCTACCTCGAGGCCCTCGATGCGATCGAGCAGGTCGTGACCGCCGCGATCGCGTCGGGTTGCCAGCGCATCGACAAGCTCGCGGTGCGCCTCGACCCGGCGCTCCTCTCGGGCAAGCCCATCGCGGGCGTCGAGCGCACGCTGATCGAAGTCCAGCTCAGCGGCGCGGCGCTGCCGCTCGCGAAGCTCGCGTGTGCGCTGCAGGACCGCTCGTCGGGTCGCGTGTTGCCCCTCGAGCGCGCGGAGTTCGCGCAGTCGCGCACGCGCGGCACCGACGAAGTGCGGCTCGAACTCGTGCTGGCGCTCCCGCATCTGGGATCGCTCGGACTGCCGACCTCCTCGGAGGTGAACCAATGAACCTGCGCAAGGAACATGTCGTCCTCGCCGGCACGCTGCTCGTGCTCGGCGCGCTGCACTTCACGGGCGGCAGCACGCCGATCGCTGCGCGCGGCGGCACGAGGGGCGGGGCCGCGCCCGAGCTCGAGCGCCACGCCGTGCCCGACACCTCGCTTTCGCTCCCGGCCGCGCGCGCGCTCGCGCAGATCGATCGCGATGTCTTCGCGCCGCCGCGGGACACGCGAGCGCTGCCGCTGCTCGAGCTCGAGGATCCGCCGCTGTTCGCACTCGCCGCGCTCCGTCCGCCGTGCGTGCCCACGCTCGACAGCAAGCTCTTCGGTCGCGCGCTGCGCACCGAGCTCGCCGTGAAGCCTGTGCCGGGCCTGTTTGCGAGCGCGGAAGACGCCGATGCCGGCGACAGCTTCGAAGCGATCGAGAGCGGCGTTGCGCCGGACACGGCTCCGGTGCCGGAGCTGCCGCTGGGTGCGCTCACGCCGGACCAGCGCGCGGCGCTCGTCGCGGGCTACAGGCGTCTGCACGACTGGATTCGACTCGACGACGGCGAGCCGCTCTTCGGACAGATTCGCAACGCCGATCGCTACGGCCTGCGCTCGCGTTCGCAGGAGGACATGCTGTTCGTCGAAGTGAAGCCCGAGACCGGAGCCGAGCGCTTTCCGGGCCAGAAGCCCGTTGGATACAAGCGCGCGCGCGTGACCGAGTTCGGCTTCGCCGACACGCCGTCCAATCGCATCCAGATCCGGCGCCGCGACTTTGCCGGCGATGTCGGTGCGAGCCAGTGCGCGAACCTGCTCGCCTTCGCGGAGGAATGCGTCGCGCAGCGGCTCGCGGCTCGCGAGGCGCTCGCGGTCGCCGAAGAAATGTACGCGCGTGCCGCGGTAATCGACGCGCAGGATCCGTCCCCGCAGCTCGGTCTCGCGCGCTGCTTCGAGGCCGGATTCCAGCTCGAGAAGGCCTACGAGGTCTACCAGCGACTGCTCGCCATGTACTCGCATCGTCCCGAGGTGCACATCGGCATCGGCGAACTCGAAGCTCGGCTGCGCCTGTTCGAGAGCGCGGAGTCGCACTTGCGCGAGGCGGAGCGCACCGGACGCACGCAGTGGCGCGTGCAACTCGCGCTCGGTCGCTTCCTGTTCGAGCGCAGCCGCTTCGCCGATGCGTTGGCGCATCTGCGCGAGGCCTACAAGTTCGAGCCGAGCGAGCCCACGGCTGCTCCGACGCGCGCGCGCATCCGCACAGCGCTCGGTCGAGCCTTGCTCGCGACGGGCGCCCATGACGAAGCGCTCTCGATGTTCGAGAAGGCACAGCAGGCGGACGCCGGCGATCCCGACGCCTTCGCGGGGCGCCTTTCGGCGCTGCGCATGGGCGCCAAGGGCAGCGCACCGACGGGCTCGCCGACGGGCGCGAGCTTCGAGCTCTCGCTCGCTCGCGCGCTCGCCGATCTCGACGCCGGGAACTTCGCCGCCGCGCGCGACGGACTTGCGCTCGCCGCGTCGAGCGATCCGCTGCGCGCTCCGGAGGCGTGGCGCGCGCTGTCGTGGCTCGCCGAGTCCTGCGGCTATCCGGAAGAGGCGTCGCGCTGGATCGAAGCCGCGCTCGAAGGCGACCCGACCGACACATGGGCGCTCTACCAGCAGGGTCGCCTGCTCGCGGGCCGCGACGATGTGCAGGGCGCGCGCGAGGCGCTCGTGCGCGCGCTCGACCGCGAGATCGACTTCGTCGACGCGCTCGTCGCGCTCGGACATCTCGCATACCGCACCGGCGATCACGCCGCGGCGGAGCGTTACCTCGAGCGCGCGCTCTCGATCGAGCCGCGCCGCCCGGAAGTGCTGGCGCTGCGCGGGCTCAACTTCATCCGGCAGGGCGACTACTCACTCGCTCGCGAGAGCTTCGACAGCGCGCTCGGGCTCGACCCGCTGCAGCCGCTCGCACGCGTCGGCCAGGCGTGGACGACCTATCGCGGCGGCGATGCCCATAAGGCGCGCACGCAATTCGCGGAGCTCAACGATGTGCGCCGCATGCTGCCGGAGAGCGATCCGTTCCGCATGTATGCCATGGGACAGATGGCGCGCATCGAGGAGCACACCTCGAAGGTCGTGTGGAGCGACTCGTTCGAGCGCCTGCAGCTCAAGAACGACTGGGATGTCGAAGAGGCCGCGGGCCCCGTGGTTTCGATCGTCGACGGCTCCGCGCGCATCGACGGCACATTCGCGTCGAATGGCTCGGCGCGTCTCTATCGCGCCTACGCCGCGGCCGAGTTCGTGGCCGTCGAGCTCACGCTCACGGTGCCCTCGGACAGCAACGCGAAGGTCGGCCTGTTCGTATCGAAGGAACGACGCGTCGGCTCGGGCCAGTCGCAGGTGCAGTCGAAGTTCGGCATCGCTCGTCGCCGCGACGGCGGGCTCGTCGTGCTCCTGATGGACGCCGCCACGGCCGAAGAGGCGTGGCAGGACATGCCCAATGTCGGCGGCAAGTCGTGGTGGCCGCTCGACAAGCCCGTGCGCGTGCGCATCGAGCGTGTCGGCGAGGGCAACGAGGCCACCGGTCGCATCTCGATCGACGGCATCGCCGTGCGCGAGGGCTTCAAGCTGCCGCGACTGGCGGCTTCCACGCAGGATGTGCGCGTCGGCGTGTTCGTTGAAGGCCAGAGCGGTCTCAAGGGACGCGCGATCGTCGACGATGTCGAAGTCACGCGGCGGATCCGCAAGTGAGGCGCGCGCAGGCGCGGGAGGAAGCGATGGCGAAGACTCTGGCAGTGCGCGCGCGCTCGAGCGGCTTCACGCTGATCGAGATGCTGGCCGTGATCGTGATCATCGGCATCCTCGCGGCCTTCCTCGTGCCGCGGCTGGCGGAAGTCGTGCGCGCGGTCGATGTCTCGGTCACGAAGGTCACGGCGCAGAAGATCGGCGCGGCGCTCGCGGAGCTTTCCGACGACACCGGAGACTTCGCGCCGTCGACCTTGCCCGCGGACCTCGGACTGCCGCCCAATGACACCAATCGCGGCGCGGAGGCGCTGCAAGTGGCGCTCTTGGCCGAGGGCAAGCCGGGGTTCGGCGTGCTCGAGGAGCACCTGTCGAATACCGACGAGGACTCGTTCGGCAAGCGGCCGACGGGCTTCAGCGTCGGCTCGGCCTTCGAGCTGTGCGACCAATGGGGCAACCCCTTCGCGTACTTCCACTGGCGCGACTACGGTCGCGAGGACACCTATGTGACGCTCAGCCCCGAGACGGGCGAGCGCATCGACAGCGTCGCGCGCGCGCTGAAGGACGACGCCACGCAGCGCTACCACCAGCCGCGCGGCTTCCAGCTCATCTCGGCGGGGCTCGACGGCGAGTTCGGCACCGAGGACGACGTGCCCGGCTTCCAGGTACGCAAGGACTGAGAGGGCGCGATGCGAAGCGGGACGAGCGGGCGAAGTGCGAGCGGGCGCTGCCGGAGGGCGGCGCGGCGCGGCATGACGCTGCTCGAACTGCTGCTCGTGATGGGGCTGATCGGCGTGCTGCTCGGGGCAGGTGTCGGCTTGATCGCGTCGGTCGATGTGGGACATCGTGCGGCCAAGGGCCTCGTGCAGAGCGTGATCCGCGCGGCGCGCAACTCGGCCGTCGCGCGCGGCGCACCGGCGCGCGTCGTGATCGATCGCAAACAGCGCACGATTCGCGCCGACGCCTTCGAAGTCGTCGGCACTTGGCACTTCGAGGGTGGCACGGATGTCGTGCGTGGAGCGTTCGAGATCGACGGCACCAACCAAGGTGCGCTGGTGGTCGACGACGGCTTCACCGGTCGCGCGCTCGCGTTCCAGCCGGGCAGCCGCGGTCGCGCGGAAATCCCCGTGCAGCTCTACTCGGCCTACGACCTCACCGAGGGCTTCCGGCTGGAGTTCGCGCTGCGCCTCGATGGCCAGTCGGGCGGTCGCGTGCTGCGCATCGGCGAGAGCGTGGGCGTCGATGTGAGCGCGGCGGGCGCGATGCGCGTGTGGCTGGTGCCGCGCGCGCAGGACAGAACCGGGGGCGAGCTCAAGGGCGGCAAGGCGACTCTGGAAGCGTCGGCGGGCACATTCCCGCCCGGACGCTGGCGCCGCGTGTCGTTCCACTACGACCGTCGCGGGCTCGCGCTCGAGGTCGACGGCGTGCGCATCGAGCCGCCCGAAGACAGCGAGCCCGAGACGGGGCCGGTGTGGCGCATCGACGGGCCGCTCGTGATCGGCGACGCGCAGGGCGGCTTCACCGGCTCGATCGACGCGCTCGTGCTCTCGGCGATCGGCGCGAGCGAGAGCGCGCGACTTCCCGACGGCGTCGAGTTTTCCGCGACGACTCCCGCGCAAATCGTGTTCGACGGCGGCGGCAACCTCGATCGATCCGTGCACCGCGAGCCCGTGCGCTTCGCGCTCGAGCAGGCCGAGGGCCGGACCTACGCCATCGTCGTCGGCCTGTACGGGACGGTGGAGTGATGCAGGTCACGCGCGAACGACTGCATGTCCGCCGGCGGGGCTTCGCGCTCGTCACCGTCTTGCTCGTGCTGATGGCGCTGCTCGTGCTGTGCGCGCCGTTCCTGATGACGGCGCGCAACGCCTCGCGCGCGGGCACGCAGCTCTCCGATCGCGCGCAAGCGCGGCTCGCGCTCGACGCCGCGGTGCGCCACGCGCGCGCTTCGCTCGCGGATTCGCACCCGGCGATCGACCTGACGCCGTACTGGGACGACGCGGAGGAGGTCACGCGCCTCCCCGAGCTCGAGCCCATGTTCTTCGACGCGGCCAACGACTTCGGCCTGATGTGGCGCTCGGAGGTCACGGATCTTGCATCGAAGGCCGACCTGAACAGCGCGCCGCCGCAGCTCGTCGCGAACCTGCTCGCCGCTTCGAGCCGACTCGTCGAGCCGATGAAGGAAGGCGACACGGAGCTCTCCATCTCCTCGACCGCCGGTTTTCCGCCTCAGGGCTATGTGTGGATCGAGCGCGAGCTCGTGCGCTACGGCGAGGTCGAAGGCTCCAAGCTCAAGAAGCTTTCGCGCGGGATGATGGCGGCGAGCGGCGGGGACGGCGCCGCAGCCGAAGCGGGGCCGACGCCGGCCGTTCCGCACGCGATCGGTGTTCCTGTGATCGACCAGCGTGCGTTCGCGCCCGCGATGTGGCGCGTCGCCACGCCGGATGCGAGCCTGCGCGAGCTCGATGCGCCCGAGCAGCTGCGCGACACCGCGCAGCTCGCGCTGGGCATTGCGGTGCGCCCGCCCGACGACGCGGAGGAAGGCGTGGTCGAGTCCTACAAGCAGGCGGTCGAGGCCTTCGTCGGCCCGCTCGCGGCCCACGGCACGACTTACGGCTCGCTGCGCGCGGGGCATGTGTGGCAGCGGCCCGTGCGCGTCTACAACCCGATCGTCGCGGGTCAGACCGGAATCCTGCGCGTCGATGAGCTGCGCTGGTTCGCTCCGGGAACGACGGTCGAGATCACCGACGGCACGAACCGCGAGCTCGGCATCGTGCACGAGCTCGTCGACGGCGGCATTCGGCTCATGGAGACGGCGAAGTTCGACTACTTCGCGTACCGGGCCGAAGTGCGCGCGCAAGTACGACGCGCGGTCAATGTCAATCTCGCCGAGCCCGAGCTGCTCGAGGCCTTGTTTGCGAACTTGCAGCTGCGCCAGAAGAACGAGCGCATCACGCGCGATGAGGCTCGCACGCTCGCGGCGATCGTGGTCGAGTCGCGACCGTTCGATGGCATGGAGGACTTCCTCCGGCGCATCGTGATGCCGGCCGCTGGGCTCGAGAAGCTGCCCGCGAACGCGCGCGTCGTGCCGGGTGCGCTCGCGGATGGTGGCGCGGTGATCGATGCGCTCGATGCCGAAGCGCTGCTGCGCAACGCGCTCAATGCCAACGACAGCTATCTGCTCTTCTCGACGCTGCCGCTCTGCTTCCTCTCGCGCGATACATACCAACTCGACCTGCGCGCCGTCGTCAATGCGCAGAGCGGCGCCGAGCGCGTCGCGATGGTGCGCGAGCAAATCGAGCTCGTCGTCCCACAGCGCGACCTGATGCAGGTCTGGGCGCGTCAGGAAGACTTCGACGACGCCTTCCGGCTGGATCGCGAAGCGCCGTTCTGGGCGACGGGGCCGAACTCGCTGCAGCGCTGGGACAACGGCGCCACGCCGCCGTCCAACTTCGTCCCGCACTTCGGCACGCTCGGCGGCCAGCCGTTCTTGTCGACGACTCCGACCTTGCAGGGCGCAAGCTCGAGCTCTCAGGAAGCGCCGGTGCCGCAGCACGTGTTTGCGTCGCGTGAGGAAACCGGTTGGGCGCAGCTGTGGACCGCGCGTGAACCGGACGCGATCGCGGGGCTCGCCAATCGCTTCGTCACGCACTTCGATCACGAGACATCCGACCCCGAGGGGCGCTCGGTGGCGGCCGAGCCGCTGCAGCGCTCGACGGCCGAGCTCAACTGGACGAGCGCGCAGAGCCCGCTCTTGCGCGCGTTCCACTCGCAGATGTGGTTCAAGCCGCGGGCGCTCACGCCGTCGACGGTGTTCGATGTCGGTCGCTCGTCGCTCGAGACCGATCGCGTGCAGATGTTCGTCGACGGAACGGACCTCGTGCTGCGCGTGTTCGACGGCGCGGGCGATCATCCGGGCACGGTCGGCTACATCGAGGCCGGCGAAGCGCGCTTCGCGCTCGCGCCGGATCGCGGGCCCGGACTGCAAGCGGGCACATGGTCGCACATCGCGCTCGATGTGCGCGGCAATCGCCCCAGCCAGCTCTCGATGCTCGTCGACGGTCGCGCGTTCGGCGTGCGCTACTTGGGACTCACGCGGCTTGCCGCAGGTCTGTCGCAGTCGAGCACGCAGATCGCGGTCGAGAGCCTCGAGGGCTTCCCCGACCCCTGCGTCGTGCGCATCGGCGACGAGCTCATCGAGTGCCGTCGCGGCACGGGCAGCTTGCTCGACGCGGCGCCCGCTCTTACGGGCGTCAACGCGGGTTTCGGTGGCCGCCTTGCGCGCGTTCCGTACATCGGCGGCGAGCTCGGCGTGCCGTCGACCACGAGCATCGACATGGACCATCCCGCGGGCGCACCCGTCGAGCTCTACGGCTACACCTCGATGCTCGCGTCGAATGTGCCCTCGGGCGCGGCGCGGCTGCCGGGCAACATCGGCGCGTGGAGTGTCGCGCGCGCGACAGGCGTCGTCGGTGGCCAGAACTCGCTGGGAGATCCGATCCTCCTCGCCGGCATTCTCGTGCCGCTGGGGTACGGCATCGAAGGCAGCAGTTCGGTGACGGGCATCAGGCTCGCAGCCTGCGACCAAGGCCAGACGCTGCAGGACGTCATGTCGGCCTTCAGCCAGCAGGGCGGCTACGCGCTGCTCGTGCAGGTCACGCCGGGGGCCGTGAACTACCAGCCCAACGGCCAACCCGCGCAAAACTCGTCGCAGAATGTGACGGTCAACAACTCGCCGATCTTCGGCTTCGAGATCGTGCGCTACACGGGCTGGTCGGGCGACACGCTCAACATTGGTGCGCGCGCTGCGCTGCCCACGGGCGACCCGCAGCAGTCGGCGCACGCCTTCGTCGTCAATTGGGATCCGAACTGGCAGGACCAGCAGGCCGGTGTTCCGATCGCGAACATCCTCTACTGGCAGACATTCGTCGTGCCGATCTCGATTCCTACTTCGGGCGCGAACTCGCTGA
>Ga0194121_10005341_pt1 | contig 17853 bp, 17 predicted proteins | sample TA2MahCa50mmetaG_FD_148609 | JGI IMG/M metagenome (GOLD analysis project Ga0194121, IMG submission 148609) | Freshwater microbial communities from Lake Tanganyika, Tanzania - TA2015020 Mahale Deep Cast 50m | ecosystem: Environmental > Aquatic > Freshwater > Lake | place: Tanzania: Lake...
CCGGCATCGGATTTCTCGCAAATGCGAGAGTTTTTGGGTTAGTATGAATTCGGCTCATGCCAGACCCAAAGCCGGTCGGGAGCCGCCGTTTCCCTGCCCCAGCTGGTGCGCCCGTCTGGCCGTCTCTCATGCCTGCCCCGAACCGTGACATCGACCTGCCGTCGCTCGACGCCCTGCGCGTCTTCGAGGTCACCGCCCGGCGGCTTAATTTCAGTAAGGCGGCCGAGGAGCTTCACGTCACCCAAAGCGCCATCAGCCATCGCATTCGCGAGCTCGAACGTCAGCTTCAGACCCGGCTTTTCCAGCGCGGGCACCGATCGCTGCAGCTCACCTCGTCGGGGCAGGCGCTGGCGGATGGGGTCCAGCGCGGCTTGGGTGAGATCCGCGAAGCGCTGACCAAATTGGACGGCCGCCGGCACAAGGCGACGCTCACGGTCAGTGTGCTGACCTCGTTCGCCACGCGCTGGCTCACGCCGCGTTTGGCGCGTTTTCACGACCGTTTTCCGCGCATCGATCTGATGGTTCAGTCCGATGACCGGCTCGTCGATCTGGCCTCCTACGGCGTGGACGCCAGTATCCGCTTCGGCGCCGGCCAGTATCCGGGCATGGAGGTGGTCCGGCTGTTTGACGACCGCACCGTGCCGGTATGCAGCCCGGCCGCCCTGGCGAAGTTCGGGCCGATCCGCAAGCCGGCGGACGTCACCAACTATCCGCTGCTGCACGACACCTACGCTGAGCACAACGTGCACAGCGAGAGCGGCGCCGACTGGCGGACCTGGCTGCGGCGGGTGGGTGCGGGCGACATCCCGAGCACGGGCGGCCTGCGCTTCAGCAATGCCAATCTGGCGATCGACGCGGCCGCCAATGGTCTGGGTCTGGCGCTGGCACGGGTGAGTCTGCTCGGCAGCGATCTCAAGACCGGCCGGCTGGTCTGTCCGCTGCCCTTCGCCGCGGCGACCAATTTCTCATACTATTTTCTCGTGCTGCCCCAGCGTGCCGGTGAGAGCAAGCTGCGCGCCTTCCGCGACTGGTTGCTCGAGGAGGCGAAGAAACCTGCCTTCGACAGCAACGGTGTAGAGTTCACGGAGTTTGGCCGCGATTGACGGCGACGAAGCCTTTGCCGCCGCCGCCTCTCTGGCGCATTCTCTCGCCCGACAGTCACCGCCACGCTGACAGGAAAAGCCATGCCGCAGGACGCCAAGCCCCCCTCGAACCGGAAATGGGGCAGCGACGTCGTCGCCGAGACGATCCGCGAGCTGGGCTACCGCTACATTGCGTTGGTGCCGGGAGCCAGTTTTCGCGGCCTGCACGATAGCTTGGTCAACCATCTCGGCAACCAAGATCCGCGCATGGTGGTCTGCCTGCACGAGGGCCATGCCGTGGCCATCGCCGACGGCTATTCACGGGCGACCGACGAGCCGATGGCCGTGGCCCTGCATTCCAATGTCGGGCTGATGCACGCGACCATGGCGATTTTCAACGCCTGGTGCGACCGCCGGCCGATGCTGATCGTCGGCGCCACCGGTCCGGTCGACGCACACAAGCGCCGTCCGTGGATCGACTGGGTGCATACTTCGAAGGACCAGGGCGCACTGATCCGCCATTACATCAAGTGGGACGACCAGCCGGGCTCGGCCGAAGCAGCCGTCGAGGCGGTGCTGCGGGCCGACCAGATCGCGCGCACCAGCCCTTGTGGCCCGGTCTATGTCTGCCTCGACGCAGAGATGCAGGAAGCGGCACTCGATCGGACCGTGGCGGTGCCGCCGGTCGCTCGCTACCGCGCCGGCGAGCCGCCGGCTGCCCCCGCCGATATCGTCACGCGCGTGGCCAGCACGCTGCGCGCGGCAAAATTCCCGGTGATCCTCGCCGGCCGGGTCTCGCGCAATCAGGCGGACTGGAACCGGCGGGTGCGGCTGGCCGAGACGCTGGGTGCTGCCGTGACCACCACGCTGCACAAGGGCGCCGCCTTCCCGACCGAGCACGCCAATCACGTGCTGGCGCCCATGGGCGACCGGCCGGCGCCGGATGAAACCAGGCTGCTCGAGAAGGCGGACGTCATCCTCAGCCTCGACTGGCACGATCTGGCGGGCGCCATCAGTGCACGTTCCGGCAAGTCGCAGACCCAGGCGCCGACGGGCGCGGCCGTGATCCACTGCTCGCTCGATTCGTATCTGGCGAATGGCTGGAGCATGGATCACCAGGCCCTGCCGGCGGTCGACATCCCGGTGCTCGCCGATCCGGATCGTTTTGTCGCACAGCTGCTCGACGCTCTGGGCGACGGCAGACCGGCGGCGGCACCGCTGCAGGAATTTCCCCACTGGACGGGCTCGGCGCCATCCGGGCCCTCGCCGGACAAGGTTTTCAATCTCGAGCAGCTGGCGCTGACCGTCTCGGATTTCGCCAGGGACAAGCCGGTCACCTTCGCGCGCCTGCCGATCGGCTGGCCGCGTCAGGCCAGCCGCTTCCGCGATCCGCTCGCCTTCCTCGGCAAGGACGGCGGCGGGGCGGTCGGCACCGGCCCAGGGCATAGCGTGGGCGTGGCGCTGGCGCTGAAAGACAGCGGCCGGTTGGTCATCGGCGTGCTGGGCGACGGCGACTACGCCATGGGCGTCAACGCGCTGTGGACGGCGTCGAGCCAGCGCCTGCCGATGATGGTGATCGTCTCCAACAACCGTTCCTACTACAACGACGAGGTCCATCAGGAGCGCATGGCGCGGCAGCGCAGCCGGCCGGTCGAGAACAAGTGGATCGGCCAGCGCTTGCAGGATCCCGAGCTCGACATCTCCGGCCTCGCCCGCGCGCAGGGTTTCGAAGCCTCCGGCCCGGTGCGTTCGGTCGCCGAGCTGCGAGCGGCGCTGGAGCGCGGTGCCGCGCTGGTCGGCGGCGGCGGGCGCTTCCTGATCGACGCACATATCGAGCCCGGCTATGCCCAGACCTGATAGCGCCGCATGATCATGCGCGCGCCATGGGGCACGGTCGTCGGGCCCGGCATCATCTGGGGCCTGGCCGTCAGCGGCCACGAGCTGATCCAGATCATCCTGCCGTTGCATGCCGCATCCTTCGGCGTGACCCTGGCCTGGGTCGGGTTCCTGCTGTCGATCAACAAGATCATCCGCGTCATCGGCTACGGCTGGGTGGTGGCGCTCGGCCGGCGCGTCGGGCCGCGCGGCATGATGGTGTTGGCGTCGACCACGGCCGTGGTGACTATCTTCTTCTACGCTTTCGTCGATGGCTGGCCGGGCCTGACCGTGGCGCGCCTGGCCTGGGGCCTCGGCTTCGCCGCCCTGCATCTCGCCACCCTGTTGTATGCCATGAGCGTCACGGAGCAGGCGGGAACGCGGGTCGGCCTGACCCGCTCGCTCGGCGCCATCGGGCCTGCCCTGGCGCTGGTGCTCGGCGCGGCCGCCGTTCCCTGGCTCGGCCCGCGTGACGTCTTCATCGCCATCGGCGCGATCATGGCCCTCGCCATTCCGCTCTCGTTCACCTTGCCGCGGCTGGCGCTGGCGGAGGAACCGCCCACGCCGGGCCGGCAGCGCTTCTTGCAGCCGACGAATCTCGACCTGTTCTACTTCGTCGTCGGACTCGCCGCCGATGGCCTCTTCATCATGACCGTGGCCTTGCTGTTCGCCGACCGCTTCTCGGTCGAGATGGCGGTGCTGTCCGGTGGATTGCTGATCGGCCTTCGCTATGTCGTGGCCCTGGTGATCTCGCCGTTCGGCGGCTGGCTTTGCGATCGTTTCGATCCCGGCCGTCTGCAGGTGATCTTCGGCACGCTCTATGCCGCCGGCTTCGCGCTGGTCGCGGCCGGGCTCTACGCCGTCGGCGGCATGGTGATCGTCACCGCCCGTGCCGTGCTGGCGGTGCTGAGCAACATCGTGGTTGCCCGCCGCCACGGTCACGGTTCGATGACCGCTCTCTCGCGCCTGGCGACCTGGACCGATTTCGGTGGTGCCGCGGGGCCGATGCTGGTCGGCCTGCTAATCCCCTTCACGGGCATCCGTCCGCTCTACGCCGTGGCCGCCGGGGTCCTCGCTGGCGCAATCGTCTGGGTTTCCCGCCGCTCTACGTGAGCAGGCCGAACAGCGTTAGCCCGCCGAGGACAGCGAAGGATACGGCGGCAACCACACGGATCGCACGCAGCGGCAGGCGTCGTGCGACCACCTCGCCCGCCAGAACCACCGGCAGGTTGGCGATCATCATGCCGAGCGTCGTGCCCAGCACCACGGCGGCGAGCGCGTCATAGGTTGCGGCGAGAGCGACCGTGGCCACTTGAGTCTTGTCGCCGATCTCAACCAGGAAGAAGCAGACCAGGGTCGTAAGGAAGGCCCCCGCGCGCCGGGCGCCAGGTTTCTCGCGCTCGTCGAGCCGGTCTGGGAACAGCGCCCAGACAGCAACAGCCAGGAACGACAGGCCCAGGATCCAGCGCAGCGCCGGCCCCTGCAACAGGTCGCCAGCCCAGGCACCGAGCCAGCCAGCTGCGGCGTGGTTGGCAAGGGTGGCGAGCAGGATGCCGGCGGCGATAGGCGAGGGCCGGCGGAACCGCGCGGCCAGCACGAGGGCGAGAAGCTGGGTCTTGTCGCCGATCTCCGCGATCGTGACGATGCCCGTCGAGACGAGAAAAGCTTCCACCTAGGTATCCATCGGGAGCCTTCACCTCGAGAGCGAGGGCGCCAAGTGTGTTGATGCGCCCCCCTCGCGGAACGAGCGCGGCTAATCCCCAACGACGGTTTAGGACTTAAGGTGGAAACGGAATGGAAGGAAGGCCGGCGTCGCGGGGCAGGCCTGCGCGTGGCGCATGATGCGCCGCGCGCAATTCGTTCTCACTCTCAGACCGCTGCCTGCACCATGATCTCGACCAGCAGCTTCGGGTCGGCGAGCTTCGCCTCGACCGTGGCGCGAGCCGGGGTGTTGCCGGGCGAGACCCAGGGGTCCCACACCGTGTTCATCGTCGCCCAGTTCTTGATGTCGGTGAGCCAGATATTGGCCGAGAGGATCTTCGATTTGTCGCTACCTGCCGCCTTGAGCAGGGCGTCGATCTTGTCGAGGATCTGCTTGGTCTGGCCTTTCACGTCCTGGCTCGTATCGTCGGCCGTCAGGCCGGCGAGATAGACGACGCCGTTATAGACGACGGCCTTGCTCATCCGTGGGCCGGGCTCGATGCGCTTGACTGCCATGTGTTTCCCCTTTGGGTGTTTTTGCCGAGCGGCCATCATCGCCAAGCGGCGGCGCGTTGCAAGAGCCAGGATGCGTGCTCATAAGTCCGCCATAGTCAGCGCGGCTCGCGGAATGTCCGCTTCGCCCCGAATGCGACTGAATTGCCGCATCGCCGCACAACAACGCGAAGTGCCAGGAACGGCTATTCGCGCCGCAGAAGATGCAGCGCTAGTCGACCACCTCATCGGCGCGGGTAAGCACGCTCGCCGGCATTTCGAGCCCGAGCGCCTTGGCGGTCTTGAGGTTGACGATCAACTCGTACCTAGTTGGGGCTTGCACCGGCAGGTCGGCGGGTTTGGCGCCTCTGAGGATCCGGTCGACGTAGCCTGCCGCGCCACGATATTGCTCGTCGCCATCAGCCCCATAGGTCGCCAGGCCGCCCAGAGCTGCCCAGCTGCTATTGAAATAGACCGCAGGCAATTTGTGCCGAGCCGCCAGCGCTACAATCAAACCCCGGTGAGCCAGAGCCAGAGCGCTCTGCGTCACCGCCATCCCACCATTCGGCGTTCCGGCAAAGGCCGCGATGGAGCGCTCGATCTCGGCGGCGTCGCGCATGTTGACCGGCGTCAATTCCACGCCGCGCGACGGTGCCACGGCTTGCATGGCGCCCCATTGGCCGGTTCCGGCAGCCAGCGTCGCGTCTCGAAGAACCGCCACGCGCGTCACCCGCGGCGCGATCTCCTTGAGCAGCTCCAGCCATTTTCCGCTCAGGCTGTATTCGAAATTGATATACCCGGTGGCATTACCACCGGGGCGCCCCAGGCTATCGACCAGGCTGGCACCGACCGGGTCAGGGAAGTTTATGAACACGACCGGTAGCGTGCGTGTCGCCTGCAGCAACGGCCCCACCGGCGCGCTGCCGGAGACCACGATGACGTCCGGCGCGAGCGCAACCAGCTCCGTCACGTTCTTGCGAATGTTATCGGGGCTGCCAGCGCTCCAACGGTAGTCGATCCGCAGGTTGTGGCCATTAGTCCAGCCGGATTGCTGCAATGTCTTCTCGAACAGCGCCACCGCAGGCGCGAGATCGCTCAAGGTCTGGGCCGAGAGGTAGCCGATCCTGCGCACTTGTTCCGGCTGCTGCGCGCTCGTTGCAACCGGCCACGCGACCGCACCAACTACGACACTGAGAAATTCCCGCCGCCTCATCGCCCACCCCATCCCCAAGGCTCAGGAGGTGACATCGTACCGGCTCAAACGGTTGCATTGATAGGGGCTAAAGTCGGCGGCGTTACTGCGGCATGAGACTCCTGCCAAATAGGCGATGGGTCAGAAGGCGGCACTTGCAGCACGCCTCCAGATACGAGCTTATGAGTCCGCGACCTAGTCGAGCTTGAACCCCTTGCGCCGCACGAAGGCGCCGAAATCGGCGCGCTCCGGCTTCGAGTACTGGCGGGCCTTGTCCTCCGACCAGCCGTACTCGGCCTGCGTGCCGTACTTTTCGACGAAACGCTGGCGCGCGTAGGGGTAGATGGCGTTGCGCCGGCGATCGTAGCCTTCGACCAGCTGGCGCATGCGGCTGTCGTCGAAGCGATCGACATGCAAGGTCGCGGCGAGCGGCAGGCGGGCCGTGACATACCCCTCGGCGGCCGGCCAGCCGAGGCCGAGACCGGCAACCGGAAACACGTGATCGGGCAGCTTGAGCAGGTCGCTCACCGTCTGTGCATGGTTGCGGATGGCGCTGACCGGGCAGGAGCCGAGACCGGAAGCCGCTGCGGCGGTGATGAACGCCTGCAGCACGATGGCGGCGTCGACCGCCGCGTTGAAGAAGGCGTCGAGGTGGTCGTTGGCGAATGTGCGCCCGCGCCATTCGTGCAGCTGCCGCTGGCGCCGGTTGTTGCCGCAGAACACCAGAAAGGCGGGAGCCTTCTCCAGCCAGGGGTTCTCGCCGGTGACCAGCCCGGTCACCCGCTTGCGCAGCGCCGGGTCCTCGATGATGACGATGTCGCGCTGCTGCAGGTCGCTCTTGGCCGGCGCCGACAGCGCCACGGCGGCAAGCAGGCGCACCAGCGCCGGATCGACCGGCCGCTCGGCATAGGCCCGGTGCGAGCGGTGGCCGGCGAGCCGAGTCAGCGCCTCGCGCCCGGGTGTGTCGGGGGCGACCGCCGGAGCGTCGCCGAAGCGGTGCTGCAGGAGGGCAGCCAGATCGATGTCCATCAAAAGACTCCCTATTGCCCCGCCCATGCTAGGGCTTCCGGGCCATCACGTCAGTGGGGGTGGGGCCGGGATTCTGGTTTCTGCCAGAATCGTTTGCTAGAGAGCCGGGGAGATGCCGCGCAAGCCCGAGTCGCCCGAATCCAGCGAAGGCCGGAAGAAACCGCCTCGTTCGCGTGCCTGGCGCGTCTTTGGATTCCTTTTCAAATGGATGGCGGTGCTGGGGATTTGGGCCGGCATGGCCGCCGGCGCAGTCCTGGTCGTACTGGCGTTCGACCTGCCCGATGTCTCCACCATCAATCACTTCGTGCGCCGGCCGAGCCTGACTTTCGTGTCGTCCGACGGCCAGCCGATCGCCACCTATGGCGACCAGTTCGGCGGTGCCGTTGAGCTGAGCGAAATGTCGCCGTGGCTGCCCAAGGCGGTGCTGGCGACCGAGGACCGCCGTTTCTACCAGCACATCGGCATCGACTTCATCGGCCTGGCGCGCGCCGCCTGGGTCAATCTGCGCGCCGGCCGCGTCGTCCAGGGCGGCAGCACGATCACCCAGCAGCTGGCGAAGAACGTCTTTCTCTCCTCCGAGCGCAGCTACAAGCGCAAGGTGCAGGAGGTGATGCTGGCCTTCTGGCTGGAGCGCCGCTTCACCAAGGATCAGATCCTCACCATCTACCTCAATCGAGTCTATCTCGGTGCGGGTACTTACGGCGTCGAGGCGGCCACGCGCCGCTATTTCGGCAAGCCGTCGCGCCAGCTGACGCCGCACGAGGCCGCGGTGATCGCCGGCCTGCTCAAGGCACCGAGCCGCTACTCGCCGGCCAGCGATCTCGAGCGCGCCAAAGGCCGCGCCGAGGAAGTGCTCGGCAACCTCGCAGAGGCCGGCTACATGACAGTCGAGGAGGCGCGCGCCGCCGGCCGTCAGCCGCTGCGTATCGCCCTCAACACCCAAGCCGGCCGCGGGGCCCGCTATTTCACCGACTGGCTGGCGGACGCCGTGCCGGGCTTCGTCGGCTTCGTCGACCGCGATCTGGTGGTGGTGACCACGCTCGACGCACGCCTGCAGCGCGCCGCCGAGGCGGAGATCGCCCGCGCCCTTGCCCGCGACGGCGAGAAGGCCAATGCCGGCCAGGCGGCATTGGTGGCCATGACGCCGGACGGCGCGGTACGCGCCATGATCGGCGGCAAGGACTACGCCGAGAGCCAGTTCAACCGGGCGGCATCCGGCCGGCGGCAGCCGGGCTCCGCCTTCAAGCCGTTCGTTTTCCTCGCCGCGGTCGAGGCGGGGATGCGGCCCGACGAGCTGATCGCCGACGGGCCGCTCGCCATCGGCGAATGGAACCCGCGCAACTTCGACAACGTTCTCAAAGGCCAGATTACAGCGCGCGAGGCGCTGGCGCGCTCGGTCAACACGGCGACGGTGCGTGTGGCACAACGCGTGGGCATCGACCGGGTGACTGCGACGGCCAGCCGGCTGGGTATCGCCTCACCGCTGCGCCGCGACTTCGCCACGGCGCTGGGCGCTTCCGAGGTGACACCCTTCGAGCTCACCGCCGCCTTCGCGCCCTTCGCCAACAGCGGTAACGGCATCATTCCCTACGCGATCCAGGAAATTCGTGACGGCGAAGGCAACGCGCTCTATCGCCGCGTTGGCTCCGGTCCTGGTGCCGTGCTCCAGCGCCCGGCGCTGGCGGCGATGCACGACATGATGCAGGCGGTGGTACGCGAGGGTACGGGGCGTGCCGCTTCGCTCGACCGGCCGACGGCCGGCAAGACGGGTACGAGCCAGGACTATCGCGACGCCTGGTTCGTCGGCTACACCGCCGACTACGTTGCCGGCGTGTGGATCGGTAACGATGACGGTGAGGCGATGGAGCGCATCACTGGTGGCTCGTTGCCGGCGCGGATCTGGCGGGCGTTCATGCAGGAGGCGCATCGCGGCCTGCCAGCGAGGCCGCTACCGCTGCCGCCTGGCAGCGATGCACCGGCCGTCGCAAGCACCCCCGGCGCCAGCGGCGGCGTCAGCGGATTTCTCGAATCGCTGTTCCGGCGGGCGGGCACGCCGTCGCCGGTTCACCCCTCGCAGCCGGCTCCGACGCACGATCCGCGCTACCGGCCTCCAGGCTTCCCGCCGGTTGCCGACAACTGAGCGGCGCTATTCGCCGTAGCGCAGCAGCCGCGGCCCGTTTCGGTTGAGCCAGGCGCGCGGCGCATCGCTGTCACCACACAGCTCTCCGGTCAGGCGCCAGAAGCGCGGGCCGTGATTGGCGTGAACCAGATGCGCGATCTCGTGGGCGACGACGTAGTCGAGCACGAAGGGTGGGGCGAGGATCAGGCGCCAGGAATAGGCGAGGCCGCCGTCGGACGAGCAGCTGCCCCAGCGGCTGCGCGGGTCGCCCAGGCGGATGCTGGTGACGCTCTTGCCGATGCGTGCAGCCAAGGCCCGCGAGCGCTCGGCCAGCACCGCCCGGGCCTGGGCCTTCAGCCAATCGCGTACCCGGCGCCGGACATGCTCACGGGCGCCGGCAACCAGCAGCAGGCCGCCCTCGCGGCGCGTCGGTCCGCGACCGCCCACATGGCGGACGACCAGCGCCTCTCCACTGACCTCGATCGGCGTCCCATCGGCGAAGGGGACGGCGGCGGGCAGCGCCTTGAGTCGCCGCCCCACCCAGCCGGCCATGTCGCGGGCGAAACGCAGACCTTCGGCGAGACCGACACCACGCGGCAGGACCAGCTCGACGGGAAAATCGACAGGCGCAGCAGGATCGACCCGCAAGTAAAGCCGCTGCGCCCGGCGGGAGCGCCGTACCGTCAACACGACGGGGCGGCCATCGACCTCAATGAACGGAGCCTGCGACTCGGGTGTTTCCCTCACGGGCGCCAGTATCGCTTGGCCGGCGGAGTGGGCAAAGAGTCCACGGCTGCCCGAAACCTGTTGCGCGGGGGCTTGGGCCGGTGTTCATATTGGAAAAATTGGTCAGGCCAATAAGGTCACAAGGGAGAAACGCACCATGCTCAATCGTCGTCTATTCATGGCGTCCGCGGCGGCGGCTACCGCGGTCCCGGCCCTCGGGCTGCGTAACGCGGAGGCGCAGGCCTTCCCCAACCGGCCGATCACCTTCGTCTGCCCCTGGGGTGCGGGCGGCGGCACCGACGCCACGGCGCGCATCTACGCGACGCTGATGGAGAAGGAACTCGGCCAGCCGGTGAATGTGGTCAACCGCACCGGTGGCAATGGCGTGGTCGGCCACAGCGCCTTCGCCACCGCGGCGGCCGACGGTTACACCATCGGCATGATCACGGTCGAGATCGGCATGATGAAATGGGCCGGCATTTCCGACCTGACCTACGAGGCCTACACGCCGCTGGCGCTGGTCAACGAGGACCCGCCCGGTGTGACGGTCGGCGAGGGCGCCAAGTGGAAGAACATCAAGGAGCTGGCCGACGACATCAAGGCCAACCCCGGCAAGTACAAGGCCTCGGGGACCAGCCAGGGCGGCATTTGGCACCTGGCGCTGGCCGGCTGGCTGCAGAAGATGGGCCTCAAGGCCGATGCTGTTCCCTGGGTGCCGTCGAACGGTGCCGCTCCGGCGATGCAGGATCTCGCCGCCGGCGGCATCGACATCGTCACCTGTTCGCTGCCCGAGGCGCGGGCCATGATCGACGCCAAGAAAGCGCGGCCGCTCGCCGTCATGGCCACTCAACGCAATCCGACCTTCAAGGATGTGCCGACGCTGAAGGAAGGGCTGGGTGTCGAATGGAACATCGGCGCCTGGCGCGGCATCGGCGCGCCCAAGGGCCTGCCTAAGAACGTCTCAGATCGTCTCGAGGCGGTGATCAAGAAAATCCACGACAGCAAGGAGTTCCGCGAGTTCATGGACGGCCGCGGCTTCGGCGTGGTGTGGGCCGATGCGGCCGGCTTCCGCAAGCACATGGCGGATGACCTCGCCAAGATGGGCGACGTGATGAAGGCGGTCGGCATCGCCAAGACCTGACCGAAGCTCGACGGGCTTAGGACGGAACCGCCGGGGCTTTCGGGCACCGGCGGTTTTGTTTTGCGCTCGCTACCCCACCGGCATCCGTTGTCCTTCACAAGCCGCACCCCCTCTGCTACCCAAGCAGGAACGAGCACACCGGCGGCCGCGCCGCCGGACGGGGAAGGCGCATGAAATTCCACGACAGTGTCTGCGGCGCCGCGCTGTTCGCGCTGGCGGTCTTCATCTTCGCCTACGCCCTGACCATTCCACCGATGCCCGGCCAGCAATACGGCGCCGACGTCTTTCCCCGCCTGGTGGCTATCGGCCTTGGCAGTTTCAGCCTGATGCTCGTCTGGCGCGGCTGGAAATACAGCCCGAAGGACACCCCCTGGGCCGCCGTGGCACCCTGGGCGCGCGATCCGCACACGCGCGGCAATTTCATCATCGCCTTCGTGCTGACCATCGGCTATGTGCTGCTCGACGAGACGGTCGGCTTCATTCCGCTCGGTATCGCCATCCTGATGATCCTCTTCGTCCGCCAGGGTGTGCCCTGGCGCAAGGGGGCGCTCATCGCCGTGATCATGGCGGTGATGACCCAGATCCTGTTCGGCCAGATGCTGCGCGTGCCGCTGCCGCGCGGCGTGCTGACCGGGTGGTGGTGAGACCATGGACGCGATCCTCGGCGCGCTGAATCTGATCGCTGATCCCTATGTCATCCTGCTGATCTGCCTGTCCTCCGCCTTTGGGCTGTTCGTCGGTGCCATGCCCGGGCTGACGGCGACCATGGCGACGGCGCTCCTGGTGCCTGTCACCTTCTTCATGCCGCCGCTGCCGGCGATGGCGGTCATCGTCACCACCAGCTGCATGGCGATCTTTGCCGGCGACATTCCCGGTGCGCTGCTGCGCATTCCCGGCACGCCGGCCTCGGCTGCCTACACCAACGAAGCCTACGCCATGACCGTCAAGGGCCAGGCCGAGACGGCGCTGGGTGCAGGCGTGGTGTTCTCGGCCATCGGCGGCATCTTCGGCACGGCGGTGCTGGCGACCTCGGCGCCGCTGTTGGCCGAGGTGGCGATCAAGTTCAGCTCGTTCGAGTATTTCTGGCTGGTCTGTCTCGGCCTGACCTGCGCGGTGTTCATCGCCCTCGACGACCCGGTCAAAGGCATGATCGCGTTGTTCATCGGTCTCGGCGTGGCCCTGATCGGTCTCGAGAACCCGGCCGGCCTGCCACGCTTCACCTTCGGCGTCACCGACCTGATGAGCGGCATCGACATGATTCCGGCGATGATCGGCATGTTCGCCATCGCCGAGGCACTGCGCATCGTCGCGGCGGCGACCACCCGTCTGCCGCCGGCGCGCGCCATATCGGGCTCGATTTTCAGAGGCCAGTGGCAGCTGACCAGGAAGTATCCGGTGCAGATCCTGCGCGGCTCGACCATCGGCACCCTGATCGGCGCGTTGCCCGGTGCGGGCGCCGACATCGCCTCATGGATCACCTACGCCACCGCCAAGCGCTTCTCCAAGGAACCGGAGAAATTCGGCACCGGCCATCCCGAGGGCATCGTCGAAAGCGGGGCTGCGAACAACGCCGCGGTCAGCGGCGCCTGGATCCCGGCCCTGGTCTTCGGCATCCCCGGCGATTCGATCACCGCCATCGTCATCGGCGTGCTTTATCTCAAGAACATCATCCCGGGGCCGATGGTCTTCGTGAACCAGCCGGCTTTGGTCACCGGCATCTTTGCCTTGTTCTTCCTCGCCAACCTGATCCTCATCCCCTTCGGGTGGCTGGCCATCAAATCGGCGAGGCACATCCTCGCGGTGCCGCGCGAGATTCTGATGCCCATCGTGCTGCTGTTCTGCATCGTCGGTGCCTTCGCCGTGACCAACAGCCCCTTCGCCATCGGTGTCATGCTGGTCTTCGGCCTGATCGGTTTCCTCATGGAGGAGCACGGCTTTCCGGTGGCGCCGGTGATCCTGGGAATCATCCTGGGGCCCATGCTGGAGCAGAATTTCGTCACCTCGATGATCAAGTCCGATGGCTCCTTCTTCGGCTTCTTCAACCGGCCGATCGCGGCGTTCCTCGGTGTCGTCACCCTGGCGGTCTGGGGGGCGATGCTCTGGCGGGGTTTACGGGCCATCCGGGCCCCGCAGCCGGTCTAAGGGCACGCCGAGGCGAACTGCATGAAGACATACGCCATCGCAGCCATACCCGGTGACGGCATCGGCACCGAGGTCGTCTCCGCCGGGGTCGAGGTGCTCGCAGCCGTCGCCAGGCGCGAGGGGCGCTTCGCCTTCAAGGTCGACCGTTTCGACTGGGGCGGCGAGTACTACAAGAAGCACGGCCGCATGATGCCGGAGAACGGCCGCGAGCTGATCCGCCGGCACGACGCCATCCTCTTCGGCTCGGCGGGGCATCCGGAGATTCCCGACCACATCACGCTCTGGGGCCTGCGCCTGGCCATCTGCCAGCCTTTCGACCAATACGCCAATGTACGCCCGACCCGCGTTCTGCCCGGCATCACCTCGCCGCTGCGGCACGTCAACGACAAGGAGCTCGACTGGGTCATCGTGCGCGAGAATTCCGAGGGCGAGTACGCGGGCGTGGGTGGGCGCGTGCACCAGGGCTCGCCGTTGGAAGCGGCGACGGACGTCTCCATGTTCACGCGCGCCGGGGTCGAGCGGATCATGCGCTTCGCCTTCCGGCTGGCGCAGTCACGGCCGCGCCGGAAGCTGACCGTCGTCACCAAATCGAACGCCCAGCGTCACGCCATGGTGATGTGGGACCAGATCGCCGCGCAGGTCGCGGCGGAGTTCACGGACGTGACCTGGGACAAAATGCTGGTCGACGCCATGACCATGCGCATGGTCATGCGGCCGGAGACCATCGACACGGTCGTTGCCACCAATCTGCATGCGGATATCCTGTCCGATCTGGCGGCGGCCTTGGCTGGCTCGTTGGGTATCGCGCCGACGGCCAACCTCAATCCCGAGCGGAGCTTTCCCTCGATGTTCGAGCCGATCCACGGCTCGGCCTTCGACATCATGGGCAAGGGGATCGCCAACCCCATCGGCACGTTCTGGTCCTGCGTGATGATGCTCGATCACCTGGGCGAGCAGGAGGCCGGCGGCCGCCTGATGCGGGCGATTGAGCGGGTGACCGCCGACCGGCGCTTCCACACGCCCGATCTCGGCGGCAAGGCGAGGACGGCGGGGGTGACGGCCGCCGTGATCGACGCGATCAACGGGGCGAACGCTTGACGGGCTAACGCTCGAACTTGCCAACCAGCTCGAGATGCGACGACCAGAGGAACTGGTCGACCGGGGTGACCGTGCGCAGACGGTAGCCGCCGGCGGTCAGCAGCGCCGCATCGCGGGCGAAGGTGGCGGGATTGCAGGACACCGCGACGACGCGTTCCACCTCGGAGAGGGCGAGCGCCCGCGCCTGCTCGGCTGCGCCCTCACGCGGGGGATCGAAGACCACCGCGTCGAATTTTTCGAGCTCGTCGCCGGCAAGCGGGCGGCGGTTGAGATCGCGCACCTCGGCCTTGACCCGCGGTCCCAATCCGCCGCGCCGCGCACTCGCGTCGAGGGCGGCGATGGCCTCGGCGCTGCGATCGGCGGCATGGACCTGGCGCTGCGCGGCGGCGACCGGCAGGGCAATCGAGCCGCTGCCGGCGTAGAGGTCGGCGACGCGCCTGGCCTTGCCGATGCCCTCGATCACGGCCTGCTGGATGGCTTGCTCGCCTTCCAAGCTCGCCTGCAGGAAACCGCCGGGCGGCAGGTCGACCGTGACGCCGCCGAAGACGGTCTGCGAGGGCCGGTGTTGGACGACGATCTCCGCCACCGCGTGCGGGCCCGGCCGGAGCGCGATACGCGACAGATCATGCCGCTCGGCGAACTCGGCCAGCCGGCTGCGTGTCGCCCGGTCGGCGTCCGGGGCGCGCGTCAGCACCAGCTCGACACCGCTGTCGACGGACGTCGCCAGCACGTCGAACGCGGCGCGGGGCCAGAGGGTAGCAAAGAACTCACGCAACGGTGCCAGCAGCCGCTCGAGCGGCGGCACGAGGATCGGGCACGGACCGATATCGATCGCCTCGCGACTGGCGCGCACATGAAAACCCAAGGTCGCCCGGCCGCCGGCCGTGCGCACCAGGAACTCCGCCCGCCGCCGTGACCCCGGCGGTGTGCGGGCAAGCGGCTGCAGGGCAAATCCTTTGAGCCCGGCGCGCTCCAGTGTGGCGGCCAGGGTGTCGGTCTTCCAGCGCGCGTAGAGATCGTCCGCGAGATGCTGCAGGGCGCAGCCGCCACACTTGCCGGGCCCGAAATGCGGGCAGGGCGGTATAGCGTGGCCGGTCCCGCGTTCGAGCCACTCGACCGGCAGCGCCCTTTCGGGGCCGGTGCGGCGGGCGCGCACCCGGTCGCCGGCCAGCGTGTAGGGCACGAAGAGCGGCGTGCCCTCGTGCCGCGCGACGCCGTCGCCCTGCGAGCCGAGCGCGGTGATGGCGAGATCGAGGAGTTCCAGCCCTGTCACGGCACGGCCCGGTGACGACGCCGGGAGGCGTCAGCTGGCGCGTTCGAGGTCGCGCCAGACGCGGTCGGCGATGTCCTGCAGCTTCTGGTGGTCGATCGTGCCGGCGAAGGCATAGGCATAGCCGTTGTTGCGCCAGTGCACGATGTTGACGTCCCCGCGCCGGTCGGCCTGGGCCGGCAGGTAGGGCGCGTCGGTATGGGCCACGACCAGGGCGACGAGATCGCCGGTGCTCGAGGTGTAGAGGAACTGCGCTGCCGGCTTGCCGCCGATGATCAGCAGCCGCCCGCCCTGTGGCGCAAAGCCGCGGGCCGAGAGATCGGGCACGTTGAGGCGCCGGTTGAGCTTGCTGCCGAAATATTTCTCCAGCTCGGGCACGTCCTCGGCGCTGAAATCGACCAGCAGCTTGTCCTTCTGCGCCAGGGAACTGGTGTAGACTTGGTAGATGCCGGCGACATGGTCGAGCCAGCGCTCGCCCAAGCCTCCCGGCGTGGTCGAGGCGACCTGCACCGGACTCTCGGCAGGCGGTACGACGCCAGTGTAGCGCCCGGCGCTGTAGCCGACGATCAAGGCCGCAAGGCCGGCGGCCATTGTCCAGCCCCAGACACCATGCGCGGACCCACGGCTCCTGCGCGGATCGAGGCGCACGACATTGGCGGCGGCCTGCGTCGCGGCACCGGCATTGCCGCTGCCGGCGAGGGCCGCGACCAGCCGGTCGGGGACCGGCTCGTGCAGCACGTCGGCGAAGGCGGCCCGGGTGATGGCGGCACCGTCGCGCATGCGCTGGGCGCGGGCGGCGATCGAGGCATCGGCAGCCATTGCCGCCTCGATCTCGCGCGCCGTCGCGGCGTCCACTTCGCCGTCGACATAGGCCATCAGCATTACGTCATCCATTCTGCTCATCGCGCGGCCTGTTCCCGGCTCCAGCTCGCTCCCTCACTCTACGGTTGAGGGCGGGGTTTTCATCCCGCCACTATCCTAAGCGCACGACATTGCCGCTGGCTGTGTCTCCGATCACACGCGACAGGCCGAGACGCGCCCGCGCCAGGCGGCTCATCACCGTACCGATCGGAATTCCGAGCGTGTCCGCAGCCTCCTTGTAGGTCTGACCTTCCACGCATACCAGCATCATCACCGCACGTTGTTCCTCCGGCAGCTTGGCGATGGCCTTGCGCACCGCATCGTAGGTGAGGTGCGCCTCCATCCGCCTGACGCCGTCGACGCTCAGCTCCGGCTCGGCCGCCTCGGCCGCGTCGATGCGGCCTTCGCCGGTCCGGACCTTCGCCGCCCGCCGTTCGTCGAGCCAGATGGTCTGCACGATGCGGAACATCCAGCTGTCGAGCCGCGTGCCCGGCGTCCATTGCTCGATGCGGGCGATGGCCCGCTCGCAGGCTGCCTGCACGAGGTCGTCAGCCTGGTCGGCGACGCCGGTCAGGCCCCGGGCAAAGCGCCTGAGACGGGGCAGTAGCGCCACCATCTCGGCCCGGACCCGGTCGTCGAGCTTGCCGGTCATGCGCCTGACATCCAGACGGGCGAAAACCGGCTCTGCGCGACACGCAGACAACGGCTTTGCCGTGCCTTTATTCCGCCATGATTAAGGTTATTTTGCAGTATTTTCAAGGGTTTGTGTCGAATCCGGGGCGCTGGCCGGCCTCCCGCCATGAAACCGCAATCCGCCCGGCCTGTCATGGGTTTCTTTTGCGGCGGCTACGCGGCGGTCACGGCGCCGCGCCGGAAGGCCCAGGTCTCCGCGCTTCTTCTGCCAATAGTCGTAGACCGCGCGCAGAATCGGCTCGCGAATCGTTGTGGCATCAAGAAGCACGCATCCCCCGTGCTGTCTGAACATGTAACTCGCCCCCTGCTTTAGGGCTTAGCACTGGACGCGCAGTGGGTCTCGGCGGCCGAAAGTCGGTGGTCTTGTCGTCGTGGTTGCTCGCCTCCATCGTGGTTAATTGCCGGCTCGACTCTATCTCTGCCCGTCTTTCG
>Ga0194121_10005351_pt1 | contig 17824 bp, 17 predicted proteins | sample TA2MahCa50mmetaG_FD_148609 | JGI IMG/M metagenome (GOLD analysis project Ga0194121, IMG submission 148609) | Freshwater microbial communities from Lake Tanganyika, Tanzania - TA2015020 Mahale Deep Cast 50m | ecosystem: Environmental > Aquatic > Freshwater > Lake | place: Tanzania: Lake...
CGACGACGCTCAGCGCCGGGCGACGCCGAGCGCGACGTAGCGCGCCCCGTCGACCTCCGCGACCTGCACGCGCTGGGCGTAGCGGCCGTGGCTCGCGTCGAGCGTCGTGCGGACGACGCTCGCGCGCGCCGGGTCGGGGCCTCCGGCGAGCGCCTCCGCGAGCACGCGGCCGTCGAACGGGCCCGGCGCCGCGATCCCGAGCGCGTGCGCCAGCGTGGGGGCGACGTCGGCGTTGCCGGCGGGGACGTCGGAGACGAGGCCGCGCTTGAATGCGGGCCCCGCGGCGATCAGCGTGTTGCGCACCTCCCACGGACTCAGCGCGCCGTGATCGGCCGCGTAGCGCGAGCCGTCTGCTGGGCGCGTGCCCGGGTAGCCGTGCTCGTTCGCCTCGTCGGACCACTCGGGCGAGAAGAGGACCTCCGGCTCGAGCTCGCCGTCGTGGCCGATCGCGGGGAGCGGGACGGTGCCGGGCACCACGGGCGTGCCGTTCGCGCCCGTGAAGAGGCAGCCGATCCCGGGCAGCGCCTGCAGCGCGGCGACGACGCGCGCGACGAGCTCGGGGCCGCCCTCGCGCACGTAGACCGCGTTCGAGGCGACGACGACGTCGGTGCTCTCGCGCGACGCCTTGACGCCGGCCGCCACGAGCGCATCGGGGATGTCGAGGTACTCGCCCATCGTCGAGAAGCCGTGATCGGAAGTGACGACGACGTTCGTCGAGCCGGCGAGCCCGCGGCGGTCGAGCGCGTCGAGGATGGCGCCGAGCCCGTCGTCGGCGTCGCGCACCGAGCGCATCGTGTCGGGGTGGCCGACGCCGCGCACGTGCTGCGTGCGGTCGGGGTCGGTGTGCCAGTAGGTGATGAGCTGCGGGGCGGGCTCGTCGAGCAGCCCCTCGGTGATCAGGCGCGTGAAGTAGGCGTTCTGTTCGGTGTTCGGGAGGGCGCCGGCGGGCATCGGGCCGCGCGCGGCCTCCATCTCCGCGCGGCTCGTCCCGACCCAGAGCGCCTGGTTGTAGACGCGCCCGCCGAGCGCGGCGGCATCGGGGTGGTGGAGGAGGCTCGCGCCGGGGCTGCCGGTGCCGACGACGGCCGCCGAGCCGCCCGCGCGCGAGACGAGCTCGGAGAGCGTGGGGCGGCGCAGGAGGCGACCGCCGCGCGCGGCGCGCAGCCGATCGAGGTGCGCGGCGTTCGCCGCGGTGAGCACCTCGCCGTCGGAGCCGGGGATGACGAACTCGTTGCCGGGGATGCCGTGGCCGGCGGGCTGCGCGCCGGTTGCGATCGAGGCGGCGTTGCAGCGGGTGACCGTGGGGAAGATCGCGTGACTCGCGGCGAAGCGCACGCCGGCAGCGGCGAGCGCGTGAAGCCGCGGGGTCGTCTGCTCGGAGACCATGTCGGGCCGCAGGCCGTCCCACACCATCACGATGGCGCGCACGGGGGACGCCCGCCCGCGCGCGGCGGACGTCATCGGCGGCCCGCCCGTCCGGGCGGCGCCTCGACCACGGCGGCCTCCCTCCATCGCCCGCGGGCGAGCATGCTAGCACCGAGGGCCCGCGCGGCCCGACGCGCGCGCGGGCTGCGGGTCCGCGATAGTACGCGGGCGATCGCGCGGAGCAGCGAGCCGCGAGCAGCGAAGGGGGAGTCGTGAGCATCGAGCGCATCAACCCGCAGGGGCTCTCCACGCCGACCGGATACACGCACGTGATCCGGTCGCGCGGGGGCACGACCGTCTACATCGCAGGGCAGGTCGCCGCCGACGCCGAGGGGCGGGTGGTCGGCGCGGGCGACTTCGCCGCGCAGGCGAAGCAGGTCTTCGTGAACCTCAGGGCCGCGCTCGCCGCCGTCGGCGCGGGGTTCGAGCACGTCACGAAGACGACGACCTACATCGTCAACTACTCGCCGGAGCACCGCCCCGCGCTGCGCGCGGCGCGCGCGGAGGCGATGGGCGACCTGGCGCCGGCGAGCACGCTCATCGGCGTGCAGGCGCTCGCGACGCCGGACTACATGATCGAGATCGAGGCGATCGCCGTGCTCGACGACTGAGCCCGCGAGCGCGAGATCGGCGCGGGGATCCGACGGCGTCCGGCATGCCGGGGCGCATTCGACGCGACCCTCGTCTCGCCCCGCTCAGTCCGCGTCGAGCACTTCGACCGTCCACTCGCCGCCGGCCTCCACGAACACGACGTGGCGGCCGGGGGTCATCCGGAAGCGCACCGTGCCGACGAACTCGCCCTCGGCCTCGGCGAGCTGGCTGACGCGGGCGCCGCGCTCGTCGAAGAGCCAGACCGCGAGTGGGCCCGGGCCCTGGTAGCGCCCGCGGATCGCGGCGGTGCCGTCGAGCGCGAGGAGCGCGCTCGCACCGTCCCCGGCGCCGCTGAACGTGAACGGTGTGCGAGCGGGGTGCGGGCGGCGGAGCGTCAGCATCCACGGACCCTCGGCGCGCACGGTGACCGCGTACTCGCCCGCCGCCGCGCCGACCACCCGAGTGCCGCGGTAGGGACGGCGCACGGCCAGCAGCGGGATCGTGGCGCGCGTCGCGCCGCGGCCGGCGAGCGCGGCCTCGAAGAGGCCATCGCCGGCGTGGACGATGTCGACCACGATCAACCCGGTGGTGAGCCGCAGTGGATGCTCGGTGTCCCCGGTGCCCGCGTAGCGTCCGAGCGTCGGGCCGCCGCGCCCGGCGCGCTCGGCGGCGCCGACAAGCGCGGCGACCGTGAAGGCGACCGCGGCCGCGACGACGACCGCCGCGGGGGCGAGCGCGGCGGTGGCACGCGGGCGATGCACCGCTGCGGAGGCGGGGTCGGCGGAATCGATGCGCTCGCCGTCGCTCATCGCCGCAGCATCACGGGTGCGACGCGCCCGCTCAAGGAGCGCGCTTCCGCAGGCGGCGTGTGCCGGGGGGTGGTGCGGGCGGCCTCCCTGCGCTGGGAGGAGACCGGGGGAGGCGCCCACGCCGGCGGTCAGGCCGCGAGCGCCGCCGCCGCGTCCACGAGCTCGGCCTCGACCGAGAGCGCGGCCTTCCTGCCCACGGTCGCGCCGCCGGCCTCGAGCGCGGGGTTCCAGGCGAGGCCGAAGGCCTCGCGGTCGAGCTCGCCCGCGAGCGAGCGGCCGGCGCGCCGGCCGCCCCAGGAGTCGGTGCTCGGGCCGGCGAACGAGCCGCGCAGCGTGACCGGCCGCGTGACGTCGTGGATCCCGGGGTCGCCCGTGAGCTCGAGCTGGCCGTCGCCGAGCTGCCGCACGCCGGGATCCGGTCGCGCGCGCGGTTGCCGTCAACGCGAGCGCCCCCCGACAATCGAGGCATCCACCTGATCCCACGCCCCGGTTGGCGGGCCGGCGCCTGCAGCGTGGGCTGAGTGCGCGCGAAACGGCGGCGAGCGGTGACCACCAAGGCGCAGGCGGGCGGCTTCGCCGGGAACCGGCTCGTCTTCTACCTTGTGCGCTACCGCCGCAAGTACCTGCTCGGGTTCGCCGCGCTGCTCGGCGCGAGCGTCGCCGCCCTCCTCCCGCCGTTCATCGTCCGCTACGCGATCGACGCGATCGCCGAGGGGACGACCGTGCGTTTCCTGCTTGCGACGGGGGCGCTCATCCTCGGCGTCGCCGCGGTCGAGAGCTACCTGCGCTTCCACTCGCGCATGCTCGTCTCCGGCGCCTCGCGCTATGTGGAGTACGCGCTCCGCAACGACCTCGCCGAGCAACTGCTGCGGCTCGACCAGCACTTCTACCTGCGCTCGCGTACCGGCGACCTCATGGCGCGCGCCACGAACGACCTGCAGTGGGTGCGCGACTTCATCGGCCCGACGCTCGTCGACGTCGTGCGCACGGTCGTCATGGTCGCGATCGGGCTCGGCTTCCTGCTCGCGATCGACGTGCGGCTCGCGCTGATCTCCGTCGCCTACCTCCCGGTCGTCGCGGCGCTTGCGATCTACTTCGAGACCGGCGTCGAGCGCCGCTTCATGGATGTGCAGGAGCAGTTCGGCGTGCTCACCGATCGCTCGCAGGAGAACATCTCGGGCATCCGCGCGATCAAGGCGTACGCGCAGGAGGAGGCCGAGATCGCGGCGTTCGCGCGCGAGAACGTGGTGATCATGGACCGCGCGATGCGCCTCGCGCGCTACACCTCGGGGCTCTTCCCGGTGATGGTCTTCCTCACGGGGGCCGGGACGATCCTCGTCGTCTGGTTCGGCGGGCACGACGTGGTGAACGGGGACATCACCGTCGGCCAATTCGTGCAGTTCAACGCGGTGCTCGCGCTGCTCGCAAACCAGCTCACCGCGCTCGGGTGGGTGGCCGCGGCGTGGCAGCAGGGCATCGTCGCCGCCCGACGCATCAACGCCGTGCTGCACGAGGCGCCGGGGATCGCGGACCCGCGCGAGCCGGCGGCGCTCGCAGCGGTGCGGGGCGCCGTCTCGTTCGAAGGCGTGAGCGTGCGCTACGACGGGAACGAGGTGCTGCGCGACGTCTCCCTCCACATCCCCGCGGGGACGCGCGTCGCACTCGTTGGCCGCACCGGCTCGGGGAAGACGACGCTCGTGAACCTACTCGCGCGGCTGCACGACCCCGACGAGGGGCGGGTGGCGATCGACGGGGTCGACGTGCGCGCGCTCTCGCTGGAGCAGCTGCGCGCCTCGATCGGCTTCGTGCCGCAGGAGTCGTTCCTCTTCTCCGACTCGCTGCGCGAGAACATCGCGCTCGGGCGCATCGACCCGCCGCACGAGGACGTGCTCGCGGCGCTCGAGACGTCGCAGCTCGTGAACGACCTGCCGCAGCTCGACCGCGGGCTCGACACGCTGATCGGCGAGCGCGGGGCGACGCTCTCCGGCGGCCAGAAGCAGCGCGCCGCGCTCACGCGCGCGCTGCTCAAGGCGCCGCCGATCCTCGTGCTCGACGACGCGCTCTCGCACGTGGACACGCACACGGAGGAGGAGATCCTGAATCGGCTGCGCGACTTCATGCGCGAGCGCACCACGATCCTGATCGCGCACCGCACCTCGACGCTGCGCACGGCGGACCTGATCGTCGCGCTCGAGGGGGGCGCGATCGTGGAGCGTGGCACGCACGACGAGCTGCTCGCGCGGCGCGGCGTCTACGCGCGCCTCTACCGGGAGCAGCAGCGCGTCGAGCAGCGCGAGGCGGAGGCCGAGGCCGTCGTGCTCGACGAGCAGCTCGACGCCGCCGGCGCCGCCGCGGGCGCAGCGGGGGAGGCCTGATGGGCTTCGGCTACTACGAGGAGGAGTCGGCGATCGGCAAGATCTACGACCGGCGCCTCGCCTCGAGGCTCTGGTCGTACGTCGCGCCGTACTGGCTGCAGGTGCTGATCGCCGCGCTGCTCATGGTCGCCGTCGCGGTGCTCGAGCTGCTGCCGCAACTGATCCTCCGCGAGGCGATCGACGGGCAGATCGTGCAGGGGCGAACCGACGGACTCGGACGGCTCACGCTGCTCTTCGTCGTCACGCTCGGCGCGATCTTCGCGATGCGCTACGCGCAGGCGATGCTGATGGCGTACGTCGGGCAGCGCGCGATGATGGCGCTGCGCCTCGACCTCTTCTCGCACCTGCAGCGGATGTCGGTCGCGTTCTTCGACCGCAACCCCGTCGGGCGGCTCGTCACGCGCCTGACGAACGACGTGCAGACGCTCGACCAGGTCGTTTCGCAGGGCGTCGTGCAGATCCTCACGAACCTGCTCATGGTGAGCGCGATCGTCTTTGTGCTGCTGCTGCTCGACTGGCGGCTGGCGCTGCTGATGTACGTCTTCCTGCCGCCGCTCATCTACGCGGTGCGCCGCTTCGCGCTCTCGCAGCGGGAGGGCTTCCGCGAGCAGCGCGTCTGGCTGGCGCGCATCAACGCCTACCTGAACGAGCTGATCACGGGCGTCGCGGTGATCCAGCTGTTCAATCGCCAGCGCGAGAGCATGCGGCGCTTCGATCACCGCAACCAGGGCGTGCTCGACGCGAACCTGCGGGTGCTCTTCTGGTACGCCGTCTTCGAGCCGACCGTGGTGCTCTTCGGCGCGGTCACCACCGCCGCGATCCTCTGGTACGGCGGGGGCCGCGCGATCCAGGAGACGCTCACGCTCGGGACGCTCGTCGCGTTCATCAGCTACATGAGCCGCTTCTACTGGCCGATCCGCGAGCTCTCCGAGCGCTACACGACGCTGCAGTCCGCGATGGCGTCCGCGGAGCGCATCTTCGGCGTGCTCGACGAGCCGGAGGAGGTGCAGGACGTCGCCGACCCGGTGGAGCTCGCGCACGTGCGCGGGGAGATCGAGTTCCGCGAGGTCTGGTTCGCCTACCACCCGGACAACTGGGTGCTGCGCGGCGTCTCGTTCCGCATCGCACCGGGCGAGAAGGTCGCGATCGTGGGCGCCACCGGCGCGGGGAAGTCGACGACGATGGCGTTGCTCAACCGCTTCTACGACGTGCAGCGCGGGGAGATCGCGGTCGACGGCGTGCCGATCCGCCGCTACCGGCAGCGCGACCTGCGGCGCCACGTCGGGCTGATGCTGCAGGACCCGTTCGTCTACACGGACTCGATCGAGGAGAACATCCGCCTGCGCGACCCGTCGATCCCGCCGGAGCGCGTGCGGCTCGCGGCGCGCGCGGTGGGCGCCTCGACGTTCATCGAACGGCTGCCCGAGGGGTACGCGACGCGGCTGGCGGAGCGCGGTGCGAACCTGTCGACCGGGCAGAAGCAGCTGATCGCGCTCGCGCGGGTGGCGGCGTTCGACCCGGAGATCGTGCTGATCATGGACGAGGCGACGGCGAGCATCGACCCGGAGACCGAGGCGGTGATCCAGCGGGGCATCCAGGAGGTCACCTCGGGCCGCACGACGATCGTGATCGCGCACCGGCTGAACACGATCCGGTCGGTCGACCGCATCCTCGTGCTGCACCACGGCGAGCTCGTCGAGGAGGGGACGCACACGGAGCTGGTCGCGCGCGACGGCTTGTACGCGCGGCTCTATGAGCTGCAGTACCGGGGACAGGCGGCGGGTGGGGTCCGGGCCGGCGGGCCGGACGGCGGGGCAGCCGGGCCCGGCCCGTAGCCGAGGCCGGGGCAGCGGGACGGGGGAGGGTGGAGCTCCCCCGTCCCGCCTGTCCGCTACTACCGGCACCCCGATCATCGACAGCGGCGGGCGCGCGCCGCAGGGCTCCCGGGAGGGGGTTCGGCGAGGGCGGTGCGCCATGGCAGAGGGAGGGACCATGGACGCGAAGCCACCCGAGCAGGTCGGCCTCTTCGAGGCGCTCTACTCGACGCGCGCGCTCCGGCGCTTCAAGCCGGACCCGGTGCCGGACGAGCTGCTCTTCCAGGTGCTCGACGCGGCGATCCGGGCGCCGGCGGGCTCGAACATGCAGATCTGGCACTTCCTCATCGTGCGTGACCAGGAGAAGCGCCGGCGGATCGGCGAGCTCTACTGGCAGACGTGGGCGTCCTACGGGAAGCAGTACGTGGACGACCCGAGCCGCATCGACGCGTTGCCGCGCCAGATGCGGCTCGTGGTGCGGTCGACCGACGACCTCGCGCGCCACGTCGCGGAGGTGCCGGTGCATCTCTTCGTCTGCGGCCCCGCTCAGGCGGCGGGGACGATCTACCCGGCGGTGCAGAACGTGCTGCTCGCCTGCCGCGGGCTCGGGCTCGGGAGCGTGCTCACGGGCTTCCACCGCGGCCACGAGGCCGCGCTTCGCGAGTTGCTCGGGATTCCCGAGGACCAGGTCGCGCACGCGCTGCTGCCGGTCGGATGGCCGCGCGACCGCATCGGCCCGGTGAGCAGGCGCCCCGTGCGCAAGGCGGTGAGCCTCGACGCGTGGGGCGCGCCCTGGCCGTTCGCGGACGCGCAGCCGGACGAGGGGTGGCGGGAGCGGTGGGTGTAGCGCGCCGCCGCGCGCCTACGTCCCGGTGAACTTCGGCGCGCGCTTCTCGAGGAAGCTCGCGATCGACTCGCGCGCGTCGTTCGGCGCGCGGCGCGCGTAGCCGAGACCCGCGTACTCCTCGCGCAGCGCCGCCTCGAGGTCGTTGAGCAGGTTGCGCTGGAGCACCCGCTTCGCGCTCCGCACCGCCATCGGCGGCCACGTCGCAATCTGGTTCGCGAGCTCGATCGCCTCGTCGAGCAGCCGCTCGTGCGACACCACGCGATCGAGCAGGCCGATGCGGTACGCCTCTTCCGAGTCCACCGACCGGCTGCTGAAGATCAGGTCGGCCGCGCGCGAGTAGCCGACGATCCGCGGCAGGAAGTAGCTCATCCCCGAGTCCGGCGAGAGGCTGCGCTCGACGAACACCGTCTTGAAGCGCGCCTTGACCGAGCCGACGCGGATGTCGCAGGCGAGCGCCAGGCTCATCCCCGCCCCCGCCGCCACCCCGTTCACCGCCGCGATCGTCGGCTTCGTCATCCGGTAGACCGAGATCGCCTGGCGGCCGATCCACCCGTATTCGTCGAGCCGCTCGCCTTGCGGCGGCGGCCCCTCGTCGCCGCCGGCGCGGCCGCCCGCGGTGAGGTCGGCGCCGGCCGAGAACCCGCGCCCGTCGCCGGTGAGGATCAGCACGCGCAGCTCGTCGTCCTCCTCGACGGCCCGGCAGACGTCGCGCTGCTCATCCTGCAGCCGCCCGTTGAGCGCGTTCAGCTTCTCCGGCCGCCGCAGCGTCGCGATCGCGACCTGCCCGCGCCGCTCGAGCGAGAGGTGCTCGTAGCTCATCGCCGTCCTCCGTGTCTCTGCCCGCCCTGGCGTCGTTCGCGGGGCGCCCAGCATAGCGAGCGCCGGCGCGCGCCCCGCCCGTCGCCCGCCGGGAGCCGACGGATCCAGCCGGTACGGACGGGAGGGTAGACTCGACCGGCGGTTCTGGAGGGTGCCCATGCCGACCCTGCGCTCGCTCATCCGGCCCATCGCGATCCGCGGCCTGCTGCTGCGCGAGCGCCTCAGGAGCGGGGTCGTCTGGAACCCGCTCGACGACGGCTACCAACAGGACCCGGTCCCCGCGCACGCCCGCCTGCGAGAGCGGGACCCCGTCCACCGCAGCGAACTCCTCGGCGTCTGGATCCTGAGCCGCTACGCGGAGATCGACGAGATCCTGCGCGACCACGACCGCTTCTCGAGCGCCACCCGCAGGGCGACGAGCGGCGACGCCGCGCGCGGGGTGCAGGAGCTCGACGTGCCGAGCATGCTCTTCCTCGACCCGCCGGATCACACGCGCCTCCGCGCCCTCGTCGCGCGCGCGTTCACGCGCCGCTCCATCGATTCGTGGCGCGCGCGCATCGAGCAGATCGTGGAGGAGCTGCTCGACGAGCTGTCCGAGGTCGGCGAGTTCGACCTCATCGAGCGCTTCGCGAACCCGCTCCCCACGCTCGTGATCGCCGAGATGCTCGGCGTCCCGGGTGCCGACTACGACCGCTTCCGCCAGTGGTCGGACCTGATCGCCCGCACGCTCGAGCCCACGCTCACGGCGGGCGAGCTGCAGCAGGCGATGGTCGCGCGCGACGAGCTGCGCGCCTACTTCGCCGAGATCGCCGAGCAGCGCCGCCTCGAGCCGCGTGAGGACCTCGTGAGCGTGCTCGTCGCCGCCGAGGAGGGCGGCGACCGGCTCACCCACGAGGAGCTGATCACGATGCTGATCCTGCTGCTCGTGGCGGGGAACGAGACGACCACGAACCTGATCGGGAACGGCGTGCTCGCGCTGCTCCGCCATCCTGACCAGCTCGCCTGGCTGCGGGCGCACCCGGAGTCGGCGGACGCGGCGATCGAGGAGCTGTTGCGCTACGACGGCCCCGTGCAGACCGACGGCCGCGCCGCGCTCGAGGACGTCGTGATCGGGGGGAAGCAGGTCAGGCGCGGCGAGCAGGTCATCCTGCTGCTCGGGGCCGCGAACCACGACCCGCGCGAGTTCGTCGACCCCGACCGCCTCGACCTGAGCCGCGGCGACAAGAGCCACCTCTCGTTCGGGCGCGGCATCCACCACTGCCTCGGCGCGCCGCTCGCGCGGCTCGAGGGGCAGGTCGCGATCCCTGCGATCGTGGCGCGGTTCCCCGGGCTGCGGCTCACCGGCGAGCGGCCGCGCTTCAAGGACCAGGTCGTGCTGCGCGGCCTGCGCAGCCTGCGCGTGAGCACGCGATGACCGCGACCCGCCCGCCCGGTCGCAGCCCGCGCCAGCTGCTCTACGGGAGCGCGCGCCGCTCTACCCCGCTCGTGCGTCGGGCGATCCTCCCGATCGCCGTTCGCGGGCTACTCCTCCGCGAGCGCATGCAAAGCGGGGTGACCTGGAACCCGCTCGACCGCCGCTATCACCAGGACCCCACGCCCTTCTACGCGCGCCTCCGCGAGCGCGACCCCGTGCACCGCAGCGCGCTGATGCGGGGATGGGTGCTCTCCCTCTTCGAGGACATCGACGAGACGCTGCGCGATCACGAGCGCTTCTCGAGCGACCTGCGGAAGTCGCCGGTCGCGCAGGACTCCGCGCGCCGCGGCGGGCCGCAGCTCGAGCCGAGCATGCTGGTGATGGACCCGCCGGACCACACTCGACTGCGCAGCCTCGTCGCCCGCGCCTTCACGCGCAGCGCGATCGAGGCCTGGCGCCCGCGCGTCGAACAGCGCGTCGACGAGCTGCTCGACGCCGCCGAGCGGCAGGGCACGTTCGACGTCATGGAGGCGCTCGCGAACCCGCTGCCGGTGCTCGTGATCGCCGAGATGCTCGGCGTGCCCCCGTCCGACTACGCGATGTTCAAGCAGAAGTCGGACGCGGTCGCGCGGCTGCTCGAGCCGACGAGCACGCGCTCCGAAAGCCACGGGGCGGTCGAGGCGCGTGCGGACCTCACGCGTTACCTCGACGAGATCGCCACCGAGCGGCGGGGCGCGCCGCGCGAGGACCTGCTGAGCGTGCTGCTCGCCGCCGAGGAGGCGGGCGACCGCCTCACGCACCAGGAGCTGCTGGTCACGCTGCGGCTGCTGCTCGTTGCCGGCAACGAGACGACCACGAACCTGATCGGGAACGGGCTGCTGGCGCTGCTGCGCCACCCCGACCAGCTCGCGTGGCTGCGCGCGCACCCCGAGCGGGTCGATGACGCGGTCGAGGAGCTGCTGCGCTTCGACAGCCCCGTGCAGCTCGACCAGCGCACCGCGCTCACGGACGTCGAGATCGGCGGGCGGCCGGTCGCGGCGGGCGAGCAGGTCGTCATGCTGCTCGGCGCGGCGAACCGCGACCCGGCGCGCTTCCAGGACCCGGACCGCCTCGACCTGAGCCGCGGCGACAAGAGCCACCTCGCGTTCGGGCGCGGCATCCACCACTGCCTCGGCGCGCCGCTCGCGCGGATGGAGGGGCAGGTGGTGTTCGCGAAGCTCGTCGAGCGTTTCCCGAGCCTGCGCCTCGCCGACCCCGCCCCCCGGTTCAAGGACCACGTCGTCCTGCGCGGGCTGCGCGCGCTGCCCGTGTCGGTGTGAGGAGGACGCCCGTGTGCCGCTCGATCAAGCAGCTGCGGCTGCGCGACGAGGTCGCGACCGACGACGAGATCGCGGCCGCGGCGCTCCAGTTCGTGCGCAAGATCTCCGGCTACCGCAGGCCGGCCCCGGCCAACGCCGAGGTGTTCGAGGGCGCCGTGCGGGAGATCGCGGAGGTCTCGCGGCGCATGCTCGACGCGCTCGCCGCGGCGCACCCCTCCGCCGCGCGCCGCTAGGGCGCCACGCCGGCGGTCGCTCGCGCGCTACGGGATGACGCCGCGCTCCTTGAGCGCCGCGATGCGGTCCCAGTCGTAGCCGAGCTCGAGCAACACCTCCTCGGTCTGCTGCCCGAGCTCCGGCGCGCCCGCGCGGATCTCCCACGGCGTGCCCGTGAAGTCCGCGGGGGTGGCCACCGTGCGCAGCGGCGCGCCGTCCGCGACCGGAAGCTCCCGCCACGCGCCCGCGAGCTCCGCAACGGGATCGGCGAGCAGCTGCTCGACGTCCTGCACCGGCGCCCACCAGACGTCGTGCGCGTCGAAGATCGGCGCCCACTCCTCGAGCGTGCGCGTCCCGAGCACCGCCTCGATCAGCAGCACGAGCGCGCCGGCGTGCTGCGCGCGCGCCAGCAGCGTCTCGAAGCGCGGATCGTCGCGCCACTGCTCGCGCTGGACCGCGCGGCAGAAGTCCGGCCAGTGGCGGTCGCCCTGCAGCATGAGCAGCCAGATCCAGCGCCCCTCGCGCACCTCGTAGCAGTTGATGAGCGGGTTGAGGAACGCGCGGCGGTCGCCGGGCTGCGGCACGACGCCCGTGCGCAGCGCGGTGTTGAGGTCCCAGCCGAGCTGGTAGACCGCGGTGCGCAAGAGCGACGTCGTCACGAACTGCCCCTCGCCGGTGCGCTCGCGCGCGTAGAGCGCCGCCGCGATCGCGCCGGCCGCGTTCGCGCCGGTGGCGTGATCGCCGAAGCCGCCGCGCTGCATCGGCAGCTCGCCCGAGGAGCTGCGCAGCAGCGAGGCGATCCCGCCGCGCGCCCAGTACGCCCCGACGTCGAAGGCCGCGCGGTCGGCGTCCTCGTGGCCGAGGCCGTACGCCGAGACGTGCGCGTACACGAGCCGCGGGTTCACCGCGCGCAGCGACTCGTAGTCGAGCCCGAGGCGCGCGACGCCAGCCGGCCGCTGGTTGGTGAGGAAGACGTCGGCGCGGCGCGCGAGCGCGTGCGCGATCGCGCGCCCCTCCTCGGAGGCGAGGTCGAGCGCGATGCTGCGCTTGCCGCGGTTGTCGAGCTCGAACGGCGGCGGCATGCCGCCCCCGCCGAGCATCGCGCCGAGCCCGCGGAACGGGTCGCCGCCCAGCGGCTCGAGCTTGACGACGTCGGCGCCCCAGTCCGCGAGGATGCCGCCGGCGGCCGGGCCCGCGACCCACACCGCGAGCTCGACCGCGCGCACGCCCTCGAGCGGGCCCGGCATCAGCTGGCCGTCTGCAGGAACTCGACCCAGTTGCCCTCGGGGTCCTCGACCATCGCGATGCGCACGCCGGGACGGATCTCGCGCGGCTCGACCGCGACCTTGTAGCCGGCCTTGCGGCACTGCTCGACGAGCGCGTCGAGGTTCGAGACCGAGATCGTCCAGTAGCGATAGCCGGTCGCCGCGCCGATCGGGCCCGGCGCGCCCTTCGTCGGGGGCGTCTCCTTGAGCTTGCGCACCTTGATCAGGCTGGTGCCGCACAGCATGCGGTGCATGACGCTGCCGTCCGGCATCGTCATCGCCTCCTGGTAGTCGAAGCCGAGCGTGTCGCGGTAGAAGCGCAGCGCCGCCGCCTCGTCCTCGACGATGATGCCGAGGTCGATCGAGTCCTTCGCGAGCTCGATGCCCATCGTGCCTCCTCCTACCCCAGCCCGATCTCGCGCAGGAACGCGTCGTTGCGCGGCTCGCGGCCGAGGAACTCCCGGATCAGCTCCGCGGCGTCGCGGGTCCCGCCGCGCTCGAGGATCACGCGCCGGTAGTCCGCCCCCACCGCCCCCGGGTCGGGGGCTCCCTCGAAGCGCGTGAACATGTCGTCCCCGAACACCTGCGACCAGAGGTAGCCGTAGTACCCGGCGTCGTACCCGAAGAGGTGCCCGAACCCCGCCTGGAAGTGCGTCTCGCGCGGGAACGGGAACCCGGTGATCCCGTGCAGCTCCTCCGCGATCGCGTCGGTGTCCTTCTCGCGGCCGTCGAGGTGGTAGGCGAGATCGAGCCGCGCGAAGTAGAGCTGGCGCAGGTAGTGCACCCCGCTCGCCACGTTCTTCGCCGCGATCATGCGGTCGAGCAGGTCCGCCGGCAGCGGCTCGCCGCTCTCGACGTGTCGCGTGAAGCCTGCGAGCACCGCGCGGTCCCACACCCAGTGCTCGAGCATCTGCGACGGTGCCTCCACGTAGTCGCGCTCGACGCGCGTGCCTGCGAAGCGCGCGAAGCGCGAGCGCGTCATCGTCTGGTGCAGGATGTGCCCGAACTCGTGGAAGAGCGTCTCCACCTCGGAGTGGCGCAGCAGGGACGGCGAGTCCGCCGTCGGCTTCGTGAAGTTCGCGACGATCGCGCTCGCCGGCGCCTGGTAGCGCCCGTCGGGCACGCGCCGGCCGAGCAGCAGGTTGAACGCCGCCGCGTGGCCGTACTTGTCCGGCCGCGGGTGCAGGTCCATGTAGAAGTGCGCGATGTGCGAGCCGTCGCGCGCGTCCTCGATCGCGTAGAGGCGCACGTCGGGGTGCCACGCCTTCGTCTCCGGCACCGGCACGAAGCGCACGCCGACGAGCCGCTGGTAGACGCCGAACATCCCCTCGAGCGTCACCTCGAGCGGGAAGTACTCCGCGACCTTGAAGGCGTCGACCTCGAACTGCTCGCGCAGCACGCGCTGCTGGTAGTAGCGCCAGTCCCAGATCTCGAGCGGCGCGCGCTCGACGCCGAGGTGGCGCGCTTTCGACGCCGCGAGCTCGGCGATGTCGCGGTCGGCCTTCACGCGCACCTGCTGCTCGAGCTCGACGAGGAAGTCGAGCGCCGCGCGCGGCTCCTTCGCCATGCGGATCTCGAGCACGTAGTGTGCCCACGAGGCGTAGCCAAGTAGCGTCGCGACCTCGTCGCGGATCGCGATCGCTTCCGCGAGCAGCGGGAGGTTCACGCCCGCCGCCTTGTTGTGGTTCTTCATGAAGAGCTCGCGGCGCAGCGCACCGTCCTCGGCGGCCTCCATGAACGGGTAGAACTCGGGATAGTCGAGCGAGACACGGAACCGCGTCCCGGCATCGGTCTCCACGGTCCGCAGCCGGCGCACGAAGCTCTCGGGGAGGCCCGCGAGTTGCTCGCGGGTGACGAGGATCGCCTCCTGGTACTCGTCGATGTTGCGGCGGAACTCGGTGCCGAGTTGGACGAGGCGCTCCTTCAGCGCCTGCACGCGCGCGCGGCGGTCGGGCGGGAGGTCGAAGCCGTTGCGGCGGTAGTCGCGCAGCTCGAACTCGAGCAGGCGTCGCTCCTCGCCCTCGAGCGCGCGGCCGGCCGGGGAATCCGCGAACGCGCGCAGCGCGCGGTTGACGTCCTCGCGGAAGCCCATCGCGGTCGCGTAGGTGTCGAGCGCCTGCTCCGCCTCGAGCGCGGCCTTGCGCACGCCGGCGTCGGCGGAGACGTAGGTGAGGAAGCCGTAGCGCCCGCTCGCGATGGCGATCTCGTCGCTCACCGCGTCGAGCGGGAGCAGCGTGTTCTCGAGCGTGCGGCGGCCGTCGGGGACCGCGACCACCGCGTCCAGGAGCGCGTCGCTCCGGCGCATCGCCTCGCGCGCGCGGTCCGGGATGGCGTCCGCGGTGACCCGGGTGTAGTCGAAGGGGGCGGGCTCGGGCATGCGGGTGATCATGCCCGAAAACGCGGTCGCGGCAAGCCGTGCCCCCGCGGGCGGGGTGCGCGAGGACGTGGGTCAACGCGGGCGGAGGTGCAGGCCAGAAGACCGCGACGGGTGCACGATCACGTCAGTCGGGATGCTCGGTGATCGACCCGTGCATCTGTCCGCCGGGCCAGAAGACCGCGACGGGTGCACGAGCACGTCAGTGATGGCCCTCATACGGGCGCGCCGGCACGCCCCGTACACTCGGTATGTCGCCGCTCCCGCCCGGCGCGCGCCGTGGGTGCGCGCCGCGCCGTGTTCTAGAGAAGGAGCCCGCGTTGGCCGCCGAGACGCACCCGTTACGCCGGAGATGAAGGCCTGCCCCCGCCCGGGCTACGAGGCGCTGCGCGCCGAGGCCCCGCTCGTCTGGAGCCCCCAGGTACAGGCGTGGCTGGTCACCTCCTACCAGGAAGCGCGGGAGATCTGCGAAGCCCCACCTTCTCTCGAGGAACAGCGTGTTCGGAGGGCCCGAGCTCGAGCACCCCGAGTTCCCCTCGATGATCAACCTGGACGAGCCCGAGCATAAGCAGCTGCGCGCGCTCGTCTCGAAGGCGTTCACCCCGAAGACGATCGACGAGGCGTGGGAGCCGCGCATCCGCGAGTACGCGGCCGAGCTCGTCGACGCTGTGATCGCGCGCGGCGACGGGCGGCTCGACATCGTCCGTGACCTCGCCTACCCGCTGCCGGTGACGATCATCGCCGAGATCATCGGCGTGCCCTCCGAGCGCTTCGCGCGGTTCAAGCAGTGGTCCAACGAGATCGTCGCGCGCACCGGGCGCGTGCCCGAGCACGGCTACGCCTCGATGGAGGAGGCGGCAGCCGCGGCGGAGCGCGCGATGGCCGAGCGCGAGGCGGCGCTCGGGCAGGACGAGGAGCGCCCCCCGCAGGAGGGCTCGCTCCTCGCGTACTTCCTCGAGCAGATCACCGACCGCGGCGCGAACCCACGTGAGACCTGATCACGCGGCTCGTGCAGGCCGAGGTTGACGGGCGCCACCTGAGGGACACCGAGCTGATCGCGTTCCTCGTGCTGCTGTTCGTCGCGGGCAACGAGACGACGACGAACCTGATCAACCACGCGGTGCGCGCGCTCGTGCTGTACCCGAGCGAGCAGCGGCGGTTGCGCGAGCGGCCCGAGCTGATGCCGGCGTTCCTGGAGGAGGTGCTCCGCTGGGAGTCTCCGATCCAGGGCTTCTACCGTCGCGCGCGCAAGGACACCGAGATCGGCGGCGTGCAGGTCGAGAAGGACCAGGCGCTGCTCGTGCTGTACGGCGCGGCGAACCACGACCCCGCGAAGTACGAGTGCCCGGCGGAGGTCGACGGCGCGCGCTTCGCGGAGGAGACCGGCACGCGCGACCACCCCGCGTTCGGGGCCGGCATCCACTACTGCCTCGGCGCGAACCTCGCGCGGATCGGGTCGGGGATCGCGGTGGGGCTGCTGCTCGAGCGGTTCTCGGAGATCAAGGAGCTCGAGGGGTTCGAGCCGGGTGGATGGGCACGCCGTTCTTCCGCGGGCCGCAGAGCCTTCGTGGTCAGCGTGACGGCACGCTAGGGACGGCGGCGGTCGCCGGCTCCGCGCCCGCGCGCCGCACGGCCAGCCCGGCCCCGTCGAGCTCGGCGTCGATCCGCAGGAGCCGCGCGTCCCCCGCAGGCTCGCTTCGCCGCAGGCGTGCGCCTCGCTCGGACCTCGCAGCGGGCCTCAGCGCGCGCGCAGCGCGTCGAGGAAGCGGTCGACGAGGCCGCCTACCTCGCGCCGCGCGGCCGGCACGTCCGCCGCCCCCGCGATCACGTGCGAGGCCTCGCTGACCACGCCGAGCAGCAGGTGGGAGAGGTGCTCGATCGAGATGCCCGCGTCGAGGACCCCCTCCTGCCGCAGGCGCTCCATCCCCGCGCGCAGCAGCCCCAGCGCGAACTCACCGTCGATCGCGCGCCAGCGCTCCCAGCCGAGCACCGACGGCGCGTCGATCAGCACGATGCGCTGCACGGTGGGATCCATCGAGCGGTCGAGGTACTCGTGGAAGCCCGCGCGCACGCGCTCCCAGACGTCGGCCTCGACGCGCGTCGCCTGGACGATCCGCGCTCGCAGCTCGGTCTGCAGTTCGCGATACACGGCCTCGAAGAGGTCCTGCTTGTCTCGGAAGTGGTGGTAGAGCGCGCCGCGCGTGACCCCCGCAGCCTGCACGATCTCCTCGGTCGCGGTCCCCGCGTAGCCGCGCTCGGCGAAGAGCGCGCGCGCCACGGCGACGAGCGCCGCGCGCGTGCGGTCGGACTGCTCTGCCTTGCGGCGCCGGACGGCCTCGCCGTCCTGGACGTGCGTCATCGCTTCCATCTCCCGCGCGCCACCAAGGGACGGCGCGCTACGTCGCGGCTGGTCGGCTGCCGGATTATGGCACCGCGAGGCGTTGACGGCCTCCGCCCACCTGGAGGCCCTCGCAACGCGGTTCGCGCCCGACGGGTGCCACTCCGGTGCGCGGGTGCGGCGGGCCCGCCGGGCGCCGCAGGGGCGCCGCGCGCGGAGGC
>Ga0194121_10005355_pt1 | contig 17818 bp, 13 predicted proteins | sample TA2MahCa50mmetaG_FD_148609 | JGI IMG/M metagenome (GOLD analysis project Ga0194121, IMG submission 148609) | Freshwater microbial communities from Lake Tanganyika, Tanzania - TA2015020 Mahale Deep Cast 50m | ecosystem: Environmental > Aquatic > Freshwater > Lake | place: Tanzania: Lake...
CGTCTCGTGTTCTGGGGCGCGGGTGTCGACGTGCAGACGACGTTGCCGTTCGGCACGCCCGACCAGGTGCGCGCCGAAGTGCGTGCGCACCTGCGGGCGCTGGCGCCCGGGGGCGGCTTCGTGTTTGGCGGCGTCCACAACATCCAGGCGCGCGTCCCGACCGCGAATCTGGAGGCCATGCACGCCGAGTTCGCGGCCTGGCGCAAATACCCCGTGCGCGCCGCGGCCTGAGGCGCCACACCGTCCCCCGCTCCTTGACGCTGGCATGGTGGCCCGCCATGCGCGCAGGGCGGGACCGCAGGCGCGAGACGATCGCTGGGTCCCAGGCTGCCCAGCGGAACGAGCTGCCTGAGCGTGCTGCCCTGGACCACCGGTGCGCGCCGCCCAGGCGCGTTTGCGGCACACTGACGGGCTGGTCTGAGACCCGCCCCTACGGGTCACCAGACGCTGGAGGTGTCGCATGGGCACAACGCACCGGCCGACGGTCCGCGGGCGTCACTTCATGGTGGCGTCGGGCCACTCCCTGGCCTCCCTGGCAGGCGTCCGGCTGCTAGAGGCCGGCGGCAATGCCGTCGATGCCGGGGCCGCCATGGGTCTCGCGATCAACGTCGTACAGGTCGAGAGCTGCAACCTCGGGGGCGTGGCCCCCATTCTGGTGTACCGGCACGGCGCCGGCGACGTATGGCAGATCAGCGGCCTCGGGCAGTACCCGCGGGGCGCCACCATCGACTGGTACGAGGCCCGCCATGGCGGACGGATTCCGCCGGGCATTCCCGCGACGGTTACGCCCGCCGCGCTGGGCGCCTGGGTGACGGCCTTGGATCGGTTCGGGACCAAGCGGTTCGCTGAGGTCGCCGCCCCCGCCATGGAGCTGGCGAGCGGCGGGTTCCCCATGCACGAGAGGCTGGCCCCTAGCTCGGCGAAACTGGCCGCTCAGGAAGACGCGCCGGTCGCGACGCGCGCCGTCTACGCACCCGGCGGCACGGCCATCCCCGTGGGCGCGCCGCTCGTACAGGCGGACCTGGGCCGCACCTTTGAGGCCCTGGCGGCCGCCGAGGACGCGGCCGGGCCTGACCGCCATCAAGGCCTGCAGGCCGTGCTCGAGACGTTCTACGGCGGCCCGCTGGCTCGGCAGATGGCGGCCTTCAACCGTGCCCAGTGCGGCGTGCTGACCGAGGCCGACGTGGCCGGCCACCGCACCCGCGTCGAGCCAGCGCCATCCACCACCTATCGCGGCCATCGCGTTTTCGCCTGCGGGCCGTGGTGCCAGGGACCAGTGGTGCTGCAGGCGCTCAACATCCTGGAAGGCTTCGATCTCGCGGCGCTGCGGGCCGGCGGCGCTGAGCACCTGCACGTGATCGCGCAGGCCCTCAATGCGGCCTTCGCCGACCGTCACGCGTACTACGGCGACCCCGAGTTTGTGCGCGTGCCCCTGGCCGGATTGTTGAGCAAGGCCTATGCCACCGCCTGGCGGACGCGCTTGGGGGCCAGCGCGTTTGGAGCAATGCCGGCGCCGGGCGACGCCTGGGCGTTCGACCGCGGGTCGGGACCCGACCTGAAGGTCGGGCCACCGGAGGTGGTGGCCGCGCCGCAGCGAACGGACACCACGTATCTGTGCGTGGTCGACGGGGACGGCAACGCCATGTCCGCTACGCCGAGCGACGGCGCGGCCGGCGTGCAGCACTGGGTGGTGCCGGGCCTCGGCTTCCCCGTGTCGGACCGGGGCGACCAGGGCTGGCTGGACCCTAAGCACCCCGCCGCGGTGGCGCCAGGCAAGCGCCCGCGGCTAACGCCCAACCCGGGCTTCGTGCGGTGGGCCGACGGGCGCGTGATGCCGTACGGGACGCCCGGAGGCGACGTGCAGACGCAGGCGATGACCCAAGTGTTGGTGAATCTGGTGGATTTCGGGATGTCGCCGCAAGCGGCGATCGAGGCGCCCCGCATCTGGAGTTTGAGCTTCCCCGGGTCGTGGGATCCGCATCCCTACGAGCCCGGTGTCCTGGTGGCCGAGAGCCGCGTCGATGCGGCCACGCGCGAGGCCCTATCGGAGCGCGGTCACACCGTACGCGCGACCGACGCATGGACCCCGAGCGCCGGTGCGGTGTGCGTCGCTCGCGCGGATCTCGACGCGCGCAGCTACGAAGGCGGCGCGGATCCCCGGCGGCTGAGCTACGCGATCGGGTGGTAGGACGCCATTCGCCCTCCCCGTCCGCGCGGGGTCAAGGTGAGTGTCTTCCGCGCGTAAGGGCGTTCCATTTGGGCCGGCTGCCGCGTGGCAGTCCGCCCCCCGTACCGGGTCCAAGACGGGCGGGTCTGAGACCCGCCCCTGCGGCGACAATCCCGTGCGCAGGGAAAAGTCCGTTTGTTGGGGCGTTCAATTGAACGCCCCAACAAACGCCGTCGTAGGGGCGGCTCGCGAGCCGCCCCTACCCAATCCAGGCGCGGTGGCCGGGTGGCCCGCCATGCGTGCAGGGCGGGAAGCGCGGTGACCCACCCTGCGCGCAGGGTGGGAGGCCGCCCGCCTCGACGCCCTGCCCACGGCGACCCGTCACCGGGGGAACCCTCCCGCGGCCTGTCTCCAGCCGCCTGCCAGAGCGACGGTTGCCAGATCGCGCCGCGCACACCTCTGCACTGAACGAGGCGACTGGTCACGGCACGGCGACGCCCTTTACGTTGGTCCGCACGCGGTAGACGCTGGAGCGCGCAGTGATGTAGAGGGTGGACCAGTCGGCGCCGCCCCAGGCGCAATTGGCGGGCACCTCGGGCACTCCGACCTGTCCGAGCACGGTGCCATCGGGCTCGATCACCCAGATGCCCCCGGGGCCGGTACTCCACAAGCGGCCATCCGTATCGACCTTCATTCCGTCGGGGTTGCTTTGCTCGGGGTGCTGGCGCATGTCAACGAACTTGCGCGGCCGGGCCAGCTCCCCGTCGGGCTGCACGTCGAACGCCCAGATATCCCGCGGTCCGCCGGAGTCGCCGACGTACATGGTCCTCTCGTCGGGCGAGAGCGCCAGTCCGTTGGGGCGCACGAAGCGGGTCGCTACCTGCGCCAGCGTGCCGTCGGGCGCCAGGCGATAGACCGCGTTGTCCTGCTGCTCCTTCGCCTGCGGGGGGAGGTCGTCGATGCCGTAGGGCGGATCGGTGAAGTAGATGTCACCGGCGCGCGTGACGATGAGGTCGTTGGGGCTGTTGAGCCGCTTGCCCGCGTAGTGGGTCGCGATCGGAGTGGGCTGGTTCATGGCATCGAACCGCAAGACCGCGCGCGCCTTGTGCGCACAGCCCAGCAGGCGGCCGGTTTTGTCGAGCGTCAGGCCATTCGTCTCGCCGTTCCAGGCTCGGAAGGTCGTGAGTTCGGGCCCTTCCGGCAGTTCGCGCCAGCGGCAGATGCGATCGCTGGGAATGTCGCTGAAGAGCAGGTGGTCGCCACGCCACACGGGCCCCTCGGTGAACCAAAGGCCCGAAGCGATCCGCTCCAGCTTGGCGTCCGGGGAGACCAGCAGCTTCAACCGGCCGCTGACGTCATTGAGCACCACGTTGGCATGTGGCTTGGCAAAGGCCATGGGTCGTCACTCCTTGAACCGCCGGTACGTCAGCGGGTATGGATGATGCCACAGCGCGCCCTGACGGTGACGGGCGTGTGCGCCCTAACCCGTAGAGGCGGATCTCAGACCCGCCTCGTGTGAGCCCCGAAGGGGGGCCGACTGCCGCGTGGCAATCCGCCCCAATGGAACGCCCCTACCCGATCCAGGCCGGTGGCCCAACCTGCGTGCAGCGTGGGGCCCGCCCTCACCCTGGCACATGCCACATGGCATGTGCCAGCTCTCCTCACGGGGAGAGGGTTGGCGCGCCCTGGCCTTACGCGTATCCGGGCAAGTACTCAGATTCGGCCTCGAACAAGTCCAGGGTCATCCGTTTGATCTCGGCGGGCGAGCAGCAGGCGGCGGTGAGCGGATCGAGCATCAGCGCGTGGATGGCCGCCTCCTTGCTGCGCTCGATCGCCGCGGTCGTGCCCAGCTCGAACACGTGCATGTTCGCCTGACACAGCGCCGCCATCTGCGGCGGCAGCTTCCCGTAGACCGTCGGATTCACGCCATTGCGATCGATCAGGCAGGCGACTTCCACACAGCCAGCGTGCGCGAGATTGGCGATGAGCGGTCCGCCGCCCCTGGCCCGATTCATGACGTTGCCGTGGATGCGCCAGGGAGCATCCTTCTCGCGCGCCTCGATGATCCAGGAGGCGTACTCCCAACTGCGGGGCCAGTCCATCGGCTCCTCGCCGCTGACCCAGCGCCGCCGCGTGGCGTCGGCCTCGTCCCGCCAAACCGGCCACTCGTCGGCGTAGAAGCTCGAACGCCCGTCGTAGCGATCGCCGATGTAGCGCGCCAGGAGATCCTTGCGCTTGCGGTAGTACGGCAGGTATTCGCTGAGGTGGCCGGACGACTCGGTAACGAAGGCGCCGAAGTGCAGCATGATGTCCTTGCGGACCAGGTCGCCGGCGTCTTCGGGGTCTGCCGGTTGACCGGTCAGGTCGTGCCGGGCCTTCTCCATGAGCAGCGGATAGAGGTCGCGATCCTGGTGGCGCAACTTGGTGAACCAGGCCAGGTGGTTGATGCCGGCGCACTCCCATTCGAGTTCCGGGTACGGAGCCCCGGCGCGCTTGGCCAGCAGGCGGCTCGTCCCTTGCACGGAGTGACAAAGACCCACGACGGGCATGCCGCTCCGGCGGCCGGCGGCCAGGCAAAGCATGTTCATCGGGTTCGTGTAGTTAAGAACCAACGCGTCGGGGCAGAGCGCCTCGGCATCGCACAGGATCGCGAGCCATACGGGGATGGTGCGCAGCCCTTTGAACAAGCCGCCGGGTCCGATCGTGTCGCCGATGCATTGGTCCACGCCGTACTTGGCGGGGATGTCGTTGTCGAAGCGCACGCAGGCCAGCCCGCTGACCTCGATGCAGTTGATGAGGTAGTGCGTGCCGGGGAGCGCCTCGCGGCGGTCGTGGGTCGCGTGGACGTTCCACCCGTCCGCGCGCCCGAGCCGGTCGAGCAGCCGACGGATGACTTGCGTCATCAGGGCCAGGCGGCCGGCGTCGATATCGACCAGGACGATGCGCCCGCGCTCCGCCCCGGGAATACGCAGAATGTCGTTCACGAGCCGCGGCGTGAACTTGCTGCCCGCGCCGAGCATGGTGAGGTGCAGCGGGCGGTCGATGCGCCCGGACAGGCCGCCGGCCGGCTCTACCGCTTGGGAAGGTCCGGCGGACGCCGGCGCGGGGGATGGAGAGGCGGGCATAGGGCTCCGGAGGTGGACGTTGCGGGCATGCCGCTGAGGATACCGTGGCCGCCACAAGGGGCGTGGCTCGTTTCCCATGCGCTCGCCTGGGACATCCGCGCGGCCGACCGCCATTCGCACGTTTGTAACGACTGCCGGCGAGATTGAAACCGTGCGGCGCGGTAGGCTGCGAGCGCGACCTGACGAGCCTGCCACGAGCTTTGCGCAAGCAGGGGCCGCCGGGCACCGGCACCCGGCCTGACGGTCGGGCCACAGCGGCACTCACAGATTCGTGAGGGTCTTCGCGCGGGCCAGCACGGCGTCCAACATGGCCGGGGTGAGCCGGCCGGTGAAGGTGTTCTGCTGACTCGGGTGATAGGCCGCGAGAACGCGCCACGACCCGACCCCGGCCTCCGCGCCGTGGGCGAAGGCGGGCCAAGGCACTCCTCGACGGTACGGCGGCGCAACCGCGCCGCTCCGATCAGCAGGCCGGACCACGCCACGGGCCGGCTGGTACGAACGGCGCAGCTGTGACCATGCGATCCCGCCGAGCGCGACGACGACCTGCAACGCCTTGAGATGTGAAAGTTCAGCCTCGAGGTACGGCCGGCAGGCGTCGCGCTCCGCGGGCAAGGGGTGGTTGCCGGGCGGTGCGCAGCGCACGACGGCGGTCACGTAGACGCCGGAGAGGTGAAGCCCATCGTCGCGGTGCTGGCTGGTGGGCTGGCTGGCCAGCCCGGCGCGATGCAAGGCCGCGTAGAGGAAATCGCCCGAACGGTCCCCTGTGAAGAGGCGCCCCGTGCGGTTGGCGCCGTGCGCGGCGGGCGCGAGGCCCACGAGCGCGATGCGCGCGTTCGGATCGCCAAATCCCGTGACTGGCCGGCCCCAGTAGGTCCAGGCATGGAAGGCCGCGCGCTTCGTGCGCGCCACCTGCTCGCGCCAGGCGACGAGGCGCGGGCAACGGCGGCAGCCGACGATGCGGGCGTGGAGGGACGCGAGCGTGGCGGCCAAGGCGCGCTGCCGGGGTGGATCGCTAGGCGGGGCCAGCATAGGCGACGCGCGAGCGCGGAAGGCCCGGTCCGTTGCGCCAGCCTGCGCCCGCGGCATGGCCCAAGACGGACGCAGGCCGTGCACGCCCCCACGGGCTCGTAGGAACGCGCCGCGCCGGGCCTACGTTTCGCTGTGCGTGAGCACCACTTGTTGCCCATGGAATCGGGTGCGCTCGGCCAGGCCGAGCCGCAGCGTGTTCCACGCGAGCACCGCGCACTTGATGCGCACCGGGTAGCGCTTCACGCCCTCCAATGCCACGAGGTCACCCAGGCGATCGGGATTGGGTTCCGCACCGTCCAGCATCATGCCCCGGAAGTCGCTGATGATGCGCTCGACCTCGCTCACCGGCTTGCCCTTGATGGCTTCGGTCATCATCGAGACCGAAGCCTGGCTGATGGAGCAGCCGTGGCCCTCGAAGGCTGCTTCCGTCACCGTGTCTCCCTCGATCTTGAGCCAGAGCTTGATCTGGTCACCGCAGAGCGGGTTCACGCCCTCGACCACCACGCCGGCCGCCTCCGGAGCGCCGCGGTTCCGGGGGCGTCGGTAGTGATCCAGGATCACGTCGCGGTAGAGGTCGTCAAGCGCCACGGGGAGGCGCCTTGATTCGCGCACGAGGGAATCTGGGCAAGATTGCTCGGCCGACCTCGGAAGGCCTGGAGGCGTGGCCTACGGCGGCGCCGGCACGGTTCGGCGCGCGCCTGCGATGACGGGTGCAGTGGGCGCGGCGCGCCGCGCCCCTACCTCGGCGGTTGCCCATTGCCGAAGAACGCCTTTACCCGTTCGATGCCGGTGACGAGCTGGTCGACCTCTTCACGGGTGTTGTACAGGTAGAAGCTGGCCCGCGCAGTCGCGCTGATGCCCAGCTTGCGCATGAGCGGCTGGGCGCAATGGTGCCCGGCGCGCACGGCGATGCCCTCGCCATCCAGCACGGTGCCGACGTCGTGCGGATGGATGGCGCCGATGTTGAAGCTCATCACCCCGCCACGCTCGGCTGGTGACTCCGGACCGTATAGTTCGACACCGTCGAGATCGCCCAACTGGCGCAGGGCGTAGCCCGTGAGCTCGAGCTCGTGCTGCCGGACGGCCTCCATGCCGAGGGTAGACAGGTAGTCGACGGCCGCGCCCAAGCCGATGGCGCCCTCGATGTGCGGGGTGCCGCCTTCAAACTTGGCGGGCAGGTCGGCCCAGGTGGATGACTCGAGCTGCACGACGCGAATCATGCTGCCGCCACCGAAGAGGGGCTCCATTCGGTCCAGCAGCGCCTCTTTGCCGTAAAGCACGCCGATGCCGGTGGGTCCCAGCATCTTGTGGCCCGAGAACGCCAGGAAGTCCGCGTCCAGCGCTTGCACGTCCACGGGGAGGTGCGGCACGGACTGGGCGGCGTCGAGCAGGATCGCGACGCCGTGTTCATGGGCGATGCGCACCAGCTCCGCGGCGGGCGTAATGACGCCGAGGACGTTCGACATGTGGGTAACAGCGACGATCTTCGTGCGCGGGCTGAAGAGCCGGCGATAGGCCTCGAGGTCGATCCGGCCGGCACGGTCCGACGGGATGAACCGCAGTTTGGCGCCGCGCCGCTGCGCCAGCATTTGCCAGGGCACGAGGTTGCTATGGTGCTCGATCTCGGTGAGCAGGATCTCATCGCCCGCGCAGACGTTGGCATCGCCCCACGAGCGCGCCACGAGGTTGATGGACTCGGTGGTGCCACGGGTGAAGATGATCTCGTGCGCCCGCTCAGCGTTGATGAAACGGGCCAGTTTGACCCGCGCGGACTCGAATTCGGCCGTGGCCTTCTCGCTCAAATGGTGAATGCCGCGGTGGATGTTGGCGTTGGTCGCCTCGTAGTAGCCCCGAATGACATCGATCACGGCCTGCGGCTTCTGCGAGGTCGCGGCGTTGTCGAGGTACACCAGCGGCCGCCCGTGAACCTCGAGCCGCAGGGTTGGGAAGTCGGCGCGGAGCGCGTGGGGGCCGAGGGACGACATCTGCCCGCCGAACGCGCGCGCAACCGATTGGTCTGGACAAGTCATTCGGGCGCCCACATCCTAGCCCTCGCCCGGTACGCGGCGCGAGGCGATTCGGCGCGACCTGGCAGCCCGAGCGTAGCGGAGCGCTTGCCCTGCGCAAAGCGAAGGAATCGCGGACGAGACGAACGACCCCCGCCAAAGGCGCCCCGCGGACGGCTTCGCAAGACCGCGGCGTTACCTGCGCGCGAACGACCGTCAGCGGCCACGGATCGACGCCGGCATTGGCAGGCCGGCGCTCACGGGTCCCATCCGACCTTGATCCGGCCGTCCACGATGCGCGCGGGATACGTGCGGACCGGCCGAAGGGCTGGCAGGGACTTGGGACGGCCGGTCGTCAGGTCGAACCGCGAGGAATGGCGCGGGCAGCGCACGGTCCGGGTGGACGGGTCGAAGTCCCCGTCGGAGAGGAACGCCTCGTCATGGGTGCAGAGATCGTCCATGGCAAAGAGCTGGCCCGCCACGTTGTACACGGCGATGCGCGCGCTGTTGCGCTCGAAGGTGCGGACCGTACCGGGCGGCGCCATCTCGGCCGGGCCGAGATCGATTTCGCTGGTTGCGTGGATGGTCATGCGAGTGGCGCACGCGGTTCAGGAAAGTCCCCCCTCACCCGCACAACACGCCCTAGGGCATGTTGTGCCCTCTCCCCGGGGGAGAGGGGATGACATGCCCTCACCCTAATCCTCGGCTGAGGGAAGCGGGGCCGTGCCGGCAGGCGCGGCAACATCGCGCACACGGGCGACTTTGCCCTGCACCTGGCTGCGAACGACATCCCGCACGGACGCGTCCGGCAGGCGCTCGAGGACCGGTTCGAAATAGCCGTCCAACATCAGCGCGCGGGCCTGTTGGGCGGAAAGGCCACGCGTCTGGAGGTAGAACAGATGGCGGGGGTCGACCGTGCTGGTCGTGGCGCCGTGCGTGCAGCGCACATCGTCGGCCTTGATCTCCAACTGCGGGATCGAGTCGGCCCGCGAGCCTTTGCCCAGCATGAGGTTGAGGTTCTTCTGATAGGCATTGGACCGTTGGGCGTGCCGCTGAACAATGATGGTGCCCTGGTACACGGAGCGGGAGGCGCCGTCGAGCGCACCCGCAAAGAGCAGGTCGCTGGTTGCGTCCGTGGCGACGTGATCTTGCAGCGTGTGGTGATCGACGAATTGCTGGTCGGTCAAGTAGTACACCGCGTTCATGCGGACGTCAGCGCCAGGGCCCTGGATCGCGGCGTCGACGCTGGCTTTGTGGAACCGGCCGCCCAGGGTGACGTTGGTCGTGACCACCTTGGCCTCGCGGGCCAGGATGGCGCGTTGGGTAAGGATGCTGCGGACCGTAGCGCCCCAGGCCTGCACGTGGGTGAGCGTGAGGCTGGCGCCCGCGCCGATCTCGACCTCCACCACCCCGTTCGCGACGGCCAGCGGGCCGTCCGCGGGCGACGTCCACCACTCGACCACGTTCGCCCGTGCGCCGCTGGCGAGAACGACGAGCGTATGTGGGTAGATCTGCGCGGCCTGCGTACCGCTGACCGCGACCAGGATTGGGGCCGCAAGCGCCACGTCGCGTGGCACGTACACGAGCGCGCCGCCCGCCCAGAGCGCGGCATTCAGCGCCTCAAACTTCCCCAGCGTGGCCGGGGCGGACGCGAGCGAGACGCGGCCTTCGACCAGGTCGGGGCGCTGGAGGGTGGCATCCGCCAAGCTCATCACCAGGACGCCTGCCGCCTTGGCTTCGTCCGAAAGATGGACGGCGGCCGATGAGCCGTCCTCCGTAACCACGGCCGCCGTGGGCTGGATGGCGGTCGCGCGTACCGCGGCAGGCAGCGCGCGCGGTGTGCGGCCATTTGGTGATGCCTTCACCGCGTCCCAGCGCATCCAGGCGGTGTCGGTGCGGTGCCACTCCTCATCGCGCTGCGCCGGCGCGGGCGTGGCTTGGAACACATCCCAGGCGTCGCGACGGCGCAGCCGCAGCCAGGCCGGTTCACGGGCGGCGAAGGCCGCCAGCGGGGACGCGGTCGAGCCGGCGGTCATGCGCGCTTCGAGCCAGCACGCGGCGTCCCGCGCCGGTGGACGGACACGATCACGGAATTCACGGCGGATTCTCCCTCCCCCTGCCCTCGTCCCACGGACGGGGAGTGCGTACAAACACGGGCGGTCCTAGCTGCTTCGCTCCGCTGGCGGCCAGCGCCGGCCCGTTCCACGGGGAGCCGGCACCGGAGATGCCTGCCCTCACCCGCACCCCCGAAATAGATGGTTTAGAACCCTCTCACCCTAGACTCTCCTCCAAGGACAGTGCTCAGCCCCCCTCACCCCGGGCACACGCCGCACGCCATGTGCCAGCTCCCCGGGGAGAGGGTTCAGAACCCACGTCACCCTTCCCCGCGGGCGGATCGAGGGAATCTCGTGGCTAGCCGATGGAACCTTCCATCTGCAGTTCGATGAGGCGATTCATTTCGACGGCGTATTCCATGGGGAGCTCTTTGACGATGGGCTCGATGAAGCCGCTGACCACCAGCGCCGTGGCCTGCGGCTGCGTGAGGCCTCGGCTCATGAGGTAGAACAACTGCTGTTCACCGATCTTGCTCACCGTGGCCTCGTGCTGGATGGCCACGTCGCTCTCTTCGATGTCCATATACGGGTACGTATCGGAGCGGGACTCTTCATCCATGAGCAACGCGTCACACTGCACGTTGGACTTGCAGCCCACGGCGTCAGGCAGCACCTGCACGTAGCCGCGGTAGCCCGCCCGCCCGCCGCCCCGGCTGATGGACTTGGAGGTGATGAGCGAGGAGGTGTGCGGGGCGGCGTGCACCATCTTGGCACCGGCGTCTTGGTGCTGACCCTTGCCGGCGCAAGCGATCGAGAGCACTTCCCCATGGGCCCCCGGCTCCATCAAGTACACCGATGGATACTTCATGGTGACTTTGCTGCCCAGGTTGCCGTCGATCCATTCCATGGTGGCGTCGCGGTAGGCCACGGCGCGCTTGGTTACCAGGTTGTACACGTCGGTGGACCAGTTTTGGATGGTGGTATAGCGACAGCGCGCGCCTTCCTTCACGATGATCTCCACCACCGCGCTGTGCAGCGAGGAGGTGGCGTAGATGGGCGCCGTACAGCCTTCCACGTAGTGCACGTAGGCGCCGGGCTCCACCACGATCAACGTCCGCTCGAACTGGCCCATGTTCTCGGCGTTGATGCGGAAGTAGGCCTGCAGCGGGATCTCGACCTTCACGCCCGCCGGCACATACACGAAGCTCCCGCCGCTCCACACGGCGCTGTTCAACGCGGCGAACTTGTTGTCGCCGTTCGGTATCACGGTGCCGAAGTATTCGCGCACGATTTCGGGGTGTTCGCGCAGCCCGGAGTCCATGTCCAGGAAGATCACGCCCTGCTTGGCGAGGTCTTCGCGGAGGCTGTGGTACACTACTTCGGAATCGTACTGGGCGCCCACGCCGGCGAGGAACTTGCGCTCCGATTCGGGAATGCCCAGCTTGTCGAAGGTGGCCTTGATGTCCTTGGGCACGTCGTCCCACGAGCGGGCCTGGCGATCCTGCGGACGCACGTAGTAGTGAATGTTGCCGAAGTCGATGGTCGAGAGGTCCGCGCCCCAGGCCGGTACCGCCTTCTTTTCGAACAGGCGCAGCGAATCGAGCCGGAACTGGCGGATCCAGTCGGGCTCATCTTTCTGGCTGGAGATTTCCTCCACGACCTGGCGGCTAAGGCCCTTGGGCGACTTGTAGACGGGCTTGCCGTCGTCGTGGAAGCCGAACTTATAGGTGTCGAGGCCGAAATCGGTGGACTTGACGGCCATGCGCTACGCCTCCTGACTCAGCGTCGCAGCGCCGGACAGGGATTCGTAGCCCTGCGCCTCGAGCTCGAGCGCCACTTCCTTGCCGCCGGACCTGACGACGCGCCCGTTCAAGAGCACGTGGACGACGTCGGGCACGATGTAGTTGAGCAGGCGCTGATAGTGGGTGATCACCAGGACTCCCAGGCTGGGACCGCGCAACTGGTTCACGCCGTCCGCCACGGTGCGCAGCGCATCGATGTCCAGACCCGAGTCCGTCTCGTCCAGGATGGCCATCTTGGGCTCGAGCACGGCGAGCTGCAGGATCTCATTCCGCTTCTTCTCACCGCCCGAGAACCCCTCGTTGAGATAGCGCTGGGCGAATTTGGGATCCATCTTGAGCATCTTCATCTTGTCGAGCAGGAGCTTGTGGAATGCCATGACCGAGATCTCATCGGCCCGACGCGCATTCACCGCGAGGCGCAGGAAACTCGCCACGCGCACGCCCGGGATTTCCGCCGGGTACTGGAAGGCGAGGAAGAGCCCCAAGCGGGCACGCGCCGTCGTGTCGAGCGCGAGGATGTCCTGACCTCGAAATGTGACGGTGCCGGCCGTGACCTCGTAGTCCGGGTGCCCCATCAGTGTGTTGGCCAGCGTGCTCTTGCCCGAACCGTTCGGGCCCATGAGCGCGTGCACCTCGCCCTGGGGCACGGCCAGGCTCAGGCCCTTCAGAATGGGCGTGCCGCCAACCTGCACATGCAGGTCCTGGATGACCAGGGCCGCCGCCCCATTCGAAGCGTTCAACCGCCAGTGACGCCCTTCTCCCGCGCAATGACAGGCCCACGACCCCGGACGCGCCGAGTCCCGGCGTTCGTTGCTGGCACCGGCCCGACCGAGCGCGCGCCGCCTGCCTGAATTCTGGGTGCTCCTGATGACCCTAGCACTGGAGGCCCGGCTTTCGCAACTTTGCACAGGTGCTACTGTAAAAAGTGCGCACGGGAAGCCGGACGGCGCCGACGGGGACCGCCAGCGAGATTCCGTGCAGCGGGAGCGCGGTGAGGGCGTAATCTTGCTCGACGCTGCGCGGCCTGACCGGAATTCGCGGCGCGAGGGTTTGGCACCGGGACACGGCGGAGTGCGCAAAACTCCGCGGGACTAGGGGGCAGATGGCCGGATCAACCGTACGGACACGCGCTGAATGGCAGGAGCAACTGGCCGGAGGAATCCGCGACGTACGGGCGCTCCCGGGGCTGTCGGACGAGCGGCGTCAGGAGCTGGCGGAGGTCGATGCCGAGTATCCCTTCTTTACCACCCCATACTATTTTGGATTGATCGAAAAGTTGGATCCCAGCGATCCGATTTACCTGCAACAGATCCCGGATGCGCGGGAGCTGCAGAATCCCGCCTTCCTCGAGGCCGATCCGCTCGACGAAGAGACGGATATGCCGGTGAAGCACCTCACGCACCGATATCCAGACCGGGTGCTGCTCGTCGTGACGCACACCTGCGCCATGTACTGCCGGTTCTGCACGCGCAAGCGCAAAGTCGGCAAGAACCCGGTGCCCGCGCGGGCTGAGATGGACGCCGCGATCGCCTACATCGCGCACCACACCGAAGTCCGCGATGTGCTGCTCAGCGGCGGCGATCCGCTGACGCTAACCGATGCGGCGCTGGAATACATCATCCGCAAGCTGCGCGCGATCCCGCACGTGGAGGTGATCCGCATCGGATCCAAGATTCCGTGCGTGAATCCCGCGCGCGTTACGGATGCGCTCTGCGCCATGCTGGCCAAGTACCACCCGTTCTACCTGAACACGCACTTCAACCACCCGCGCGAGTTGACGCCCGAGGCGGTGGCCGCCTGCGGGCGGCTGGTGGACCATGGCATCCCGGTCGGCTGCCAGACCGTGCTCCTGCGCGGCGTGAACGACGATCCGGCCGTCATGAAGGAGCTGGTGCACAAGCTCCTCAAGGCGCGGGTTAAGCCGTACTACATCTATCAGGCCGACCTGGTGGCGGGGACCGACCACTTCCGTACCTCCGTGCAGACGGGCTTGAAGATCATGGAGTCCCTGCAGGGCCACACCACGGGCTTTGGCGTGCCGCAGTACATCATCGATGCCCCCGGCGGCGGGGGGAAGATTCCCGTGACGCCGCAGCGCATTCTGGAGTTGACGGACGACCGCATCGTGCTGCGCAACTACGAAGGCAACGTGTACAGCTACCCGGCGGGCGGGTACTCCAAGGACGGCGCCTCAGTCGGCGGCTGCCCCGATACCGCGGCGGGTACGGCGCGGGCGTTCGTCGAGTAGGGACGGGGCAGGGACGCGGTCATCCCTGGAACATGCCAGGGGGCATGTTCCGGCCCGGACGGTGGGGGGCTGACGTCGGGCAGGTCCGTGTCCTGCCGCGGCCGCCCGCTGCGTCCCAAGACGTCGTGCCTCGTTGGCCGCAGCGGACCGCCGTACCCGCCCGGTTGCGTGGCCCAGCCGTGCGGACCGGCCTCTGCACGCGCGCCGCATTCACGCGAGAATAGGGACAGGACCGTCCTCGAGGGTCGCGGCGTGCGCGCACCCTCCGACACGAATGCGAGGTCGCAGGTATGCCGATTCTGAAACACACCATCGTCGAGCGCGTCTATGTCTTCGAAACGGGCGCTGAGCGCGTGTTTCGCGCGCTGCTCGACGCGGCGGCGGTTGGGCGCAGCTTCGCGCCCCTTCGCACGGTGGCCATCGAGGCTCGCCAGGGTGGCCGGATCACCTTCGACGACCCGGAGTTCGGTCGAGTGGCCGGCAAGGTGGGCGACTTCGTGCCGGGCGTGCGGCTTTCGTGGCGCTTCGCCCAGAACTGGCCGACCGTGCTGTCGTTCGATTTTGTCGAACGGAACAACCGCACGGCCGTACGCGTTACGCATTCCGGTTTTGGAGGGATGCGCGGCGAGCGCCCGAACATCAATGACGAGTTCGGCCAGCGCTGGGACGCCTGGATGAGCCGCCTCAAGGCGTGGCTGGAAACCGGGCGTGTGCCCGGAGCCACGCCGCGGAAGCCCGCCCGGTCGCGCCCGTCCCCGGCGACCACGAACGCGGCGCGCGCGCCCTCCGTACGGGACGTCAAGCGCCGCATCCAGCGGCCGGCCAGATCGACGCGGGACCGTCGCTCCCCGTCTGCCGTGGGTGCGCCGAGCGTCACCCGTTCTTCGACGTCGAAGTGAGCGAGAAGCGGCTGGAACGAACGTGACGCGGCGTGCAACGTCGGGGGGTCAACGCGAGACGTTCGTAGCTGCGCGCGGGTGGCGCGCCGGGCTGGCAATGGCCGGAACCGCCTGGCGGACCGGCGGCCATTACCGTCGGGCGGGATTCGCCGTGCTGGCCTACACGCCGTGGACGTACGTCGCGCTGGTGCTGCTCTTTTCCGTGCCGCCGGTGGCGGCCATCGTCATCCTCGCGTCCCACCCGCCGGAGGGCCTGGGGCTGGCGCTGACGCTCGCGGTCCTCAACTTCTTCGGCACGATCGCCCCGCCCGTGATGTTCATGATGGCGGTGGCGGCCGGGTACCACCGCGAGCGCCGCCCTATCGTGGTGCACCTCTGGCACGGCGCCACGTGGCTGCCTCGCTATCTCTGGACGAATCTCCACACGTCGGTGATCTTCTGGGCGCCCATGGGATCGGTGGTGCTGCTCTTCCGCTGGTACCTAGAGGAAGTTCGGCTCAGCGGTCCGGCCGATGCGGCGGTCGTCGCCGCGCTCTATGCCGGCTCGATCGTCGTGGGGCTGTACGTGCACGCGCGGACACTACTCGCTCCATTCTTGGCCGTGCATGGCAATCTGCCGGGCACGCTGGCCGCCCTCGGGGCGTGGCGGCTCGGCGGCCGCTACTTCCCGCAGGGGTTCGGCACCATGGTCGTGCCCGCCGGGCCCGTCGTGCTGCCGATCGCGGGCATCATCGTTGGCGTGTACCTTGCCCTGCGTGATTCGCCGGACGCTTCGGGTACGTTCTTCGCCACGCTGCCGGCGCAGATGGGACTGGCCCTCAATATCGTGCGGCCGGTCGTGGTGACCGCCACCTACGGCTTCTTCCAGGACTACTGGCCACGCGAATTGCGACGCCGGGCCGCGGATGGCACGCCGCCGACGCCCTGGCCGGCCCGCGCATTGGTGACGGTTTCCTGGTGGCCCGTGCGCGCCGCGGAGTGGCTGCTGCGGCGACCCCTTCCTGGCCCCCTGTAGCCCAACCCGGGCGATACCGCCGTGGGCAACGTCTAGAATCACAGGCTCCGCACGCGCCCGTAGCTCAGTGGATCAGAGCACTGGTCTTCGGAACCAGGGGTCGTGGGTTCGAATCCCGCCGGGCGCGCCCCCATTCCAAACCTGATCGGCTGCCGTTGGCAGAACGAAGCGAACGCCCGCCGGCGCCGAATGCCCATCAAATGCCCATACTTCGCGGCCAGTTTTGTGCGGATGCGCCTGCCGAGCAGACGCACTGAGCAGGCCGTCGAGCCGTTCGACCGCAGCGCGTTGTGCCTCAAGAGGAATATGCCCATACGTGTCTTTCGTGACCTGAATGCCCGCATGGCCCATGGCTTCGCTGACCAAGCTGAGCGGCACACCTTCGCTGAGCAATAGGCTTGCGAACCAGTGACGTAGTTCGAATACGCGGCTGCGCGGCAGCCCGCCCCTCTCCAGCATGGCCTGAAACCGTCGCCGGAAGTTCCGCGGGCTGCGTGGGGATCGGCAGCGCATCGGGATCGCTGGCTATGATGGGGGCCGGCCGGTGGCAGGGCCACCCGCGACGGCAGCAGTCAGACCGCAACGCAAGGACGGACGGCATGGCGCGCAAGCTCGGGATCGGCGTCATTGGGGCTGGCAACATCGCGCGCTACGCCCACCTGCCTGGCTACGCCGGCCTGCCGGACGCCTGCCACGTCGTGGCGGTGGCCGACACCGACCTCGAGCGCGCCCAGCGGGTGGCGCAAGACTTTCAAATCCCGAATGTCTTTCGTGACTACGAGGAATTGTTGCGGCTAGACGAGATCGACGCCGTGAGCGTGTGCACTCCGCCGGTCACGCACGCGGAGGCGACCATCGCGGCGCTCCGGTCCGGCCGCCACGCGCTGTGCGAGAAACCCATGGCCATGACCTCCGCCCAAGCGCGCGAGATGGTGGACGCGGCGTGCACCGCCAAGCGGATGCTGGCGATCGACTTCCAGACGCGGTTCTTCGCGGAGGCGCAGCTATTGCGTCGCTTCGTGGACGCGGGCGAGCTGGGCGACGTCTACTACGCCCGCGCGGTGTACATTCGGCGCCGCGGATTGCCCACGGGCGGCGTCTTTCACCTGAAAGTGCACAGCGGCGGCGGCGCGCTGGCGGATGTGGGCGTGCACGCGCTGGACACGGCCTTGTGGTTCATGCGGCATCCCCGCCCGGTGGCCGTTTGGGGCGCCACTTATCTCAAGATCGCCAACCGCACCGACACTTCGAATCCGAAGGGCGACTGGCGGCGCAAGGACTTCGAGGTGGATGACTTCGCGCTGGCGCAGATCCGGTTCGCCAACGGCGCGACCATGAACCTGGAGGCCAGCTGGGCGTCGAATATCCAGCGCGATGTGTACGCGGTGCAGCTCTGCGGCGATCGCGGGGGCGCCGAGGTGGAGTTCAGGCAGTATCGCGACTCTTCGCGCGCGGAAACGCCCCTGCGCGTGT
>Ga0194121_10005360_pt1 | contig 17809 bp, 20 predicted proteins | sample TA2MahCa50mmetaG_FD_148609 | JGI IMG/M metagenome (GOLD analysis project Ga0194121, IMG submission 148609) | Freshwater microbial communities from Lake Tanganyika, Tanzania - TA2015020 Mahale Deep Cast 50m | ecosystem: Environmental > Aquatic > Freshwater > Lake | place: Tanzania: Lake...
GCCCCTCTCCGGGGTATGGCCGCTTTGCCCCGGTGATCCGTCGAAGCGGCTAGCCGAAGACCAGCCTGCCGGTTGGCGGGTCCGGGGCGAAGCTCAAAGAACCAGGCTAAGCATGTAGTCCTGACTGTGGAAGGCTTGCGGACGCGGGTTCGACTCCCGCCACCTCCACCATCAATACCCCCAGCAACATCCAACGCCGTCCAAGTGACGGCGTTTTTCTTTTATCCTCAGTATATTGACCGTCTTGCAGGGTCTGCCTGGGCTGGGCCCGGCTTCTGAAGCGCGTGCTTGGCCGCGCTGGACTTCCTCTCGGGATGCCGGTACCGTTCGTTGTCCATCAGGGAAAAGCTGGTTTGAAATTCCTATAAACAGACCCAATTTTTCGGAGACCGTAATGAAGAAGACGCTCGTAATGGCATCGTTGATGGTCTGCAGTTCATTGGCATTTGCCCATGGCTGCCCAGGAGAGATGAAGAAAATCGATGAGCGACTGCCCTCGGCAAAGCTTGCTCCGGCAGAAATGTCGAAAGTCAAAGACCTGCGCGCCAAAGGTGAGCAGCTGCATAAAGATGGCAAGCATGCCGAGTCGATGTCGACCCTTGGCGCAGCGAAAAAGCTGCTGGGTATTTAAGGCGGCGTCACTTCCGCAAAAAGGCCCTCCTTCTGAGGGCCTTTTTCATGGCCCGCTCACAGCTACCGGAGGGCCGGCCATGTATTTTTCCCGTTAATATATTAGGGCTCGGCCAACCCCTGGCGGGTAGCCTCACCTCGTGCCCCGGGCGGGCCCATTTTAATCCTCATCGAGAGCGGGAAGTCTTCGCCAAACAGCGCACGATCACCCGATCGCAAGCGGCGTGACGAAGCGGTCCGCGTACAACGACATCCGACTACACTGGGGGTATCATTGGGGGTATTGCATAGAATTGGACCGAACCGAAAATGGCCGAAGTCCAGCACTGACGAGGCATTGCAGGACGCGGGTCCGATTCCCGCCACCACCCCCAGAGCGATATATGCGTACAGTCCTCGCAGTTTTTATCGATGCGAAGCGCACCGTCGCCGTCGATCCCCTGTTCGGCTTCGCCAAGCGCCGCACGCTCACGACCACGCCGGCTTCGTCGCCCAGCGCGTGGTGACGCACATCGTCAACGTCGGCCGGGGCTGCGCCGTCATGCTGGGCCCGGGCTACCCGAAGGGGCCGCTGGGCATGGGCGACGCCTTCGGCCCGGCGAAGATCCTCGCCACCCTGTAAGCCATGAACTCGACCTACGCCGATCCGCGCCACCGCCCCAGCCCCTGGCTCAAGCGCCGCGCGCGGCCCGGCGTTTCCCCGCTCACCCCGGAGTAATCCCCATGCTCGAGGCCTATGTCTACGACGGTATCCGCTCCCCCATCGGCCGCCACGCCGGGAAGCTCGCGCCGCTGCGCCCCGACGACCTCGCCGGCGAAATGATCGCCGAGGTCGTGAAGAGGAATGCCCTCAAGCCCGAGGAGATCAGCGACGTGATCCTGGGCTGCGTCACGCAGGCGGGCGAGGACTGCCGCAACGTGGCGCGCTTTGCCACGCTCATGTCCGGCCTGCCGCCGACGGTGCCGGGCGTCACCGTCAACCGCCTGTGCGCCTCCGGCCTGCAGGCGGTGACCGACGCCGCTCGCGCCATCACCGCCGGCGAAGGCGATCTGTACATCGCCGGGGGCGTGGAGAGCATGTCGCGCGCGCCGTTCGTCATGGGCAAGAGCGAGACGCCCTACGGCCGAGAAGTGAAGATGTACGACACCACCATCGGCTCGCGCTTCACCAACCCCCGCTTCAAGAAGCTCTTTGGCGACCACGCCATGCCGGAGACCGGCGACAACGTGGCCAAGGAGTTCGGCGTCTCGCGCGAGCAGGCCGACGCGTTCGCGCTCGCCTCGCAGAAGAAGTACGCCAAGGCCGAGGCCGAGGGCTTCTACAAGGGCGAGATCCTGCCGCTCACCCTGCCCCCGAAGAACAAGGACGCGCCGCCAAACGTGGTGAGCGCCGACGAGCATCCGCGCCGCGACTCCACCATGGAGATGCTGGCGAAGTTGAAGCCCCTGTACGAGGGCGGCGTGGTCACCGCCGGCAACGCCTCGGGCGTGAACGACGGCGCCGCAGCGCTGGTAGTCGCCAACCGGAAGTGGGGGGAAAAGAACGGCAGGAAACCCCTCGCCCGCATCCTCTCGGCCGCCTCCGCCGCCGTCGAGCCGCGCATCATGGGCGTGGGCCCCGCCTACGCCATCCCGAAGGCCCTCGAGCGCGCGCAACTGTCGCTCAAGGACATGGACATCATCGAGATCAACGAGGCCTTCGCCAGCCAGGTGCTGGGGTGCCTTGCCATCCTGAAGGTGGACTTCAAGGACCCGCGCGTGAACCCCAACGGCGGCGCCATCGCCATCGGCCACCCGCTGGGGGCTTCCGGTGCGCGCCTCGCCATCACGGTGTCGCGCCAGCTGCAGGAGACCGGATCGAAGTACGCCGCGGTGTCGCTGTGCATCGGCGTGGGCCAGGGGCTCGCGGTGATCCTCGAGCGGGCGCCGTCGTGAACGCACCCGAGAAGCACGAGGCAAAAGCGGCATTCGTCTGGGACGACCCGCTGCTGCTGAACGACCAGCTGTCGGAAGACGAGCGCATGGTGCGCGACGCCGCGCGCGACTACTGCCAGGGCAAGCTCGCACCGCGCGTGCTGGAAGCCTTCCGCAACGAGAAGACCGACCCGAAGATCTTCCGCGAGATGGGCGAGGTGGGGCTCTTGGGGCCCACCATCCCGGAGCCGTACGGCGGACCGGGCCTGAACTACGTCGCCTACGGCCTGATCGCGCGCGAGGTGGAGCGCGTGGATTCGGGCTACCGCTCCATGATGAGCGTGCAGTCCTCGCTCGTCATGCTGCCCATCTTCGAGTTCGGCAACGAGGCGACGAAGATGAAATACCTGCCGAAACTCGCCACCGGCGAGTACATCGGCTGCTTCGGCCTCACCGAGCCCAACCACGGCTCCGACCCCGGCTCCATGGTCACGCGCGCCAAAAAAGTCGCCGGCGGCTACAGCCTTACCGGCGCCAAGATGTGGATTTCCAACTCGCCCATCGCCGACGTGTTCGTGGTCTGGGCCAAAGACGATGAAGGCGCGATCCGCGGTTTCGTCCTCGGCAAGGGTGCCAAGGGCCTCTCCGCCCCTGCCATCCACGGCAAGGTGGGCCTGCGCGCCTCCGTCACCGGCGAGATCGTGATGGACAACGTATTCTGCCCCGAGGAAAACGCCTTCCCCGAGGTGCGGGGCCTCAAGGGCCCGTTCACCTGTCTCAATTCCGCCCGCTACGGCATTGCCTGGGGCGCGCTGGGGGCGGCGGAGGACTGCTGGCACCGCGCCCGGCAGTACGTGCTGGAGCGCAAGCAGTTCGGCCGGCCCCTGGCCGCCAACCAGCTCATCCAGAAGAAACTCGCCGACATGCAGACCGAGATTACCTTGGGCCTGCAGGGCTGCCTGCGCCTCGGGCGCATGAAGGACGAGGGCACCGCCGCGGTGGAAACCACCTCGATCCTGAAGCGCAATTCCTGCGGCAAGTCCCTCGACATCGCGCGCCTGGCGCGCGACATGATGGGCGGCAACGGCATCTCGGATGAGTTCGGCGTCGCCCGGCACCTGGTGAACCTGGAGGTGGTCAACACCTACGAGGGCACGCACGACATCCACGCGCTCATCCTCGGGCGCGCCATGACCGGGATCCAGGCCTTCAGCTAGCGGCTTCTTGGCCCTGCGCGTCGCCATCGCCGGGAGCGGGCTGGGCGGCCTGGCGGCCGCGTTGGGCGGTTCGTGAACGTCGTCGCCATCCTGCCGGCGGGGGACTGGCGGACCGAGTCGTGGACGGCCTGGGGTGAAATTTCGGACATGCAGCGGGAGTTCGCGGGGTGGGATGCTCGGGTTCACCAGTTGATCGACTCGGCAACCGATACCAAGCGCTGGGCCTAGCAATGTTGCCGGATCGGTACCATTTGGCGGCTCTCGGTGCCCGCTGGCGCCCAGTGGAGCGGCAATCGCCCGCTGCCTTCGGCGTCAACCATCTCAACGCCGAAGTCATCCGGGAAGCCGCAATTACTTGAGGATTCGGGGTACAGTGCAGCGACTCGTTGCGCAGGATAGGTGATAACCTGCCAACTATTAAGTCAACCACTTCGTTCGGCGGCACAGAACAGGCGCCCCGGCGGTTCTACCAACAATCTCAGGAGACCCTCCTTGTTCAGCCATGTCATGCTCGGCACCAACGACATCAATCGGTCGAAGCGCTTCTACGACGCCGTTCTCAAAGTGCTCGGCGCTGGCGAGGCCGTCGAGAACACCAACAAGACAGGCCAGCGTCGCCTGTTCTACAGGCATGATGGCGTTGCCTTCAGCGTGAGCGAGCCCATCGATGGAAAGCCCGCAACCTGCGGCAACGGCAGCACGATTGGATTCAAGTGCGCGTCCCCGGAGCAACTGAAGCGGTTCCACGACGTTGCGCTCGCCAATGGCGGCACTTCGATCGAGGAGCCACCCGGTCCCCGCTCGGGTCCTGCCGGCGTTATTCACCTGGCCTACGTTCGAGACCCGGACGGCAACAAGCTGTGCGCGTTGCACCGGCCGAAGCCGTGAGCGAAGCGCGGCCGTGCACCGCCCTCGGTGCAGCGCCGCCCGACCCCTAGGCCGCACACCAGCCCACGGCCCGCCATGCCGCCAGCAACCCTGCTTGTTCTGTCCGCTTGCGCGCTCGTCGTCCTGACCCTCGTTGTCGGCCTGAGGTTGCTCTATGTTCGGTCTCGGGAAATGCGGGAGAAACGCGTGCATCCGCAGGCGGCATCCACCTCTTTGCAGATGGCGGCCTGAGCCGGGAGATCGAGCCCCGAGCCATGCTGCGCGTCCTGCTTCTCGTCCTGGGTCTGCTTCCAGCCGCAGCGGCAGCGCAGCAGCCCGCGCCCCCCAACAGCCTGCTGCTCATCGCCAAGCCCACCCTCGCCGACCCCAACTTCGCCCGCACCGTGGTCCTGGTGACCCAGGCCGAAGACGCCAGCACGGTCGGGGTGATCCTCAACCGCCCGCTGCAGGAGAAGCTGCAGGCCTTCCTGCCCCAGGACCTGTCGGGCGAGTACTACAAGGACCGCGTGTTCCAGGGTGGCCCGGTGATGCGCCGCGTGATCCTCTCGGTGTTCCGCTCGGCAACGGCGCCCCAAGCCCCGGCGTTCCCGGTGCTCAAGGGGGTCTACCTGACGATGCACCCGGCGAACATCCGGGCGCTGCTCGCCGACCCCGCGAGCCAGTACCGCATCTACGCCGGATTCTCGGGCTGGGCGCCGAACCAGCTGCAGAGCGAATTCATGCGCGACGGCTGGTACGTGCTGCCGGCGGACGCCGAGACGGTGTTTCGCAGGAACACCGAGGGGATGTGGGAAGAGATGATCCGGCGGGCGACCAAGCCCAAACCTACGACCTAGATCCAGAAACGGAAAGCCCCGCGTGAGTGGCGCCATTGGGGTCGTGGCTCAGGGGCCAGGCTTGGAGTTCGCGGTTCGCCGCCTCCTTTTTTGCGGCGCAAGGACTATCGCGGTTGCCGGACTGTAGCCACGGCCTCCCGTGGAGGGGTTCTCCAAATGGCAAGCCAGCTCCGCGCAGGTGGCATTAGAATAGTCGGGCCATGCTCCGCACGACTTGCAGGTTCGCCGGCCTGCTCCTATTTGCCCTCGCTGCCTCGACGACCCCGGCCCAGGCGCAGGACCACGACGCCATGATCCTGGTTGCGCACCCTTCCCTGCGCGACCCCGACTACCGCCAGTCGGTGCTGATCGCGGCGCCCGCGCCCAACGGCGGCCACGTCGGGGTGATCCTCAACCGGCCGACCCGCCGGCCCCTGGGGAGCCTGTTCCCGCAGCACGAGCCCTCGAAGAAGGTGATCGACCCGGTGTACTACGGGGGCCCCTTCTCGCGCGGCGCGCTGGTGGCGCTGGTGAAGACCGAAGCCAAGCCCGGCACCGGCGCGGTGGCGCTCACCAAATCCCTCTACATGGCGTTTCGCGCCAACGTCATTGACCAGGTCATCGAGACCACACCCAACGAGGCGCGCTACTACGTGGGCTATGTCGGCTGGCGCCCGGGGGAGCTAAAGGGCGAGCTCGACCGCGGCCTGTGGTCGGTACTCAACGTGGACATGGAGACGGTGTTCCGCAAGGACACCGAGGGGCTGTGGGAGGAACTCCTGCAGCAGACGCAGCGGATCAGGACCGACAGCGGGACCCCGCCGTCGCGCCGCCCCGGCGCTCAGGCCGCGGCCCTGGCCGGCGCCTTGTCCAACGTCATCCCGCCGCGGTAGTCGGCGCGGATCGTGTCCCCGGGCGCGAAGCGCCCTTGCAGGATCGCCTTCGCCAGCGGGTTCTCGATTTGCGACTGGATCGCGCGCTTGAGCGGGCGCGCGCCGTAGACCGGGTCGAAGCCGGCCTTGGCGATCTCGGCCACCGCCGCATCGGACACTTCCAGTCCGTACTCCATCTTCGCCAGCCGCGCCGAGAGCATCCTCAGCTGGATGCGCGCGATGGACCGGATGTGCTCGTCGCCCAGGCCGTGGAACACCACCAACTCGTCGATGCGGTTGACGAACTCCGGCCGGAAATGCGTCTTCACCTCGGCCATCACCGCCAGCTTCACCACGCCGTAGTCCGAGCCTGACATCTGCTGGATCATGTGCGAGCCCAGGTTCGAGGTCATCACGATCACGGTGTTCTTGAAGTCCACGGTGCGGCCCTGGCCGTCGGTCATGCGGCCCTCGTCCAGCACCTGCAGAAGCGCGCTGAACACGTCCGGATGCGCCTTCTCCACCTCGTCGAACAGGATCACCGAGTAGGGCTTGCGGCGCACCAGCTCGGTGAGCTGCCCGCCCTCGTCGTAGCCGACGTATCCGGGCGGCGCGCCGATCAGGCGCGCGACCGAATGCTTCTCCATGTACTCGGACATGTCGATGCGGATCAGGTGGTCCTCGGAATCGAAGAGGAAGTTGGCGAGGGACTTGCACAGCTCGGTCTTGCCCACGCCGGTGGGCCCGAGGAACAGGAACGACCCGTACGGGCGGTTCGGGTCCGCCAGGCCTGAGCGCGAGCGCCGGATGGCGTCCGCCACCAGGCGCACCGCCTCGTCCTGGCCGACCACGCGCTGGTGCAGGCGCGCCTCCATGTTGAGCAGCCTGTCGCGCTCGCCCTGCATCATCTTGGAGACCGGGATGCCGGTGGCGCGTGAGACGACTTCGGCGATCTCCTCCGCACCCACCTGCGTGCGCAGCAGCTTCGCCTTCGCGGGCGCGTCCTCCCCCGGCCGGGTTTCTCCCTTTTCTGCCTTCTTGAGTTGTCCTTCCAGCCCCGGAATCTTGCCGTACTGGATCTCGGACATGCGCTGCCAGTCGCCCTCTCGCTTGGCCTCCTCCATCGCGAGCTTGAGCTTCTCCAGCTCTTCCTTGATGTGCTGGCTGCCGGCCACCTGGGCCTTCTCGGCCTTCCAGATTTCCTCCAGGTCCGAGTACTCCTTGTCCAGGCGCTGGATCTCCTCCTCGATGAGCGCCAGGCGCTTCTGCGAGGCCTCGTCCCTCTCCTTCTTCACCGCCTCGCGCTCGATGCGCAGCTGGATGAGCCTGCGGTCCAGCCGGTCCATGGACTCGGGCTTGGAGTCGATCTCCATCTTGATGCGCGCCGCCGCCTCGTCGATCAGGTCGATGGCCTTGTCGGGCAGGAAGCGGTCGGTGATGTAGCGGTTGGAGAGCTCGGCCGCGGCCACGATCGCCGGGTCGGTGATCTCGACGCCGTGGTGCACCTCGTAGCGCTCCTGCAGGCCGCGCAGGATGGCCACGGTGGCCTCCACCGAGGGCTCGCCCACCAGCACCTTCTGGAAGCGGCGCTCGAGGGCCGCATCCTTCTCCACGTACTTGCGGTACTCGTTCAGGGTGGTGGCGCCGACGCAGTGCAGCTCGCCGCGCGCCAGGGCCGGCTTGAGCATGTTGCCCGCGTCCATCGCGCCCTCGGCCTTGCCCGCGCCCACCATGCTGTGCAGCTCGTCGATGAAGACGATGGTGCTGCCTTCGTCCTGCGCCAGTTCCTTCAGCACCGACTTCAGGCGCTCCTCGAACTCGCCGCGATACTTGGCCCCCGCCAGCAACGCCGCCATGTCCAGCGATAGCACCCGCTTGTTCTTGAGCGTCTCGGGCACCTCGCCGTTGACGATGCGCTGCGCCAGGCCCTCGACGATGGCGGTCTTGCCCACGCCGGGCTCGCCGATCAGGACCGGGTTGTTCTTGGTGCGCCGCTGCAGGATCTGGATGCAGCGGCGGATCTCGTCGTCGCGGCCGATCACCGGGTCGAGCTTGCCCTGGCGGGCGCGGTCGGTGAGGTCCAGGGTGTACTTGGCGAGCGCCTGGCGCTGCGATTCGTCGGCCTGGCCGGAAACGGTCTGACCGCCGCGCACCTGCTCGATGGCCTTTTCCAGGCTTTTCTTCTCCACGCCGGCCTGCTTGAGCAGCCGGCCGGTCTCGCCCTTGTCGCCGGCGCAGGCGACCAGGAACAGCTCGGATGCGATGTACCGGTCGCCGCGCTTCTGCGCTTCCTTGTCGGCGACGTTGAGCAGGTTCCCCAGGTCCCGCGACAGGTGCACCTCGCCCGGCGTGCCCTGGACCCTGGGCAGCCGGCCGATGGCCTGCTGCAGCGAATGCTTCAAGGCGTTCGGGTTGCCCCCGGCCTTGGCGACCAGCGACGACACGCCGCCCTCCTCCTGGCTGAGGAGGCCGAGCAGCAGGTGCTGGGGCTCGATCTGCTGGTGGTCCTGGCCAAGGGCCATGCTCTGGGCGTCGGCCAGGGCCTCCTGCAGCTTGGTGGTGAACTTGTCCATTCGCATGGTGCTGATCCCAAGGGTCTTTTTACCCCGTTTCAGATGAGGTCAATTAGACCGGTATCAAGCCCCGCCCGGCACTGGCGCTAGTTCCAGCGCTCGGCCGCCTCGTCGTCCGAGTCGCGCGATGGCACCCAGCGCCCGCCCTGCGGCGTCTGCTCTTTCTTCCAGAACGGCGCCTTCGTCTTCAGGTAGTCCATGAGGAACTCGCAAGCGGCGAAGGCATCGCCGCGGTGCCCGCTCGCCACCACCACCAGCACGATCTGGTCGGTGGGTTTTAGTTCCCCATATCGATGGATGATGGTGCAGTCCAGGATCTCCCAGCGCCCGCGCGCCTCGGCGAGGATTCTCTCCAGCGCCTTCTCGGTCATGCCGGGGTAATGCTCGAGGGTCATGGCGCCGACCTTGGCGCCGTCGTTCACATCGCGCACCAGGCCGATGAAGCTGGCGACCGCGCCGATTTTCGCGTTGCCGCGGGCGATCGCCTTCACCTCCGCGCCGAGATCGAAATCTTCCTGCTGGACGGAAATTCTCATCCGCCCGTCACCGGCGGGAAAAACGCAACCTCGTCGCCCGCTTTCACCGAGGTTGCGCCCCGAACCATTTCCTGGTTGACGGCCATGCGCAACAACTTGCCCTCGGCCAGCGCTTCCGCCCAGGCGCCGCCGCGCTCGCGCAGGTGGCTTCGCACGCCCTGCACGGTCGCCACGCCCGCCGGCAGCTCGAGCTCCTCGGCGCCGGTGCCGACCTTCTCGCGGATGCCCGCGAAGTAGAGGACCTTCAGCTTCACCAGTACAACTCCGCATACGGCAGGAAGCGCACCCGGTCGCCGCGGCGGACCGCGTGGTTTGGCGGGTTGTCCACCAGGCCGTCGGCCCAGGCGGTGGAGGTCATCACCGCGGAATCCTGCGTCGGGTAGAGATCCAGCCCGCCCTGCGCGTTCCACTTCACGCGCAGGTACTCGCGCCGCGCGTCGGGCTCGGCCCAATCGAAGTCGGCGCGGGCGTCGATGGCGCGCGGCGCGACCTCGGCGTGCCCCTGGGTCCTGAGCAGAAACGGCCGCACGAAGATGAGGAAGGTGACGAAGCTGGAGACCGGATTGCCCGGCAGGCCAATGAACGCAGCCTGCCCCACCTTGCCGAAGGCGAGCGGCCGGCCGGGCTTCATCGCGATCTTCCACATCAGCAGCGACCCCTCGGCCTCGACCGCCGGCTTGACGAAATCCGCGTCGCCGACCGAGACCCCGCCCGAGGTGACGATGAGGTCGCACTCCGCGGCGGCGCGGCGCAGCACCTCACGCGTCGCCCCCAAGTTATCCGGCACGATGCCGTAGTCCTTCACCTCGCAGCCGAACGCGACGGCGAGGCCGTTCAGGGCGAAGCGGTTGGAGTTGTAGATCCGACCCGGCGCCAAGGGATCGCCCGGCATCACCAGCTCGTCGCCGGTGAAGAAGAGGCCCAGCCGCACCCTGCGATGGACGGGCAGCTTCGCGATGCCCACCGAGGCGGCGAGCCCGGTGTCCTGCGGCAGCAGGCGCTTGCCCGCCGGCAGTACCTCGCCGCCGGTGCGAATGTCGCTGCCCCTGAGGCGGATCCATTGGCCGGGCTTCGGGACCTTCTTCACCACCACCGCGTCGCCCTCGGTGGCGCAGAACTCCTGCATCACGATGGCATCGGCCCCCGGCGGGACGGGCGCGCCGGTGAAGATGCGCGCCGCGGTGCCGGCAACAAGCGGCTGGCCGACGGCGCCGGCCATGATCCGCTGCGCCACCTTCAGGCGCGCATCCGGCACCCTCAGGTCCGCGAGCCGCAGCGCATAGCCGTCCATGGCGCTGTTGTCCATCGGCGGCACGTCCATGGTGGAGGTCTGCGCGCGCGCCAGCACCCGGCCGGCGGCCTGCAGCGTGGGCACCATTTCCACCTCCGCCACCGGCTTCGCACCCGCGAGCAGCACCTCCAGCGCCTCCTCGACCGACAGCAGTCCCTTGTTCATGCAAGCTTCAGGTGCGCGAGGATGAAGGCGGCAATGCGCCCCGGGTCGTTGAGATCCAGCAGCGGCAGCTTGGTCTCGACCCTGGCGTCGCTGGCCACGGCGACGATGTGCGGGTCGTTCGGGTGCAGCAGGCCTTCGCCCGGCTCGGCGCGCCAGACCTCCAGCTTCGGGATCGGCGCGTGCTTGAAGCCTTCCACCAGCAGCAGGTCGCAGGGCGCGAAGTGCTTCACCTGTTCCTCGAAGCTGGGTTCGGGCGCGCCGCGCAGCTCGTGCATCAGCACCCAGCGGCGCGACGAGGTGACCAGGATTTCGGTGGCGCCGGCCTGGCGGTGGCGCCAGGAATCCTTGCCTTCCCTGTCCACGTCGAAGGTGTGGTGGGCGTGCTTGATGAGCGACACGCGCAGGCCGCGCTTCACGAACAGCGGAATGAGCTGCTCGAGGAGCGTCGTCTTGCCGCTGCCGGACCAGCCCGCAAAACCGAAGGTTTTCATGGACAACCAAATGCGTTCATCGATCTGCGGACTTTACAGCAAGCTCAGGCGGTCGCCCCTCCGCAGGAACTGCCGGCCCCGGCGGTGCAGCCCAGGCAATGCTCGCCGAAGCGGATCGGCCGCCCGAGGACCTTGTCGAAATCGAAATCGAAGATGCTGAGCGCCTTGCCCCGCGCGTCCACCGCGTCCATCGCCAGCATCTGGTTGAAGTCGCAGTCGTAGAGGCGCCCGTCGTGCCCGACGCTGACCAGGCTGCGGCACATCACCCCTTCGGCCGCCGCGGGATTGAACGCCGCCAGCAGCTTGTCCATGTAGGCCTCGTGCTGCCCGGACTTCTCCAGGTGCAGCCTGAAGCGGTTGATGGGCATGTTGGTGATCGTGTACAGGCTGTTGAACACCAGGCCGAACTTGTTCTTCAGCTCGCGCTTGTAGGCCGCTTCCAGCTCCGCCTGCGCGGCCGGCAGGTAGGGACCGACCGGGTTGTAGACCAGGTTCAGCACCAGGCCGCTGCCCTCGATGCCGTAACCCTCCGCATTCAAGCGCTTCAGGGCCTGCATGCTCTTTGCGAACACCCCGGAACCGCGCTGCGCGTCGGTGAAGTAGGCCTGGTAGTAGGGCAGCGAGGACACCACCTCGACGCGGTGCCTGGCGAAGAACTGCGGCAGGTATTGCTTGCCCTGTTTCGTCACGGGGTGGCCGTCGAGCTGGACGGTCAGGTTGTGGCGCACCATGACATGCTTGCCCAGCGCCACCGCGCGCTCGACGAACGCGTCGAACTGCGGGTGCAGCTCGGGGGCGCCGCCGGTGAGGTCCAGGGTCCGGATCCGTGGATGGCGCTCCAGGATCTCGAGGCACTTCGCCACGCCCTCCGGCGAGAGCATTTCGGTGCGCGAGGGCGAGGCGTCCACGTGGCAGTGGCGGCAGACCTGGTTGCACAGCTTGGTGATGTTGACCTGCAGCGTGTCCACGGCGAGCGGCGGCAGGTCCATGCCGTGGCGGCGCAGCTGTTGCTCGAAGTCGAACTTCGATGGCCGGGGTGCGGCCTTGAGCCGGATGACCGCGCTCAAAGGACCAGCTTCTTCAGGTGGTTCTGCATCTGCACCGAGTGCACCAGCGTGATGCCGGCCTGCATCACGGCGGCGACATGCACCGCCTCCATCATCTGCTCCGGGTTGGCGCCGGTCTCCAGGCACTGGGTGGTATAGGCATCGATGCAGTAGGGGCATTTCTGCGCGTGCGAAACGGCCAATGCGATCAGGGCCTTTTCGCGCTTGGTCAGGGCACCGTCGGCGCCGGTGACGTTGCCGTAGTACTTGAAGAAATCGTCGGCCAGCGCCTTGGCGTGCTGGCCGATGTCACCGAATTTCTTCAGGTCCTCGGATTCGTAGTAGTGGCTCATGTCGTTCCTTGTTGGCAGATTGCCGCAATCTATACCAATACCATCTTGCCGCCCGCGATGCCGAGGACCACGGCCAGTATCTGCCGGAGCAGCGGATTGGCGAAGCGCCGGCTGCCGTATTCCGCGCCCGCCCAGCCGCCGATGAGCACCGCCACCACCAGCCACAAGGCGTAGTCGGGCGCAGGAGCGGGATTCCTAGCCAACCCGGCTGCGAGCGCGGCGAGCGAATTGAGCAGGATGAACGGCGCCACGACCGCAGAGGTCTGCTTGGTCCCCGCCCAGCCGGCGAGCAACAGCAAGGGGCTGAGGAATATTCCGCCGCCGACCCCGGTCAGGCCCGAGAGCACGCCCAGGGCCGCGCCAATGATCATCGCCAGCGGCACCGACAGCAGGCGCCCCGGGCGCAGCTGCTCCCCGGCGCGGGCGCTCCACCACAGTTGCCACGCAGCGTACACCAGCACCAGTCCGACGAGGACCTTGTAGGCGGCGCCGGGCAGGACGATAGCCCCTCCGACATAGGCCATCGGGATCGAGGCCGCGGTGAACGGCCAGAACAGGCCCCAGCGGAAATGCCCCGTCCGCCAGAACTTGTAGGTCGCCAGGGAGGACACCACGACGTTCAGCATCAGGGCCATCGGGCGCATCTCCGCCGGCGCCACGCCGGCGAGCGCCATGGCAGCGATGTAGGCCGAGGCGCCGCCGTGGCCCACGGCGGCGTACAGGAACGCAGCCGCCAGCATCGCGGCGGCCAGGGTTGCAACGAGGGTCGGATCCATGGCGCTGAGCCTCTTATACCTCAGGCCTCCCGGCGAGGCCCTTCAAGCATGCTAAACAACCCTCCGCATTGGGGAAGAACAGCTGCTCGCCCCCGATCTTGTAGGCGGCGATCGCCAGCTGCCCTTCCTTCGACACCATCCAGTCGATGAAGGCCTGGCCCATGTCCTTTTTCACGTGCGGGTGCTTGGCCGGGCTCACCAGGATCAGGCCGTACTGGTTGAACAGGCGCTTGTCGCCTTCGACCGAAATCACCAGGTCGCCGCGATTCCTGAACCAAAGCCACGTCCCCCGGTCGGTGAGCGCATAGGCCTTCATCCCGGCGGCGAGGTTGAGCGTCGGCCCCATGCCCGAGCCGGTGTCGCGGTACCAGGGGCCCTTGTCCTTGGCGATGTCGATCCCGGCTGCCTTCCACAACTCCAGTTCCGCGAAGTGCGTGCCGCTCCTGTCCCCCCGGGATGCGAACGGAGCCGCCGCGGCCTTGATCCTGTGCAGCGCCGCGACGATGTCCCTGCTGCCGCCGGCCCTGGCCGGATCGGATTTCGGCCCCACCAGCACGAACTCGTTGTACATGACCTCGAAGCGCTTCACGCCGAAGCCCTCGTCGATGAACCTCTCCTCCAGCGCCCTGGCGTGCACGAACACGACGTCGGCGTCGCCGCGCCGGCCCATGCCCAGCGCCTGCCCGGTGCCCAGGGCGACGACGCGCGCCTGGAACCCCGCCTGCTTCTCGAAGATGGGCAGCAGGTGCCTGAACAGGCCCGATTGCTCGGTGGAGGTGGTGGAGGCGACGGTGATGAATCGCTGCTGCGCCAGCGCCGGCGCCATCGCCAGCAGCACCACGGTGGCGACGACGAATCTGCTCATGCCCATGGTGACTCTCCCTTGATGAAGGCCGCGGCTTCCACCGAGGCCGGCTTGGCAAAGAACGCCTCCACCGGCGCGCGCTCGACGAGCCGCCCTTGGTGGATGCAGAGCACCTCATCGCCCAGGCGCCGCGCCTGCCCCAGGTTGTGCGTGGACATGATGATCTTGGTGCCCGAGGCGTCGAAGGCCCGGATCACCGCCTCGATCTCGCGCGTCGCTCCCGGGTCCAGGTTCGCCGTCGGCTCGTCCAGGAACAGCACTTCCGGATGCAGCGCCCAGGCCCGGGCGAGCGCGAGGCGCTGCTGCTCCCCGCCCGAGAGGACGCGCGCCGGGCGTTGCGCGACCGCCGCCAATCCGACCTCCTCCAGGGCATCCATCGCCTGGCGCTCGCGCTGTGGCGCGTGAATGCCCGCGAGTTCCAGGGCGTAGAGCACGTTGGCGAGGGCGGAGCGGCGCAGCATCACCGGGCGCTGGAATACCATCGCCTGCCCGCGCCGGGCGCGCGCCGGCCCCTGCCCGTTCCAGGACACCTCGCCCGAGCTGGGCGCGAGCAGGCCGTGCATCAGGCGCATGAGCACGCTCTTGCCCGCGCCGTTGGCCCCCAGGATGATGGTCGCCGGACCGGCATCGAAGCGCGCCGAGACCCCGCGGATGATCGCGCGCCCGCCGGCCGCGAACGTCAGCTCGCGCAGGCACAGGGGCAGGATGCTGGCGAAGCCGGCCATCAGCCGTAGCGCCGCTGTGCGGCTTCCTTGATGAGGTGGGCGGCGGCGTTCAGCAGCACCACCAGGGCGATCAGGATGAAGCCCAGCGACAGGGCGAGCGGCAGGTCGCCCTTGGAGGTCTCGAGCGCGATGGTCGTGGTCATCACGCGCGTGACGCCGTCGATGTTGCCGCCGACGATCATGACCGCGCCCACCTCCGCCAGCGCACGCCCCAGGCCCGCGAGCACCGCGGTCACCAGAGAGAAGCGGATGTCCCACACCAGCGTCAGCGCGGCACGCAACCCCTCAGCGCCGAGCGAGCGCAGCTGCTCCTCGTACTCCACCCAGGCGTCCTCGACCGCCTGGCGGCACAACGCCGCGATGATGGGCAGCACCAGTACCGTCTGCGCGATCACCATGGCGGACGGGGTGAACAGCAGCCCCATCTCCCCCAGCGGCCCGGCGCGCGACAGCAGGAGGTAGATGAGCAGCCCCACCACCACAGGCGGCAGCCCCATCAGGGCATTGAGCAGCACGATCAGGGCGCGCCGGCCGGGGAAGCGCCCGACGGCGATCGCCGCGCCCAGCGGCAGGCCGATCAGCGCCGCCAGCGCCACCGCCGACAGGCTCACCGCGAGGCTGAGCGCGACGATGCCGGCGAGCACTGGGTCGCCGGCGCCGATCAGCCCCAGCGCGCCGCGAACCGCCTCTGCCGTGCCCGGCATGGTTATGTTTGCATTTGCATATTTAATCGTTCAACATCACTGTATTCGACCGCGCTTTGGAGGGTAAATAGGCATGTCGCTGCATATGAACCCCGGGCCGCAGCTCAGCGCGCGCTGGCTCTCGGGCGAAGGCCTGACCCCGGGCCATGGCCTGGCGCTGCTCGAGCTGCTGGGGGCGCTGTCGCGGGCCGCGTCCTTGCGCGAGGCCGCTCGCACCGCCGGCCTGTCGTATCGCCATGCCTGGGGCCTGCTCGGGGCCGGCGCGCGCGCCATGGGCGCGCCCCTGGTCGAGATGCAGCGCGGCCGGGGCGCAAGGCTCACGGCGCTTGGCGCCAAGCTGCTGGAGGCCGATGCGCACGTGCGCAAGGCGCTCGAGGGGCGATTCGAGCAGTTGCGGCGCGAAGTGCGCGACATGCTGGCGCTGGCCCGCCCCTCGCAGCAGCCCCGGCTCGCGCTGCATGCGAGCCACGATCTCGCGCTGCCGCTGCTGGCGCAGATCTGCGCGCCGCGGCTGCAACTGGACATCTCCTTCCGCGGCGCCGACGAGTGCCTCGCGGCGCTGGCGCGCGGCGAGTGCGATCTCGCCGGCTTTCATGTCGCCGACGCCCTGCCCCGCGCCGCCGCCGCTGCCGCCGCGCTGGGACGCTGGCTGGATCCGCACAAGCACCAGCTGCTGCACTTCGTCAGCCGCGAGCAGGGCATCATCGTGCGGCCCGGCGTGCGCGTGCGCGGCGTGGGCGACCTCGCCCGCCCGGGCCTGCGGTTCCTGAACCGCCCGCCCGGCGTCGGCCCGCAGGACGATGTCGACCTCGCGGTGGCGGCCGCGGTGGCCGAAGGTCGCGCCGAGGCCGGGTTCGGGCTGCGGGCGGCCGCTGCGCGCTATGACCTGGCGTTCGTGCCCCTGGCCACCGAACGGTACTACCTCGCGCTGCCGCGCCGGATCGCGCGCGGGGCGCCGCTGCAATCGCTGCTGGCGGCGATGCGCAGCGAGGCCTTCGTCAAGGGCGCGACTCAGTTGCCCGGCTATGAGGCCTCGAACGCAGGCACGCGCGAGGCGCTCACCGCCGCGCTGGCCTGGCTCAAGCAGCCGCGCGCGCGCAAGCGGGCGGCCGGTTGACAGCCGAAAACGCGGCGGCGTACATTCGCGCCTCAAGGGGAACGCAGGCTCCCCGCGCAATAGCCCAAGACCCCGGTGCGTCCAAGCCCTGCAGTGCTCCCGAGGAGAGGGCCATGGACGCACCCGCCGGTGAACACGCCATGCTGGAACAGGGCATGGGGATGGACGGCGCCCTCTACCGCTGGTGCCGCGACCGCAAGGACGAGCGCCGCACCTGGGTCCCGGAGATGTCCCGGTGAGCGATCCGGGCAGGCCGCCGGCGGTCTCGTTCTGGGAGGCGTTCCGCTTCTGGCTGAAGCTGGGCTTCATCAGCTTCGGCGGCCCGACCGGGCAGATCGCGATCATGCACCAGGAGTTGGTGGAGCGCCGGCGCTGGATCTCGGAGAAGCGCTTCCTGCACGCGCTCAATTACTGCATGGTGCTGCCCGGCCCGGAGGCGCAGCAGCTGGCGACCTACATAGGCTGGCTGATGCATCGGACCTGGGGCGGGATCGTCGCCGGTGGACTGTTCGTGCTGCCCTCGGTGTTCATCCTGATCGCGCTGTCCTGGATCTATGTCGCCTGGGGCAGCGTGCCGCTGGTGGCCGGCATCTTCTACGGCATCAAGCCCGCCGTGGTCGCCGTCGTGCTCGCCGCGGCCTGGCGCATCGGCCAGCGCGCGCTCAGGCACCCTGCCCTCTGGAGCCTCGCCGCGGCGGCGTTCCTCGCGATCTTTGCCTTCGACGTGCCGTTCCCGGCCATCGTGCTCGCCGCGGCGCTGCTGGGCTTGGCCGGCGGGCAGCTGGCGCCGCGCCTGTTCACCGGCGGCGGTGGACACGGTCCGGCGCATGA